>Ga0315541_1000664_pt1 | contig 35747 bp, 26 predicted proteins | sample SalMarSW160190MG_FD_203095 | JGI IMG/M metagenome (GOLD analysis project Ga0315541, IMG submission 203095) | Salt marsh sediment microbial communities from the Plum Island Ecosystem LTER, Massachusetts, United States - Salt Marsh Sediment SW1601-190 ...
TGCGATGGCATCCGGTGGTCTTCACATACTCGTCGAGAATGGCGCTTCGTTCCTTCTTGCTCGCCTTGCGATACCGAGCTCTGAGTAGGTCCAGGTATGTGTCGTCTGGGTGCCTCATGGGGTCCTCTTTTTTAGGTAACATTATCCCGTGAGGCAATTCGACCGCTTGACCCCAAGGACGCACCTGGTATAATTCCAGGGCTGGGACAACACCGATGACGAGCCTGACACGCAGAGAATTCCTCAAACTGAGCGGAGCTGCGCTGGCAGGAGTTGCCTTCCTGCCGCTGCCTCCCCGGGACCAGGCCGCACGCGAAGGTGTGCGGCTGGGACGGGTCGCCGAATGGTGGGTCCGGGTGCGCACGGAACCGGACCTCCGCGCGCCCATCGTGCGCTATCACCGGCGCGACGACGTCATCGCCTACTTCGAGGAGGTTGAAGCCGCGGGTCGCAACCCGCACAACTCCATCTGGTTCCGCGTCATCGGCGGCTACATCTACTCCTCATCCGTCCAGCCGGTCGAGGTGCACCTCAACACGCCGCTGCAGCACCTCCCTCCAGAGGGGATATGGGGAGAGATTAGTGTCCCCTACACCGACGCCCGCCGAGCCCCGTCGCCCGACGTCTACCGCAGTTACCGCCTGCGCTACAGTTCAGCCTACCGCATCGTCGAAACGGTGTGGGGCACAGACCACCGGTTGTGGTACCGGCTGCGCGACAATCTGGCTCCTGGGCGGCGTCAGTACGTCCCAGCCGAACACGTGCGCCCCATCTACCCCGAGGACCTGAAGCCGATCTCCTCCCACGTCCGCGATAAGCGCATCGAAATCTCGCTCGCCGATCAACTACTCGCGGCCTTTGAGGACGACGAACCGGTGTTCACCACCCACATCTCCGGCGGCACCGGGGGCAACCACGCCACGCCGCGGGGACGTCATCACGTCGTATTCAAAGCCGCCTCGCGCCATATGACGGGTGAGGACTTTGACCTGCCCGGTGTCCCCTTCGATTCCTACTTCTGGGGCGGCGTCGCCATCCACGGCACCTACTGGCACAATGACTACGGCCGCCCTCGCAGCCACGGCTGCGTTAACGTGCCCTCCGAGGCCGCCAAGTGGCTCTTCCGCTGGACCAGGCCCGTCGTACCCTACGAGAAGGACGGACTGCGCGTGCGGGAAGGGGGCACCCCCGTGATCGTTTACTGAGCAATGCACGAGGACCTTCGACGGCGGCTGCGCGAACTGGGGGTGGTGAGAGGCGTGCGCGAACTGGCGACGACCCCCCTCAATTCCCCCTCCAGGGGGGAAGCCCCCACCCATCGCCGCGTCGCCATCGAGGACCTGATGCCCGGCCGCTTCCACACGACCTCCCACGGGCAGTGCTTCGTTGCGGAGACGACCTACCCGCCCGACTACCTTCACGGTGATCTGCCGCTCTCTTCCTTCCTGAACCTGCCCCCTGAGACCGTCGCGCAGATCGCGCAAGATGGTGCGCTGGTCAACGTGGACCTGCGGCGGGTCTGCTTCCTCGACACGGAGACGACCGGGCTCTCCGGCGGCACAGGCACGATACCCTTCGTCGTCGGGCTGGGCTTCTTCGCCGAGGAGGGCTTCCACGTGCACCAGTACTTCCTGCGCGACCCCGGCGACGAGCCCGCGATGGTCGAGGCGCTGGCAGAGCACCTGCCGGAGTTCGAGGCCCTGGCCTCGTTCAATGGCCGCGTCTTCGACGTGCCGATCCTCGAAAACCGCTTCATCCTGGCGCGCATCCCACCACCGACGGTAGGAGTGCCCCACCTCGACCTGCTGCATCCTGCGCGGCGGCTGTGGCACTATCATCTGCCTTCGTGCACGCTGAGTGCGCTTGAGCGAGAGGTGCTGGGCGTGTGGCGCGAACAGGACGACGTGCCCGGCGGCGTTATCCCCTACCTTTACCGCGATTACCTGCGCACAGGCGACGCCCGCGAGATGAAGCGGGTGCTCTACCACAACGCGGTGGATGTCATCAGCCTGGTCACGCTGGCCGCACGGATCTGCCGTATCTTCGCCAACCCCTGGACCGAGGGGGAGGACGAAAGAAACGAAAGGCTGAGCGGCGCGGAATTCTACGGCCTGGGCCGCTGGTACGCAGCCGAAGGACGGCTTGCCGAGGCGGAGCAGGCCTACCGGGCGGCCCTGCGGTCCTTCGACAAGGCTCAGGGCAGGCCCGGCGACGAAGTTCAGATAGAGGCCGTGGAAGAAAGAAACCGGGTTTTGCGGAAAAAACCCGGTTTCAACCTCGCTCCCGACCTGCGGGCAAAGGTGCTGCGCGACCTGGGATACCTCCTCAAGCGGGCCGGCCGCCGGGCCCAGGCTTTCGCCTACTGGCAGCAATTGGCGCTGGAAGCGGCCCCGGACACAGTCGCCCACGTCGAACTGGCCAAGTACTTCGAGTGGCACGTGGAGGACCTCTCACTGGCTTCCGGGTGGACGCGGGCAGCACTGGCACAGGTCGAGAACTGGCCCCCAGGGCCGCGCCACGACAGCGTGCTGGCTGAGTTGCGCCATCGGTTAGCACGATTAGAACGGAAGACGAACTTGACGCACGATGCTATACACAGTATCATCTGAAAAGAAATACGAGATGCCATCACGACGGGAGAAACTGCGGGCGAAGATAGAACAAAACCACAGAAGGATTTAGAGTATCTTCTCAAAAAGCTGGGGCGGAAGTAGGTCGGATTTGCTATCCGACCCTATGGCGGTTAGCAAAACCGCCCTACGCTGCCCCTGCCCCAAGATATTGAGAAGATACGATTTAGAGTGCTACATGAGCCTGCCTTATCGGGTAGAGATATACCCTGAACCAGACGGGAGTGGTTACACCGCCGAGGCTCCGGATCTGCCGGGCTGCCTGACCTGCGCCGACACGCTGGCTGAACTGTGGGAAATGATCGAGGATGCCAAACGAGGCTGGCTTGAGGTGGCACTGGAGCGAGGGCTGAGCATCCCGGAGCCACCTCCCGTCTCCGATGAAGTGTACAGCGATAAGTTCCTGGTGCGCATGCCCAAGACACTGCACCGGCGTCTGGTGGAGCGAGCGCGACGAGAGAGAGCGAGTCTCAACCAGTTCGTCAACGTCACGTTGGCCGAGGCAGTGGGGCGAAGCACGTAGTCGGACGTCTCAATGCCCGAACTCCCCGACCTCGAAATCATCCGCGCAGTACTGGCCCCCCGGCTGACCGGGCAGACCATCACCGGCGTCGAAGTCGTCCGCCCGCTGGTGGTGCGCGACCTCACTGGCCAGGGATTCGCCGAGACGCTCACCGGCCAAACCTTCGCTGGCGTGCGGCGGCGCGGCAAGGTACTGCTCTTCCCCTCGCAGTCCGGGCTGACACTGGCGATCAACTGCAAACTGGCCGGTCGCCTCCAGTACGTCCTCCCCGCCGAGCGCCGCCTGTCCAAGACTCACGTCATCTTGTGTCTCTCCGACGGCCACGAATTACGCTACAGCGATCGCAGGACGATGGGCCAGGTCTACCTCACCGCCAGCATCAAGGCCATCCCCGGCTGGGCCGAGATGGGACCGGAGCCCTTCGATCTGACACTGGAGGGCTTTCAGGAGCGTTTGAGACCGTATCGGGGGGAGATCAAGGGTGTTCTCACTCGTGGCAGGGCGGTAGCTGGCATCGGCAATGCCTACGCCGACGAAATCTGCTTCGCCGCCCGGGTGCACCCTACCGTAAGCGGACGTCGCTCACCGACGAGGAAATCGCCCGGCTGTACGAGGCGATGCAGTCCGTGCTCCGCGACGCAATCGCCATGCTGCGGGAGCGCGTCGGGACAGAGATCCATCGCGAGGTGCGTGACTTCCTGGCCGTGCACGGCAAGGGAGGCGAACCCTGCCCGGTCTGCGGCGGCACCATCTCCGAGATCAAGGCCCGTGGCCGGGTAACCAACTTCTGCCGCACCTGCCAGCCAGGCGGGCTGATACGGTTCTGAGCGTCGCCCGGCCGTTGTGTACCTGTAGGCCAGGCAGCGAGCCCCCGTGCACCATCTGTCAAGATGGTGGACGGGGGCTGTATTACAATGGATGTCACAGATGCCACAATGGAAATATGCAAAACGTCTGACAGCCTGGACGCCGCGCCGAATCTGTGTTAAAATGTAACCTCATACATATGTTCTATCGTCGGAGACCCGGCATGCGTCGCTATCTGTTCATCGCTCTGTTCATCGCCACGGGATTGCTCATCCTGCCAGCTCTGAAGGCGGAGCCCGCTGAGGCTGCTGGCCTGTACGATCCAGGAGAGCCCCAGGCGCGCACCGTCCACGCTCGCTACGTCTGCGTGCCCAGCCTCATCTGGCGCAGCCCGGAACTGTGCCCTACCTACGGGCCCGGCACCACTGCCTATCGCATCGCCTCTATCCGTCTGCCCAACCCACTGCCCAAACTGCCCGTGCTTGAACTCCCCTACGACGAAGACGACGACCTCGTTCCTCACCCCTACGCCCACGTCAAGACCATGCCGCTGAACGTGTACCGCCATCCGATGGAGGCCGCGATGGGCTTGCCACCCGTGCGGACGATGCTCTCCGGCGACTGGTGGGTCAGCGTAGACAACCTGGTCGAGTACGAGGGACAACAGTGGTACCAGATCAACGAGGAAGAATTTATCCCCGCCGACACGCTGGCGTTCGCCAGCCCGTCCCATTTCCAGGGTGCCTACCTCACCGAGCAGCCGCAGCACCCCTTCGCCTGGGTCAACCGCTGGATGCAGCCCTCGGTTGTGCCCCAGGGCGCGCTCAACGAGGCCGTCGCAGGACTCAACCGTTACCAACTGGTCACCATCTTCGCCGAGGAACGGCGGGGCGACGAAATCTGGTACCTCGTCGGCCCTGACCAATGGATAGAGCAGGAGAACGTGTCCCGGGTGGACGTGTACCCGCAGCCGCCGGAGGTCGGCCTGGGCGAGAAGTGGATCGAGGTGGACCTGTTCGAGCAGACGATTGCCGCTTATGAAGGGGAGCGCATGGTCTACGCTACGCTCATCTCTGGCGGCAGGACTGCCACCTCCACTCCGCCCGGCATGTACCGCATTTACTCCAAGGCACGGGAGGGCAAGATGAGCAACCCCGACGTGGAGGACGGGAGCCCGACCTGGTACTTCATTGAGGACGTGCCCTGGACAATGTACTTCCACGAGGGGTATTCCATTCACGCCGCCTTCTGGCACGACGCCTTCGGCTTCCGGCGTAGCCACGGCTGCATCAACCTGGCCCCCCGCGACGCGCTGTGGCTCTTTAACTGGGCCGATCCGTTCATCCCTGAGGACGTGGACCTGCTCTACGTAGGCGCAGGTACGCCGAGCACCTGGGTCTGGGTGCACTTCACGTCGCCCTTTGAGTGAGGTTCGCCATTCGCCAAATGAAACTGACCACGCCATCACGCCGTGCACTGTGGCTCGCCTTTCTCGCCAGCCTGGGCCTGGTCGCAGCCCTGTTCGCCGCCTGCAGCAGCGAGACAACCCCCGACGTCACCTGCACGCCGACCCGCACCCCGCGCCCCATCCCCACCCCCACGCTGACCCCTGCGCCCACCCCCACCCCGGCCTGGCCGGTGACCGTCTTCGTCCCCCAGGGATTGCCCGTACCCGTCGCCGATGTGCTGAACTCCGCCCTGGCCGAGCGTCCCGATCTCTTCGCCCCGGCCTACCCCGCCGAAGCCGCCGATGTGCAGGTAACGCTCAACGCTTCGGCTGCGCTCAGGACAAACCTCGCCCCCGACGCAACCCCGCTCGCCGAGTGGACCTACGCAGTCGTGGCCCCCTTCCCCACCCTGACCGACGAGGTGACGTGGGCCGACGTCGCCAGCAGTTGGAGCGGTACCCCGATTGGCCCCTTCACTGGCCGGCCCCTACTGATGAGCGCCGACACCGCCGTGACGCTGGCCGCCATAATGGGCCATCCGGCCCCTGGCGCGGTCGAGATCGTCCCGGCGGAGGAGATCGTGCAACGCGCCTGGGACACCCGCCCGGCCTGGGCCATCGTCCCCTTCGACCAACTGGAGCCGCGCTGGAAGGTGCTGCGCGTGGATGGCGTCTCCGTGCTCGACAAGAACCTGGACACAGCCACCTACCCGCTGGTCGTGCGCGTCGGTGTGACCGGCCTGGAGCGCGGCATCGTCAAACTCCAGGAACTGCTGGGCGTCCCCTTCACCAACCGGGACCCGGCCAGGATGACGGTGGTATTGATGACCGGCGTGACCGCCCTCGCCCGGGCCACCGGTATGAGGATGGACCAGAATGGCGTGACCTACCCTGCCCAGGACATCCGCGACTGGCTGCTCGAGACCGACATCACCCACGTCAGCAATGAGGTCTCCTTCGCTGAGAACTGCCCACCCCCGTCCGACTACTACACCATGGTCTTCTGCTCCGACCCCAGTTTCATCGAGCTGCTGGAGTACATAGACGTGGACGTAGTCGAACTGACGGGCAACCACCTGCTCGACTGGGGACTGGAGGCGATGAAACTGTCGCTGAGGATGTATGACGAACGCTCCATCCCCTACTTCGGCGGCGGGTGGAACCTGGCGCAGGCACAGACTCCGCTGACGCTCACCCACGGCGTGCACACCTTCGGCTTCGTGGGCTGCAACCCGGCCGGGCCGGCCTCCGACTGGGCGACCGAAGATCTTCCCGGCGCGGCCCCCTGCGACTACGACCTGCTCTACGCCCAGATCCGCCAAATGCGCGAGCAATCCATCATCCCCATCGCCACCCTCCAGTACTGGGAGTTCGACCAGTACGAGCCCACGCCGCAGCAGCGGGCCGAGTTCCGCGCGTTGGCCGAGGCGGGCGCGGTCATCGTCAGTGGCAGCCAGGCTCACCAGCCCCAGGGCTTCGACTTCCACGCCGGGGCGTTCATCCACTATGGCCTGGGCAACCTGTTCTTCGACCAGATGTGGTCGCTGGAGACGCGGCAGGAGTTTATAGACCGGCACGTCTTTTACGACGGGCACCACATCAGCACCGAACTATTGACGGCGATACTGGAGGATTACGCCCGCCCCCGCCCGATGACGCCGGAGGAGCGGGAGGAACTACTGCGGGCCGCGTTCGCGGCCAGCGGGTGGTGAACCCGCCCCGGCCTGAAGAGCCGGGGCTGGATTGCCTTTCCCCGAAACCAGGTTTTTTTCCGCAAAACCTGGTTTCTTTCTTCCACTCGCGATCTGCCGAAACTGCAATAATCGGCCAAATGGTGTATAATGGGAGCAGATCGCGTCGGGTGATCTGCCTTTGCCGTTGAAGCGCCGGAGGGTATAATTCAAAGAGAGCCACCACAAGCCCACCCCGAAGAAAGGAGTAAGAGATGCCTGCTGAGGACTTCTGGCAACCCGTTTATAACGCTTTCGACCCCTGGAAACGGTTGTGGGGTGAGAAACTGGACACCTTCTTCGTCGAGCGAGAACACAGCCCGCTCAGGCCCCTGACGGCTCAGTTTCGGCCTGGTCGCGACGTGCAGAAGACACTGCTGGTCGGCCACCGGGGCAGCGGCAAAAGTTCCGAACTGCTCAAACTGGTCAGGAATATCGGTGAAGACTTTTCCACCGTCTGGTTTGACGCAAATCTCAACCTGAACATCTTCACCGCCAACCAGGTAGAACTCCTCTTCCTGATAGGGGTCGCTGTCTACCGGGTCGCCGAACAGGAGGATCTCCACCCCAAGAAGCAGAACCTGGACCTGTTGATTGATTGCCTCCAGACATTGGTCCGTGAGCAGACCCAGCAGACCGATTTCGTCCTGGATGCAGGGCGGTTGATGACCAACGTCATCTGTTTCGGGCTCCCTGCCATCATCGGAGCCACGGCTGGGCCTGCTGCCGGTGCGGGGGTGGCCGCCTTGACCGCCCTGGCCCGCGAACTGGCCCAAGAAGCCTTCTCCCTGGGACTGCGAAAGGAGGAGGTCGCCCACCTGGAGGTAGAACCCCGCATCTGGGACATCGCTCGCGCGGTCAACCTGATCATCGCCGACGTGGAGCAAAAGGCTGGCAAGCCGGTACTGATGGTGGTGGACGGCCTGGACCGGCTGGAGCCGGACCCCGCCCGGGACATCTTCGTCAACAGCCAGGTTCTCTCGCTGCCGAATTGCCGGGTCATCTACGTCACCCCTATCGCTCTCTACTACTCCCCCGACTTCGCCCAGACCCGGCAGCAGTTTGCGATGGCCGAGTTCCCTAACGTGAAGTTGCATGAGCGGAATACCCCAGGCACCCTTTACAAAGCAGGAATGAAGACAATGCGAGAGGTAGCCCGCCGCCGCCTGCGGGCGTTGGGTTACGAGCCTGAGATGGTCATCACCCGGAATTCTCTGAACCTCCTGGCAGTGATGAGCGGCGGGGTAATGCGGGAGATGGTCAGCCTGATGCGAGAGGCCATCGTCCAGGCCGAGGTCGCAGGGGAAACCCGGATCACCTTGCGGGCCGCCCGCGCCGCCGTCTACAAACTCCGTCGCCAGTACGCTGCTGGACTGCGGTGGGAAAACTATCAGCAGTTAAAAGCCTTCTGGGATACAGGCACCCTGCCCCAAGGCGAGATCGGTAATACATTCCTGCGCAACAATTACATCCTTATTCAGGCCAACGACACTGTCTGGCCCGAAGTCCATCCCAATGTCAGACCGCTTCTGGAACGGATAAGCCTACGACCACCGACTTGCTCGCAGGACTCGCCAGCAGGCAACAGCGGTGATCGTGAAAGGCGACGGCGCACCTGGAACCTTGAACCACTGAGGCACTGAATCCACTGACCACACTGAAAGAGGCCCATCGTTCAGTGGTCTCAGTGCGGTCAGCGCTTCAGTGATTCACACAATGGGGCATATCAAGATAGGCGCAGACGCACAAGAGGATACCAGATGATGTCCAGAAGTCAGGACAAAGGTGAAGCGTTCGAGTTGCGCGTCAAGGCGTTGCTAGAGAGGCACGGCTTCCAGGTTGAGCGGGACGTGCTGATCGCCGGCAACCAGACCGACCTGGCGGCCCGCCGCAGCGTTGGCCCGGTTCCCGAGGTCTACGTCGTAGAGTGCAAAGCCCGCGCCGACTCGGTGGGCGCGAACGACGTGAATGTCTTCATCGGTGAAGTGGAGGCCGCCCGACGGGAAGATCCACGGAGACGTGGCATCTTTGTGAGTGAGAGCGGCTTCACTCGATATGCCAAAAGTTCCGCCGCTGCTGCCGGCATCACCTGCCTCACCATCACCGAACTGGAAAAGGGCCTGCCACTCGAAGTGGACCTCGAAGCGGCCCGCGCCCGCTACGACCAGCACGTGGTAGATCGCTACGGCCGCCTCACCCTCTACAGCCTCAAGGCGGACGCCCCCCTCTCCGTCGAACTGGAGAAGGTGTACGTGACGCTGACGGCGGTGGAGCAGGTGCGCCGCTCCGAACGGGCGCGCGAACGGGCAGAACGGACAGAGGAGGAACCAGAAGGACCGGAAGCGCAGGAGGGACGGGGGCAGGAGGAGAAGCCAGCGGAACGAGCAGAACGAGAGATCACCGTCGAGCGAGAACTCTCGGTGCCGGAAGCGCTGGGCGAAGCGACCCGGCTGGTCGTCGTCGGCGCGCCGGGCTGCGGCAAGACGACGCTCCTGCAGTGGATCGCCCTCACCTTCGCCCGCGACTTAGCCCCGGATCGGTTGGGGCTGGCCGAGCGCCGCGTCCCTATATTCGTCCCCCTGCGCGCCTTTGGCAAGCACATCGAGAGCCACACTGACCGCTTTGCGCCCACCCCCGCCTGCCTGCTGGACTTCCTGGAGGAACACTTCGCTGGCTGGCAGTTGAACCTGCCGCCGGGCTTCTTCGCCCGGCTGGCGGAGGAGGGACGGGCCGCCTTCCTCCTGGACGGGCTGGACGAGGTGGCCGATCCCGGGCGGCGGGCGCTCGTGGCTGAGGCAGTGCGGGCGCTCGTGGCCCGCTACGGCGGGAACCGGTACGCCGTCACCTCCCGCCCGGCTGGCTACACAGGGTTGGCCCGCTTCGGGGCCGGCTTCCAGCGCTGCGACGTGCGCCCCTTCTCCGACCAGGACGTGGAGGACTTCGTCACCAACTGGTACCTGGCGGTGGAGACGGCGGTGGAGGACAACCGCGCCACGCGCCAGATGGCCAGCGACAACAGCGCCGACCTGCTGCAGCGCATCCGCGAGAACGACCGCATCCGGCGGCTGGTGGACACGCCGCTCCTGCTGACGGTGGTGGCGCTGGTGCACCAGAACCGCACCGCGCTCCCCCAGCGGCGGGCGGAATTGTACGACGAGTGCACCCAGATGCTGCTGGGCTTCTGGGACGAGCAGAAGGGAGGGGAAGCGGCGCGGGAACTGGCCCAACTGGGGGAACTGGAGCGGCACGAGAAGCGGGCCATCCTGGAGCCGGTGGCGCTGCGGCTCCACGAGCGGCGGGAGGCCCAGGAGGTGGAGGGGGCAGAACTGCGGAGATGGCTGCGGGAGGAGTTTCCAGTGCTGGGGGACGCCCAGTCGGACCGGAGGGCCGAACTCTTCCTGCGGGTGATCCAGGAGCGAGCCGGGCTGCTGGTGGAGAGCGAGCCGGACACCTACCGCTTCTCCCACCTCACCTTCCAAGAGTACCTGGCGGCGCGGGCGGTGGCCGACCGGGAGGACTATATTGAATACACGCTGGCGCGGCGGCACGACCCCTGGTGGCGGGAGGTAATCCTGCTGGAGGTGGGCCACCTGAGCACACCCCGCAGCCGGCGGGCGCGGAAACTGACCACCGCGCTGGTGGAAGCGATATGGAAGGCGAGTGAACAAGTTGGCAAGTTGGCAAGTCTGCAAGTTGGCGAGCAGGATGAACTGGAGCAGAAGATAGAGCGACTGGTGCGACACGACCTGCTCCTGGCCGGGCAGTGCCTGGCCGACCTGGGCCCCATCGGGGTGGAGGAAGCGGTGCGGGACGGGATTGTGGCGGAGTTGGGGGAGGTACTGCGCACCACCCCCTACAGCAAACTGCGCGAGGAAGCGGCGCGGGTGCTGGCGGGGCTGGGGGGGAGCGGCAGCGCGGCGCAGGCGGCAGCGGAACTGACCTATGCACTCGCCGATGACGACCCGGATGTCCGCCAGGCGGCGGCCTCCAGCCTGGGCCAACTCGGCCCGGCCAGCCCGCAGGTCACCCCGGCCCTCATCCACGCCCTCGCCGATGACGAATGGCCTGTCCGCCAGGCGGCGGCCTCCAGCCTGGGCCAACTCGGCCCGGCCAGCCCGCAGGTCACCCCGGCCCTCATCCACGCCCTCGCCGATGACAGTTTGAGGGTCCGCCAGGCGGCGGCCTCCAGCCTGGTCCAACTCGGCCCGGCCAGCCCAGAGGTCACCCCGGCCCTCATCGCCGCCCTCGCCGATGACGAATGGCCTGTCCGCCAGGCGGCGGCCTCCAGCCTGGGCCAACTCGGCCCGGCCAGCCCGCAGGTCACCCCGGCCCTCATCCACGCCCTCGCCGATGATAGTTTGAGTGTCCGCCAGGCGGCGGCCTCCAGCCTGGTCCAACTCGGCCAGGCCAGCCCGCAGGTCACCCCGGCCCTCATCCACGCCCTCGCCGATGCCGGCAGTTGGCAGGTCCACCAGGCAGCGGCCTCCAGCCTGGTCCAACTCGGCCAGGCCAGCCCGCAGGTCACCCCGGCCCTCATCCACGCCCTCGCCGATGACGAATGGCCTGTCCGCCAGGCGGCGGCCTCCAGCCTGGGCCAACTCGGCCAGGCCAGCCCGCAGGTCACCCCGGCCCTCATCGCCGCCCTCGCCGATGCCGATTATGATGTCCGCCAGGCGGCGGCCTCCAGCCTGATCCAACTCGGCCAGGCCAGCTCCGCCGTCCTCCAGGCCCTCAGCGCCGCACTCACCGATGTAGATTCAGATGTCCGCGGAACAGCAGCTGTCAGCCTAGCCCAAATCGGCTGGACCAGTCCCGACGCAATACAGGTCCTCATCGCCGCCCTCGCCGATGCCGACAGTTGGCAGGTCCGCCAGGCGGCGGCCTCCAGCCTGGGCCAATTCGGCCCGGCCAGCCCGCAGGTGATCGGCGCATTGGTGGATGCGCTGAAGGACCCGGACAACGATGTCCGCCGGGCAGCGGCGAACGGGCTGGCCCGCCTGGCAACGGGCGACCGGGAGGCGGTCCTGCATGTTCTCCTCCCCGTCTTCACCAATCCCGCGTTTGAGGAGCCCGACGAGTACGACCACCGCCCCGCCTACGACTACGGTTTCGACGCCCTGTGGGCCATCGCCGGGCACCGAACCACAGACTCTAAAGGCTAGGTGCAGGAGTTACGACGAATCATCACTGACCAAGAGGATCGCCTATGGAAGAAAAGGGGGGGGGGCCCCCCCCCCCCCCCCCCCCCGCCCGGGTCTGGATCTGGACGAGAGCCCCGAGGGGCCCGCGCCTACCGCACCCGCCCCCGCACCCCCTCCCACTCCCGCGTCAACGTCGCGAGCATCTGGGCGAAGAACGCCTTCTGGGATTCGCGGTCGGCGGTAAGCGGACCCATCCACGCCTCGGCGCTCGACCGCAGCCCCGAGGCCCGCGACACCAGCTCACCGAACTCCCGGTTCAGGTCCCGCACCTTGGCCGTGACGCTCGCCCCGGGTTTCGCCTCCCCGGCATCGAGCTTGCGCACGGCGTCGGCGACCTCGCGGGCGCGCGTCTGCGCCTGCGCCAGCGTGGACGTGATCTCCAGGAGGTCCTTCGTCCACTTCGCCCGGATCGTGGGATCCACTTCGGCCAGCCTCGGGTCCTCCTTCACGCGCACGATCTGCTCCGACGTGACGCCGCCGGCGGTGAGGCGCACGGTGTAGAGGCCAGGGACGACGAGGGGTCCTGTGGCGGCACCCCGCCGGCCCGTGGGGGCAGGCTGCTCGCCCGGCCACGCATGGCGGAGGTCCCAGAGCGCGCGGTTGATGCCTCGATGGGCCGTGCCACGCACCGTCGCCACCTGCGTCCCCGTGGCGTCGTGGACGGTGATAGACACGTCCGTCCCCTCGTCCTTGATCCAGTAGTCCAGGATCGCGGCCGCGGGCGGGTTGGCGCCCTCGAAGATCATGTTCCCGGTGTGGGCCCGCTCCCCGCGATAGCGGACCTGCTCTGCCGGCTCCACGGAGAACAGATGGGACGCCTTCGCCGCCACTTGAGTGCTCATCTCCTGGAGCGCGTTCACCTGGTCCAGGATCCAGATCCCGCGGCTGTGGGTCGCCAGCACCAGGTCGTTGTCCCGGGGGTGCACCAGCAGGTCGTTCACGGCGACGGTGGGGAGCCCGCTCTTCAGCTCCACCCAGTTGGCGCCGCCGTTCCAGGACCAGAACACCCCGAACTCGGTGCCGAGGTATAGCACGTCGGGGTTGCGCGGGTCCTCGCGCAGCGTGCGCGCCACCCGGTTTGCGGGGAGATCGCCCACCACGCTCGTCCACGAGGCGCCGTGGTCGTCGGAGCGCCATGCGTAGTTCGCGTAATCGTCGTTCCGGTAGTTGTTCGCGACGAGCCAGAGCCGCCCGTCCTTGTGCTTCGAGGCGTGGATCCCGTTGATCCACGCCATCTGCGGGAGCCCCGGGATGCGCGACGTCACGTTCGTCCAGGTGCGCCCGTCGTCCCTCGCGACCTGCACCTGCCCGTCGTCGGTGCCCACGTAGAGCGTGCCGGGGCTGAACTCGGACTCGGCGATGGCGGTGAGGGTGGGCCAGTAGGGGATCCCGTCGTCCAGGGAGAGGACGAAGGAGTCGGGCTTCTGGCCCATGATCTCCAGGGTGCGGCGGTCCGTTTTCGTGGTGAGGTCGCCCAGCGAGCGCCAGGAGTCGCCCCGGTCCATGCTCTTGAAGATCTCGTTGAGCCCCGCGTAGAGCGTGTTGGGATCGTGGGGGCTGATGATGTAGGGGCCGTCCCAGTTCCCCGGGGGCATGGCATTGCCCAGACGCTGCTCCGGGTTCCTCAGGTCCGGCCACGTGGTCCAGTTCCGCCGGTCGCCGATGAAGCCCTCGGGCTGGTTGGGCCGGATGTTCTTCACCTGGCCCGTGACGATGTCGCTGCGCAGGAGCCCCAGGTACTGGCTCTCCGAGTACAGGATGCGGTTGTTCGTGGTGTCCACCAGGCTGAGGAACCCGTCGCCACCTCCCCAGCGGACCCAGTCCTCGTTCAGGATTCCCTCGGCCCGGTAGGTCTGGTTCGGTCCTGCCCAGCTTCCGTTGTCCTGCAAGCCCCCGTAGATGTTGTATGGGTGAGCCATGTCCACGGCCACGCGGTACCACTGGCTCAGGGGGAGGTGGGTGGCGTAGAGGAAGTGATCGCCCCGGTCGTAGCTGATCCCCAGCCCTCCGTCGTCGGCCTTGATGACGTGACGCGAGTCGTGGGGGTCCACCCACACGAAACGGTCGTCGCCGTGGGTGTGGTGGTCCCGGGGGACGGTGAACGTCTTCCCGCCGTCGTCGGAATAGCTGTACGAGTTCATCATGTACAGCCGGTCCGGGTCGTTGGGGTCCACCATGGGCTGGCTGGCGTACATGGGGCGGGGGTTCCAGGTGCTCTGGAACGTCCAGGTCTCACCCCGGTCCTCGGACCGGTAGATCCCCGCCACCGGTTTCTGGTACTGGGTGGAGGCATTGTAGCGCTCGCCCTGCTCGATGCTGGCGTACAGGATGCGCGGGTCCCTCCGGTAGATCGTGAGCCCGATGCGCCCGACGTCCCCGGTGGGGAGGCCGTTGGCCAGCCCGGCGTTGGTGAGCTTCTTCCAGCTCTCACCGCCGTCGGTGGACTTGTAGAGGCCGCTTCCCGGGCCGCCGCCGTGGAATCCCCAGGGGCGGCGCTGGCGCTGGTACATCCCCGCGTACATCACCTTGGGATCGGCCGGGTCCAGAGCCACGTCCACGGCTCCGGTCTCGGCGTCCACGAAGAGCACGCGCCGCCACGTGGCGCCGCCGTCGGTGGACTTGTAGACACCCCGCTCGTCGTTGGGTCCCCACAGGTGGCCCATGGCCGCCACGACGACCACGTCGGGGTCGTCGGGGTGCATGACGATCCGGCCGATGTGCTTGCTGTCGCGGAGGCCCATGTTCTTCCAGGTCTGCCCGCCGTCGGTGGACTTGTAGACGCCATCGCCCCAGCTCGAGCTCTGGCGGCTCGCCCGCTCCCCCGTTCCCACCCACACCACCGACGTGTCCTTCTGGTGGACCTCGATGTCCCCCACGGAGTGGACCGCTTCCTGGGAGAACACGGGGGTGAAGCGGATTCCGTTGTCCGCGGTCTTCCACACGCCTCCGGTGGAGGAGGCCACGTAGAAGACCCGGGTGTCCGCCTCCACCACGGCCAGGTCCACGACCCGGCCGCTCATGGTGGCGGGGCCGACCTCCCGGGGATGTAGCCCGGCCAGGTGGTCGGCGGTGAGCTGGGCCTGGCTGGGCCGTGGCGAGAGGAGTGCGGCGACAGCGAGGGTGAGGAGGGCGATTCGGCGTGGGGCGGTCATGACAGGACTCCGGTGCGAGCGGGTGCCGGTCGGGGAAAGGCAAAATGCCTGCGGAAGGGGCTCAGGGGCAAGCAGAACGCCCGGTTTCCCTCGCGCGGCAGGGGTGTCCGGGCCTACATTGTTGGATCCCCGGCACCGAGGTCCGGGACCCTCCCTCTGGAGCTTCATGTCAGCGTCGGAAGACAAGAAGGAGCTGAGCGGCCTCGCACGCTCCATCGGCGCCCTCTTCGGAGACGCGCTTCCTCCTCCGCCGTCCCCTGCGCCCACCCCCGCGCCGGGAGAGGATGTGGTCTGGGAGCCCGTGGCGGAGGTCCCCACGCCGGCCCACCGCGCCGAGAAGGCCGATCCCCAGGCCTTACGGGATGCCGTCACGGCGTTTCTCCAGGCGGATCCGCTCGCGCGGGAGGGGAAGGGAAGGGCCGTCCGCGACGCCGCCCTGGCTCTGCGGGAGGCCAACGCCCTGGACGTCCTGGCGGATTCGGCGGAGCGCCTAGTCCTCGGGGCCGGTGATCCCCCCGACGAGGCTTGCATCGCCATGGCCCAGTCGTTGGTGAGCCCCGGGGTGGCCAGCCGCATCGCCGCGTACCTGGGGAACGAGCGGGACGAAGATCGGCGCAAGGAGCTGGTGCGAGTGTGCCAACTCCTGGGCCAGGACATGGCGCTGGCCATCAGCGACGCCCTTTCGGCGACCCAGGATCGCTTCGCGCGGCACACCTTCCTGGATGCCATGGTGGCCATGGGACCCCAGGCCATGCCCATCATCGAGAAGATGGTGGAGGACAACCGCTGGTTCGTCGTCCGCAACGCCCTGGCCGTGCTGGGCGACCTGGGCGGCGAGCGACCGGTCGAGCTCATCATCTCCACGCTGGCCCACACGGATGCCCGGGTGCGCCGGGAAGCGCTCCTGGCGTTGGCCAAGGTGGGAGGCGAGGACGCCGGCATGCTCGTCTACGGGATGATCGAGGACCCCGACCCCGACGTGCGCCTGGCTGCCGCCATGGCCGCCGGCGAGCTCAAGGTGGAGCGGGCGCTCCGGCCTCTCCTGGCGCTCCTGGAGCAGGAGAACGACCCGGATGTGGTGGCCGGGGTGCTCCGTGCCCTGGGCCAGCTCGGCGATCCGGGGGCGGTGAACGCCATCGAGAAGCGCGCCGTTGGGTCCTTCTTCTCGCGGCCTCCCGCCGACGTGCGCATCGCCGCGTACCGCGCGCTGCACAACATCGGCACGCCCCACGCCAAGAGCCTGCTCATGCATGCGGCGGACGACAAGGACCCAGCGGTGAAAGGGGCCGTGCGCCAGTTGCTGGGGATGCGCTGAAGGGGGTTCGTCCCCCACGCCTCACACCACCCCCATCATCCCCGAGAGCGCCCTCAGGAACCCGGCGGCCTCCCGTGCGCTCTCGCGCCAGCCGGGGAGGAAGTCCTGGGCCGAGTGGGCGAAGAGCCGCGTGAGGGTGCTTCGTGCCAAGGCTTTCTGCGGTAGGGCCTCGGCGAGGCGGAGCACCTCCGAAAAGGGAATGAGCCGGTCCTTGCGCCCGTGGATGAGGTGGACCGGGCCGGGGACGTCCTGGAGGGAGGACCCGGGCTCGAGGGTGGGCTCCCGGCGTCGAACCGCCGCCGCCAGGAGGCGGGCCATCTCCTCCCCTCGTTCCTGGTCGGGCTCCCGGTGGGAGGGTGGGGCGAACAGGTCGAAGAGGGTGCGCCAGCGTGGGGCCAGCGTGGCACGGATGGCTTCCTTGGCGGCGTCGAAGCAGGGATCCCAGGCCGCCACGCCCGCATCCCCCGCCGCCGCCGCCAGGCGCCACAACCCTCCGGCCACCTCGCCGGCGTCCTCGCAGCCGGGCACCGACGTCAGGTAGTTGGCGCCCGCGATCCAGCGGCCGTAGGGGTCGGGGCGGAGCAGGTACCGCTCTCCCCTCCACTCGTGGCGCCCGGAGAACTGGAACACCAGGGTCCGCTCCAGGTCGAGGTAGCCCCCGAAGCCCACCACCCCGGCCAGACGGCCCAGCAGGGCGGGATGCGCGGAGGTCAGCAGCGCCTGGGGCGAGCCGAACGAGAAGCCCACCAGCCCCACCCGGTCGGCGGCCACCAGGTCCCCCAGTCCCTCCAGCGCGCGGAGGCCGGCCAGGACCGACGGGGTGGTGAGCCGTGGAGCAGGGTCGAGCTTCCTCCACTCGGGGACCTCGGGGACGAGCACGGCCATCCCCCCCTCGGCCAGGGCCCGGATGAAGCGCACCATCTGGCGGTGGAACCTGCCGGGGCGGGTGATGCCGTGGAGGACCACCCACGCCGGCAGTGGCCGCGACGGCGCGGCGGGGGTGACCAGGGTCGCCGGGACCGCGGTACCGTCCCGGTCCAGCACGAGCTCCCGGGCGCGCACGTCGGCACGGCCGGTGATCCAGGAGCGCACGTAGCGGAGCGTCCGCAAAGCGGGAGAACCCATCCGAAAAAGCTACCCGCCCACGATCCTGCCTCGCCACCCACGCCGACGGGTTGCGCCGAGGCGTGGGGGGCCGGCATTGTCTGCCCAGTCATCTCCGACCCAGGAGTCCCCATGCGTTCCCCCTATGTCCTCGCGCTCGCCGCGCTCCTGTGCGCCCAGACGCTGGCCGCGCAGGCCGCCCCCCGCATCGCCCACAAGCCCGTCGCCGGACGCCCGTACAGCGCCGCCGTCCAGGTGGGCGACACTTACTGGTTCGCCGGGAAGGTGGGGAACACGCCCGAGACCCAGGCCCTTACCACCGGGCGGACCGCCGCCGAGACCCGCAACATCATGGAGGCGTTCAGGACGCTCATGACGGAGCTGGGGTTGGACTTCGGCGACGTGGTCCAGGCGACCGTCTACTTGGCGGACGTCGACGACTTCGCCGAGATGAACCAGGTGTACGGTGCGTACTTCCCCACCGATCCCCCGGCCCGGGAGACGGTGGCTGTGAAGGACCTCGTGGGAGGCGCAGCGCTGGAGATCTCCTTCGTTGCCGTGAAGCGCTGACCGGGACGCACGGCTCACCGACGATGAACCAGGAACGCCCTCCCTACGGCCCTGCGGCCCTCGCGGGCCTCGCGGTCTTCGCGCTGTACGCGGTGACGCTGGCCCCCACCACGTCCTTCTGGGACGCCAGCGAGTACATCGCGACGGCGCACATCCTGGGGATCCCCCATCCACCCGGGAACTCCCTCTTCGTCGTGCTCGCCCGCGCCTGGAGCGTGGTGCTGGCGCCCCTGGGGATCCCCGTGGCGGTGCGCATCAACCTCTTCGCCGCGGCCACCAGCGCCGCTGCCGGGGGATTCTTCTTCCTCGTCGCCCACCGTGTGCTCGTGCCCGTGCTCGGCGATCACCGCCGGGCCCTGGTGGGGGCGGCCGCGGCCACGCTCCTGGGGGCCACGGCCTTCACCGTGTGGAACCAGTCGAACGTGAATGAGAAGGTCTACACGCTGAGCGTTCTCGTCATCGCTGCGGTGAGCTGGCTCGGCGTGCGCTGGCGCGACCTCCGCGCTCAGGAAGGGAGCGAGCGGTACCTGCTCTGGGCCGTGTTCCTCATGGTCCTGGGAAGCACGAACCACCTCATGTCGGTACTCCCCCTGCCGGCCCTGGCCACCCTCGTGCTGGTGACCGACCCCGTCGCCGTGCTCCGGCCCCGCTTCCTGGCGCGCGCTGTCGCGCTGGCGATCCTCGGGCTTTCCTTCAACTTCTTCCTCCCCGTGCGGGCCGCCGACGACCCGGTGATCAACGAGGGCGACGCCACGTGCGAGACCTTCGCGGGCGCCGCCACCGCCGTCTTCACCAACGGCGCCGCCGGCTGTGAAGCCCTGGCCTACAACCTGGCCCGCAAGCAGTACGCGAAGCCCCCCGTGACCCAGCGGATGGCGCCCTTTTCGGCGCAGCTGTCCAACTATTTCCAGTACTTCGACTGGCAGTGGGCCCGCGGCCTGGATCCCAGCGAGCTCCCCAGCCCGGCGCGCCTGCCCTTCACGCTTGTCTTCCTCCTGCTGGGCTTCCTGGGACTGTGGGCCGCCTGGGGAGCCGACCGGGGCGTGTTCACGTACCTGGCCGTGCTGGCCGGCACGCTCACCCTGGGGCTGGTCTACTACCTGAATTTCAAGTACGGCTTCTCGCTGGCGCCGGAGGTGACGGATCGGGGCCTGCACGAGGTCCGGGAGCGGGACTACTTCTTCCTCGGGTCCTTCATCGTGTGGGGCGCGCTGGCGGGGATGGGGCTGGCCTGGGTCTGGAGGTCGCTGGCTTCCGTGTCGTCGGCGTCGCGCCGGTGGGCCGTGGCGTCGCCGGTGCTGGCGCTGGCGCTGGTACCTCTGGCGTTCAACTGGAGCTGGGCGAGCCGTTCCGGAGACTACGCTGCGCGCGACTGGGCCTACGACTTTCTGGTGAGCCTGGAGCCCTACGCTGTCATCTTCACCAACGGGGACAACGACACCTTCCCCCTCTGGTACGCACAGGAGGTGGAGGGGGTGAGGAAAGACGTCACGGTCATCGTGGGGCAGTACCTGTTCACACCCTGGTACATCAAGCAACTCCAGGAGCTCACCGGGCCGGAGCGCCAGCGCCCCTTCGACCCCGCCCAGGGCGAAGGGATCTTTCAGGCCCCTGCCGCCCCCCCGTTGCGCTCCATCGCCTCCCTCACCCACGAGCAGATGGACGCGGTGAGCGGGGCGGAGCTGGACAGGGACGTGACGGTGAGCTTCCCCCAGCTGGCGGTGACCTACCCGAAGGGGACGGTCCTGGACCGCTCGGCGCAGCTCGCCATCTCCGTCATCCACGACGCCATCGCGGAGCGGCCCATCTACTTCGCCGGATCGGCGGGGCTCATGAGCCAGCTCGGCCTCGAGCCGTGGGGTGTACGCCACGGACTGGCGGTGAAGCTGGAGTTCCGCCGTCTGGAAGGGCCCCAGCGCGCCGAACTGGTCAGGGGCTCGGACGCCTACGGCTCCGAGTACTTCGACCTGGGGCGCTCCCTCCATCTGTACGACGAGGTGTATTCGTACCGGGGCATCCGCGGCCGGCGCATCTGGCAGGACAGGGCCACCCTGAATATCCCCTGGCACTTCTACGCGCTGGCCGTCCAGCTCGCCGACGTGGCCCGCAACGCGGGGATGGACCCGGCGCTGGTGAAGCGTCTGGAGGACGACGCGGTGGCGTTCCACATCGTCTCGGACGGCGGCGTGGACGGGACGCCGGACAGGATCACCCCGGGCGAACCATGACCCTCGCCGCCGCATGACCTCCGCCGGCCTCAACCGCGGCGAGATTCTCCGCTATGCCCGCCACCTGGCGCTGCCCAAAGTGGGGATCGAGGGGCAGCGGCGTCTCAAGGACGCACGCGTGCTCTGCGTGGGCGCCGGTGGGCTCGGCTCTCCCCTCGCGCTCTACCTCGCCGCAGCGGGGGTGGGCACGCTGGGGCTGGTGGACTCGGACGTCGTGGATCTCACGAACCTCCAGCGCCAGATCCTGCACGGGACCCGCGACGTGGGGCGCTCCAAGCTGGACAGCGCGGCGGATCGGCTGCGGGACGTGAACCCCCACGTGCAGGTGGTGCGCCACGACACCCGCCTCACCAGCGCCAACGCGCTGGACATCGTCAGCGGATACGACGTGGTGGTGGACGGGACCGACAATTTCCCCACCCGGTACCTGGTCAACGATGCTTGCGTGCTGGCAGGGAAGCCCAACGTGTACGGGTCGGTGTTCCGCTGGGAGGGCCAGGTGTCGGTCTTCGCCATGCCCGGTGGGCCGTGCTACCGGTGTCTCTTCCGCGAGCCTCCTCCTCCCGGGCTCGTCTCCGACTGCGCCGAGGGTGGGGTGCTGGGCGTGCTTCCGGGGGTCATCGGCTCCTTGCAGGCCATGGAGACGGTAAAGCTCATCCTCGGGGTGGGGGAGACGCTGGCGGGACGGCTCGTCCTCTTCGATGCCCTGGACATGACCTGGCGGGAGGTGGAGGTGCGCCGCAATCCGACGTGCCCGGTGTGCGGCGATCATCCCACGCAGAAGGGACTCATCGACTACGAGGCGTTCTGCGGCGTCGGCCCTGGCGCCGTGCCCGAGGCGGGGGTGACACAGCTGGACGCGAAGGCGTTGGCCCGCATGCTCGCGGGGGATCCGCCTCCCGCCCTGGTCGACGTGCGCGAGCGCTGGGAGTGGGACGTCGGGAACCTCTCGGACCGCGGCGCCGTGCTCGTTCCGCTCGACGAGCTGCCGGAGTGCATCCGCGAGATCCCCAGGGACAGGCCCGTGGTGCTCGTCTGCCGGAGCGGCCAGAGGAGCATGACCGCCGCGATTCGCCTCCTCGAGGAGGGCTGGCCCGAGGTCTACAACCTCCGGGGCGGAATGCTCGCCTGGGCCCGGGACGTGGACGCGCGCGTGGACGTGCCTTGAGCGGACACGCTCCTCGGGTGGTCGTGGCGGGAGCCGGTTTCGGCGGCCTGTGGGCGGCGCGCACCCTCGCGGGGAGCGACGTGGACGTCGTGCTCGTGGACCGGAACAACTACCACACGTTCTTTCCGCTCCTCTATCAGGTTGCCGCGGCCGAGCTCGTCCCCACGGACATCGCGTATCCCATCCGCTCGATCTTCCGAGGGACGCCGAACGTAGAGGTCCGCATGGCATCCGTGACGGGACTCGTCGCATCGGAGAGGCGGCTGGAGACCTCGGCGGGCCCGCTGCGCTACGACGCGCTCGTGCTCGCGCTCGGGAGCGAGGCCCACTTCTTCAGTGTGAAAGGCGCGGCCGAGCACGCGTTCGCCCTGCGCTGGATGGACGACGCGATCCCGCTCCGCCACCACGTCTTGACGCGCTTCGAGGCGGCGGCCGCGTCGCGCGACCCACTCGAGCGGCGGCGCCTCCTCACGGTCGCGGTGGTCGGGGGCGGCCCCACCGGGGTCGAGTTCTCGGGAGCGCTGGCGGAGCTCGTCTACGGGCCGCTGCTGAAGGACTACCCGGGCCTCGACGCCGACGAGGTGCAGGTGGTCCTGCTCGAGGCCGCGGAGCGGGTGCTCTCCAGCATGCCCGAGCGGCTCGGAGCGTTCGCGGCCGAGCGGCTGCGCAAGCGCCGGGTCGAGGTCAGGACCGGTGTGCGCGTCGAGGAGGTAGGGCCGGGGTGGGTCCGGCTCGCGGGTGGGGAGACCATCTCGACGGACACGGTGGCGTGGACGGCGGGGATCCAGGGGGATCCCGCGATCCGCCGGTGGGGTCTCCCGGTGGGGCGCGGAGGGCGCGTCGAGGTGGACGGGTGCCTGCGCGTGCGCGGACACCCCGAGATCTACGTAGTCGGCGACCTCGCCTACCGCGAGGACGCAAATGGACGTCCGCTCCCCCAGGTGGCGCAGGTCGCCATCCAGCAGGGGCGCTACGTCGGCAAGGCGATCCTCCGGCATGGACCGGGCGGCGACGCGCCCCCGTTCCGGTACGTGGACCCGGGCATGCTCGCCGTCGTCGGGCGCAACGCCGCCGTGGCGCATGTCTTCGGGCGCACGTTCAAGGGGCTCCTGGCGTGGGTCCTCTGGCTCGGGATCCACCTGGTATGGCTCATCGGGTTCCGGAACCGCGCGCTCGTCCTCGTCAACTGGGCGTGGAACTACGTCACGTTCAGACGTTCGGTGCGGCTCATCCTTCCCGGCGCGCGTGCCGGAGTCCTCCCACCGCACTCGTGAAGGTGCGTCCCCCGGAGAGATCCGCATCCGGGGCAAGACATCAGCCTGCGCCCGCGTCTCAGTACGAAGCCAGCTCCACGATTGCGGCGAGCACGTCGGGCGTCTGCGGGAGGATCACCTCTTCCAGGTCCGGCGCATAGGCGACCCACGTGTCCTTGGACGCCACCCGCCGCACCGGCCCGTCCAGCCACGGGAAGAGCTCGTCGGCAACGCGGGCGGCGATCTCCGACCCGATCCCCCACGACAGCGAATCCTCGTGGACGATGAGGAGCTTCCCGGTCTTCTTCACCGAGGCCGCGATGCGCTCCATGTCCAGAGGCTGAACCGTGCGCAGGTCGAGGACCTCCACGTCCATGCCGTGGTTCTCCGCGGCGACCCTCGCGGCGTCCAGGCTCCTCTTCACCAGCGCGCCGCACGTCACCAGCGTGAGGTCGGATCCCTCCCGCACCACCTTGGCTTTCCCGAAGGGGATCATGTAGTCGGGGCCCGGGTCGCGCCCCTTGTTGTAGACCTGACGATACAGGTGCTTGTGCTCCAGGAAGAGCACCGGATCCTCGCACCGGATGGCCGTGCGAAGGAGGCCGTTGGCGTCCTCGGCGGTGGCGGGGAGGACCACGTGCAGGCCGGGGCAGTGGGCGAAGATGGACTCACCGGTCTGGGAGTGGTAGATCCCTCCACCCTTCAGGTACCCGCCGTACGTCACACGGATGACCACCGGTGCCGCGTACGTCCCGTTGGAGCGGTAGCGCATGGTGGCCAGCTCATTGCGGATCTGCATCATGGCGGGCCAGATGTAGTCGAAGAACTGGATCTCGACGACGGGCTTCATGCCGCGCAGCGCCATCCCCGCCGCGCGCCCCACGATGTTGGCCTCGGCCAGGGGCGAGTTGTAGACGCGGTGGGACCCGAAGCGGGCCTGGAGCCCGTGGGTCACCTTGAAGACGCCGCCCTTTCCCTTCACCGCAGCCAAGGCGCCCTCTCGGGACGCGTCGGCCACGTCCTGGCCGAAGACCACGACCCGCGGGTCCCGCTCCAGCTCGTCGCGCATGCAAGCGTTGAGCAGGTCCACCATGGTCAGGGACCGGTCGTCGCGGTACTCCGGCGCGTCCTCGGTGTCGAAGTCCGGGCCGGTGGGGTCCGCGTCCTCGGAGTAGAGGTGGCGGAGCGCAGTCTCCGGCGCCGGCTGGGAGTAGGCCAGGGCCTGGTCGGCGGCCTCGCCCACCTCCCGCTCCACGTCCCCCTCCAGGGCGTCCAGCTCCTCGGCGGTAGCGATCCCCCGCTCGAGGAGGAGGTCCCGGGTCCGTTTCAGCGGGTCCCGGGCGTCCTGGGCGGCCAGCTCCTCGTCGGTGCGGTACATGCGCTCGTCGTCGGACATGGAGTGGCTGTAGGGACGCACGCAGTGGGCGTGGAGAAGGGCGGGACCCTTCCGCTCCCGGACCCAGCGCACCACCTCGCCGGCGGCGCGGTACGTATCCATCACGTCGGTGCCGTCGCACTCCACCACGTGGAGCCCCGGGAAGCCGCCCACCAGCTTCGAGATGCTCCCGCCCGCCGTCTGCACCTCCACGGGAACGGAGATGGCGTACCCGTTGTCCTCCACCACGTAGGCCACCGGGAGCCCCAGGTTGCAGGCGCTGTTCAGCGACTCCCAGAACTCTCCCTCGGAGGTGGTCCCGTCCCCGGTGGTGACCACCACCACCTCGTCCTCCTCGAAGCGCTCGATGAGGTCGCCGAGCGCCGGGTTCTGCGTCACGCGCAGTCCCGCCTCGGCGGCCCCTACCGCCTGGAGAAACTGGGTTCCGGTGGGGGACGACGTGCTGGCGATGTTGTAGCGCGCGTCCCCGTAGTGCGCGGGCATCTGCCGGCCGCCGGAGGCCGGGTCGGCCTCGGCGCCCACGGCCTGGAGCAGGTGCTCCAGGGGGGCCTGACCCAGGGCGAGCGTGAAGGCCCGGTCGCGGTAATAGAGGAAGAACCAGTCGTGGGCGGGGATGCAGTGCTCGGCCACGGCCACGCCGATGGCCTCGTGCCCGGCGCCGGAGATCTGGAAGAAGATCTTGTTCTGGCGCTTGAGGCTCATCTCCCGGTCGTCGATGCGCCGGGAGGTCACCATGATGCGGTAGAAGCGCAGGAGCTGGGCCGGACTCAACCCCTCGAGGTCCGCCCTCACGGTGATCTCACGATCTTGGGTCGCCATGGAAGCCTGGGCAGCGAAGATGGACGGACTCGAAAGATAGACCACCCCGCGCCCCGGTCCACCGGGGCGCGGAGGACACCGGGCGCGCCGGATGGGGAGGGACCGCGCTCATCGCGGGCCTATCCCGCGTCCCCACCCCGCAGCTCCTCCGCCAGCGCGGCCGGATCGTTGACCGGGGCCCGGCATGCGTACCCCCGACACACGTACGCGGTGGCCGATCCGTGCCGTTGGACCTTCCCTTCCAGGAGAGGGACCCCGGCGGTCGCCGTGCCCTCCTCGCGCCCCGCCACCGTCCGGTTCCTGTGGAAGGGGGCCAGAGCCGCCGCCACCAGCGCCCGGGTGCCGGCGTCGTCTCGGGGTCCTACCACGACCACCTCCACAGGGGACGCCTCCAGCCGGTCCAGCACCCCGAGCAGCCTCCCGAACGCCGTGGGGTAGCGGGCCATGATCTCCGCCTCCCGGGCCACGGCACGCCGCGCCACCTCCGTGTAACGCGCCTCGCTGAAGAGGTGCCCGGCCCGTGCCAGGAGCTCTGCGGCCAGGGAGTTCCCCGAGGGGGTGGCGTTGTCCATGGGGTCCCGGGGCCGGAGGAAAAGACTCTCCGCGCCGTGCTCCGTGTCGTGGAACAGGCCGGCTGTCTCGTCCCAGAAGCCCTCCAGGATCCGCTCGCAGCACCAGCGCGCCTCCTCCAGCCACCGGGGCTCCAGGACCGCCTCGTGGAGGGAGAGGAAGGCGTTGCCCACGGCGCCGTAGTCTTCCAGGAAGGCACCGATCTTCGCCGTCCCGTCCTTCCACGCATGGAGGAGGGCCCCATCGCGGCGCATCTCCCGCAGGAGGAACCCGGCACCGGAGCGGGCTGCCCCCAGGTAGTCGTCGCAGCCCAGCGCCCCGCCCGCTTCCGCCAGGGCGCGGAGCGCCAGCCCACTCCACCCCGACAGCACCTTCTCGTCGCGGAAGGGAGGTGGGCGGTGGGATCGCGCCTCCCGCAGACGAGTCCGTGCGGCGGCGATGCGCACGCGCGCTTCGGTCGGGTCCACGCCGGGGCCGTGCGCCGCCGCGTCGAGCCCGTGGGGGATCCACAGGATGTTCCTCCCCTCGAAATTGCCTTCCGGCGTGACGTCGTAGGCGCGCTGGAAGAGCGCCGCGTCCGAGGCACCCAGCACAGCCTCCACCTCCGCCGGGGTCCACACGTAGAACCGTCCCTCTTCCCCCTCCGAGTCGGCGTCCCTGGCCGAAAAGAAGCCCCCGTGGGGCGACCGGAGGTCCGCGAGCAGGTAGTCCAGGGTGTCCTCGGCTACCTCCCGTAGGTCGCCCTCCCCGGTGAGGCGCCAGGCGTCGAGATAGACCTGGGCCAGGAGGGCGTTGTCGTAGAGCATCTTCTCGAAGTGGGGGACCAGCCATCGCTCGTCCACCGAGTAGCGGTGGAAGCCCCCGCCCAGGTGGTCCCGGATCCCGCCGCCGGCCATGCGGCGCAGGGTGGTGAGGGCCATCTCCAGGGCCCGGGCGTCCCCGGTCCGGGCGTGCTGGCGCAGCAGCACCTCCAGCGTGACCGGTTGGGGGAACTTGGGAGCGCGCCCGAAGCCCCCGTGGACGGGATCGTGCTGGCGGGCCAGGACCTGGACCGCCTGGTCCAGGAGCTCGGTGCCGGGATCCCGGCTCCCCTCGTCCGCCTCCGCCGCCTGGCCGCGGTGGAGCACGTCCACGATCTCCCGGGAGCCCTTCTCCACGTCGGCGCGTCGATCCCGGAACGCATCCGATGCTGCGTCCAGGACCTGGCGGAAGGAAGGGAGTCCGTGGCGCGGGGTGGGCGGAAAGTAGGTCCCACCGTAGAAGGGGATGGCCTGCGAGGTCAGAAACACGGTGAGGGGCCAACCTCCGGACCCGGTCATCGCCTGGACGGCCCGCATGTACACCTGGTCCAGGTCCGGCCGCTCCTCCCGGTCCACCTTCACGCACACGAAGAGCCGGTTCATCAGGTCGGCCACCGCCGGATCCTCGAAGGACTCCCGCTCCATCACGTGGCACCAGTGGCAGGACGAGTACCCGATGGACAGGAGGATGGGCCGGTCCTCCCGCCTGGCGCGCTCCAGCGCCTCTTCGCCCCACGGGTGCCAGTCTACGGGGTTGTGGGCGTGCTGGAGCAGGTACGGGCTGGTCTCGGAGGCGAGGCGGTTGGGCATGGTGGGTGCATGCTCTGGTGGGGCACGGGGGAGCCACGGGTCTCACCCTGCCGGGCGGGGCGGGTTCCCTCCCGGCGGCGGTGGACGCCCGGCCGTCTTCCGGAAAAGAGCGTTGTTCGGGGGCTTCGCGCGGCCTACATTGCATGAAACCTCCCCCTATGGGCTCGGCCCCGGGAAAGGACCGTGTCGCTGTACCTCAGCTCGATGGGCCTCGCGCTCCGGCGCCCCCGCACCATCCTGCACTTGCTGCGGTCGGCCTGGGCGTTCCGAGCCCGGGACTGGTACCGCCGTCCGCCGTTTCTCCCACTCCCCCCGGCATCCTACCTGCGGTGGAGGATGGAGACGGCATACGGAGATCCGGATTTCAGGCCCGACGCGGACGCCATGGAGCGCTACCTCTCGTGGGGGACCAGGATGCGCCAGGAGATGAGGAGGCGCCGTGCGTAAGCTCATCCTCCTCGTGGTGCTCTGGTTCGCGGTGACCTACTACTTCCCCGACTCCCGCACCTGGCTCACCGACGTGTCCCGCCCCCTGTGGATCCCGGTGGTGAAGTGGGACACCAAGGAGGAGATGAGGCAGGTGGCACGGGACGTGGTCGCCCATGAGGTGAGCACGGGGAAGCTCCCGGACCGGCGGGCATGGCTCGACTGGATGGACTACCGCTACTCGCTGGACGAGATGAAGAGCGACGCCTGGGGGTCGGGTTACCAGCTCAGGGTGTGGGCCGACTCTGTGGCGGTGTGGTCCTACGGCCCGGACCGGACCCGGAACACCGAGGACGACTTCCAGGTCTCCCATCCCCGCCAGCGCCGCCGGCGCTGAGCCACGGCCGCGCTCCGCCCCGCGCACCGCTTGGACCCCCTCACCGGTCAGCTCCTCGAGCAGCTCGAGACCTACGGCCCCTGGCTGCTCTTCGTCCTCACCTTCCTGGAGACGTGTTTCCTCTGGGGGCTGGTTGTTCCCGCCGGGGTGGCCATCTCCGTGGGCACCGTCCTGGCGCTGGCGGGGACGCTGGATCTCCCCCAGGTGGTGGGCGCCGCCCTCGCCGGGGGCGCCCTCGGGGACTCGACCGGATACTGGGTCGGCCGGGCCACGGGGGAGCGCGTCCTCGCCGGACGCGGCCCCTGGGCCCGGGCGGTGCGGCGCCACCAGGACGACCTGGGGCGCTTCTTCGGGCGGCGCCCGTTCTACTCGGTGAGCGTGGCGCGCCTGGTCTCCTTCGTCCGCACGGTCATGCCCATGGCGGCGGGGATGACGGGGATCCGCTATCCCCGCTTCCTGGCCTACGAGCTCCTCGGGCTCACCGGGTGTGTCACACTGTACGTGGCCATCGGCATCCTGGCCCAGGAGAGCTGGCAGGTGGCCACGCAGCTCGTCGGGCTGGGCGGCGCTGTGGCCTTCGCCATCACCGGAGCCTTCCTCTGGATGGCCTTCCGGCGCCACCACCGGCACCGGCGCGGTGGCAGGGGGGAAGCTCCGTGATCAGCGTCGCCCTCACCGGGAACGTGGCCGCCGGGAAGTCGGTGGTGGCTGCCGCCTGGGCGGAGCTTGGGGTCCCGGTGGTGAGCGCCGACGACCTGGCCCGCCGCGCGGTGGAGCCCGGGACGACGGGATTGGCGCGCGTGCTGGAGGCGTTCGGCGACGGGGTTCGCTCCGCCGACGGCTCCCTGGACCGGCGCGCCCTGGGCGAGCGGGTCTTCGGGGACGATGCGGCCCGTCGCCGGCTGGAGGAGATCCTCCACCCGGAGATCTGGGCGATGAGGGCGGCGTGGCTGGAGGAGCGACGCGCCGACGGCGAGAGCGTCGCCGTCGCCGAGATCCCTCTCCTCTTCGAGACCGGCCGGGAGGGCGACTTCGACGTCATCGTTCTCGTGGACGCCCCTGCCCCCGTCCGCCTCCGGCGTCTCGTGGAGCGACGGGGGTTGACCGAAGACCAAGCACGCCGGGTCATGGCGGCGCAGATGGACCCGGGGCTCAAGCTCGCCCGGGCCCACCACGTCCTGGCGAACGCGGGCACCGAGGCGGAGCTGGAGAGCGCCGCGGTGGTCCTCCTCTCCGAGCTCCGCGCCCGGGCCGGCGCCATGCCGGTGTCGCTGGTCCTGGACCTCCACCTCCACACCGCGGGTTCCTGGGACTGCCTGTCGGATCCCCGCGCCGTGCTGGAGCGGGCCCTGGCCCTGGGCTTCCACCGCATTGCCATCACCGACCACAACCAGCTCGACGTGGCGCTCGGCATGGCCGGCGAGTTCCCCGACCGGATCATACCCGGCGAGGAGGTGAAGACCGCCGAGGGGATCGACGTCATCGGGCTCTACCTCACCGAGAGGATCCCCAAGGGGACCCCCGCGCGGGAGACCATCGAGCGCGTCCGCGAGCAGGGTGGAATTCCCTACCTGCCCCACCCCTACGCCGCCGGCAAGGGTGGAGGCGGGAAGTACGCCGAGGAGCTGGCGGCCCTGGTCGACGTGGTGGAGGTCTTCAACGCCCGCCTCCACCCTGGTCGCCTGAACGCGCCTGCGGAGGAGCTGGCTTCCCGCCGCGGCCGCCTCAGGTCCGCGGGCTCCGACGCTCACACCCTGGGTGAGCTGGGGGGGGCTCGGATCACGGTGCCGGCTCACCCCAACCGCCCCGGCGCCCTCCTCCGCGCCCTGGCCCATGGGCAGGTGGAGGGGCGCACGGCCTCCAACCTGGTGCACCTGGCCTCGACCTGGGCCAAGGTCCGCAGGCGCCTCCCCGGATGGCGGAGGTGAGCGGCCGTCACGGCTTGCCGTAGCGGGGTGGCGCGCGCATCCGGTACCTTTCACCTGGCGAGGTTCCCTCCCGCCCTGCCCCCGACATCCATCGCACGCTCCAGGGTCAGGAGGCCCTTCTTGAGCTTGTATCGCACGCCGGAGGCGCGGCTCTCGTCGGTCCGGGCGGTACGCAACGCGCTGCTGGCGTCCCGGCGAGCCATTCTCACCACCCATCTCAACGCCGACGGGGATGGGGCGGGGTGCGAGGCGGCCCTGGTGTCGTGGCTCCGGGCAAACGGCACCGAGGCGTGGATCATCAACCCCACGCCCTTCCCCGATGGCTATCGGTTCCTCATCGAGAATTCCGGCTGGATCGTGGAAGCCGGTTCCTCCCAGGCCCAGGATCTCTGCGACCAAGCGGACCTGGCCGTGGTGCTGGACACGGGCGAGGTCCCGCGCATCGGCCGCGTGCGCTCCCTCATCCGGGCGCTCCAGACCGTGGTCGTGGATCATCACCAGCCCGGCGAGCAGCCCATCGGTGGGATCTCGCTGCGCGACGCCGACGCGTGCGCTACGGGCGAATTGGTTTTCGATATCCTTCTGGCCGCCAAGGGGCCCTGGCCGCTGGCCGCCCTGCAGGGGATGTACGCCGCCATCCTCACCGACACCGGGGGCTTCCGCTTCAGCAACGCCACCCCGGGCGCTCACTGCGTGGTGGCCGAGCTCATCGCCAGGGGCGTGGACCCGGAGGAGATGCACGGGCGCGTGTACGGGGCGGCGCCCTTGAAGCGCTACCGGCTGCTCCGCCACGCTCTGGACACGCTGGAGCTGGACGAGAAGGCGGGGATCGCCTGGATGGTCGTCCCCACCGACGCCCTCCGGGAACTGGGTGCCACCCCGGACGACCTGGAAGGCCTTGTGGACGTGCCCCGAGGGATCCAAGGAGCCCGTGTGGGGCTACTGTTCCGTCAGACCACCACGGGCGAGGTGAAGGTCTCCTTCCGGTCCAACGGGCCGGTGAATGTGAACGAGCTGGCGCGGCGCTTCGGGGGTGGAGGCCACATCAAGGCTTCCGGCGCCATGGTACCGGGGCCCCTGGAGGCCGCGGTGGCCACGGTGGTTCAGGCCACCCGTGAGGCCGTCGCCAGGGACAGGAATGGAGGAGGATCCGCTTGACCGACCCGCGCACGGATGACCAGTCGGACGACCCGGGTGTGCCCGAGGCGCTCCCTCGTACCCTGGCGCTCGCCCGCAGGCGCCTGGGGGCCGAGCGGGTGGACCGCCTCTGGATCTTCCCGCCCATCCGGCGGGGGCGGCGGGAGCGGGGCCTGGTTGCGGCCAGCCTCTTCCTGGACGGCGAGGAGCGTCGCCGCATCGTCACGGTCACCTGGACCGCGGAGCGCACCGGGCGGAACCTCACCGTGGAGCACGCGTTCCACGAGGAGGGCGACGCGCCCCCCGACTTGCTCCCCCGGGTCATGGAGGGCGTGGTGCGCAGGGCGGGGGAGGGGTACGGTGACCCCCGGGAGGTGGAGATCGGTGGGGATGCCGAGCGCTTCGCCACTCTCGTGGACGAGTTCGATCCGGCCCTGTTCGCGGCGGAGCAGGCGTGAGCACGCCGGCGGTTCGCCCGTTCATCCGCCTCTTCGCGCGTTACCTGCGCGAGCAGGGCCTTCCCGTCACCCACCAACGCGAGGCGGTGGCGGAAGCGGTGTTCGATTCCCACGGGCACCTCTCCGTGGACGACCTGGAGAGAGAGCTCCGGGACCGGAGCGAGCACATCGGGAAGGCCACCATCTACCGCACGCTGGACCTGCTCGTGCGCAGCCGCCTCGTCGAGGAGCACGACTTCGGGGAGGGGTTCAAGCGCTATGAGCACCGCCTCTCGCGGCAGCCGGTCCACGAGCACCTGGTCTGCCTCGAGTGCGGGAAGGTCATCGAGTTCCAGAGCCCCGAGATGGAGAAGATGGAGCGGCGGGTGCGCGCCGAGCTGGGCTTCGTTCCCTCCCGGCACCGCCTGGAGATCTACGGTCTCTGCAGCGAGTGCCGGCAGGCCGGCGCCCATCTTCCGTACCAGGGGCTCACCTGTCCCATCGACACGGTCTGACCCCGAGGCGGATCGTGTCCCCGCAACCTCAACGCGCCGGGCCGCGGAACCGGTTCGGCGGGAGCGCATGACGCCGTGACCCCCCATGGACTTCCCGCGGGCCTGGAGGGCCTGCACTGGGAGCTTCCCCACACCTTTCTGGCGCTGGACGAGGCGGCGGCGGACTTCGACCGCGCTGCGGCGGTCATCCTCCCCGTGCCCTACGAGTCCACCACGTCGTACGGCGGAGGTACACGCAGAGGGCCCCACGCCATCATCGATGCCTCTCGCTACATCGAGCTCTACGACCAGGAGTTGGACTGCGAGGCCGGCGCACTGCTGGGCATCCACACTCTCCCCGGGCTGGACCTGACGCGGGCCGGAGCCACAGCGGCCATGGCCCAGCTCCAGGCGGCGTACGCGCAGGTGGCCGGTGTGGCCGGCGACCGCTTTCTCATGATGCTCGGGGGTGAGCACAGCGTTTCCTCTCCGTGCATCCTGGCCCAGGCCGACCGGCACGCCGAGCGCCTCACTGTGCTCCAGTTCGACGCCCACACCGACCTCCGGCCCGAGTACGAGGGGACGCCCCACTCCCACGCCTCCGCCATGGCCCGGGTCCTGGACCGGGCCGACGTGGTGGCGGTGGGGATCCGGGCGGTGAGCGCCGAGGAGATGGACATCCACCGCGCCACCCCCGGTTCCACCATCGTGTGGGCCGACGAGATGTGGGAGGACGACCGGTGGACGGACAGGGCACTGGAGGCGCTGGGGCCCAAGGTCTACATCACATTCGACGTGGACTACTTCGACCCGAAGTACGTCCCGTCCACCGGCACGCCGGAGCCGGGCGGGTGCGACTGGTACCGGACGCTGAAGTTCCTGAAGAGGGTCTACCGCGAGCGTGAGGTCGTCGCCGCCGACGTGGTGGAGCTGGCGCCCACACCCGGGTTCCACGCCCCCGACTTCCTGGTGGCCAAGCTCGTCTACAAGCTCATCTCGTACCGCTTCCTGGAGCGGCTCGGCCGGTGACGCCTCCGGGTGCGCCTGCGGGCGCCTCCACCGCGGCGAGCCTGCGTGATGCGGCCACGTTCGGCCGGGACGACCTCTCCCGGGCCACGGGCTCGCCCACGCTGGGTGGGAACCACATCCGCCTCCAGTTCGAGGGCTCCACCACCTTCGAGGCGTGGATCGAGGCCATCGACCGGGCGGAGAAGTTCGTGTACTTCGAGAACTACGTGGTGCGCGACGACCGGGTGGGGCGGGCCTTCCGCGAAGCCCTCGTCGGCAAGGCCGGCCAGGGCGTCCCTGTCCGCGTGATCTTCGACTGGATGGGGTGCTGGGCCACGCCCCGCAGCTACTGGAGGCCGCTCCGCGCGGCCGGTGCCGGAGTGAGGGCGTTCAACCCCCCCTCGCTGGCCCTGGGCGATCCTCTCGGCGTGCTCCAGCGCGACCACCGGAAGCTGGTGGTCGTGGACGGAGAGGTGGCGTTCGTGGGCGGGTTCTGTGTGGGAGAGGAGTGGGCGGGGAGCCGTTCCCGGCCGCCCTGGCGCGACACCGGCGTGGAGATCCACGGGCCGGCGGCTCGGGCCGCCGCCCTCGCCTTCGAGCGCCTGTGGGGCGAGATGGGCGAGCCATCCACCTTCGCCGCCGATATGCGCGAGCCGGACACGGCGGGAGGGATGCCCGTGTGGCTCATCGAGGGCGAGCCGGGGCGGGCGCGGGTGTACCGCACCCTTCACCTCAACGCGGCGCTGGCGCAGAAGCGCCTCTGGATCACCGACGCATACTTCGTGGCTCCTCGGCCGCTGTCGGAGGCCCTCGCGGCGGCGGCGCAGCAGGGCGTGGACGTGCGCATCCTCGTCCCGGAGCACAACAACTGGCCCTGGGTGCGCAGCATCTCGCGGGGCGGCTACCGCTTCCTCCTGGAGAACGGGGTCCGGATCTTCGAGTGGCAGGGGCCCATGATGCACGCGAAGACCACGGTGTGCGACGGGGTCTGGTGCCGCGTCGGGTCCAGCAACCTGAACAACGCCAGCCTCATGGGGAACTGGGAGCTGGACGTGGCCGTCCTGGATCGGGGGCTCGCCGCCCAGCTCGAAGGACTCTTCCTCGCGGACCTGGCGTCCTCCCGTGAGATCGTCCTCCCCGGTGCCGGCGCGAGTGAGCGGCGCCCCGCGAGCCGGGGGGGGACGCTGCCGCCGCAGCTCTCGCTGGATCCGGAGGGCCCGCTCCAGGAGCGCCTGGAGCGGATGCGGAGCTCGAAGGGGAAGCTGGGGATGGCGGGGCTGGTCCGCGCGGGCTCGGCCTTCGGGGGAGCGCTGGCCGGGAACCGGACGCTGGGCCGGGAGGACCGCACCGTGCTGGGCACCGTGGCCGTGGCCTTTCTCGTGGTGGGGGGCTTGGCGGTCCTCCTCCCCACCCTCGTGGGTTGGGCGTTCGCCGCCGTCGCCTTATGGTTCGGGTCCGTGGCGGGGATCCGGGCGCTGGCGCAGGCACGCAGGGCCCGCTCGGAGGAGCGCCAGGAGTCGGCGCCGGACGAAGGCGACACGGAGGGTGAGACCAGCACGTGAACGACGTCGGCATCCTCATCGCGTTCAGCGCGGGGGTCTTCTCCTTCCTGTCTCCGTGCGTGCTCCCCCTGGTGCCCAGCTACCTCACCTTCGTCACCGGGATGAGCCTGGAGGACCTGCAGGAGGGGGTGAACCGGAAGACCACCCTCATCCACTCCGTCCTCTTCGTCGCGGGCTTCAGCCTGGTCTTCATCGTCCTGGGCGCTTCGGCCTCCTTCCTCGGCCAGTTCTTCAGGGCCTACGAAGTGTGGATCGCGCGCATCGGCGGCCTCGTCATCATCGCGCTGGGCCTCCACCTCGCCGGCGTGTTCCGTCTCATGCCGCTCCTCCAGGAGAGGCGGCTGCACCTGGCGAACAAGCCGGCCGGGTACCTGGGGACGCTGGGGGTGGGCATGGCGTTCGGCGCCGGGTGGACGCCGTGCATCGGCCCCGTGCTGGGCGCCATCCTGACCTACGGCTTTTCCCAGGACACCATGTGGGCAGGCGTCGGGCTCCTGGCCGTCTACTCCCTGGGGCTCGCCGTCCCGTTCCTGGTCTCGGCCCTGGCGCTCAACTGGTTCCTGGGTGCCTTCAAGCGCTTCCGGCGCTGGATCCCCGTGGTCGAGAAGGCCTCCGGCCTCCTTCTGATCCTCCTCGGGCTCCTGCTCATGACCGGGACGTTCACCATCCTGAGCGGGTGGCTCACGCGCTTCACGCCGGAGTTCATCCTGGACCGGATCTAGACCGAAGTTCCCGACGCGAGAAGGCGAGAAACGGCGTAGAACAAGGGGTATCGAGGAAGGGCAGGTGTGGGCGTCTGCCAACGGGTTGACCTACGGGCGGATGGTTTCGATCA
>Ga0315541_1000665_pt1 | contig 35739 bp, 29 predicted proteins | sample SalMarSW160190MG_FD_203095 | JGI IMG/M metagenome (GOLD analysis project Ga0315541, IMG submission 203095) | Salt marsh sediment microbial communities from the Plum Island Ecosystem LTER, Massachusetts, United States - Salt Marsh Sediment SW1601-190 ...
CATAGCGCGCCTCCTTTCGACGGCTTATCGCCGTTTATATTTAACTTTTGGTACGCTATTGTATCGTACCACGAGGCACGCTTTCATATAATCATTGCGAGGAGTCCGTCACTTTATCAAAGTGCCGGACGACGAAGCAATCTCAACCAGCATAGTAGCGATGGCTTCTTTAATATCAAATCTGACCATCCCCAAGCTACGCTTGAGGATGCCACCCACACGCTACCCGATTTGGATTTCGACTTATACCTTTCGAAATTTTTCTAAAAGTTTTTGTTCAGCCTGTTTCGTCCACAGTCCGTCTTGCAGGTTTCGGGCAACTTCAGGCAGTTGTTCTGCAAGCTCTTCCAACGGCAGCAGACCCAGGCCGTGGCAGGCCGGATAGACCATGATTTTACCCGCTATTGAGCGGTTTTCAACTGCTCGAATGCCGTCGGTAGCACCGTCCAGGCCGCTGACAGCCGCCACGCTGACGTTAGTATCCAGTCTGCCGGATTGTACTTTTCCAAGCATGCGTTTCATATCATCTAAAGTCGAGCCGCTGGTCCCGATGAAATATAACTGCTTTTCTATGTACGCGTCCAGATTAATCTTTCCGGTGACAGTCGCCGGTATGCCGGCAAAAATGTTTATTATGCCACGCTTGCCAGCGCTTCGGAATGACGAAGCAACCAGCTCTGGTATTGGCGCCATAAGTACAGTGTAATCGAAAGCCTCTTTGATTTCGAGCTTGCCGGGATTGTACGGCTGGTAACGAACGCTGTTTTTTTCAGCTAACGGAGCAGCGATTTTGGTTAGGATAGCTAATCTGTTATCATCCACATCGCCTGCGAAGACGCTGATGTCTTCGACACCCTGACAGATATTTCTTATCACGTGCATCAAACCCATCGGCCCGGCGGCCCCAACAACATTAATCTTGTCACCACGTCGAATCTCGCCGGTCTCTGGGATTGTCTCCATGGACTCGGCAGGGTTGTAGCCGGTTGTACCGATTATGCGTATGCCGCCGTAGTGAACTCGGCCTACCGCCGTTTCAATGTCCCTGCCGAATTTGCCGCCGCATTGCACAATATTCAAAAGTCCATGTGTAGCAACTTTCGAAAACAGCTTTTCGATGATTTCAGGTTCCGAGCCGAAATAAATTACATCGTTATATTCTTGATGTTCGTCGAGCATCAAGCGAGCATCGAGCCACGTTATTTGCTTTGGCCTGCCATAACGATTAAACAATTTCTCAAGCGAATCTTTCAGCACGTCCACATCTGCAACAACCAGCATCTGACCATCTGCTTTTATACTCCGGCGTTCTTTAGAGGCATAAGCATCTTCAACACAGGCCCACGGCTCGGTCAAGGCTATTGCTGAAGCGGAAAGTTCCATCGAAGCCGGTATCAATAGTGATTCACCCTCCGGCGAGGTAATCACCCTCTCGTCCATCAGCACATATTCCTGAAGCGCCCCTTCAAAATTGTATCCGAATGCGGCATTGGAGCTGGTAGTACGCAGCCAGCGGTAATCGGTCTGCACTAAGTAGCGCTGGCCTGGCTTGAAATTATCAACGTCAGGCCCAACTGCCTCAATTATTATCACTGTCTCGTGTCCCGGCACAGCCGGTGCATCGCCGGGGACATAGCTTGGTATTTCTTTAAGAATTTGAGGGTCGATACCGGATACTATCTCACTTTTTCGAGCATGCGCGGAAAATTGCTTGAGCAATTTAAGGTCGGAAAAACAAAGCCCAACCACCTCAACCCGACAGAGAATCTGGTGTGGCCCCGGTTCAAGAACTTCTTTTGTTTTATTCAGAACCAGCTTGTCCGGCCCAATCAATTGAACGGCATATTGAGTTTTGGGTAGGTTTACCATCTTTAGTCACATTATCCAGTCAACCATCGCCGTTCCGGCGACGGCTAAACATTAATTTTGTTCAATATTTCCTGGGGCTTGCTATTTCCGCTTAAACCTGCAAGTTTATCCTCCTGTTCCGGCTCAAGCACATTTCCAAGCTCCTCGAAGAACTTGTTCTTTTCCTCAACGCTTGTGAAACTTTTCTTGGACCACTCGCTGGTATATCCCAAGCCGCATTTTTGTTGCAGCACCGAATGAGCATAAACGATATGCGCTCCTTTCAAGAAGGCAGGCATTAATGATGTAAGCTCATCGCTGGCGAAATCATCAACAAATTTCTGGCCTGGACTGTTCATCTCCGTCCCTGCCACCAGAGGCAGATGCAGCTTTTCAGCCAATTCAACAACCTGGTAAAGGTTCCGAAGCTTCACGTCCGGTGACCCAGGAGTGTAATTGCGGTCTGGAATAACGTTAAGGGCTGCTGCACCGGTGCTCATTGCAATTTGCAAAAGCTCTTCAATAGCCTTTTCTCCGTCGCTTGTCCCGTCCAGCCAGGTAACTGTTGGTATGGCACCGGCAGCCAGGATAAACCGGTTCATGTCAGCTATAGTGGGAAACGAGCCTTTGTCGGGCTGCATATAACCAACACCGCCTCTTTTCATGGTTCTGGCTCTGATTGTATTGAGCAGGTTTCTTCCTTCGGGAAGGCCCAGAGATTCGACATTGGTGCTTAATTTCTCTGACCAAAAATCAGCCAGCGATTCTTTCTGACCAAAGATTTCCTGAGCCTTGCGGGCGTATGCAAGACAAATGTGTCTCTCGGTAGGATTATTAGACGGTGTCAGGGGCAGCACATCCTGCTGATAATCCAGAGTCAGCGGCTCTAAATATTTATTGACTCGAATGATCAAATCGCGATTTCTCTGCTGAGCGGTTTCTTTCAGGCCGAGCAGGAACTCTCTCTTGTCTTCCGGGACATTCGAGCCTGGAAAACCAACGCCCATGTGGTACGAGATGCCCGGCTCGCCGGGTGAGTTAATTACTTTGTCGGCAAATTCCGGTACGAAAACGCGTGTTTCCATGCCGCCGCAGCCTTTCAAGCCCAGTATTTTAGCTGCATTGAGGAACTCCTCAACAGCGTTGAGCACATCGAAATCCACTACTTGCGCTGCGGCTAAACCGGCCTTGCGAGCCAGCCAGGCAAATTTGCTCGGCGAGTAGCCGTAGGTATTGTAAGAGAAAAAGGTATGGCAGTGCATGTTGACATTTCTGCCAACTTCGGGCAGACTGATTTCACCCACTTCCACCTTTTCACACAGTGACATCAAAGCCTGTTTTCTTTCGGTAGAGCTAAAACTATCTAACTGTTGCTCAAGTTCTTCAATCAATCTCAAACCTTTCCAGAAGTGCCTAAAGTATGAAGTGACTAAAGTGCCTATAATTACAACTTTTCACTTTAGCTCACTTTAGGCACTTTAGATCATTGTATCTTTCCTTCCAGAGTGACGTATTCTTCGGTTTATATTCTTTTAGCTCAAACGAATTGCGGACGATTTTTCTGGCCTCAGCCAGGTTCTTTATCTGTCCTGTTGCTTTGGCCTGCATCAAGATATTACCTGTTGCCGTGGCCTCTATAGGTCCGGCTATAATCCTTTTGCCTGTAGAGTTTGCCGCAAACTGGCTCAATAGCTCATTCTGTATCCCGCCTCCGACGATGTGCAGGCAATCAATCTTTTTGCCTGTTATATCTTCGATTTTCTCAACACAATAGCGATACTTAAAGGCAAGTGCCTCCAATATCGCTCTAACCATTTGTCCTTTATCCTGGATTTTCTTTTGGCCCGTCTGGGCGAGATAATCGTTGATTCTTTTGGGCATGTCGCCAGGTGCAAGGAATCCGCTGTAATCAACATCAATATTAGCGGCGAAAGGCTTGGCTTTTTCTGCCATTTCGGTAAGCTCAGGATATGATAATTCAATTCCATCGCGTTGCCATTGTCTTTTGCATTCCTGGACCAGCCAGAGTCCCATTATGTTCTTTAAAAGCCGAATCGTGTTTTCAACACCACCTTCATTTGTGAATTCGCACTCGAAGGTTTTGTCGTTGACGATTGCCTTCGGCACCTCAACACCCATAAGGCTCCATGTCCCTGAAGAAAGATACGCCCAATTAGCCTCGGCACCTGTGGCCGAGGCGACCCCCGCCACAGTGGGCTTGGCCATCCCTAACGGGAGTGCGGGGGCTAATCGTTCTGCCGGCACCGCCACGACCGCGGAAGCTGTATCATGCGAACCAACCGCGATAACGGGAATTTGCTCGCATCCAAGTTCTTCTGCGATTGATTCGGTCAGCTTGCCGACGACCGTGCCGGGGCTGACAATATCCGGCATAATATTCATGGGCAGTGACAATTTATTGAATATCTCTTTCGACCATTGTCCTGTTTTCATGTCCATAAGCTGAGACGTGCTGGCAAGGCTGTATTCGCCGAAGGCGTGGCCGCATAAGTAATACGAGACCAAATCCGCCATAAAGATTAACTTTTTGGTTTTAGTTAATACATCAGAATTTGCCAGCCGCATTGCAAGCAGTTGATAAATGGTATTTAGCTGCATAAATTGAATGCCGCTATTTAGGTAGATTTGGCGTTTACCCCGTGAGATATTATTCTCATCTGAGGTCTTGCAGCTCTGTTTATTCAGGTCTATCTCACGGGGTAAATCCATTAACTCAAACGCCTTTTCCATCATGCCGTTGGTTCGGCTGTCACGATAGTGGTAAGGATTTTCAAGAAGTTTTCCATCAGCACCTATCAGGCCGAAATCGACACCCCAGCTATCAACACTGATTCCATTGACCTTATGGCTGGCTTGTTTCGCTGCTTTGCGGATGCCGGTCTTAATTTCCGAAAGAAGATGCTCAAAATCCCATCGCAGCGAGCCATTCTCTTCGATGGGCCCGTTGTTGAAGCGATGTGTTTCTTCCAGCTTAAGTTTATCAGCCGAGACTGAGCCAAGCATAACTCTGCCGCTTTCGGCACCGAGGTCAACTGCGATATATTTTATTACTTCTGCCATCGCCAAATCCTTTATGGTGATTGGTGATTAGTAACTGGTGAATGGCAATTGAACTCACCAATTAACGGTTAATGCAACTTTATAACCCAATTTTTTGGCCGTTGCAAATCCAAAATAAAGAGACAAAAGTGTGGAGGCACAATTCGTGCATATAAAGACCAAGTGTGCAATAATCCTTGCAAAACTCACTGCTTTTGTGTTAAAATTGGGATTAGCAGCAAATGTTGTTGGAGGACATCCGAACTTCAAAACAGCCTTGAAATTGAATCTGCTGTGCTTCCAACACCAATATTGTGTCAAAACTGTGGTTGATTGGTATTTTACGAAAAAATTTGTAACAAGAATTGCTGTTATGCGTCCTATATCCATAGATAGTGAGGTTTTTACGTGCTGTAGTTGTATTTAGCTGATAAGCGAAGGCGGATTCGGAAGATTCGTATAATCTCCCGTCAGAAAGGGCGAAAAGAATGAAAAGGGCAATCCTACTGAGTCTTATCCTGCTCTCGGTTACAATAAGGCAGGCACCAGCGGAAACTCGCATGGTCCCGGATGACTATGCATCTATTCAGCAGGCAATAAACGATAGTAATGACGGTGATGTGGTTATTGTTGCTCCCGGCACATACCAGGAGAATATCAATTTTCTCGGTAAGAACATCGTCGTTACCAGCACAGATCCAAACAATCCTGAAGTTGTCGCCACTACCATTATCAGGGCAAAACTGAAGGAGAGAGGAAATATTAGCAGTATTGGCAGTGTAGTAACCTTTGAAAATGGTGAGAGTTCCGAAGCAGTTCTGACCGGTTTTACTATCACCCGCGGATACGGGACATCCAGTACTGCAATTCCGGAAGAGCCCTATATTTTTTGGGGAGCTGGTATTTATTGTTTGAGTTCTTCGCCGACCATTACATGTAATGTGATTACCGGCAATAACGCCCCAGTCGAAATGGAAGGAAATGATCCTGAGCAGTGGCAAGTAGGCTATGGAGGTGGAATCGGTTGTTTGGACTCCGACGCAATAATCACCCGCAATATAATTAAGGAAAATTCTGCGTACGCTGGTGCGGGCATAATGACATATATGGGAGACGCGAAGATTTGCAATAATTTAATATATGATAATTCAGCCTTGGTCGGCGGCGGCGCTGTTATTTTCGGGGGGCACTTAATTAACAATACCATTGTAGGTAACGACGCGAGCCTTGTTGGTGGTGGCGGCCTGGCTGGCAATCTTTACACGGCATACAATCCGGATTTCTATCCGACATCCATACTGAATAATAACATCTGCAACGCCAAATCCGGTGGTGGAGTACTGCTTGATGAAAATTTTAGTGATTCTTCTTTTGCATTCAACAATGTCTGGGGCAATCTGCCGGTTAATTATAGCCGGATGGACATGAATACCGGCGATGTCATTAACGACGGCTCGGCTGACATGACCGGTCATGGTGGTAATATATCCCAAAACCCGTGTTTCAGAGAGAACTACAGCATCGCTTCCTATTCCCCTTGCTTTGACAAAGGAGACCCAAATTATGTTGCCTATCCATGGCAGCGCGACATCGATGGTGAATATGCCATTATGGGCGTACGGGTCGATATTGGTATGGATGAAGTTACAGATAATGCCAGACCAGTAGCAAATGCAGGACCCGATCAATATTTCGATACTCTCATTGAGTATGTTGCCCTTGATGGAACCGGCTCTTATGACCCCGATATCAGGGATGTCATTTCGTACCAGTGGCGGCAGATTAGCGGTCCGAACGTGCCCCTTGTGAATCCTGATACTGCGGAGCCTAATTTTGCACCTGTCGTCGAAGCTGTTTACGTATTCGAGCTTACTGTATACGACGGCAGCAGTAAAAGCGCGCCTGATAGTGTAATGATAGTAGTTGGTAATAGTGCTCCGGTTGCGGATGCCGGCGATCCGGCAAGTCCGTTTGGTCTTGAGCCTTCTCCCAACGGCGGACACATCAATATGGGGGCCTACGATGGCACCTCTGAAGCAAGGCACAATCATATAGCCTGCTTTGGTTGTATGTTGTCGCTGCAAAACCTTTCATCACAAGTAAAAACGTTAGAAGTACGCAAACCTTTTTCATGCTTTTTTTCTCTTTGTAAAAACAAAAATTATACCACCCACTACAAAAACAAATGCAAGCATGATTGTCCAATATGGCACTTTAGTCGTTTTTTCCTCGATATTGGGTTTTGATCCTGATTTGCCATCTGTTTTTGTAATATTGAAATCCTCAGTGTTATCTGTATTGCTGTCTTCGATATTGCTGTCTTCGATATATTTGTCCAAAATTTCTTCTTTTTCTTTATTGCTTAATGATGATTCCAAAGGAGCCTGTTCAATGCCTGATGTTTCCATCGTCATAGTAGTTAAGTAGGAAGTGCCAATAATATGATCGGTAACATGAGTAAATGCAGGGAATTTAAACTCAAAATCTTCTTTTGTTAACGGTGAAATATCCATTTCTTCTATTTTGAACGTAACGGGAGCGTCGATATCCCTAAGATACATTTTTATGTTCATTGGGTACCAGATACCACCGGCAAACTCTTTAAAGTCACTCCAATGCATTTCACTTTGTTTGCTTCCATCCGTTGTTCGATAAGATTTAAATTTTATGGGCAAATAATTTTTCTCTGGCAATAACCATAAATGGCAATCGAGAAAACCTTCTGCCGCTTTAAAATTTATTTTGATTGTTTTCAATCCATTGACAAGCTCTTCACCTTGAATTTTTGCCATCCCATTTGGATCATTTAATAAATCTGTGAACTTGGTTTTGTAGTTAACATGCCAAACACGATAATATGGGTTCTCTCTTGTTTTGTACAACTTCGGATTATGATTCTTGTCGAGATCGGCCATATGATAACCATGGTCATTTTTCTCATGTTCAAGATACCTGGTTACTTCACCATTATATGACCTTGCTATCCCACTGGCTTCTTTGTCATTGTCCCATGTTTTTCCTATTTGCTCTATCTCGTCAAGCAGTACATATCCTTCTGATTTTTTTTGGGCAAAAGAACCTTTTACAAATTCTCGATTTCCTTCTTTGCCAATTGCGAATGTCTCATAACTATATTTTAACTTAATGCTATCTATTTGTTTTTCATAAGCATCCATTATAGTTGTGATTGTTTTTATATCATACTCTGCTCCGTATGAAATCCCAAAACATGAAAAGATAACCAATGCTATCAATTTACTCATTTTATCCATTTGCCATAGTCTCCTCGTTATTAATCTCCAGAATTATTAAATTTAACGGACGAATTCACTAATTAACTCAAACTGACCGTTTTTATTGTCATGCTGAGCCGAAAGGCGAAGCATCTGGCCTTAGCATAGGAAAATCCAAATTTACTCTGGCCAGATTCTTCGCTTCACTTCGTTTCGCTCAGAATGATAAAATGATATATGTCTTTGCAAATAAAAGAATTATCAATAATAATGATAGTAAATCGGTCAGTTTGAGTAATTAACTAATCTATGATGTTAGGTTCGGCTTGAAACGCATTTTGGCCTGGCCGATGAGGTAGAAACTGCCGGTAATGCAAATCAGGTCTTCTCTGCTGATGGCACTACCGGCAAGGCGCAGCGCCTCATCTAAGCTGAAAGCCGTCTGGCACATCTTACCGCATATTTCCGTGTACATATCAGCCAAAACTTCCGGTGACATAGCTTTGACTGAGTTGCTGCGCGTAAAAATCACTTTGTCGGCTCCATATTGCAGCTCCCGCAGCATACCTTCAACATCCTTATCGGTATTGCAGCCGAAGATTACCACCATCGAATCGTATGGGATGTTTTGGCCTATGGCATGTATAAGGGCCCGAATGCTTGCAGCGTTATGGGCGGCATCGATCATAATTCTCGGATCTTCGCAAATCATCTCCATTCGGCCGGCCAGACTCACCTTGTTAAGCCCCTCGGTTGCCTTTTCATTATCTATTTTGAAGCCGTCTGCTTTAAGTCTATCCAGCATAGCAAGAGCCAGGCCGCAGTTGATTGCCTGATGTCGGCCATGCAACGGCACTCGTAGATGCTCAAATTTGCTTGTTGGCGTGGTCAGGCATATTCTCGTATGTGGGCCATGCTCGCGAGAGGTTTCAAAACGATATGAAAAATCAATATCTACGCCGGTTACACTCAAAGGAGTTTTGATTGCCACAGCTTCTGATTTCAGAACGCGCATAGCCGCCGGCTCCTGCTCAACGGTAATAGCAGGCACGCCGCTTTTGAAAACCCCTGCCTTTTCTTTGGCAATGCTGTCGATAGTGTTACCTAATTGCTGCTTATGGTCGATACTCAGGCTGGTTATACCGATCACTTTAGGCTCAATGACGTTGGTGCTGTCCAGTCTGCCGCCCAAACCTGTTTCAATCACTCCGATATCAACTTTCATATCGACAAAGTGCATAAAGGCCAGTGCTGTCATAATTTCAAAGAAAGTCGGCGGGTCGACCTTTGATAATTTCTCAACCGGTGCATGGATGCGGTTCAACAAATCAAGCATTTGTCGCTCACTGATCATTTGTGAATTAACCGCAATCCGCTCATGCAGATGCACCACGTGTGGCGAAGTATATAATCCTACAGTATAATCGTTCGCTTCGAGCATCCTGGCCAGCATCGTAGCGGTCGAGCCTTTTCCTTTTGTGCCGGCTATATGGACCGTTTGAATTTTCTTGTGTGGATTGCCGACCAGCGACAGTAGCTTTTTCATCCTGTCGAGGTTGAACGTTGTAATGTTATAGCGCAGATTCGCTTCCTTCTCGTAGTCAGTCTTGTTAAACAGGTAGCTAATAGCTTCATTATAGCTACGAAAAGCCTTTTTAGGCTTGACGACGGCGAGCCTGGATGAACTTTTAGCTGTTCGTTTCTTTCCGGTTGTTTTTGTCGATTTTGCCATTAAAAATGTATTATAGTGGATAAAAGCTCTTTCGTCAACGGTCATGCTATGCGGAACATTAATGTTCCACAGAATTATATGATATAAGACCCTGTCAATATTGAAGTTAAGAAAAACTTAATGAAAGCGGGTATTTTTTTAGCCACTATTTGCATTAGTATTACTAAATATATAATCAATTTTATTTATATAGCTTTGCCGTTTAGGCACCTGATAAGCCGCAGATAGATTATTACTACTGTTATTTGCCTTTTTTTGTTCAATATTGCGGAGCTTTTGCCCACAGCCTGAGCCTTAGGATCAAAGACAGTCGAGTCATAGTGGACGGTTCTTTTTAATCCGAACCAGTTCACATAATTGGCTAAACTCGGCCAAGGTAACCTATAATAAAGGACGCATATTAAGTATATATATTTCGGCGGTTTGCTAAAAAAGTTGACAATCCTGATAACGAACTATTACATTACAAGCGGTTACAACGCTCGCGCCCGTAGCTCAATCGGATAGAGTGACGGACTTCGAATCCGAAGGTTGCAGGTTCGAGTCCTGCCGGGCGCGTTTTCTTAATATCTTTTCGACCCCAGTTTCCGTCTGTCCGTTGCATTCGGGCCTGTTTTTGCCCTCCCCAAAACGGCTCGCACTGAAGCCGAGTCTACAATTGTGCGGGAAAAGTCTATTTTGTCCTTTTCTCTCTGAGATGCTTGAGGAAATTGCGATGTGTTTTGTCCCCGACTCCGGCTTTCTGCCAGTATTTCAAACGCCACCAACAACTCATGTCAGAGCCACACCCCATTTGGTAGATACTGCCAGGGATGCATTCCTGACTGACACCAAAATGACACCAGTAGCTGTTTGAAGCCCCTAATGAAAAAAGCTGCCAGAAATAAATCCATGGCAGCTCCGCGTTTAACAAATGGGCAGGGGCGGAATTGAACCGCCGACACACGGATTTTCAGTCCGTCTATGCGGTTTGTAAGTGCTTGTAGCAAAAGGGTTAATGATTGTAAAATAAAGACTTATGAAACTAACGGTAAACTAAAGAAGAACTAAAGTAGTACCAAAGATACAAGCTTGGTACGCGTTTTGGTACGCGGCTTCAGCTCACACGATATATATTACACAAACTTACCAGCATCGGATTGCTGCCCCGAAGGTCATTTGAGATAGTCAAGACTAAGAGCCTATCCGAATAACCCAGAGCAACGAAACGTGATTATGGCACAGACAAGATGAAGCAGAGCCAAATAATTCTCAGGTTTCTTTTCCCAACGCGTCAATATGCGGCGAAAACGATTCATCCAGCTATGCGTCCGCTCCACGACCCAACGACGAGCCTTGAAACAGGCTTCTCGTTTAATCGCTTGTGCTTCTTTGCCACGAGAACGAATATGGGCTGTATAACCAAACTCTTTCACCAAATCTCGTACCTCACCAGAATCATAACCTTTATCCAAACACATACTCTGAAACTGTTGCTCTGTAGGCTCAGGACGTTCTACCGGAATACTATCTATAGTTGCCTCTACCATTTTGCAATCATGCCGATTTGCTCCATCAATCGACAAGCCAATTGGCACACCAGAGGCTTCGGTCAACAAACTTCGTTTAACGCCTTTTTTGGCTCTATCCGTGGGATTTGGGCCGGTTTTTTCCCCCGCCGAGCGGGGCTTTTGTTATGGCACCATCCATCGACTGCCATGACCAATCAATCCCTTTCAACTCGTCATAGCCTTCCAGAGCTACTGCCCAGAGTTTGCGAAAAACTCTGGCTTTGGTCCACTCTTGGAATCGGCAGTGGGCTGTGCTGCTGGAACAAATACCAGTCTCACTTAGGGCATTCCATTGACAACTGGTTCGTAGCACAAACAAGATGCCGTCCATGGCCTTGCGATCGGGCACTCGCGGCCTACCGCCGCCAAAACGATGGGTATTGGGGTGCTTGGGGTATCAACGGCTCGATCTTTTCCCATAATTCGTCTGAGATCCTGTATCTACTTTTTGTGCACTGTTTTTTCATCCCTGAATCCTTTCAAAGGCACTCCGTCTAAAGCCGGATTTACAACATTGCCTTGGGAAATATCGGCTATTCAGGGGTTATTAGGATAGGCACTTAGTCGTTGTGCTTACTGACTGCCGACCATGCAATCCATTGAAAAACAGCTTGACCTCAAAGAAGGGTGCGGGTATAAATACAGGCATATTATTATATAATATTGCTGTAGGTGGCGTAAAATGGAACTTTCTGCAAATAAATATAAGAGCAGTCTGGGCAAGAAGGAGGCCTTTCTGGTCAAATCGCTTGCAGAACAGCGGAAGGCAATCTTTGCTATCGAAGATGCCTCGCGTCTGATTGGCCCAAACGCAAAAAAGGTCTTGCACCGGCTCGCGTTGAAAAAGTGGGTGCTTCCCCTAAAGCGTGGCCTATACGCCATGGTTCCGTTGGATGTAGGCGTGGATGGATCGGACGCCTTCGTGGTGCATAACTTCGTGGTTGCAGCCATGCTTGCAGAACCGTATTACATCGGTTTCTGGTCAGCATTGAACCACCATGGTCTTACGGATCAGATTCCACGCACAACCTTCATCGCGACAACGAAGGCGAAACATCCCGTGCAGGTGCTCGATGCAGAGTACTGCTTCGTGCAGCTCGCTCGAAAGAAGTTCTTTGGGTGGCAGGAAATTAAGATTGAAGATCATACAGTCCGGATATCCGACCCTGAAAAGACTATCGCCGACTGTCTCGACCATCCCGAACACTGCGGAGGGATAGAGCAGGTGGCGCGTGCGATTTACTTTTCCGAAAAGGAAATCAGGCTTAAACTTGTGGCCGAGTACGCACATCGCATGGGTAATCGCACCATTCTGAAGCGACTCGGTTATGTGCTCGATGCGATAGGTTTGCTGGGCAGTTATAAAGAGTTGTTTAAGGGGTTTGAACCCTCGGCAGGGTTTCCAAAACTTGATCCATTGTCCCCTAAGATGGGGAATTATAACGGCCGTTGGAAGTTACTCGTAAACTACGAACTTGATCCAGAGGAGTGGAGATATTGATCGACAGACGCGAATTGCTTGCGAGAGCGAGGGAACGGCGATTACCGTTGGTGATGGTAGAAAAGGACTACGTGCTTGGCTGGGTCCTTTTCGGACTGATGCAGATTCCAGGTTTGGTTTTTAAGGGAGGCACAGCTCTATCCAAGGTATACTTTCCCCAGACTTGGCGACTTTCAGAGGACCTGGATTTTGTTACCGCACCAGCGAAATGGGAGGGATTATCGGGACAGATCCCAAAGGCGCTCGATGAGGCCACAGCAAAAAGCGGAGTGGAACTAACTATAAAGAGCCAACATTCTAACCTTGGGTATTTGCAGGTGAAGATTCAATACTCAGGGCCGCTGGGGAAGAACTGGCTCAAGGTTGACGTAACCCCGGAATATCCTATCGGAAGAGTTCTGAGCAAGCCACTATCTCGCTCATACTCGGACTACCCTGGCTTCATGGTGAGGGTTGAAAGCCTTGAAGAGATTTTTGCTCAGAAACTTCGTGCCTTGGTGCAGCGCAAAAAGGCTCGTGACTATTATGACATATGGAGAATGTTGGAGCAAGAAGTCAATCACCGTGAGGTTGGTAGACTCTTTCCGCGAAAGCTAAAGGCAAAAGGGATAGAATGGAATGGACTTCAAGATGTATTTCCTCCTGATTTAGAGGCAGTTCTGGCAGGCTATTGGGAAAAAGAGCTTGGACGATTGGTACATCCTGTTCCAGCAATGAATACGGTGCTCAGGCAACTCAAGGCGAGTCTTGGTTGGCTGAAGGCCGTAAAGGTCAGCTGAGCGAGGTTCATGCCCAGTTTCGGTGCCCGGGCCGATGACGGATCATAAACAGACGATAGAGTGATGACAACATCTATACTAAAAAGGTTCGATTTTCTTACGAAGTCTGAACGTTTTGTGTACCTAAACGGTATCTCTCTTTAATTGTCACTGTGTGGCCAAAGTTGTCCAAGCATATCAAAGCGAAAGCGGCAGCTAATAATGTCGATCAGGATTAGATGGGGATGGTAAGAACTCTTTTAGGTAGAACTATTTGAACAAGGAAATGCTGGTGGATCTGCCAGTCTTGGGGACATTTAAAACATTCGGCGATACACAATTATTATTTTGAGATGGTGAAGAATCTGGAGAAGGCGATAATTGAAGCTGTCGAGACACTAAACCAAGTTCGTCAGTTATGAACTTGTTTTGCATTTATAGGACATTTCGCGGCCTTTTAGGTTCGAAGTCTGTACTACATTTCGGTCAAGTTTCCAGGTCGGCAGACCCATCGAGGCCGGCCCAAACGCTCAGGGATGGTCAGACCTAATCGATCAAGCAAGGCCCGTTGAGCCCCATTCGGCTGGGTGATACAGCACAGCTTGATCTGCCTGCCGCCAGAGGTCCCCAGAACAACATCTGTACTTTTGAGATGAGCCAACTCTTCAAGGACTGTTCTGATTCCCCGCCCCAGACCGGCTCTCTCCATCCAGATTTGCAGCGCCTTCCACAAGGCATACGCCAGGAACGAGAACAGTATATGTCCCTTAACCCGACGCTGTAACTGATGCTAAATTGGACGGATTCGCAAGTCGCTTGTTCCTGTGCGAAACACAGCCTCGACATCCATCAGTTGCATATATGTCTGCCAAAGCTCTCGAGCCGTTCGTCCTGTCAGATTCGTCCGAAGCAGGTAACAACCTTCACTGAGTTGGGCCCACCGATCCCAATGTTCCGCGCGTGACCGCCTCAGACGTAACCCTGCCAGCGAGGAGGCATCGTCAACCACTTCAATTTAGAAGGCCCCGGCCGCACGACTATTTGAACCCAGCAGCCGCCCAATCCGACGCTCAATTACCCCTCGGTCTCGACGCTTACAAGCTATGGCCAACTCCTGCTTGATCTTGGACAGGCCAGTCTCAATCCTTCGGATAAAACGCCCGTGAATGGCCTTCTCTTTCTGACATCGATCCGCACTGCGACACAGAACAAAGGTCTCTTGACAATCGGGACCTTTGATCAACTGCACCTTTATGCCCTCACAGACCTGTGACCAGGGCCCTTCAAGTAGCTGCTTCATAGCCCCAAGGAAAGCCATCCTGTGTCGCTACCAAGCCAATACACACTTGCTTACAGTCAGGGCGATGGTCTCGGCTGTAGCCATGACGTGCCTGAGGATGATCAGCGAAGTATTTAATGTGATAGTCAGTAGTCATTTTTTGTTATTATCACTTACATCCGACTTGTCCAGCCAATGATTGATCGTTTCACGACGAAAACGCCAATGCCTTCCTACTTTCTGACATGGAATTTTTCCTTCTTGTGCAAGTATATAGACAGTGGATTTTGGTATCTTGAGATATGTGGCAACCTCTTCAATAGTCATGATCGAGCCAGGCTCTTTACCCATCAGTAATTCTCCTTCAGAAGGAATTTAAGTCAAATAGTTCTGAATAATTACGATTTATTCTAATCTGTTATAATCTGTTGTCAATAAATTTTTACTTTGTTTGTCAAGATAACTCCCTTTTTTGCAACAACTTAGCACCATCAGATAAAATTTTAGCCCCGAGAAAACATTTTTTTTCTTGCGCTCGGCATGACACATGCGCTATGCTAACCAAAAAGACTGTATTTTTGAGAGGATAAATTATGAGCTTTGGAATCAGAAAAATTGTCGTAATCTCATTGATCATGCTAATCTTTCTTGCTGGCAATATTTTGCTTGTGGCAAACTGGCTAGCTGAAAAGGGAATCGACCAGAAGGCAAATTGGTTGCGTGAAGAATTTTTAACTGGGACAACAATCGCCGTGATTGTAGCTTTGCTTATTCTGCTCGTTAATCCAAAGAGCAGTGGTAAGTCACTTGGTTTTATGAGGAGATGTCCCGTGTGTGATCATCGGCTAAATGGCAATCCCAATTACTGCAGTGATTGTGGTAGCAAAGTGTCATAATCGAGCCTTGATTTTTAGCTTAATAACGAGTCTTAAAAGAGCAACGGATATTAAATCCGTAGGTCATAAAAGAGAGCAACGGACATTTGATCCGGTACTCATATTAGGCTATACAAGTATCAATTATTTAACAAGTACACCGGTCATTGAAAATGTCCTTTTTTAGGTAAAAAAAGAGGTTTACTCGACATACTATCTATTTGTAACTAAGTCACATGTTTTAGCTGTGACACCTCAAATAATAAGAAGGGCTGACGGGTCTGATACTGCGACAGCCAGCCCTTTATACATTCTTAGCGCTTCGTTTCTTTCTAAAACATTTTAATGTGACAGGTCTTGATTTCCTATGGTGTCACGGCTCGGTTGTAGAACCTGTCCCTTCAACTGCGTTCAGAGCTTGCCCTGAGCTTGTCGAAGGGGCAGGCTCTGAGCGGAGCCGAAGGATGCGAACGTCGGTTATTTGTAATACCTAACTATCTTAGGTATTACTGCTACGCCAACAGATGTTTGGACGATTCATTAGCCAGCTAAACTAAAAGCTGTGTGCAAGCTTCTAATCAATACCTAAGTAACTTAGGTATTCTTTTGCCGTAAGGCATCCCCAAGCGGACTACGCAAACAACTTTTTGGCCGATTGTTTAGTCAGTTGGTGGTTTGCCTACGGGCTTATAGCTCGGTTATGGATGCGGACATCATCAATCAGGCCGGACCAGAAACTGCCGGCCTCGAGACCCTTGCCTGCTCCAATTTGCAAGTCGCCTAATAAAGAGCTTTGAACATATGTGTCAGACGCGACTTCCACATCGTCAACGTATAGGATTCTATTGGTACCATCCCACACCAGGCCCACACGGTGCCAATTGCCGTCCGTGATGAAGGCCTGAGACTGCAACAACTGGCTGGGTTTGAGAAGGAACCTGAGCTCTGTCATTAAGCTGCCATCTGTTGCATTTGTAAAAAGCCAATCAGGCCGGCTTTTTTGTGAAAAGATTACTTGGCCGGGCATACCACCCTTGACCCAGGCAAAGACGCTGAATGGGTCTCCTGATGTATCCAGGACCAGTGGTATGCTTATATAATCATCTACGCCATCGAGCTCGATTGCTCCGTTCTTTTTGCCTGCATCGGGCTGCCAGATGGGCTCTCCATAAAGTGTGCCGTCGTGGTCGCTGGCACTATCATAGGCAGTGTCGCCTTCGGTCTCATCCAGCCTCCAGTAAGCAACTAATTCAGGTGGTAGGATTTCCTGGCCCCAGTAATTCATCAGGACCCCCAAGTCTGCTTTATCTACCACGCCATCGCCCAACGGAAATGGGGCAATATCACATGACAGTTCTTCCTGACCCCAATGTTCGATTAGTATCACAAGATCATCGATGTCCACGATTTCATCGCCGTTGAAGTCAACGATGGGAATGAAGTTCAACTGCCAGAAGTCGCCAGCTCCGTATCCGCCCCAATCATAGGCTTACAAGTATAGAGTAGAGCCATCGGGCGAGAGCGCCGCGCCATGGACAGCACCTGGCTTGTTGATGGGAAGCTGCACAGCGGGCCCCCAGTCATCATTTATTGATTTTCGCGTAGATGCCCACATGCTCCAGGGTGCATACCGGGTAAAGACAAGTGTTAGGCCGTCGGTAGAGATACTTGGAGACCAATCGCTACTGGAAGTGTTCACATTAGGTCCAAGATTCACCGGTTCACCCCAGGGATCGGCAGTCGTGTCCCGTGTCGACACCCATATATCGGTTCCACCATGTCCGCCGACACGAGTGGAGGAAAAGTATAGGGAAAGACCGTCTGCCGAGATATCCGGGGCCCAAGCGTCATTTGAGCCGATCTCCATAGCAGGCTCATCCGAGCCAACTGGTGGGCCAATCTTTACCTGGCTACTCCAGGGAGCGTCTTTGGACGGCCGGGTGCACACACGCAAAATGTAGTCGTCCCAGCACCCGAGATAAAGCTCAAGTCCGTCGCCCGAGATGCTTGGCTCAAGTTCACCGGCTGGACTGTTGACGTTGGGACCAAGATTGACTGGCTCTTGCCAGGGACTATTGAGTGTTTCTCGATTGGCCACCCATATGTCCTTACGACCATACCCGCCGGGCCGACCGTCTGAGAAGTATAATTCAAGCCCATCATGTGAAAAGTCGCACTCCTGCATATCCGCGGCGTCATTGATAACTGGTCCAACATTAGTGGGTTCGCTCATGATGATTTCTGCCTTCGCACTTCCGTTGCCAAGAACCATGGCGGCCACAAATCCAAATAACATTAACCTGATTTTTGAACAATTAAACAATTTCATGCTATACCTTCCTTTCTGCCCTTTTGGGCTGTATCCTCTAATTATCTTTTTATGGAATTATCGCTCGGTTGTAGATGCGGACATCGTCAATCAGGCCGGACCAGAAACTGCCGGCCTCGAGATTCTTGCCTGCTCCAATTTGAAGATCGCCCATCAGCATACCCTTATCATATGTGTCAGATGCAACTTCCACGCCATCAACGTATAGAATCCTGTTGGAATCATCCCACACCAAGCCCACTCGGTGCCAATCGCCATCGGTGATTACTGTCTCGGATTTCAATGTGAGGTCTGGCTTGGTGAGAAACCTAAGTTTTGTCGTTAGACTTCCGTCGGCTGGATCTGCAAGCAGCCAATCCGACCGACCTTTTTGTGAAAAGATTACCTGGCCTGGTGCACCGCACTTGACCCAGGCAAAGACGCTAAATGATCCTGGGGATGTTGTATTCAAGACAAGTGGTGTGCTGACATAATCATTGATGCCGTCAAGCTGCAGGGCACCGCCTAATACCCCTGCTGTCGGCTGCCAAACAGGATTCCCGTTGAGGGTGCCATTTTTGCCACCGACGCTGTCGTGAGCTATGATTCCTTCTATTTCATCCAGTTTCCAGTGGGCGATCTCGCCAAAATCCCTAAATTCCGGAATCTCCTGCTGCCAGTACTCCATCAAAAGAGCCAGGTCCTGCTCATCCACGATACCATCGCCGTCAGGTAAGGGAGCAATGTCAACCGATGGCTTTTCTTGGCCCCAGTTTTTAATGAGTATCAAAAGATCATCGATATCGATTATAAAATCGCCGTTAAAGTCGGGAGATGCTTGTTCCGGAATCGGTTCGACATCGACGCGAACAGTATTCCCATCGGTCACAGTGATATCTTTTACTGTCAAAGGAACATATCCGTAGGCGTGAAAAATCAGGTCGTATACACCAGGTAAGAGCATCCTGTGATAGTCGCCCACGTTAGGGTCGTTAAATACGGGATGAGAATTGCCTTTTACCAGCACTTGCGCCCAAAGCGGTTCACCAGAGACGCGGTCGGTAACGATTCCTCGCACGCCAATGTGGACTGCCTCCAGAAAACTCAGCATCGATTCTTTGTTATCCGACCAGAGAGCGGGGATTCGAGATGCAGGTAGTATCGCCTGGCTTTTAACCAGCTCAATTGTCACAGCATTGCAGCTCAGGTAGCTGTAGCACCAGTCCATTGATTCCCCTGCGGCAATAAACCAACCGGCCCCGTTTACAACTCCGTCGGTGAAACTAGAGTTGTTCCACATCGGCGGATTGTGCATCGAGTACCGCCTTGATATGTCCTGAAACAACGCATCATCAGGTGTTCTCTCGTTAGTGTAACTATAAGGATAGAGAACGACCACTTCACCGGCGTGAAAATCGGCGGAGAGCACGAAACTGTTCTGGGCCATCCAGTTCATGACGTGTTGCACCTCCGGCTGACCTCGTTCAGTGGTTCCCCTGTAAATATGTTAAGGCTGTTGCCGGTTAGCAATGGAAAATTGCGGTTCAGGTCAATACCATTGGCGTTTTTTCGTGTGCCAAGCGCAAGGCCGTCTGGATTCATCAAAGGCACAATCCAGATGGCTGTGCTGTCGACAAGGTTGGTGATTCGTTCGTCCGTCCCATACTCCGTCAGAAGCAAATCGATGAAGTAAAGACACATCTCAGTGCCTTCGGGCTCATTGCCATGTATTGTGGAGACATATTTGAACTCCGGCTCGTCTTCGTCGTCGTCGGGATTATCGCTTATGAGCACGGCCCAAAGCTCGCGTCCCTGAACAGACTGGCCAAGAGTGTAGAGGCGGCAAATCTCAGGGTATGCCTCGGCGTAGATGTTCAGCTCATCCGTTAGAGTGTCGTAATTATGGTAGCCACCCAATGCCATGAGTTCGAAGCCCCGCGCCCAAGGCTCGATTTCATGCAGGGGGTAGCCGGTTTCTTTGAGTAGTTCAAGTTCTTCTAAGCTCGCGTATATCGTGGCAACATTGCCTTGTACGTTGCTTATGTCGTATCCTGATCGAGCGAGTTCGTCCAGGGCATCGCGAACTGGAAACGTCACTTCAACAACTACAATTTTGCCCAGTCGTGGACCTGCCGCCGAAGAAATCCCTGAAACAGAATTTTTATCATCTGCTTGTCCCAAAGCATAGGCCATTGAAGAAGCAACGATTAATCCAACTAACACAAAGCTAATTTTTGCACCATTTAACCATTTCATTTTCCACCATCCTTTCTGCCGTTTTGGCCATTTTTAACCCCGCGATTAAATCACGGGGCTAACCTTTTAGCAGGTTTTCCTCTCTTAACTCCGAAAAAAATTTTCAATCCTGCGCTTTTTCAGGAAAATTTTTTGAAAAAATTTCTTTTGTGTGACGTAAGTGCGGAAAAAATCTTGATTTACCCCGTTAGAGAAATCAACCGATTTTAATCGGTGGTCATAACCGGTTGAAGCAGACCGTGGTTTAAAGCCACCGTCGGAGCAGGCCGTTAGAGAATTTCGTTCTCTAACGGGGTTTACCGCTTGCTAAAATTTTTAAAATGCACTATTATTGAACACATCAACTTGCGGAGAATGTGCCCAGACGCCTAAAAGTACGTTTCGGGGCATAAAGTATGATAGGCCATGATAAAACAAGCATGGGCGGGGTGAGGGAATCATTCCTTACAACGCATTGGTCACTTATCGAAGACATCCAATCCAGCCAGGATAGAGACCGATCTCTAATCGGCATACTGCTCGAGCGATATTGGAAACCCGTTTATTGCTATATGCGCCGGAAAGGATATGGAAACGAGCAGGCCAAAGACCTTACCCAGAGTTTCTTTCATGAAATCGTGCTGAGTAGAGATTTTATTGTAAGGGTCGAGAAGGCCGAAGGGCGTTTCCGCTCATATCTTTTGCACGCCCTCAATCAATTTCTCATCGACAAGAAACGCATACAAGCAGCCCAAAAACGCATACCAAAAGATAAACTCGTTCCGCTGGATATTGTCGAGCCGCCGGAATTGCCCCAAGCCATCACAAAATTAGGTCCTGAAGATTGCTTCAACTACGCATGGAAGACAGCTTTGCTGGATAGGACACTGTCGGATGTACAGGCCAGCTATCTCGAGCAAGGCATGGAAGCTTACTGGTATGCCTTTCGCGATAGAGTAGTACAGCCAATCTTACAAGGCACCGAGCCACCTTCCTTGAAAGAAATCTGCACCAAATACAGTATCGAAGATGAGGCCAAGGCCTCCGATATGATTATCACCGTAAAAAGGCGTTTCCAGACGGCTCTAAAGAAGAGCCTGCGTAGTACTGTGATTTCTGAGGACGATTTAACGAAAGAATTTAAGGAAATTTTTATGTTTTTTTCAAAAAAAGCGCAAGATTCCAAAAATCTTTCGGATTTATCAGTAGAGTAGGGATTTGATGAGAAACAATTGTAATTTAATTATGGCTGATAAAACGACATTTGGTGCAGAGCCTGACGGCATAGACCGGCTTTTTGCCATGGGTCTGGAAGGGACGGATTCGGACGAAGAGGCATCAGCTACAGCCTCCTGGAAGCAGCTTCTGGAAAAACCCGGCGGTCGGATAGGCCGATACAAGCTGCTCAATGTCCTGGCCGAAGGGGGGATGGGAGTCGTCTATTTAGCCGAGCAGACCCAGCCAATCAAACGCAAGGTTGCATTAAAGGTCATAAAGCCCGGCATGGATTCAGCGCGTGTTATCGCGCGTTTCGAAGCGGAACGGCAGGCATTAGCGCTGCTGGATCATCCGAATATCGCTCATGTCTATTACGCCGGAACGACAGAGTCCGGCCGACCTTATTTTGTCATGGAATATGTTGAAGGCTTACCCATTACCGAGCATTGCGACCGCCACAAGCTCACTATCGAGGATAGGCTAAATCTATTTCTGCAAGTTTGTCACGCCGTCCATCACGCTCACCAGAAGGGGATCATTCACCGCGATATCAAGCCGTCGAATATATTAGTCTCGACTCAGGATGATAAGGCAGTGCCCAAAATTATAGATTTCGGAGTTGCCAAGGCCATTGCTCAGCCACTAACCAAACGGACGCTCATTACTGAGCACGGTCAGTTATTCGGCACACCAGAGTATATGAGCCCTGAGCAGGCGCAGGAGGCCGGCGAAGACATCGATACGCGCTCGGATATTTATTCTTTAGGAGTGCTGCTGTATGTTTTGCTGACAGGCGTATTGCCGTTCGATTCGGCGGCACTTCGCGAAAACGGGATAGAGCACATCCGGCAGGTAATTCGTGAGACCGATCCCAAGACGCCAAGCACCCGGCTGACCAAGTTAGGCGAAGAAGCCAAAAAAGTCGCTGAAAGTCGGAGCACTGAAGTCAAGACGTTAGCCAAGCGCTTACATAAGGAGCTCGAATGGATTCCATTAAAGGCTATGCGTAAGGAACGTTCAGAACGCTATCGCTCGGCCTCCGAACTTGCCGATGATATCGAGAATTATCTGCAGAGGGCACCACTTATCGCCGGGCCACCGGGCACAGTTTACCGATTTAAAAAGTTCGTGCGACGACATAAAGCGTTAGTCGCCGGCATTGCAGCGGTATTGATTGTCCTTATCGCAGGAATAATAGTCTCTACAATTTTTGCCATCGGCCAGGCCAATGCTCTTGCCCAGCAGGCCAGTGCCCTTGCCCAGAATAAAGCGATGGTAGCGTTTCTGAACAACGACATCCTCGAGCCGTTTGCCGCCGAGAGCTTCAAGCCCCCAAACATCCGCGAGGTCTTCGACGCCGCGGCAGAAAAGATTGGGGCCCGGTTTGCAGATTATCCCCTCCTTGAAGCATCGATGCGGTTCAGGTTCGGTAGCATATATACGTTCCAATTCGGTGATTATGATGTGGCCTTGTTAAACCTGGAGCGCGCCATTGAACTCCAGCGACGCGAGCCCGACGGGAACCCTTATACCACTATGAACTGGCTTGGTTTGCTATACGTACAAATGGGGAAATACCAAGAGGCCGAGGTAATATTCAAAGAATTAGTGAAATCCCTGGAGGATCGCTATGAGCAACAAGCAAAGGGACCTGGCCCTTTATATTATGCCGCCAAGAGCCACCTTGGCAGCGTGTGCCAACTGCTGGGCCGGTACGATGAGGTGGAGCCTTATATCCGTGAGGCGCCCCTTCACCCATGGTGGGACAAGGGGCATTGGAGGGAACGGTTGTATGTAGGGAGGATCGCTGATCTACTCAGAGATCAAGGACGTTACAATGAGGCCAAGCAAATATATGATAATCTCCTGCGGACAAGTCAAAGCTTTCAGACCAAGGAATACTGGAATCTCATGAAGGAGCTTGGCGATCTGCACACTCTTCAAGGAAGCCTTGATGAGGCGGCGCCGCTGCTCGAAAAGGCGTTGGCTGTGGCTCAGAAGGAATTCGGCGAGGAACACATGTCCACGGCAAACATCAAGATTGCTCTGGCCGTATTGCGTACGAAACAAGGACGTCATGCAGAGGCAGGATTGCTATTCGACGAAGCTCTGAGAAACATGCAGGGCAGGCTGGATGACGACCATCCCGTATTACTGGAAACGAAGAGCCATCTCGGCGTGCTCCGCCGAGAGCAAGGCCTACATGACGAGGCGGAGAAGCTCCTCAGTGAAGTGATTCAAGACCAGCGAGAGAAGCTCGGCCCGGATCATCCTGCAACATTAGAATCCATGAACGAACTGGCTGTGCTTTACAAAGAGCAAGCTCGGTATGATGAGGCAGAGCCGTTATTGCTTGAAGCAGTCAAAGGACGACTCCTTAAACTCGGTAGCAAACACCCTCATACACAGGAATCTCTGAATAATCTGATCGAGCTTTACAAGGCCTGGGGCAAAACGGAGCAAGCCGAACACTGGCGAGCAAAACTCCCACCTGAGGAAGATGAGGAAAAGTAGCTAATTCCAATTGAGTGACAAGTTGAAAAAAGTTGACAAATTCAGATAGTATAGAACACCCTTTCTATTTTCTTATCACCTACTCTATTTCTGAAATTTCTCGGACCGGTCTCACCAGCATTCGAGGCCAGTGCGCGCGCACCGATGACAACTGAAAAGGGCTATTTTCGGCACTTCGCTAATTCTTAGCCAGTTGTGATAAATGTTTGTTATCACTAATTTAACGTCAATTTTCATAAAACTGTGAATCTACGACTTGTTGACTATTTGTTAGAATGTAGAGGATTCAAGCCGTGGCACTACAAAAACGCAATAGGGTCGACAGTGTTTCGGGCTGCCAGCCCTTTGAAATTCTGGGCGTTTTTTCTCTTTAGCAGGTGGTCTGTCGCCTTCTGTTTCGTCCAGCTGCCAGGATGCAACCTATTCAACAGATTCAACTGGCGCAATTTCCTCGAACAAATGTTAGGCGAGGAGCCTCATAACAAAATACGACAGCTCCCGGTGCTCGCATAGTAATTCTGTATACGATCTTTGTGATTTCATAGGTTGTATTCTTGATGACGAACCTCATGATCTCCTCCTGGCCAGGATAGTGTAATGCAACTGCGTGCTCTTATTAGCGCTTCCGCTACTCTTTCAGAGGGTACATCATGGTTCAAACGTCTGTACAATAAAGAGCCTATGCTGTTGAAAGTCATCCTTATTCCGTAATCAACAGTTCTTCAGTACATTACAAGGTAATCAAGCTGATGACCCAAATGATTAGAGCCGAGGTAACACCTATAATCAAAGTAGCAAAAGTATGGACTTTATAACCGGTTTTGACATCCATTCCGGTCATTTGCGTAACGACCCAAAAAAAGCTGTCATTTGCGTGAGAAACAACCATTGAGCCAGCACCTATGGATAATACGACCAGAGCTTTTGCAACTCCGGACTCAAAACCTAAAGATGACATTAACGGCGTCATCAAGGATGCGGTCGTAATAAGCGCAACTGTCGAAGACCCCTGGGCACTTTTTAGAGCTGCAGCGATAATAAATGGCAACCAAATGCCAAGGTTGGCGTGCGAAAGAGAACCGCTAACCACTTCGGCAATCGGGGAATTCCGCAGAACCATTCCAAAGGCCCCGCCGGCACCGGTAATCATGATTATCAAAGCTGAATCTAACAGGGCCTGGCCAATCCAGCCGGTGGTAGATAACATCTGCATATCAAGTTTCTTCGGAAGCCGAAAAGCCAGAAGGACTCCGATAAGTAATGCGATGACCGGCTCTCCTATAAAGCTTACAATACTTTTCAAATTGTCCTGCCCAAGGGGGTGCGTCGGAAAATCAGAAACAGATTTAGTTACGATTAGGAAAATTGGTACTATAATCGGAGTAAATGCCTTAAACGCAGACGGAGCTTCTTTGAGCCTGGTTTCCACATCTGCTTCCGAGAGCTCGGGATTAGGGTCTATATAAATTTTCGAGGCGAATTTTACGGCGAACAGCCAACCGACGACGACAGCAAACGCGCTAACAATCATGCCAAAAAAAATAACCAGTCCCAGGTCGGCGCCGAGTATGCCAGCGGCGGCGATAGGCCCGGGAGTCGGGGGCACCAGGCAATGTGTAGAAACAAGGCCGACAGCCAAAGCTACCACCGGTCCTACCAAGGATATTTTCACCTTCTTGGAGAGTGCCCTGGTCAACGGCATTAGGATAACAAAACCGGAATCCGCAAAAACCGGTATGGAAACAAAGTAGCCGATAATAGACATTGCCAAAGGGACATGCTTTTCACCGATAATATTTAAGATTCTTTCGGCTATTGCAAAGGCTCCGCCTGAACGCTCAAGAAATGTTCCGATGATGATGCCCGCGATGATTACGATTCCAATGCTGCCAATAGTTCCGCCGAATCCGCCATTGATTGATTTAACAATTTCGGGAAGCGGCATCCGAGCAAACAAGCCAAATCCAACAGCGGCAAATATAAGGGCCAGAAATGGGTGGAAGTGGAATTTTACCGTCGAGATGACAATAAAAAGCACGCTGATGAGCAGAAGTAAAATCAGGAGCACAGACAGAATCCTTTCACTAAATGGCGTGTAGCTGCATTGGTACTTTCATTCTTTTGGGCGTCTAACCTCCACTGCGGCTAACTTCTCGTAGAACTGGATAATACCGCAGTGGTCATTGCCTGCCTTTCCATCAACCTTAAGTGCCTGCATAATCTCCATTACACCGCTGGCTAAAGGCACGGGTACACCAATCTCATGGGCAGTGTCCAGGGCATTTGCCAAATCCTTGATATGCAGCTCAATTCTAAAGCCGGGCTTAAAATTGCCGTCTAAAACCAAAGGCATTTTAGCATTGAGGACGGTGCTGCCAGCCAGTCCGCCACGGATGGCCTGGTAAACCTTTTCCGGGTTCACACCAGCCTTTGTTGCCAGAACCATTGCCTCAGACATTGCAGCAATATTTAAAGCGACGATTATTTGATTTGCAAGTTTAGTTATGTTGCCGCTGCCGATATCGCCAACTAAAACGGCAGAAGCACCCATAACCTTAAGAATGTCTTCGACCTGCTCGAAGACCTCTTTTTTACCACCAACCATAATTGAAAGTGTCCCGTCTTTGGCCTTCGGCTCACCGCCACTAACGGGTGCATCGAGCATTTCAACGCCTTTCTTCCGGGCCTCGACAGCGACCTCTTTAGAGACCATTGGAGCAATTGAGCTCATATCAATCAAAATCATGCCTGATTTTGCACCCTCTAAAACTCCGTTTTCTCCAAGCACAGCCTTTTTTACATCGGGCGAATTAGGCAGCATTGTAATTACAACGTCACTTTGTGCCGCGACATCCTTGCTGGACTTACCTTTTTTAGCACCGGCTGCTACCACCTCTTCCACCGGCTCCTGCCTGATATCATAAACGGTTAGGGCAAAACCGGCTTTAATCAGATTCATTGCCATGGGCTTGCCCATGATTCCTAATCCAATAAATCCTATTTTTTTCATCGTTATTTATCCCAATAAATTCATAATAAAACTTTAATCAACCGGGGTCAAAACCGCTTTCATCGCCTTTTTGTTTTCTACAAGCTCAAATGCCTCTTCCCAGTGGTCAATAGGAAGCTCGTGTGTAATCAGCCGCTCCAGGTCGATTTGACCCTTGCTCATTATTGTAAGACACTTTTCCCAGACATCCCAGGTATGACTGAAATGTCCCCTTAAGGTGACAGATTTGGCAATCAACGGGTCTAAGCTTAAGTTTACAGGTTTTGGTCCCCAGCCGATTTTGGTAATCTGACCGTTTGGGCGTATGGCGTCCATTGATAATTTCAAAGTTCCGGCAGAGCCGGCGGTATCCACGATTAAATCTGCACCGTAGCTGTCGCCCAAAGACATGATTTTTGGTAGAGCATCCTGTTTGCTGCTATTAATGGTGATTGTAGCACCGAAGTGCTTTGCCAGCTCCAGCCGGTTGTCGTCACCTTCTGTGCCGATGGCAATGATTTCACCTGCTCCTGAGAGTTGTGCCATCCTCATACACAATAATCCGATAGGCCCCGGCCCTATCACAACTACCGTATCGCCGGGGTTTATTGTGCTGTTGCATATAACCGACTTATAGGCCACACATAATGGCTCGGTTAATGATGCTGCCTTTAGCGAAACGTTGTCCGGGACTCTGTGCAGAATTCTGCCTGGAACCTTAACATATTTGGTAAATGCCCCGTCGAGGTGAAAACCAAATCCTTTTCGTTCCCTGCAGAGGTGATAATTGTTGGTGCGGCAGAGGGTACAATGGCCGCAGTAGTCTGCATGTGTTTCAGCGGTAACGCGATCCGCAACTTTAAACTTGCTTATTTGCTTGCCGGCTTTGATGATCGTGCCTGCGAATTCGTGACCTAAAATAAAGGGACAGTTAAAATTGAAGAGTACTGTGTTTCTGTGCATGTGCGGGTCCGTGCCGCAGATACCAACGTATGCCACTTCTACTAAAACATCATTTGGGCCAATTTCCGGAACCGGCACTTCTCGCAGTTCTGTTGCATTGGCTACATTATCATATTTAACTACGGCCTTCATTGTTTTCGTGAATGTATGCATCCAATTAACCTAAAACCCTTTTTGCCGCTTTGATAATCGCTTTATCAGTGAGGCCATAATGCTCCAGTAGCTCTTCATAGCTCAGCGCTGACTGGCCAAAGCAATCCTGTATGGCGACAGTCTCTATCGGTATAGCCCAGCCTCTCAGTACAAAAGCAACCGCATTGGCAAGTCCGCCAATTATTGTATGCTCCTCGACTGTGACAATCCCCCTTACTCCATCAGCCAATTCTTTAATGGCTTCTTCGTCAATCGGTTTCAAAGTGCTGACATTAACAATCCGCAAGGATATACCCTGTTTTTCCAGGGTCTCAGCGGCTTTGAGCGCCTTATAAACCATATAGCCGTGGGCAAAGACCGTGACATCAGTTCCCTCTCGTATCACGGAGGGTCTGCCGATTTTAAATTCCTGACTTTCTTCGGTCACATCCGGTACGTCATTGCGAATGATGCGAATATATACAGGGCCTTGGTAATCGGCTGCCGCTCTTACAATTTTTTTCGTCTCTATGCCGTCGGCGGGAGACAGGATAGTCATATTCGGAATCGCCCGCATAATGGCAATATCCTCGATGCCCTGGTGAGTTGCACCATCTCCGAAATCTGAAAGTCCGCAGCTTGAACCTATAATCTTAACGTTTACCTTACCAATGCATACGCTGACGCGAATCTGGTCATAAGGCCGCCCGGCGGCAAAGACAGCGAAGGAATTTACAAACGCAATCTTGCCGCATAACGCTAGTCCCGCCGCAACAGAAACCATATTCTGCTCCCCGATACCCATCTCAAAGAACCGCCCGGGAAACTCTTTCTCGAAAAGTTTTGTCATCGTGGTCTTGCCCAGGTCTGCTTCCAATACCACAATGCGCTCGTTTTCCCTGCCCAGTTCTACGAGTGTTTCGCCATATACCGCTCTGCAATTTTGCATATTCATTTACAATCATCCTCGAATAGCTGTCTGGCCGTTTCATACTGCTCCTGCGTCATTATTCCGTGGTGGAAATCTGCCTTGCCTTCGGCAAAAGGGACTCCCTTGCCTTTTACAGTATTGGCAATAATCATCACCGGTTTTCCCTTGACTTTATCAGCTTCGTCTAATGAATCAGCTATCTGTTTAATATTGTGTCCGTCAATCTCTAACACGCACCAGCCAAACGCCTTCCATTTTTCGCCGTGCGGATTGGTATCATATCGCTCGACAATAGGCCCTGTCGCCTGGACAAGATTTTTATCGAAAATTGCCACGAGGTTGTCCAGCTTATAATAAGCCGCCATCATCGAGGCCTCCCATATCTGCCCCTCGGCAATCTCGCCGTCTCCAACAATGCAGTAAACTTTATAATCCTTTTTATCGAGTTTTCCCGCCAATGCCATTCCGCAAGCGACGCTAAGTCCCTGTCCGAGTGAGCCGGTGTATGCCTCAATGCCAGGCGTTCTCCGCATCTCAGGATGTCCCTGTAGTATCGTGCCAAGCTCCTTCAAGGTGCCTAACTCTTTTTTCGGAAAATAACCGCATTCCGCGAGGGCCGCATATTGTGCCAATGCGGCGTGACCTTTACTTAGTAATAGTCTGTCCCTGTCAGGCCATTTTGGCTTCTTGGGATTATGACGCATCTTATGAAAGTAAAGCACTGTGACAATATCAGCGATTGAACATGAGCCGCCCAAGTGGCCGGGCTTACCCGCCCCAATCATCATCACGATGTCATATCGCAGCTTCTTAGATATTCTTTCCAGCTCTGCTATTTTATCGGTGGAAACTGGCATAACCAATCTTCTCCTAAAACTACTGAAACCTTTCTGTTAAGAATTCATAATAGTAACAAGCAAAGTTGCGATTTGCAATGAAGCTTTGAATTTTTTAACTATACGACTAACCATCGCTGTCTTTCTCGCAAGCGATCGGGCATGGAAGACCAAGATTATTCTTGTAAAGGGTGCGTATAACCTCGCCTATCAGTCGAATGCTTTTGAGTCCATGTGAGTTTCATATGGATTGATAGGTTGCTATCTGAGATTTTTTAGTGCAAATTTTTTAGTAGCATCTGCTAATAAACTTTTTATATTGGCAATCAGCCGCCAGAAATCGTTTTTTTTGCGAAAATTGAGACTTAAAGAACTTCGAGATAAAATAAAAATTTTGATTTTTCGAAGTAAAGTTGGTATTCCATTGAAAAATGAGGCTCAGCGGCATAGCTGGGCGAAAATATGTAAGGTTATATGGGAAATCCCAGTTTATGAAATTCGATTGTCAGGATTCCATTTTGGAGTCACGCTCGCCGGCGGTGGCTGAGCTTGAACGTTGGGCCAATGATGGATTGGTGCTGTCTCGGAGGCTCGCCAATGAACACTAACCGCCAGCGCATACGAAAGAGCTTGCTGGCTCTGATGTTTGTTCTCTTCCAGTACAGACTCTTCCATCTGTTCTTTTCACCCGTGCTGGCTGTCGTAGCAGCCTCCCAGGGCATCGTCAACGGCAGCTTGATTATTTATGCGTTGCTGTTTCTGGGGGCATTATTCTTCGGTCGTGCCTGGTGCGGCTGGTGTTGCGCTGGGGGCGCAATCAACGATGCCTGCTCTGTGTTCATCCACAAACGCTGCCGAGTCGGGAGAGCAGACAAGGTCAAGTACGTGGTTTTCGCCGTGTGGGCTGGTGTGATTGGTTACATGGCCTATCGCGCTGGTGGATTCCACGCCATCGAACCCCTTTTTGGTATCGATCGGAGGTCCCACCTACAGGACATCCTCTTGTTATTCGGGGCGGTGGTGATCATTGTTCCGCTCGCCTTGCTCTGGGGCCGACGCGCGAACTGTCATTACCTGTGCTGGGGAGCACCCATCATGATTATCGCAACGAGAATCAAGGAGAGGGTCGGATGGCCTTGCCTGCATTTGACCGCCGACCCTGCAGCCTGCAAGGATTGCGGGAGCTGTGATCGGCATTGTCCGATGAGTCTGCCTGTTGCAGCGATGGTGCAAAAAGGGAACTTGCAGAACGCCGAGTGCATTCTGTGTGGAAACTGCGTGGATCACTGTCCGACCGGTGCCATTCGGTTTGCCTTTGGGGTGCCGAAGAGAACCCGATCGTGATCGTGCGCCATGAAGATACGAAGTCGCAGAAGGCAGTGCCTGGAAACGTTTCTTATCCATATCCGGGTGTCTAATTTTTAAAGTTCGTTTGCGCAAATTTCTTAGCTGCGTCGGCTAATAAAATTTTGACGTTGGCAATTGCGCAAGCCAAGTCCATTGTCCCATTTGAGAGACCAATTGCATCAGTAATTCCAAAATCCTGCCACTGCTTTTTAGACAGCGCAACTCTACCGGCGATGACTGCAACCTTCACCCGGCTTTGTTTTGCAGCTTTTGTAACCCCAGCTACGACTTTACCCCGCAGCGATTGCGAATCGAATCGTCCTTCACCTGTAATGACCCAATCCGCATCGCTGATTGCTTCTATTAGTCCGCTCTCGCGTATAATCGTTTCAATTCCGCTGACTAACTTCGCATCCATAAAGGCAATCGCACCTGCGGATAATCCTCCAGCCGCACCGGTTCCGGGGATTTTGTCTATTCGTATTCCCAGTTGTTGTTTGACAACCTCAACAAGGTGAGCTAGTCCGGATTCAAGCCGTTCGACCATTTTAGCAGTAGCACCCTTTTGTGGACCGAAAACTATAGCCGCTCCGTTTTCGCCGCAAAGCGGATTGTCAACGTCACAGAGGACTTCAATCTCAGGTAAATCAATTTTCTCAGGTCTGATTATTTTATCAATATATTCCAACTGTCCACCACCAAAACCGATTTCGTTGCCATCTGCATCCAGGAATTTCCATCCCAGGGCCTGAGCCGCACCGACTCCGCCATCTACGGTGGCACTGCCGCCGACTGCCAGCAGAATCTTGTCGGCACCATAATCCGCAGCTGCCCGAATGAGCTGGCCTGTCCCGAATGTGGTTGTTTTAAGGGGATTGGCCTGTCCCGGACCCAATAATTCCAAGCCGCTCGCCTTTGCCATTTCCACCAAAGCAATCTTTGTATCCGGGAAAAAAGCAAATCCGGCACGCACCTGCATCGGCGGCAATGGGCCCATAGTTTGTATCTCAATCCATTCTCCTCCGCGTGCAGCCATCATGGCCTCTGCTGTTCCTTCTCCACCGTCAGCCATTGGAATACTGACAATCTTAAGATCAGGATAAATCGACTGTAAAGTGTCTTTTACAATCTTACAGGCACAAACTGCACTGATACTCGATTTAAACGAATCCATTGCAACTATGATCTTCAATTTATTTACCCTCTAAAGAATTCTGACAGTAAACAGGATTTAACATAACAAGGATGTCAGAAGAATTCAACTGCCCAAGATATTAAGATAACGTCAAATCTTATGTGTAAGTTTTGTTTTTATGCCACCTAACTCCCTGCCGTGTCATTCGAAAGTCTTATGAATCTTCTCACCATATGTCCCTTTGAGGACCATGTAGCTTGGCCTACCATGCTTCAACTCCACCTACAGGTCCTTCGATTCCATTAGGCTCTTCAAGTTCACCAAAAATATATTGTCTTTTTCGGTCAGCTTCATGTCTCATTACCATGATATCCTGTCCATCCTGCATGTGCTCTTAATAGCTCGCATGCACAAACCGTAGGCTATGTTGGATTGAGTCTTGCCTATTCTTTTATCACCTACTCTATTTCTGAAATTTCTCGGACCGGTCTCACCAGCATTCGAGGCCAGTGCGCGCGCACGAAACACTTCGAAGTGGGACTCCTTTCATCAGTCAATGCATACAACCGTGCTACAACCAAATGGCCCGTTATCTACCAATTTTATCAAATTGTTCATTTTCTAAGTGTTTTCATATCAGTGGGTTATAAAATTCACAAAATTTGACAACATTTTCAATGAACGATGCCAGTTGGTGATTGTTTATTAGCAGGTTACGTTGGCTGATATATCGTAACAGGATGCCTCAAAGAAAAATTTTGTGGCAATAGGGAATTTAGTATTTGGCTTTGAACTCTTCATATGTGACCAATTCCCAACGAAAAGAACTGACAACTCTCTCAGGCTGCCAGCCCTTTGAATGTTCTCTTTTTTTCAAACAAGAATTTTACAAAGTGAAGACTGCTATTTCCTACGGAGGGATCCCGGCGTCTTTTGTTTTCGGCTGCTGTTCTTCTTCTCGCAGGATGCGCCAAAGATTCCTCATGTTGCGCTCGTGCATGCCGTGGGCCCAGTCGCCCGGCGGTGGTACACGGAAGGCGGGGAACTTCCTCCACACGGCGAGTCGCTCAGTGGCTTGCTCCAGGGTCAGTTCCTCCTGCTGGGCCGCGCGCACCTCCGTGAGCATTCTCTGGTAATAGTCCCGAACGGGCCGAAGATCGTTCTGCCGTAGCGGTGGGCTGTGCGACGGGACCACATGATCGATCTTCACTCCTTCGGCGAGAAACTTGTCCAGCACCGCCAGGAAGCGATGCACGTCCTGGAGTTCCGACTCTTCGCCGATCTCGGGTAGGTGACGGCGCTGGTACACAATCGCGCCCGTGACCAACAGCCGCTCCTGCGGAACGTAAACCAGAATGTCGGACAGACTATGTCCCTTACCGAAGAACACCAGTTCCAACTGGAGGTCACCCAGATCCAACGTGTGCCGGTTGGCAAACGTTAGCGACGGCCGGACCACTTCGTAACCCTCCTCCATGTCCTGCACGTACAGCTTCCAGAACTCAATCTCTCCTTGTATCTGCTTGGCCTGCCGACGATTTCGTGAGACGCGAGGCATGATGGCCGACAGGTTCCGAAGGATTTGGCCTGCATGCTCGATATCCTTGCGCTTCAGGGCGGGATCCGCCTGCTTGTGCACCAGCCACTCCATGTCCTTGGGCAGATTGTCGTGCCCGACAACCACGGTGCCTTGGAAGAGACTGTTGCCGCCGGTGTGATGCATGTGCGCGTGTGTATTGATGACGTACGCCCAGTCGCTACACCCGAACTCCTTCTCAATCGTCTCCTTGATCGGAGCCATGATCCGCGGGGACATCTCCGTATCGACGATGACCAAGCCTTTCTCGGACTGAATCGCCGCTAGGTTGCACCGGCCGGTCCCCAACCAGTAGGCAAGCAGCACACGCTCGGAAAGCCGTTCGATGCGGACATACTCCCCGGGACCGCGCCCCGCCCCGGCCAGCACCACTTGCATAAGCAAACCGATATGTAAGGCCCTGATCATCTTCGCTCTCTACTGACAGCCGACAATTCCCGGTTCGATGGTTCTCCTGTATCGCCCTGACGCAGGCCGCGCCAGGACAACATTATATCATATCCTTCTTGTTGCAGCAACTTGCCGCAAGCGGATGCTCACAGCGCCTTGAGTTTTGAGCTCTCGACTGGGCGAGTGTAGCAATTTCTTCCAGACTCAGGACTTGATTGTAGATCCGAACATCTTCAATCAGTTAAATCGGAAGAATTTCCTCAATCAGATACTCCGCAAGGACGATCAAGTCTTGGACTTCGACGATATAAGGACAAATCACTTTATCAGAAATGTGACGACGTTTCAAGTTTTGGTGTGTGATAGATAGCTTCGTATTGAGTGTCTTTTAGATTAGTCGTGCGGTGCAAATATTAATCAGCTATTAACTCTTTGCTCTTTAACGAGTTAATATTCTGATTTTCGTCAGCGATAAATCCGAATGTCTGTGATTCGCGTTTCAGTTTTGCTTAGAAGCTCTTGAACTTGACAGTCTCTGGCGTAGAGATTCCCATAATGCGCATACTGTCTCTATTAGAATGTCAGGGGCAGCAGCTTGTATTACGCAGCTAATCTGTGATATGATTTGAGCAGGCCGCCAAGCCGTTCGATACAAACAATTTCAGCATCTTCATTTGTTTTGTGAATCGGTTCAATTATTCTTCCCAGGGATTGGTGAATTCTCTCGTGGTGATAATACTCGCAATACTGATTTACGGCATACTCAAGCTGTTTAACTGAAGCCAGTACCAGATGATTCAAACATTCCTCTTTAGCTGATTTCACAAAGCGTTCCGCGTAAGGATTCAAATCCGGGCTTCGCGGTGGGAGCTTCACCGGTTTTACTCCAGTGCTTTTTAAGATGCTGTGAAATTCAGACGTATAAAGCGGATCTCTGTCATGGATCAGGTATCTCTTGCCTTTTAGAAATCCATCTTCATAATCGGTTAGAATTTTTGCTGCCTGCTTCATATAATCACCGTCAGGCTGAGGTTTAATTGGAGCAAAGAACACTTTTCTCGCTGAAAGCTTTATAACAAAGAAAAGCGTGCATCTTATCAGCTTTCGACCTACGAGCAGTTCAACAGTAAAGAAGTCACAGGCAGCCAGGACATCCCAGTGGCTTTTGATAAACTCCCACCATGTAGTTTTTACGGTTAAGTCAGGTTCAGGATCATAGCCGTTTTCGATGAGGATGTTTTTAACGGTTGATGTGCTGATATTATATCCCAGGTAAACGACCTGTTCTGTGATTTTCTGATAACCCCA
>Ga0315541_1000667_pt1 | contig 35707 bp, 37 predicted proteins | sample SalMarSW160190MG_FD_203095 | JGI IMG/M metagenome (GOLD analysis project Ga0315541, IMG submission 203095) | Salt marsh sediment microbial communities from the Plum Island Ecosystem LTER, Massachusetts, United States - Salt Marsh Sediment SW1601-190 ...
TGTTTCAAAGTGCTGATAAACGGCATAGCGGCTGATGCCGGTGACGTTGCAGCATTAGTATGCAAGCTGGAAGATTCGCCATATTTTTGTCGGGTCTATCTCTCAATCTCGCGAAACAAAACGATACAGACGTCTGGAAATTCTGTAATAAACAGTGGGGCAGGGACAAGAACGGCACTTACAGCAGGGAATTTCAATGTGAGCGAGTTTGAGATAGGCTGCTATCTGGCAAATTATAGGGTAGAGAATTAGGGAATTGGTGAATTAGTTATCACCCCCGACTGAATCGGGGGCAACTAACTTTTAATTTTATGAAAAAGCCGCAAGGCGAAAATCGTTAGATTCGGCCTTAGACGAACGAAGAAAGGCAAAGGCTATAGTGTCATTCTTTTGGAAAAAACAGCAGGTGCTAATCTGTATTGTGGCTGTCATGCTGGTGGTAGATTTTGTCTGGTTTGGCTGTTTGCCCCTACAAAAGACAATGAAGGCCATAAAGCAGACAAAAACCTCGCTGGGACTCGCGATTGATAAAGGTACAACAGGAGGCAGACAATTGCCTGTGCTTACCGAACAATTGCAGAACTTGCAGCAGGTGGCTTCGAGCTTTGAGGTAAATGTCCCTTGGCAAAGGGATCTTGGTGTATTTTTACAGCAGTTGGCTGACTTGATGGCCCAGCATAATCTGAAAGAACAGATTGTTGTTCCACAAAAGGAAATAAAGGCTGACGACCTGGGCTGTATATCGATAAATATGCAGTGTAAAGGCAGATTGACACAGATTTTTGAATTCTATAAACAGCTGCAAACGTTAGATCGGCTTGTTCGTATCGAGCAGGTTAAGCTCGTGAATGATAGCAGCTTCGAGGGTGAAGTTAGTATGGAAACGAAGTTGGTTATTTATTATCGGCCGACAGTTGACTCCGTTAGAAATTCAAGATTGCCAAATACACAGGAAGTTGGGGAAATTTCTAACGGGATTGAGCATAACAAGAGGTACCTGGAGGAGTCTCAGAAGATATGAAACAGGATTTAAAAAACACTGATAACAGTAATAATAAACTTTTTAATCATTTAGCCGCAGATAAGAAAAAAACCATATTAGCTCTGTGTCTGATTGCATTAATGGTCCTTATGTGGATCAGAATATTTGCCAAAAAGTCACCCGTGGCTGCTCAGGCAACTTTGGTGGCCAAAGAAGTAGAAGTAAAAGAGCAGGAAAGCTCACCGATAATAATATCTTATATCGAATTGCCACGGATACAAGGTCGTAATGATGTAATTACCAGGAACTTTTTTGATCCAAACAGTTGGAGCGGCTTTATCCCGGATGGAAAATACTTGGCTGATGGTCAGCGGTTAGGTGTTATCCAGAACCTGGCGAACCTGCGTTCACAGCTGATGAAAGCAGGATTAAGGTTGGAGGCAATAGAGCTGGGTGGAAACCCCCGTGTTTTTATCAACGGCAGGTTGCTGTCGATAGGGGATAAATTCATTCTTCGGGATGGAGTTGATACCTATGAGTGTGAAGTAGCGAAAATTGAAAAAAATCTCGTGTTTATAAACTATGGAGGGGTAGAAATAGAGTTGAAACTTGTACCGGAAGGGTAGGGTTATACACTCGTTTAGGTCCTTATAGCGAGGACAGGAGTTGAATTATGCGTTGCAAAAAAAAGTCAATCAGTAAAATAAAAGTGATGAAGGGCCTGTTCATCTACGCTTTAGTATTGGTCGTGACGGTTGCGTTTGGGGTCAGCGGTGGTGAGCAGGGCCCAATTGAAGATTACCTCAGTCAAAATCCAGGTTCAGCCAGCGCTGATGTAATTGGTTCTGAAGGCACACTCGTCACGGCGGAGCGTGCCGTAGCCGGGTCAGATATGCCGGAAGATGCCTCCATGGGTGCTAAGATTCAGTCGATTTCCTTCAAGAAGGATTGGGGAATACGCGATGCACTTAGTTTCTTGGCGGCTCGTTATCAAAAAAACATTGTGCCTTCGACGAAAGTGGACGGCCTGATTACAATCACTAATCTCTATAGTGTGACGTTTGAAGAAGCGCTGGGTGCGATTCTTGGGCACGGCTTCAAATATCAACAGCAGGGCAATTTCATCAAAGTCTATACCGATGAGGAATACACAGCTATCAAAGAAGACTTGGAGCGAATGCAATGCAGAGTCTTCAAACTCTATTACATCTCTGCTGCTGAGGCTAAAAAGCTGATTACACCGGTTCTCAGCAATAATGGTAAAATTGAGGCCACTACTGCGGCTGAAACCGGCGTGCCCACCGGCGAGACCATCAGTGCACAAACAGGAGGAGGTGACACTCTTGCAATGAACGATACCTTAGTTATCTTTGACTACCCTGAAAACATTGCCAGAATGGAAGATGTGATAGCCATGATTGATATCAGGCCCAAACAAGTGCTGGTTGAAGCAGCTATTTTGAGCGCCAAACTCACAGAGAATATGCAATTTGGTATCGACTGGCAAAGTCTTAAGGGTTCTGCTGTGGCCAGTTTAACGGATATCAGTTCAGGTGCTCCGGACTACCTTAAGTCTGGGGGTACTACTGCCAAGGTAGAAAGCGCTTTGAGCGGCGGTTTGACCATTGGGTTTGCGTTTGGCGACATAGGGACATTTATACGAGCCGTAGAAGAGATTACTGATGTAACCCTTTTGGCCAATCCGAAGATATTGACGGTCAACAAGCAGCTTGGCCAGGTTTATATTGGTGATAAATATGGATACCGGGAGGGTAACACATTTGATACAGCAGGTAATCTGGTAGAGGGTTCAGTCAAGTTTCTCGATACCGGAACAAAGCTTTCGTTCAGGCCGTATATCGGCGACGACGGCTATATCCGTATGGATATCCATCCCAAGGACAGTTCAGGCTCAGTTCCGAGCGGCATTCCTCAAGAGACATCAGCGGAACTGGTTACTAACATAATAGTCAAGGACGGCGAGACTGTGGTCATCGGAGGATTGTTCAAGGATAAGACTACGACTGCTAAAACCCAGGTTCCTGTGCTCGGTGACCTGCCCCTTGCGGGAGGGCTATTCAGAGGTACTGCTGATAAAGTCGAGCGTCAAGAGGTAATAGTTCTGCTTACGCCCCATATCGTAAAAGAGCCGAAAGAGACGCTTGGCGATGCGAGAGCGGTAGATATTGCTCGCAAAAGAATTGGTGCTAAGGATGAATTGCAGTGGGTCAGCAGATCGAGGTTGATAGAAGACCGTTATGCAAAAGCCGTGAAATATTATCTCCAGGGTGACAACAAATCTGCGATGCGAGAGCTGATAATAGTTCTCGAACTCCGTCCGACATATCTGGAGGCGATACGGCTGAAGGAAAGGATTATTGCTGAAACGAGTCCGGAGGATGTGGACGAGATGGAGAGAACTATGCTGGAAGCTATCGAACGACAAGAAGCCTCTAATTGGCGGAGAAGGTAAGTGATTGGTAACTGGTAATTGAATTTATCATTTAACCAATAACCATTTAACCAGTCCCTAAGGGACCAGTCCCTAAGGGACCAGTTACCATTGGAGCAGTTGATTTGAAACTTGGAAGAAACACATATACTACTCCCCTCAGGGGCGCTTCGCTGCGTAGCACGAGCGCTATAGTCACGGCTATTGTGGCAGGCGGTCTGTTTATAGCAGGCCTTGTCACATGGCGATATTCGGGCGTCGCAGCTGCGGGGCGCAGTTGGTGTGGAGTAGTATATATTAGCGCATATTTCGCCGGTGCTGTGGGCGTGATTTGGCTCTGCTGGTTTTGGCTGAAACTGGCGCGGACAATTACGTTCATGACCGAAGCGCTCAAATCTGAAAAGCCACTATTTGTCGGTTCGAGCACCAATTCGCTAATAAACGAGCTAAGCGAGGTGATTAACGGTCGGATTGAAAGCTATTCCAACCTCTTGGAGCGGCTCCAAAAGCAGGTCAAGGACCTGCAAATCCAGGTTCAGTTGTCACGAAGACAAAAAGGAAATACCGAAGCTATTATATACAGCCTTCACGATGCGGTAATTGTCATTGATGAGTTTGACAGGTTGTTAATGGCAAACGAAGCTGCAGGAAAGCTTTTCAATTTTGATTTCATAAACTCCCAGTTTAAGCCCATTGATTCTCTTATAGTTCCTGACAAACAGGAATTTGTGGATTTCCTGCGCCAAAGCAGACAAAGTGAGGTAGAAGCCACCAGGCATGAAATCGAATTTTTGCAGGACGAAAGGTTGAAAGTTTTAGATTGCATTATTTCGTGCGTTTATGATGACAGACAACAAGTTTGCGGCGTCGCAGCAGTGCTGCACGATATTACGAGGGAAAAAGAAATCCAGAGAATGAAAAGTGATTTTGTAAGTCACGTCTCGCACGAGCTAAAAACACCTCTCGCTTCTATCACGGCCTGCTCAGAGATGCTCATGGATGGTGAGGCCGAGGACGAAGAAACGAAAATACAGTTTTATTCAGTGATTCAGAATCAGGCAAAAAGATTGAATAGGCTAATTGAGGACATCCTGAATATTTCACGAATAGAGTCCGGTTTGATCAGGATAGAAAAAAGTCCGACCAGCCTGACAATAATAATAGAAGAACAGTTGCAAATGATTAAAAGCTATGCTGAAGAAAAAGAGATTGAAATTATCACGCAGACGCCGATCATTCACGATGTAGTTTATGCCGACAAAGATATGATTTCTCAGGTCATTGTTAATCTGCTCAGCAACGCGGTCAAGTACACTCCTCGTGGTGGCTCGGTCAGAATTGATACTTTAGTTGATGAAACATCAGGTGTAGCGCAAGTCACAGTGAGTGATACGGGTGTAGGAATCCCAAAAGATGAAATCGAGCATGTCTTCGATAAATTTTACAGAGTGAGTGCAAACAGTAACCAGGCAAAAGGGACAGGCTTGGGGCTTAATCTTGTTAAACAGATAATCGAAAAAGTTCACAAAGGCCGGGTGTTTGTTATAAGTGAGCCCAACGTAGGGAGCACATTTGGCTTTGAACTGCCGTTGGCGGCAAGCCATGCAGTCGAGGCTGTGTAACAAATAGTAACTACTGATAAAGAATTATGTTCTCAACGTTAGTTTTGCGGGGAGGTAACAATGTCTGACAAGAAAGTTTTGGTGGTAGATGACGAGATACATATTGTGCACGTGGTAGCGATAAAACTTCGTAATAATGGTTACGAGGTTGTATCGGCCGATAATGGTGCCGACGCTTTTGAGCTGGCCTGCGAGGCAAAGCCGGATGTCATCGTTACGGACTTTCAGATGCCCATTATGTCTGGGTTGGAGCTTGTAGAGAAGCTGCGACAATGTGAGTCGACCAAAAATATACCGGTGATCATGTTGACCGCCAGAAACTTTGCTATATCGCAGCAGCAGCAGAAAGACCTGATGATAATGCAGTGTCTCAGCAAACCCTTTAGTCCCAGAGAACTGCTGGGACATATAGAGGATGTTCTGCACAGTAAAGAGGTGAGCAAGCAGAACCTTTAACGCATTTTGTATTTTGGCAGGGTTGTAATGAGCACCGCCGTTAAGAATTTAAGCCCATCACAGCTTATTGAGTTGAAGAGGTTTGGTGGCAGGATAAATAAGTTCGGCCTCAATTTCGCAGTTTGCGATTGTACCGGCGAGTTTGTCCTGTTGTGCGAAGGGGGTAAATTCCAATCGGACACGCAGTACTTGGTCGAGGTCAGCCGATCCGCTCTCGGCGGATTAAATCAAAACCATGAGGTGCCACAAAATGCGACTGACTTGCAGCCCAATGGAAATGGTCCTGGTAATCCCGGTGTGAAGGTGTTTCGATTAGGCCAGGAAAATCAGGTTTTAGCTGCTGTTCTAAGACAGAAAATCGAAGCTGTCGGTGTGGCGTTGGTTGATTTGGGCGATAGTTCGTCACGCGTTACGGATCCTATGCAGCAGGACCCTGATCGAGCCGGGGCGATTTTCAGTGAGATGCTTGAGCTTTTAGCTGAGAATTTTCAGATCACTTTTAAGGCTGAGCAGCAGATTGAAAAGGTCAGTATTGAGCTGGCGCAAACATACGAAGAGCTCGTATTGCTTCACAATTTGAGCACAAATATGAAGGTTACCGAGCAGGATACCAGCTTTTTGCAGATGGCTTGTGACAGCTTAACTGACATTGTTTACATCGAAGGTATTGCGATCCTGTTGGAAAAGAACATAGAAGGTGAAAAAAAGCTGGTTATTGCTGCAGGCTCCGGACTGATAGACATAGATTCACGGATGGCAGCTATTTTGCACAGCAGATTGGTTGACGAAATAAACAGCGGCAAAGATGCCCTGCTGGATAGCGCTGTATATTCTCCTTTTAAGTATGATTGGTCGGGCAACATAAGAAATATTATAGCGGCACCTCTATTTGGTAAAGAAAAAAGAGAATCGCATCTCGTGCAGGAAACCCAAGCTGGTGACTACGTAATAGGGCTGATGGTGGCCATAAACAGAATTGACAAGCCGGATTTCGACAGCACCGATGTGAAACTGTTTAATTCAGTGGCCGGCGGGTGTGCCGTGTTTGTCGAGAACGGTGAGCTTTTCACGGATCTAAAGGAATTGTTTATAGGTTCGTTAAAAGCACTGACGAGCAGTATCGATGCAAAAGACACATATACTCATGGCCACTCGGAGAGGGTAGCGTTTATATCACGATGGATCGCAGACAAGATTGCTGAGGTAGAGCCGTTGGAGCAGGAGCAGATACACAAAATTTATTTGTCCGGGCTGCTGCACGATATAGGAAAAATCGGAATAGACGAAACGATACTGCGTAAGAAGGGCAAGCTGACCGAGCAGGAATGGGAGCATATAAAAAGGCATCCTTCTATAGGGGCCAGTATTTTGGGCGCAATAAAACAGATGCGTGACATTGTGCCTGGTGTCTTGTGTCACCATGAACGGATTGATGGCAAAGGTTATCCACAGGGTCTGGCGGGCGAGCACATACCGCTTGCAGGTAAAATTGTGGGATTGGCTGACAGCTTTGATGGAATGACGTCAAAACGAGTTTATAGAAATGCAAAAACTGTGGAAGAAGCGATTGAGGAAATAGAAAGGGAGCTGGGAGCGCAGTTCGATGAGAAGATAGGTAGATTATTTCTTAACAGCGATGTTTATCAATTGTGGGAAATTATCCAGAGCGGTTTCAGTGACGGTTACGGAAACATCAACTTCTCAGAATATGGGACCGCTGCGGTGGGAGTATTAATAAGATGAGAACTAGAACCCAGGATTATAACGATGTAACTATTGTGGAGCTGCAAGGTGAGCTGGATGCCGATCTTGTCGAGCTGCTTCAAAATGAAATCATTGGTATAGTCGGAAAGCATAAGGTTGGCATCGTGCTTGATTTGAGCACTGTGGGATTTATTGATAGTCATGGACTTGAGCTATTGTTATGGGTGCGTGACTACTGCCGTCAGAACAAGACCCAGCTTAGACTGGCGGGGCTTGATGAGAACTGTTCGAGAATTCTTGAAGTCACTCGACTTGAAAACGAGTTTGGCCGTTACGCGGAGCTTGCAGAGGCAGTAAAGAGCTTTGTATAGAAAGCTATGAAAAATCCGAAGCACGAAACAATATCAAAATACAAATGTACAAATGACCAAAACGTTTTGAATTTTGGACTTTTGTCATTTGAATTTGTTTTGGATTTCGTATTTCGATATTAGATATTTTATGAAGTAGTGGTTATGGATCAGATAGCCGTAGAAAATAAAGCTCAGCTTGGTCAACTGTTGATCACGCGGGGCGTTATAACAAGTGAGCAGGTTGAAAAAGCCCTTGCTGAACAGAGCGAAGAGGGCCATCGCAAGCTGCTTGGTGAGCTTCTCGTTGAGATGGGTTTCTGTACCGAGAACCAGATAGCTGCGGCGCTGGCTCAGGGTTACGGTGTGCCGTATGCACAGGTTAGCCCCAAAATATGCGATGCAAAGACATTTGAAATCCTGCCGAGAGAATTTCTTGAAGAGCACATTGTTTTACCCCTGTTTAAAGTTCACGATGTCCTAACGGTGGCGGTGAGTGAGCCGACAAATGTGTTTCTGATAGATGAGATAGAGCGGATAAGCGGCTGCAAAGTTCAAATAGTTTGTGCTACTGCCAAGGACATCAAAGGTACGCTACAGACATATTTGCCTGCCGCCAATGTTTTTGTCATCGATGATATTATTGATGAGGAGGGATTAGAAGACTTTACGCTGATAGAGAACATCGCTCAGGATATAAGCAATCTTGAGGAGGTGGCGGGCCAATCGCCAGTTGTCAAGCTGGTTAATTATCTGCTCTATAATGCTGTTCGGGAGAACGCCAGCGATATTCACATTGAGCCGGATGATAAAAAATTGCGGGTGCGATACCGAGTTGATGGCAGATTATATGAAAAAATGCGCCCACCACATCAAATGCACTCTGCGATTGTTTCACGTATTAAGATCATGGCTGATCTTGACATCGCTCAGCGGCGTCTGCCACAGGACGGTGGTATTCACGTTATATCGGGAGGCAGACCTATCGACCTGCGGGTGTCGGTTATGCCCGGCAACTTCGGTGAAAAGGTGGTTATAAGAGTTATCGATCCGCATAAAGTGCTTTTCAGTCTCGAATCGCTCGGCTTTACTTTTGAAAACCTCCGGCGTTTCAGAGAAGTGATACAATCTCCGAATGGCATAGTTTTGGTGACGGGTCCAACCGGTTCAGGGAAAAATACTACGCTTTACGCCGCTTTATGTGAGATAAACAGCGAAGAGATCAACATTTGTACGGTTGAAGACCCGGTGGAGTGCAATATATCGGGTGTCAACCAGTTTCAGGTAAGCACGGCTGCCGGCTTTGAATTTTCAACAGCATTGCGAAGCCTGTTAAGACAGGACCCCGACATAATAATGGTCGGTGAGATTCGCGACGAATCTACGGCTAATATCGCCGTACAGGCGGCCCTGACTGGGCATCTGGTTTTGTCGACTTTGCATACCAACGATGCGCCTGGTGCGGTGACGCGTTTGCTGGACTTGAAGGTTGCTCCTTATCTTGTCAGCGCCTCGTTGATTGGTGTCTTGGCCCAGCGGTTAGTACGCAAGATATGTGCGACCTGCAAGACGGAGTATGAGCCGGCTCGTAATATAAGAAAGGTATTTGAACAGCTCTGTGGAGAAGAAGGACCGTTTTATCGTGGTGTAGGCTGTAAGAAATGTCGAAACACCGGCTACGCCGGCCGGATAGCAATTCATGAACTCTTTGTGCCCGACGACGAAGTCAATGAAATGATTAATGAAAGGGTGAGCACAAAGAAATTGAGAGCAAAGGTACTTGAAAAAGGAATGATTCCTTTGCAGATGGATGGAATTGAAAAGGTAAAAGCCGGAATTATATCTCTCGAAGAAGTATTAAGAACGACCCAATCGGCGCTGTAATGTCTATAACAACATAAGTATGCGAAAATGGCTGTAATTACACCTAAAATTACGAAAGAGCTTGATAAAACGGTAAAATCCGCTAAAGACGTGGACGGCCAGATTCTTATGCGCTCTTATCAGCCGTTAAGTCATCAGGTCGGCAAACCAAACAGTCGTTTCAGTAATGCAAAGGTAAAACGTGCAGAGTTGATAATGTTCACAACTGAGCTGTCGGTGATGCTCGACAGTGGTGTGGTGCTTAGCGATGCTCTTGATACGATTTCAGAGCAGATTGAGCACGAAGTATTCAGGATGATAATTATAGAGGCGGCCGAGGCGGTTAAAAGCGGCGAAAATTTTTCAAAAGCCCTTTCCGCTTATCCTAAAGTTTTCAGCCCGATGTTTATCAGCATGGTCAAGGCTTCAGAAGCATCCGGCAGAATGTCGGAGATGCTCAGTGTGCTCAGCGGTTATTTGGACTTCGAATGCGAAACGCGCAAGCGCATTAAAGGAGCACTTACTTACCCGTTCATAATGGCACTGATGGCTGTGGCGGCGACGGGGACATTGATGTTCTTTGTTTTACCGAGATTTATGAGTATTTATGAATCCAGAGAGGCGGAGCTGCCGAAAATCACTCAGATATTGGTTTGCTTCAGCAGAATGTTAGGAAATTACCGGGTGATGGTACCTTTAGGAACGGCTGTAGCATTGGCACCGGTGGGATTATATTACTGGTCACGGACCGCGACCGGTCGGAGAGTGATAGATTCTATAAAGATTCATACACCGATACTGGGTACAATGTTTATTGATATGGTAGTAACTCGTAGTATGCGTATAATGTCCACAATGATTAATACCGGTGTTCAACTTATGGATTCGATAAATGTGATTCAGGGAGCGTGTGATAATTACCATTTTCAACAGCTCTGGGCCGGAGTAAGTGAAAAAATCCACGATGGCTACCAGTTGTCTGAGTCTATACAGCTTTCTCACGGCGCCGATTTGATTGCTCCGGGAATTATACAGATGATTAGGGCGGGAGAGAAAAGTGGAAAGCTGGGGCAGGTCTGTGACAAAATATCGGTTTTCTATGAGAAGAAGCTTGAAGCTTCGATAAAAAATGTGATGACGCTTATTGAGCCGTTAATGATTACAATTCTTGGAGCTATCATTGGAACCGTTGCTATAGCATTGCTGCTGCCGGTCTTTAGAATATCAAGTGTAATCTCACATTAAAACAGAAGTCAGAAGACAGAAGTCAGAAATCTGTTTTCTGTTTTCTGACCTCTGTTCTCTGTCGGTTAAGATCAATCGATACAAGAACTTTTCGGCATGTGCAGTGGTTTCCAAGGTGACATACAGCGAGCATTGAGGCGGAAAATTCCATCGGAAATGATGGGACATTTTCTATCCGTCCGTAACCGATTGTTATGTGAGGCAGAAAATTCTCGAAGCTCGTTTTCTCGGGATAGTTCTTAATCCATGATAATGTTGCCTCAGCGACCTCCTGGTCATATATCGTATCTTTAGTAACATTATAGCTGAAGTATGGCTTGAGCTTCTTCATAACCATTTCATGCAGCGATTGAAGCTCTTGTGTTTTCACTATTTCAAAGCCCGATATTGTTTCGCCTCTAACAGTTATTGTAGTCAGTATAGCAGAAACTGTCAGGCTTCCCGGCAGGCTTTCCTTAGCTGTCAGCCCTAACGTTTTTTCAATGGAAGCAATGTCCCTTTCATCGATGCAGCCCATAGCCAATGAAATATGAGGCAGACAATTTTCTTTATTCAGCACTATTTCGGAGCCGAATTTTTCCACAAGCTCAGCGTTTGCTCGGATTGCTTTGTCCATCGTTTCATCCGATGGCAGCAATACTACATCTACGGCTATTTTGCTCATGTCTCAATCCAATCTGCATATATGCTTACTTACCGCTCCCCCTGCCTTCGCAGCGCCGAAAGGTGTCCTGCGGAGGGCAAGCCTGTCCCCGCAAAAGCGGGGAATCGCGGCTCTGCTTTGAGAAATAACAAAATTATTCTCTTTTCGAAATTATGTCTATAACTTCATCATATTGTTTTAGAACTTTCTTGTTTTTCTGTTTAATAAAATGATTGACCAGGACAATTGCCAGACAGTTGGCAATAAATCCCGGCACAATTTCGTATAATTGATTGCTTAAGCCAGCCCGCTTCCATACCACCAAAACAACTGTGCCTGTCACCATACCCGCCAAAGCTGATTGCCAGGTGGTTTTGCGACAGAATAATCCGAAAAGTATCAAAGGCCCGAATGCCGCTCCGAATCCACCCCAGGCATAAGCAACTATCATTAAGATTGTCTCATCCGGACGCAACGCCAGGACTAATGCTATTGTAGAGATTATGATTACGCAGATTCTGCCGATAAGTACGACCTCCCGCTGAGAAGCATTTTTATTTATCGCTTTCTGGTAAAAATCTTCCGTCAACGCCGATGACGAAACTAAAAGCTGCGAATCTATGGTTGACATAATCGCCGATAAAATCGCAGCCAGCATTATTCCGGCAAGCCACGGGTGCATAACTTTATTTATCATATAGATAAAGACTTTTTCATGCTCGCCTTCTGCTGCATTAAGATTATCAAACATGCCAATGCCAATAAGGCCGATGACAACTGCTCCAGTCAGCGAGAGAAAAACCCAGATGATAGCTATGGTCATTGATTCTGTCAGTTTACCAAGAGATTTGGCACTCATAAATCGCACTAAGATGTGTGGCTGACCAAAGTAACCCAGGCCCCAGGCCATCATGGAAATAACCATGAGAATGGTAAAACCATTTCCCTGGGGAATAAGACTCTTCTGGCTGTGTGTCATAGCCTCACGTATTGCGCCGATTCCGCCGACGTTGAAGTACGCCACCACTGGGACGATTATCAAAGCAAGCACCATCAGTGAGCCTTGGAATAAATCGGTCCAGCAGACAGCTAAGAAACCACCTAAAAAGGTGTAAATTATTATTATGCCGGCCCCGATGATTACAGCTATTTTGTATTGAACACCGAAGGTTGATTCAAACAGCTTGCCGGCCGCTACTAATTGCGCCGAGGCATATATGGTGAAAAATATCAAAATTATTATCGCCGAGATCATCCGCAACAGACCTGTAGGGTCACCGAACCGCTGCTCAAAAAAGCAGGGCAGTGTAATTGTATTGGTCTTTTGCGTGTAAATCCTGAGCCGAGCGGATACGAGCTTCCAGTTCAGAACTGTCCCTATAAAGAGTCCTGCCGCTATCCAGATATTGCTTATCCCTGCTAAGTATATCACCCCCGGCAGGCCCATCAGCAGCCAGCCGCTCATGTCACTCGCCTGGGCTGAAAGCGCTGTCACCCAGGCCCCCATGCGGCGACCGCCCAGGAGATAATCCTCGATGCTGATACTCTTGCGGTAAAAATAAAAACCAATACCCAATAAAAGTATGAAGTAAACAAAAAATGTAACCAGTGTTGGTATCGACATATTAAACAATAACCACAAGTCATTAACCACAAAACACAAAAAGTCCTTTAATTATTAATAGTCAACAATAAATAATCAATCGAAAAGTTCTATCGGTGAAGGCTGTGTGTGACCAGATTTTATGGCAGGCCCTTGTCATTGCGAGCACGCCCTCGGCGGGCGTGGCAATCTCAAAACTATGAATGGAAGAGATTGCTTTGGTCGCGGAGTTTACCCTGAGCGTAGTCGAAGGGCTCCCTCGCAATGACAATGGCAGATAATATCACCTCAGGAATACTGTTACACAATGCCAGAGAAATTAGTCATACACTAAAAGCTGTGAATCCATAGTCTTTTGATAATTTCTTGACCGACCGCCTATTTGTGCTGTATCTTGCAGCAAGATTGATAATTACCACCATTAAGGTTAAAGTCAAATGGGCCAGCTAAATTTCATTCCGATACGGTTAAACGTAGGAGGTCAAAAATGAAACGTCACTTACAAATCCTTATTTGCGGTGTATTTCTCTCACAACTTTTCGCTGGATGCGCTCGCGAAGCTGCCGTTCAAGTTCAACATAGCGACATTACGGCAAAGGAAAACGAGTGGCTGGCAAAGGCTTATCGAGAAGACAAGAACGGCTGGATTTATCTGCATATTGAAGGTGAACCTTTTGAGCGAGGATTCCAGAGGGGCTATTTAACCGCTAATGAAACCGATGAGTTCTTAAAAACGGTGGCCTATCTTTTGAAATTCAATACCGCCAAAGAAAGTAGTTTTTTTGTTAAAGCAGCCGCTAAACTTTTCAAGGGAAAAGTTTCCAAAGAGTACATTGAAGAAATGAAAGGGATGGTGGCGGGAATGGAAAGAGCCGGAAAAAAAGCAACCTTAGAAGAAATGCTGTTTATGAACGGATTTATTGATCTCTCGTGGTACTGGTGGCCTAAGCAGAAGGAATCGATGGAGCCCGGCTGTAGTGCTTTTGTTGCCACCGGAGATGCAACCGCTGATGGTAAAATTGTAATGGCCCATAATTCATGGATCAGCTATGCCAGCGGTAGATTTAGTAATATTATTGTGGATATCGTTCCCGATAAAGGCCATCGAATCTTGATGCAGTCCTGGGGACCTTTGATATATAGTGGTACAGATTTTTTCATTACCGAAGCTGGTTTGGTAGGTACGGAAACTACTATTGGAGGTTTTACGGGATTCAATGAAAAAGGAACTCCTGTCTTTGAAAGAGCCAGAAAAGCAATGCAGTATGCAAACAACATTGATGAATGGGCCCAGATAATGATTGAAAACAACAGCGGCGCTTATGCCAATTCCTGGCTGCTGGGAGATATTAAGACCAATGAAATTGCCCGTCTTGAGCTTGGCTTAAAGCATCACAGTTTAGAAAAAAAGGCAGATGGCTATATTTCAGGCTCAAATGTCCCGGATAATTTAGGAATCTTAAGAGAAGAGACTAAGGGAGCTACTTATGATGATATAAGAAATTCCCGTGTAGCTCGCAGGGAGCGATGGAAACAGCTTATGAAAAAATACTATGGAAAAATTAATGTTGAAATTGCTAAACGAATACTGGCTGACCATTACGATGTGTATTTAGAAAAAGAGAATCCGGGTTTCAGGACAATATGCGGCCATCTTGAATTGGATGACGGAAGGGTTCCTGGAAGCAGAGGTGCTTATCTGCCGGTAGGAGCGGTTGATGGCAAGGTTGTTGACTCTAATTTGGCAAAGAGTTGGCAGCTTTGGGCAAAATGGGGCAGCTCCTGCGACATCGGTTTCGATGCGAAGGAATTTTTGGAAAAACATACTCAGTATGACTGGCTGCAAGGATATTTAAAGGATATACCTGCCGAGCCTTGGACTGTTTTTCCTCTTAAAGGAAAGAAATAATCTTATATCTATCAGATGGTTGAAATCTTAGCTGCGAAGTACCTCCTCGTCTTCTTTTCGCCATGCCGGATCAACTATGCACAAAAACTTCAATTCGGAACTTCCTGTATTTTCAATGTACTGCGTCGATCGCGGCGGAATATAGATAGCACAGTCGGCAGAAACTTCAAAAGACTGTTCATCTATGTGCATCAGGCCCTTACCGGCCAGAATATAATATACTTCCGAATTTTTAAGCCTGTGCGGCTGTGTTGTCTTTCCCGGCTTAACTTTAGCGTGTGCAAGACTGTATCGGATTTTTAGATTTGCCTTATCCGGATGCAAAAACTCCCGCAAAATTGAGCGGTCACCGGCTGTGATTTCTTCGCAGTCATTTAAGTATTTTATAAACATTATCACTCTCCAAGCAGGATTGAACCTTGTGTAAAGAACGTGCCGGCAACGCAGGCGGTCATAAGACAGGCTAATGTAGCTGCAATCAGAGCACGGACCGCAACTGACCCGATATTGCGAACTTTTTCGGGAGCTAACGCACAGATGCCTCCGACAAAAATGGCCATCGATGCAAGATGAGCAAAGCCGCACAAAGCATAAGTGGTAATCACAGCCGAGCGAGAATGCTGCAATAAATTTTCCTCTAATACAGCTGCGAAGTCCTTGTAAGCTACAACCTCAGTAACGACTAAGCGTTCGCCAATAATTTTAGAAACTGTCCCCACATCGGATAGCGGCACACCTAAAACTATCGTAAACGGATAAAAGACATAACCGCAAATCGCTTTCAAAGACCATTGGCCCTCAAGACCCACCATGGGATTAATCTTTGAGCCTAAGACACCTAAGCCCAGATCAACTAAAGCGACCAGGCCCAAAATAGCGATAAGAAGCGATGCGATCCCGACTATCATCTTGACGCCTGCATTAGCTCCGTTAATGATTGCCTCAAAAATGTTATGCTCTTTTTCATAAAAAGGCCTGACGTGTACACCTAAAGTTTCAGGCTTCTCGCCTTCAGGCAATATAATTTTCGACATGGCAAGTGCAGCCGGGGCGGAAAGCAAAGATGCTGAGACTAAATGGCCCGCAATCGTTGGAAAGATATCCCTTAAATTTAACACATACAGCGCTAAAACACTGGAAGCAATTGTAGCCATTCCTGCGGTCAATAGTGTGCAAAGCTCCGAGCGGGTCATTCGAGCCAAATAAGGCTTAATAGTGAGGGTGGATTCAATCCCAACAAAAATATTGCTGGCAACTACCAGAGACTCGGCACCTGATATCCTCATTAACTTCGTAAATACATAGGCAAAGCCTCTGACAACAAGGATCATTATGCCGAAGTAATATAAAATCGCTATCAGGGTCGAGAAGAAGATGATTGTGGGAAAGGCCTGAAAAGCCAAAATATACCCCAGTGACTCCTCTCCTGTTTCAGCTAATGGTCCGAACACAAATTTTGAACCGGCTGTGGCGGAATCGAGCACTTTTACCACGACATCGTTGACTAACAGGAATAGCTTTGCACCGGCAGGGACAACAAAGATAAATAGGGCGATTAATAATTGCAGGCCGACTCCCCAGCCGATTACCCGCAAGTTCATATTTTTTCTGTCAGCCGACAGTGTCCATGCAAAGCCGAGCAGAACAAAAATCCCTGCGAAACTTACAAGATTATAGATTTCCATATCCATCCCTATTAGCCCCCAGTTTTACTGGGGGTTCATGTTTTATACGAAATTATCAATTTGCCGCAATCCTTTCCAGGTTCGGATAGACTTTCAACAGACCTTCGGGGACAGGCTGCTTTTGGCTAGTAATCAGGGCTTTTAGCTCTATGGCGTTTGCCAGCTCAGCTCCTCGGTAATGATTGTTGGCGATAACCGTTAGAAATTCAAAGGCCTCAGCTAATCCATCAATTCTTTCCTTTATTCCAACAAGCTCATCGGAGTTGTAATAATAGTTATAGGTTTCATCTCTGCCGGCTTCTTTGCTGAACCATTTTTCAAAATTTCTGCCGTGCATCCTGAAATAGCCATTTCTGCCAACGGTGCAGTGCTGCATATTGAATGAGTTATAGGTTGTCGGATAATCAAGGTTGGCCACTGTTACGCCGAGCTGCCGCAGGAAATCCAGAGCCTCTTTTCTTTCCCACGATTTGTGCCTTACCTCAACTGCGAGGTTGAACGCATCGGCGAAGCTCTCAACGATTTTAGCCAAGTGCTGCCGGCTCTCCGGGCAGTCAGCGAAATCATATCGAAATTGAGCCAATAGATGTTTTAGTTTATTTGCTTCCAGAAAGGGCTGAAAGCCTTTATGAAAATATCTTACCATTTCATTATCGATTTTGCCTTCGTGGGTAAAGTCACGATGTAACTTCGCAGTAAAGAAAAAGTCTTTTTGTTCAGCGGTTCTAACAAGCCAGGATTTTGTAGTCTTCTCAAACGGCGGCCTATAAAAGGTGCTATTAATTTCAACGCAGTCAACAAATCTGCTAACGTATTCAAGCTGGTCGACCTTTGGCCTGGTATATACAATTCCCTTCCAGTCCGGATACGACCAACCTGCTATTCCTACGTAAATCTTACCTGCCATAAGTTGTGTTACGCCACCTCGGGCAGCTCGTCCCATCGAGTGGTGTGTCTTTTGGAACGCTTGCTAAATTTCGCCTGCCACGGCTGATTTATTCCTTCCGCCGCCCATCGCAGCGGTGCAAAGGGCAATCTCGCATTAACAGCGTCAACCGCCTGCATCAGCCTTCTCGATTTTTGCCTGTCAACTTCGTCGAACAGATTTCCCTGCACATTAGCTTCCGGCACAAGACCACCGAGAATTATGCCGGCTTTATTATACTGAAACCCTTTTCGGTACAATTGCCCCACAGCCTTTGCAGCGTAGTTAATCAATTCCGGCGCATAATTCGTGGCGGCAGGAAAAGTAACCATTTGTGAATTAAAGTATCTTTTGCGTTTATTAACAAATCGGCTTGTCATCACATAGACTATCATCACGCCGGCAGCCAAGCCTTCCTCGCGAAGTTTTTCGCCCGCTCTTGAGGCGTAGCTTGCGATTGCTTCCTTAAGCTCTTCAATAGTTTCTACTTTTCTGCCGAATATTCGCGACACGGTGACACTCTTTTTCATCGGCGGCTGCTCTTCCAATTCGTAGCAATTAATGCCTTGCAGCTCATAAACTGTCCTAACGCCGGTTATGCCGAACCGCCGCTGTATCCATTCCACATCAGCACCCCGAAGAGCAAATGCGGTCTCGATCCCTGCTCTTTTTAATTTAATCGCGGTCTTAATACCCACTCCCCAGACATGCTCTACGCCGGTCTGTGCCAAAATTTCATCAATGGCACTATCTGTAAGCTCAAACACACCCGTCGCCTCTGCGGACCTCTTTGCAATTCTGTTGGCTATCTTTGCAAGTGTCTTTGTCCGGCCGATGCCGATTGATACCGGCATGCCGGTCCATTGTCTGATGGTCTCTTTGATTCTGCGTCCGTAATCCGTCAGGTTCTCGCTCAGGCCTGCGAGGTTCAAAAAGGCTTCATCAATTGAATACACCTCAATCTCAGGCGTGAAATTGCAGAGCGTTTCTATCAGCCGGCGTGACATGTCGGCGTAGAGGCTGTAATTGGAGGAAAGCGCTATCACGCCGTTTCTTTCAGCTTCGTCTTTGACCTCGAAAAACGCCACGCCCATTTTGATGCCGAGCTTTTTTGCCTCATCCGACCTTGATACAACGCAGCCGTCGTTGTTGGAGAGTACCACGACGGGTCTGTTTTGCAGGTGTGGCTGGAAGACCCGCTCGCACGAGACGTAGAAATTATTGCAGTCAACAAGTGCAAATATATCTTTCATAATGCGTGTATAACGTTTGTCACCACCCCCCAGACCTCGAATTCCATTTCCTCGTTGATTTCCTGGCTCTGGTAGTTTTCGTTCTCAGCTTCAAGCGTCAACTTATTCTTACGGATGCGGATTCTTTTGACTGTAAGCTCACCGTCGACGGCTGCTATAACGACGTTTTTATCTCTTGGCTTAATACTTCGATCTACGACCAAAAGGTCGCCGTCGTGGATTCCTGCTTTGACCATCGAATCGCCGGCGACTCTGACGAAGAACGTCGCCGCCGGATTTCGTATAAGGTGCTTATTCAAATCGAGCTTATCTTCTTCGTAGTCCGCCGCCGGCGAAGGAAACCCAGCCGGCACCTTCGCTATAAATATCGGCTGTCGGCGTCTTGTCGACCTGTCCGGCTTATAAACTGTCTTGACCTTTGTTTGCATAGCCAAAATATACGCTTTTGACTTTTAAAATCAAGTTTTGTCTACGCTAAAATGAATTAGGGAAATGAAATCTGCTTTAAATTAGCTCTGTAGAAAAGACCACGCTTGTCATTTCGACCGAAGCCCCTGTGTCTTCTGTCGAAGACAGAAACAGGGGCGAAGTGGAGAAATCTGCCTTATTGACTGCGTGGCCAGATTTCTCGACTCTGTCCGTTCCGTCTAAAGCCGAACCGGACTTCGCTCGAAATGACATTCTGAATTTCTTTTTTACAAAGCGGTTTGAATTTTAAGCAGGTTCCTGGGCACGCTTTTTGGCTTCGTATTTGGCCAGTTTTACCTTGATTCTCTTTGCCAGCTCATCGCCATCTATTGGCTTGACAATGTAATCATCTGCTCCTATCTCGAATGCTTGCTCAATATCATCCATGATCCCCTTGGCAGTGAACATAAAAACAGGTATATTTTCTGTTTTTTTGTTGTGTTTAAGTTCTGACAGCACTTCGAGTCCATTCATCCCGGGCATCATCCAATCCAGCAGAATCAGGTCTAACTTTTTACTTTGTGCCAGTTCCAGGCCCGCGGGGCCGTCCGACGCCGTATAGACCTCAAAACCGAACAGGCGCAAATGATAATAGAGCATCTCGAGCATGTCTTTTTCATCGTCAATCAATAAAATAGGAATCCTGGCCGGCATTATTACACTCCCTAAAAAGGCTGTGCTTGAACGCGCTTGCCGATTCGCTAAAGCCCATGCAACTTCTTCAATCCGCCCTTAGGTAGAGGCTCGCAATAGTATCACATTATTCTACGTGCGAATATATAATAGTCAAACGAAAATCTGTTTATATTTGCTTTGAGTTTGCTTTTTGCTAATCAGAGCGGCGTAAGCCTTGTCGCAAATATTCTGCTCTAACGGACAGGACAAATCCGCACCGCTGACAATCTTCAGGAACCGCTCCTTGTGCTTTTCGGTGAAATCTTTTCCGCTCTTGAGGACATCGTAAATCTCGAATAGCGCAATAATGTATATCACAGATAGTCTGACCGCCTCTTCGTAGAATTTAACATAATTTACATCTTTTATATATTCTTTGTACATCTTCGAATCGGTGCCGTTCTTTTCATAGTCTTCCGCCGCCTCCTTGTATGGTCCGAGCTTTTTGCATGTTTTTAGCGTCAGCAGCAGGTTGTCAGCCGAATCCTCTATTATCTCTTCCTCAGGGAATGTCCCGTAGATTTCGGCAAAGCCGCGCTGCAAAAAGTAGCGGAACCATTCTTCTGCGTTTTTGAATGTTTTGCGGGGGACACAATCTACCCACTTGTTGAAATCCTGCTCAAAGAAGTCGTATGTGGCTTTCTTTTTTCCCCGTAGAGTCTCTCTTTTGTCACGATATACTTCTTCATAGAGAAAGTAATCCTGAAAGACCTCACACTCGCGGTGCTTTTTGCGGTTCTCACCGCTGCGATAGTATGGCTTGGCGATAAGATTCACCACCGGATGGATGATCTGGTCGGCTGCGATGTGTGTCAGATGTCCCGCGATGTAAGCAAGTTTGCGGAAGTCGTCGGCTTCGAGCGCAGGCTTTCCATTCTTACGAATAACATCTTTGAACAGGATTTCGCTCAGCTTCAGCGGGAATATGTTTGGCTGATTCGAGTGCAAATGGTAGGCCCATGGTGTCACGCCTTTAGCCTGCACGAAGCCTTCCGTCAGCATGTCTTTGAGCGAGCCGGCTATATTGCAGTAATAATAGAGGTCCGGCCCGATGCTGCCGAGGTTCATATACGCTCGGACGTTTGCTTTGGTAGTATTGTCAATTATTTCAAAAAAGCTCTTAATCTCATTGCCTGCTTTTGTTTTGAGCCTTTCGAGCGCCTTATGCGCTATGACTAAATGTGCAATATTCGCCGGCATAGCATTTCTCCTTTCCTGATGGTTGGTAACTGGTAATTAGTGAACGGTGATTGAAGTTGTATTTACCAATTAGCCAATGACGGTTTTGTATCGTCCATCGTTACTCCTCTGTCTTCTGTCCTCTGTCCTCTGGTTTCAGTCTTCTTTCAGTACTACGTCATCGTATTCGATCTCGAACCGCAGCTTATGCTTGGCCTCTTCATTGGCAAGTGACAGGAACATATCCGTTAGTTCTTCAGCCTCAGCCACCGTTGCCAAATCCAGATAAAGTTTGTACGCAGCCTTTTCTTTTTTCATTGCCACAATAAGAGCCTCAGCATAGCTCATATCCGGCTTAGGCTCAACATCAACTGTGTAATCAGCTATATCCAGGTTCGGCACATCTTCCTCATCGCCGCTCAGTGTAAATTCACCTTTCTTGACGGCTTCGAGCTTGGCCTTGTGCCCGCGTTCTTCTTTGGCAAAATCTTCAAAGACTTTGCGCATTTCAGGCCGATCCATGCGTTCAGCCAGTTCTGTGTAGAACTTGTTTGCTTCTTCTTCTCCAGCGATTGCGAAGTCAATAATTTCTTCGACAGAACCAAATTTTTTCATCTTTGTTTCCTTCTACAAGTTACCATTCACCAAGAATCTTTTATCAATTACAGAAAATTAATATGTACAATATATAGATAATTCCAAAAGCAATTGCAAGAGCCAGGATGCTTACAGGAACGAGCCGTGACAACTTTCGTATCCCAGCCCCGGCCTTTTGCTCGCTGGAAAGGACACGCCACCGTCCAACGGCTCTAACAACGATCGGTAAAACCATCCAGCAAATGAGCACCGCTATTACAAGCCTGAGCCATTCCCGCCATACGAACGGCGGGCAAGCATTACAAAAAGCCCAGTAATGCGAACTACCTACGATAATACCAAATATTAAGCCACAAAGCCCAAAGCAGAGAACGGCGTTTGAAATCTCCAGTTGGGCTCCACAATGCAGGCACTTTCGCCTATCGCTGCGCCATTGCAGGTAATCACGTATTAAGCCTTTAGTATTTGTTTTACATTCCGGACACTTAATTTCGAACATACTGTTCTGCCTTTCCATTAAGCTGGCATATTGATTTTTCTTTCCAAGTTAGTTTAGCAGTCGCCATTACGGCGACTGCCAGCAATATTTACGAAAGTTGAGCAACCAGCAGTCAGCATCGAGAATCAAAATGCTTTCATACTAACCACAAATTCCAGGATATTCACCACTTCTGTTGGTTTTATTAGATGTTGCACACCGCGAGGTTGATTTTACCTTAACTCCTCATCCGGCCACTGAAACAGCATGAATTACTGGAGCTTCCTTCGAGAATACTGCAATCACATCTCGTGACGTATTGTGTAATTTTAGTACCGCTTGCACTTTAAGATCGTTTTCTCCTCTACTTATGCTGAATATTTCATGTTTGTCAGTGATCAGCCAGTCTTTCTCTTGAATCGAGACTACTGCAATAGGAGAGAGGGAAATTCCTGCTTTTTGGAATCTTGTTCGCAATTCTTTTGTTGGGATTCTCGTGTTATCCAAATCGTGCTGGAACTCGAGCCCAAGGGTAAATAGAAAACCTGCGCGGTTCTCTACGGGTATCCCCCTTTCTCGCATGTCTCGCAGTATCCTTGTAAGGCGATCTTCAAGAGATGTTCTTTCTGCACGCTGCCTCATCAAAGCTCTGCACCATATTGTTATTGGAGGCCCGTCCCTCGTCTCGGCCGTTACTTTGAAAATGACTTCTCCCCCAATTATTTCGAATGATGATGTGTCTACCCTTGTGTATCTAAACCTTGTGAACTCGTCTCTAAGGCTATCAAAGGGTGGTCTTTCACCTTGTGCAGTTGCCCAAGCAACTTCGTTGCAAAGGTAGTACAATTCATGCTCATTCCGAATGGATGTCAGTCCGATAGTAGGAGAGGGTTTCCAACGCCCATCGAGACGTGCTCCCAAGAAGCTCATCTCATCCACCGATTGTTTGTTTCGCTTACGCTCCAGGGCTTCAAGAGATAAGTCGCTTTTGTCGTTAGTTATCGAAAGAGACAAAGGGCTGACTACTGCATAAGAGACCTCGTTCTTTTGCAGAATAGCACATGCCCCTTTTGTATGTGCGGCTCCCATAATGATAGGCAACAATTTAATTCCATCAGGACTATCACATAGTTTCAAAGCATTTCGGACTATAGTCTCCGTTCTCTTGGCCGCCCGTCTATAGAATTCAAGCAGGTTTCCAAAAGCTTCTTTATATTCTCCAACATCAGCATGAACCTCTTCTGCTTTGGCTCTGATTTCTTCCAATAGTGTCAATATCTCTTCTATAGAAAAAATCATAGATTCTTTTTGCATACGTTCATACCTCGTTTTTGTCCATTCATTGGCACCGATCACATAATCCATTAATTCCTTTACCAACTCTGCTTTCTTTTCTTCTGGAGCAGTCTCAATCTTTTTTGCCAACTCATTTGCATGAATTATTTTGCGTTCGTCCTGTGGGAACAGCTTTTCTGCTATAGCGTAAATATAGATTGTTGGCGCAGCCTCATCAGAGGTAAGCATACCGAACGCATGTTCTTCTACCTTCTCAACTCCATACACCTTCACCTCAGGAATAGCCAATGCTACGAATTCGGCAGCACTTATCTCCCCCCTCCTCAATAATTGCAATGCGGTCTCCTCCCTTGCGTACTTGTCGGAAAGGCTATAAAACCACTTCCCATCCAGAAAGCCCTCTGTTACAAAGGCACCTTCTACTGCAACTGCTTTGATATGATGAGTGTTATACAATCTGGTTAACATTAAGGCTAGTTCAACCTGCCCAACACGTGAAATATGATTCTCCTCAAATATGAGGATTGTTTTCTCTGGTTTCCCCGTCCACGAGGAGCCCAGAACACCAGCCTCTGGTGTAATTGCCTTCACAATTTCGGCAGTGGTTTGGGCCGAGCAGTAATTGCTGGCCATTAATGTAACCATTACACATATAACAATGAACATCCAAATATGGATTTTTGAACCTTGCTTTCTCATAAGGTCCTCCTTTCTTTCTTAAAATACTCATTTATTTTTCGCTTGATACGTTCGTTTGGATCATTCTGAAACTTACGTAAAATACCCTCAACCTTTTGAATCCTAATATTTAAATTAATTAGCACATCAATAACACATTCCCGCACAGTCTGTTTCTCAGATTTCAAAAGTTCTTCAAGAATGTCAAGCGCTTTATTAAATTCACTTTTTTTTCTTGCCATATAGCTTCTCCAGGGCTTCAATCATGCCCCAGATGATCCCTTGCCTTGTTAAAGGTTCTTCTTCTACCATCATAGCTTGAGACAAGATTTCTATGGCCTTGATTCCACCGATTTGGCTTATCGCTAAAGCAAGGTAGTGCTTAACTTCACCGTCAAGCTCTCTAAACAGAAGTCGATATTTCAGTGGACCGAGAGCCAATGGGTTTCCTGAGTCCCCCAGCTCTTTTGAGGATTTCATCCTCTCACGAGGACGGGGACTGCTCAATCTTCCACATATCCGTTTGAGTCTGGCAGATGATTGAATCCCCTCTACTAAAGGTTTGATAGCGATGTCAAAATCCACCGAATCTCTAAAATCTGCATAGCAGATATCTTTCAAACAGCGAGGAATCCGGCAATCTCTGAGAAGCACGGGAATGACTGGCATACAGTTTTCTGCCCTCTGATCAAGAGCAAGGTTAAGTTCACGCCGACACCATTTCGATGCAAGCGCTTCAGGAGACAAAACGAGCAAGAAAACGTCACATTCACGTTCTATTGCTCTTTTTATTCGGTACTCAATGAAATCTACCGGACGTATCTCGTTTTCATCTATCCAAACCGCTATACTTTTTTCTCTTAAAGCGCTCGACAGTTTCATTGCAAAGCAATGCTGTTGTTCACGCCATGTGTGGCTTATAAAGCACCTTATTTTTTTCGCTGCCATTTTTCTGATCCTATGGTTCAGACGGTTTTATTTCCGGATATGCCATTAGCTGCATATTTAAAATTTTCACTCTCTATAAATCTCTTTACCTCTAATCTCGCTCCTTCTATTTTTAAACGGACTTCACTTCTCAGTCTAAAACAAGGGGTTACCAGCAGAACCGTGGCTACTATAAGTACAGCTAACCACCCTGTACCTTCATATTCTACTTTTAACTTATTGCCTATTTGAATAATGAATCTACCTTTTTTGATTTTCATGAGTTGAACGCCGAAAAATATGCCAATCACGAAAACAAAGACTAAAATTATCCCTGCTATAGAACATAAAAGCTCGCACAAATTTGTTGACCAACCCATACAAGTTCACCTTTTTTCTATTTCCGTTTTCTTTGTTATCTGCTCATAGTCAGTCATTCCAGAAGCGTTTTTTCGATGCCAACATTAGATATCTCTGTTTGTTTATCTTTATACGCATTTGAATGGTTCAGTAGAGAATTCATACCCAATATCTGTCCTTATATTATGATTTTCACCATCCAGTTTATCCTTAAATCGAAACTTAGAACTCTCTCTTGACAATTGATAATCCAAGAGTTAATTATCCCTCTACGATGTTTATTCTCCCTGTATATGCCTTTTAGACAAATTCTATCTTTTTCTGGGCAACGTACAACAATTTTTCTTAGTTTTTTCACTCTAAATCAAGAACTTACATATCTGTTGATTCTACGGAATGATAATTGGTGTTTGTTTTTAAATTTTGAAACATTAGCAATTTGCGTGCCAGAAAATAAACTTAATTTGAGAAGTCAAATACAAAATTGTAGACGTGTTTAAAAGTGCTCAAAAGTTGATAATTTTTGATCAAAATGCGCGCATTTTCGCAAATTTTCGCTCATTTTTGCATAATTTTCGCACTTTTTACTTTTGCTCTTAAGCTCTTATGTCTTATGCACTTATAAAATTTTTGCATGATTGTCTCACAAACTAAATGTCCAATTGGAGTTTAAAAAAGAAGAGCATTTCACGACATGCAATATCCGAAATATGAGCTGCGAAATGAATAGCCTGCCACGAGTAAGGCCTCCAAAACACAAGCGTTTTGGAGACCGCATCGAGTGGAGACGAAGGGAATCGAACCCTCATTTCCGCGATGCGACCGCGGTGTGCTCCCGTTACACCACGTCCCCTATTTTACCTATCTTGTTAATCAAAACTCGACAATTAAATATTCTATAACTAACTCAAAAACAATAGTTTACGCCAGCTTAAAACTGCCATTTTTCGTAGCAGAGTATTTTCTTCATCGGCTCACGCTTAGGCTCTTTTTGGCTGTCGGCTGGATAGCCAACCGCCATTAGTTCGATTATATCAATATCTTCGGGAATTCCAACAATTGGCCGAACTTTTTCCGGATAGAATGAGCCGATCCAGCAGGTCGCTAATCCTAACTCCGCTGCCTGCAAGGCGATATGTTCAAGAGCGATAGCTATATCAATAGGCCCAATTGCTTGGCCGCAGCGCATCACGTCTTTACTGTTGCTGCAGGCTACTATGATTATGCCGGCATTTTCGAGGAATTTTTGGTTATTCGCAGCTTCAGCTAACTTGCATTTATTTTCTCTATCCGCCACTATCACGAATCGCCAATCCTGCAGATTCTTGGCGGAAGGCGCCATACGAGCGGCTTCAAAGATTTGCTCCAGCTTTTCCGGCTCTATGGATTTATCTTTGTATGCCCTGCAGGAATACCTTTTGCGAATAGCCTCAATTACTGTCATAATAATACCTTAAGATTTTTTTAACAAATCTTTTAAAAGAACCACAATTCAGCCGATTGAGAATATAAGGCATCGAAAGTATTGACGCAAGAGGTAATAATCTGTATTTTTAATAAGCGATCCGGGCGATTAGCTCAACTGGTTAGAGCACCTGCTTTACACGCAGGGGGTCACAGGTTCGAGTCCTGTATCGCCCATTTTCGTCAATCGTCTCTTGCATATTGTATTTCGTCGGCTGTCAGTCGTCCGTTTTCTGCCCTCCGTCCCACCACACTGATGGCGGGCAAGCTTCCTTTGTTTCGAAATTGGCTTTATTTGGCTTTGTTTTCCCAGCCGATAGAAGCGTGGTTCATTTTCACAATCCTTTTGCAAGTGATAGCTTACATTCATTCTAGCTTTTTTGAAATTGGCTTTGTTTTGCATAAAAATAGACCGATTTGTACCTGTGGCAGAGCTAGAGAACTCTCTATCATTGTAGAACGTAGGGTGCGAAACCTCGCACCATTTCCATATTCCAATATAATCGGTGCGATTTCATCACACCCTACCTGACTGATCACTACCATAAGTCATCCTGATTTCCTGTTACCCTGATTTACCCCGTGAGATAGGCGAAGCCGCCATCTCATGGGGTGAACTTCGATTTCCGCTAACTGCGACATGCTACCCGCTAACTATGATATGCTATACGTTATACTATATACGCTATACGCTATACGCTATACGCGTTACGCGTTACGAGGACATATTATACCCGAAAAGAGCTTAATTTTCAAGCAAAATTTCAGGAACATTGGACGGAAATTGTCTCGTCAATTTACTATTTCTAACTCCAAACTTCAGAGATTTTGTCTTTGATTTTCTTCTCGAAGATTTCGATGAGTTTTTTGTTTTCCTGGCGTAAGCCATCTGACGGAATTCATTTTCTGGCGGACTGGTGATTTTGACAGTGGGGCAAGTACTGTACCTGTGGCAGTCCTAGGGACTCCTTACGGAGAGCTATAAGTATATGCGTATATACTTATGGACTGCTTTAAGGATCAAGGATTTTAGAGGAACGCAGGGTGCGATGAAATCGCAACAACCCAGCTTTTAAATGGTGTGCGGAGCACAGTCTACATTCTGTGGTCTTGAGACTGTCTAAGAGGCTTCAACAAAACAAAAATTTCTCGCCAACTGTTATACCCGCGAAGGCGGGTATCCAGTTACTTATAGTTTTTATGGACTCCAGCTTGCGCGGGAATGACAAAGAGTAAACCATACTGTTCATTTTGTTACATACTCTAAAAATAAATCGTAAGGTGGGTTTTTATCCTTCGCACCCCTTAGGGGGAAAATGGATGCCCAAACATTTTCTACTGAGAATTGACAAGGGGATCTGGCCATGGTTCGACTCTTTCGACACTTCGAAAATCTCAGTGCAGGCTACGCTCAAGACAGGTCCGCTCACCACAGATTGTTTTAAGAGAATTATTTTTACACTTTTAAAATACCATCCACTTCACCCTCCGCAAGGAGTCCTTAGTCCTAAGGACTCCTTGCGGAGGACAAAGACATGGGTTCAGTGGCTGCCACCCGTCTCACAAATAGGGGTCCATGATCGAGAATAAAGTATCAAGTATTGATTTACGAGATGTGACAGCACCTGATCGGCCTTGATTTTTTTTATTTTAATATTACTTGAAGAGAAATTATCTATTTGCTAAGATTTGCCATAAGATTGTAATTGCCCAAACTGGAAGGACAAAATGGATTTAAGCATAAGGGTTAAGATAGCAGATGATGTAACGTTTCAGCCGCTCGGCCAAGGTTTAGAGACGGTTATCCTGTCACTTAACTCAGGAGTGTTATATTCCTGTAATGATACTACAGCAGCTTTTCTTTCTGCTATTGATGGACAGCTTAGCCTTGCACGAATAATTGATAAGCTTTTAGATAAGTTTGATGTAAGCAGAGCAAAACTGACGTCAGATATTCAATCTATTGCCAATAAACTTCTGTCTGAAAAACTTATTAAGGAAGTTATTGAAAATTAGGTATATTTTCTGATGGTATTATGGCTGTTTAAAGTGCATGTTTATATACTATCAGTGATGATCCCATTTCTCGATAATTTCCTTGGCCTAAAACAAATGCTCAGAATTTTCACTCCTCCTGTTTGGTGTGAACTTTATAAAGGCATTTCTGTTGAAAATATCTGCGGAGTGGTGGCAAGCCGTCTTAAAAAACCGGTATTGATGAAAAGGCGCAGGTGTTTAAGGCATGGTTTTACGCTATTTTATTTTCTTTGCCTTGCCGGCGCACCGGCAGTTCTACAAATAGGAGTTTTTGCACGTAAACAATATTGCAGGGGGATTGCCCATTGTTGGGTTGTCTGTGATGGGCGTAGTTTAACCCCGGAGCCCCAGGAGAATGTTGCAGTAATTTTAACCCACAGGAGAAGATAGCCTATTAATACAAACTTGACATATATACCGTGGAATAGTATGAAATATGACGAATTCTGAGTCTAATGTTATTTTGTTGGGAGTTGGGACAATGGAAGAGAAGGATACCGATAAGAAAACTTATGAAGAGCCGACATTAATCAAGCATGAGGAGCTTGCCGATATCACTGAAGATATTATACAAACTGCAGGGTCAAGTGTTACACTAGTAGACTAACCAGGATAAGTATCAGGAAATGTCTTTTGAGCTGATATCTACGCCGTGAGATAGTATAAAGGCGTATGAACTTTGAGTAAGTTCAAGGTTATCTTATTGAAAGTAGGGACAATGGAAGAGATGGAAGAAAAGGATACCGATAAGAAAACTTATGAAGAGCCGACATTAATCAAGCATGAGGAACTTATCGATATAATTGAAAATGGTATACAAACTGCAGGGTCAGGTGGTACACTACAAGTATAAGTATCAGGAAATGCCCTTTGAGCTGCACCGGCTATTCGATACACGAATGTGTTTATGACATAGTTTAATGTTATTTTGTTGGAAGTAGGGCCAATGGAAGAGAAAGATACCAATACCGATAAGAAAGCTTATGAAGAGCCGACTTTAATCAAGCATGAGGAGCTTGCTGGTATAACAGAATACACCGAAGACGCTGTAGTAGGGTCGGGTGTTGTACAAGTAGGCTAACCAGGATAAGTGTCAGGAAATGCCCTTTGAGCTGCACCGGCTATTCGATACATAAATGTGTTTATGACGTATATGGATTGAGCCTAAACGTTGTTACGGACTTAAAACCTGTAGCGCAAGAAATAGATTCGGTGCTTGCACCATTTTTGTTTGTATCAAAAAAACCTGCCAAGACATACGAAGTAGTTATAAGCAGAGCAGAGGTACCAAAAGAAATTACTTGTCCGAGAGGTATGCGTCAATTCTGGGCTGGTACCTCGCGTGACGGCACAAGGATGGTTTTCTGGACAGGTGAGGGTGTCCATCAGTTAGATATATTGGGGGCGGTCAGTACGTTCATTAACATTCCATCGCGGTGTGCCAAAATCACTGTGACTGAAGGTAAGGAATGGTACGCAGCTAATATGCCGTTGCTATTGGTGCTTTCGGAGTTTCTGCGTACTATCGGTCATCATGTTATTCACGCGGCAAGTCTTGTATGCGACAAAAAGGGGGAAAAAAATGGGATTATTATTGCGGGAGGGAGCGGCAGAGGGAAAACCACTACAGCTCTGGCATTTAGTGGTGCTGGGATGAAGCTCCTTGCCGATGACATGACTTTTGTGGCAAATGCCCCATCCAATGGCCTGGTTATCTGGGGTTTGCAAAAACCCTGTAAAGTGCATCGTAAGACTCTTGAGATGTTAAAGTGGTTAGAGAATTTGCCACAGAGGCCGGTCATCGGGTCAGATGAGGTTCTCGTTGATATGTCAAAGCATTTTGGAGGTGCCTGTCAAATAAGAGTAAAACCAAAGGTATTAATTTTTCTGGACGACCGTAATATGAAAGAGCACCGCATAAATCCCCTCAGTAAAATTGATGCAATTAAGCGTTTGGCTGGAGAAAACGTCCGGGCACTTGATTCTAATGCAAGAGGTGCGACTGGAGAGACATTTCGTATGTTAGGAACATTAGTTGGACGGTGTGATTGTTATTTGCTTAGTGCGGGGCCGGATGTTGCCGATATTCATAAGATTTTTACTTCTCTGTTAAGGTAACGAGCATGTCCAGAGTAGTTAATGAGTGGTTGCTCACCCTGGCAAAGCCGGGATATTCGAGCACGAACTTTCCACACAAAAAGCTCAAACCATACCAGTTGAACAAATTAATAGAATCAGCCGACTGGCATGGTGTTTTGCCGTGTGTGGTTAATAACCTGCATAAATCTGCTAAAGAGTCCTCGTGGCATTGGATAGTTAACTGTAAAGAGTCATCTAAAGAGCTTGAGGTTATTACGAACAGGGCGTTAAGCAATTTTAGAAAACGAGCAGCGCTAAAGATGCTTCTAACTCTTCAGGAAAAGCGAATCGTTGAGGAATTCAAGAGGCGGGAGATTCCTCATATTATCATTAAGGGCACACAATTTGCAACGAGACTCTATGAGACTGAAACTCTGCGACTTTCAAGTGATGTTGATATACTTGTTCCCATGAGAGCACTAACAGATGTGACTGAGGCGATGTTGTCTTTGGATTACAATACGGAAAACAACCAAATGAAGTATTCCAGTGATTACGGCCAGGAGGGGTGGCAGTGGAAGAAGCAACCGGGCTGTAGAGTTGAAGTGCATTGGAATCTTGTTAACTCGCCTACAATTCGGCGTGGTGTCTCCGTAACTTATGAGAAGCTACAGCTGGACGATGATGGCCAGGCAAGTCCAGCATCTATTTTATTGATTGCTGCAGTACATGCTGCAACAAGCCACTGTTTTGACAGGCTTTGTCCTTTGGTTGATATACTTCAAGCAGTGCGAGGCATGGCTGGTGAGATTGATGAGTATTGGCTCAGAGATGCGTTGAAGCAAACAGGAGCTGCCAGATCGTTGTCTGTGGCTCTTTATCTGGTTGAGAAGTTGTTTAGTGAACCTCTTTGCGGTGAGTTTAGAAGAAGGCTTGGCATTGATTGTACGTTTTTAGAAAAGATTATATTGACTCCCGGTGTGGTACTGAGACGTCATTGTCATGTGGATTCGTTCAGGCGCAGTGTTTTCCGTGAGTTGTTGAAAAAAGGGTGAAGATATTACTTGTATATCCGGTGCTACAATTTCTTCGGACCGCGAAATATCTTGTTCCCAAAAAGCATCGAATGTGAATTTGGCTAACTAACCACACGTCAGAGGATCTTAAAGAGCACCAGGATGCGTTTTTACATATAAGTTTATGGTGCAGAAAACTCGGTGTTGATGCCGATTATAAGCTTAGTAGAAATTCCTTACTTTAGCAGTGATTCATTGCTCGGAAATGCATATAAATGGCGGAAAAACGTAGGAAAACTAAGCTTGTGATCTATGTTGCAGTTGGCGGATGTCTTATTATTCTTTTATATCTGGGACGCGGCTTGTTCTACGGCGCAATGACTATACACGAGCTATTAGCCGAGAATAAACACCTCAAGCAGGCAATAACAAACCTTACCCGTGAGGAGCAAATAGGTTATGCAAAGGTGATTTCGCAGGAAACAAAGGATGAGCAGCTTCTTACAACAATAAAATTCGTTGAGACTGCTAAGGATGACAAACTGAAAAAAATCTTAGAGAAAGAATATACCATCGAGGGCGATATTATTCATTTTGACGCTTTGATTGTGAAGTTCGGAGATAAAATGGTAATGGACGGCAAAACAAAAGCGTTAATTCTCTGGAGAAGGGTCTATGGCGAAAAAATGAAGCCACAGGACGGCTTTATAATAGAACAGCCGGGCACCGAACCCAACAGATATAAGGATTTACTTGCTGCTCTGCCTTTGGGGCACAAACAGCTTTTCTGGTCTAATATCTGGGAGCTGGCAAATGACCCGGAAAAGCTGAAAAAATATGACATCGAGGCTATCTATGGTAATGTTGTCTATTCGAAACTGAAAAAAGGACTGATATATGTCTTCAAGATAAGCCCCACCGGTCAGGTCTATCCGGAAGTCGTTCCTGATATGTAATTGGTACCAGCGACTGCATTTAACCACACATTTCTTGTATCTTTGAAATCCATTTGCTTGATGAATTTAGTTCTGAATTGACGCGTTTAGCCGTGTTGGTTATTGTATGCGCTGCTTGTCCCCGCATGGGCGGGGAATGGAAAACTGTGTTTAAGGATAAGCTCCAATGGGACAAGGGATTGATTTTGATATTGTCGTGATAGGGGGCGGGATTGTCGGCCTGGCTTCAGCTTACAAGATTACGCTGGCGCATCCCGATATTCGTGTTGCTGTGCTTGAAAAAGAAGAGCAATTAGCAATGCACCAGACGGGCCATAATTCCGGCGTTATCCATTCCGGCTTGTATTATAAACCCGACTCAACTAAGGCAAAAACCTGTGCTAAGGGGCGAAAAGAGTTGGTGGCTTTTGCTAAAAAGCACAGAATCCCCTGCGAAATAACAGGCAAAATAATAGTTGCAACGGATGAAAAGGAGCTGCCGGGTCTTGAACGGATTTACCAAAATGGCCTGGAAAACCAGGTAGAAGGCATTGAAAAGATTAGGCCGGACGAAATCAAGGAAATTGAACCTTTCTGTGAAGGCATCGCAGGGATAAAAGTGCCTTGTACTGGAGTTATTGATTTTGCCGAAGTTTCGAAAGCATTGGGGCGGCTTATAGAAAAAAATGGACAGGGCAACAAAATTCTGACTTCACATGAAGTCACAGGCTTTGACAAGCATGATTTTTATATGAGCATTGTGACAAACAAAGGTGCTTTTTCTGCGAATTACATTATCAACTGTGCTGGCCTTCAATGCGATAGAATCGCCCAGATGGATGGGCTCGATCCAAAGATGAGAATAATACCATTTCGCGGCGACTATTATGAATTAGCTGAAGAAGCCTGCGAGAAAGTAAAGAGTCTCGTATATCCGGTGCCTGACCCGGCTTTTCCTTTCCTCGGTGTTCATTTAACCCGCAAGGTCGACGGCTCAGTTGAGTGTGGGCCAAACGCGGTGTTATCATTTAAGAGAGAAGGTTACGGCAAAACTGATTTTAATTTTACCGATACATGGGAGTCACTGTCATACTGGGGGACATGGAAAATGTTCCGAAGACACTGGCGATATGGGCTGGGTGAATATACGAGGGCCTTTTGCAGAAAGTTGTTTCTTCGGCAATTGCAGAGGCTTATTCCTTCACTTGGCCCTGATGACATAAAGCCGGGTGGTGCCGGAGTGCGTGCTCAGGCACTTGGATCAAAAGGTGAGCTGATCGACGATTTTAAGATTGAAAGGAATAAAAATTTCATTCACGTTCTAAATGCACCCTCGCCGGCTGCGACGGCATCGCTGGCCATCGGCGATTATATAAATGAGATAGCCACAGAATATTTTAACCTGGAGTAAAATCGCAAGCTAAATATTACAGACATTGTGCTTAAAAATAAGGTCAAGAATATGAAAGCAAATCCGGACAAAAAATTATCGCAGAAAGTTCGATATTCTTTTATAAAAATCTTGACAGGTTCGGACTTATCTCGCAGGCGGCTGCCGTTTATGTCCCTCGAAAGCGTCAATACCGGGCCGGTGGTATGGCTGACCGGCTGTGTCCACGGCGATGAAGTCACCGGAATCGTCACGATCCAGGAGGTCTTTAAACAACTCCAAAAATCCGGCCCTGACGGATTGCTTAAAGGCTCTCTTTATGCTTTTCCACTGATGAATCCGATGGGTTTTGAAGCGGCCTCGCGTAATATTACTATCAGCCGGGAAGACCTTAATCGCTCCTTTCCCGGCAGTACAAGCGGCTCTTTGGCACACAGGATTGCAGATAAAATTTTCACTACAATAAAAAAAACAAAGCCGAGCCTGGTTCTGGACCTTCATAATGACTGGATTAAGTCCATTCCATATACGGTTATAGATCCCAATCCAGGTCAGCCTCATAAACAGGCGTATGAAAAAGCAAAAGCATTTGCTGAAAGGAGCGGTTTTTTGGTAGTTCTGGATAATGATGTTGTAGAAGAATCTTTGTCCTTTAGCTTGCTGAGGCACGATATTCCTGCTCTGACGATAGAGTTAGGTGAGTCGTATGTTGTTAATGAGCAAAATGTGGAATATGGGGTGAAATCTGTTCTGGATATTTTAGCTTATCTCGGAATGATTGATAAGCCTGTAGAGACCTTTAGTTTTGAATTGCCGGGGGTTGTCAAAGGCAGAACCTTGAGGTTTTCGACGGAACCTTTCAGCGCTGCCAGCGGCGTGATTCGTTTTTTGGCTAAAGCTGGTGACGTTGTCAAAAAGGGCCAGGCGGTAGCGAAGATTTATAATACCTTCGGCAAATTGCAGGATACGATTGTCTGTTTAAGTGACGGCATTGTACTGGGACATTCGGATTCTTCCGTAGCGTTTCCTGGTGCCCCGGTAATGGCCTTCGGCATTTTTTGAAAAAACCGCTTGGTTTAGCCGTCGCCGGCATGGCGACGACATACGAATTAGCGAAACAAACATCAGTATCTTTTAGTTTCACCGTAGATAGTTAAGTTTCGCACTTTTTCTTAAGGAAGATCTTATGAAACAAGCAGTTACATGCTATTTCGTATTTTATGCAAGTTCGGTGAAAAGCCCGAACTTGCCAAAAATAATTCGATAGTTGTCAAATCGGCCTAACGACACAAATTGCCCAAGTTAACGCATGGCGGATTCAACTCATAAGTGCAACAAGTAGCGAAAAAGGTGGTGAGTTGTTACACTTACTCGCTAACCTAAAAAACGCTAGAAGGAGCGCTTATGAGAAAGTATTGCCAACTCACCGAAGAAGA
>Ga0315541_1000673_pt1 | contig 35572 bp, 31 predicted proteins | sample SalMarSW160190MG_FD_203095 | JGI IMG/M metagenome (GOLD analysis project Ga0315541, IMG submission 203095) | Salt marsh sediment microbial communities from the Plum Island Ecosystem LTER, Massachusetts, United States - Salt Marsh Sediment SW1601-190 ...
ATGATAAAGGGTTGATTGCATTGAGATATATCCCGTAATCTTTCCAGATAAGACCGCCCATGAAATCTGCACTAAAGCCAAAGTTATCTTCATCTTGCTGAGAAAGGTATAAAAGAGAAGGTTCTACCATAAGCCATACATTCTCAAGTTCCAACTTATATCTTACCCCCAGAACTATTTCCCCGTAGAGCTCAGTCCCAAAGTGGGAGATCAGGAGCCCATATCTTTTCCCGTTCCAGTCAATCTTTACAGATTGAAGTTCAGAAATGGAGAACAGATTCTGATATGTTATAGCAAGGGAAGGGTTCCTGAGTCTCGTGATATCCCCAAAACCAAATTCTTCTGCATTTCTGAGAGGAGGAAAGAGTGACAAAAGGATTAAAATCATTTATCCCCCCGGTGCTGGCAAATCTGTAGATTCAATTGAACTATTAATTGTGACCATTTCAGTTAGTATAAATGTGCAAGGGATAAAGTCAAGTTTTGTGTATCTTTTCCCTATCTCCCTTCTCTTGTAAAGGACGCAGAGACACAAAGGATACCAGGAAAGAAACAGTGTTTGGGAAGTAGGGATTCTTTATTTTTCATTGAAGCTAAGTGCATTCCTCATTGACATCCCTAAAATATTTTATATTTTAAGAAAGTATGATTAATAAATCTTTTGATTTCATCTTTATTTCTCTCCACACAGAGGGAGGGGTTAGATGAGAAATAATTAATCATATACCCTCTTCCCTTCCATTCTTTTTATAATCAATTTCAGCCAGGAGGTTTTTTATGCAGGGAACCTATTTAGAGGATCTTCATAAATTTATAGAAATTTAAATAGAGAGGATGTCTTAAAAAGTGAATTTATATGTTTAATATTTATTGCAGGTAGATAAAAAATGAATAAAAAGATTGTAAGCGGCAGTGACGTTTCCTTTGCATATTCTGATATGAAGGATAATCTATTTGAAGAGGTAGAATTTTCCATCTATTCAGGTGATAGGATTGGGCTATTGGGATTCAATGGTTCCGGCAAGACTACTCTACTGGAAATTATTCAAAGTAAATTAACACCTGATGCAGGGAAGGTGATATGGGGCGGACAGACTACTATAGGATATCTACCTCAGAAGTGGAATTCTGAGGATGATAAAAAAGAGGTTTCTCTTCTTTTTCAAAAAGACGAGTGGCAGAGGGCAAGAACATTAATGGGTTGTCTTAAGGTGAAGGGGGATAACTTCTACAAAAGGCTCGGTGAACTTAGCGAGGGGCAGAAGAGGAAGATAAAACTCGTCTGTCTGATAATGAGTGAGCCAAATGTATTGATTCTGGATGAGCCCACAACTCATCTTGACTACATAACAGTTGAAATACTTGAAAAGGCATTGAAGGATTTTAACGAAACAATTATTCTGGTAACGCATGATAAGTTTCTTCGTGATAGGGTCTCGGAGAGAGAAATAAATATTCAAAGATAAGAACCACTCAACTCCCTTTAATTAAATAATCTGTATCAATCAGCGTTCACCCTGTGAAAGAAATGTCTAATATATTTCTTAGGGATTTCATGGTTAAACCTTGGGAAATATTTATCTATATTAGTAAGCTTTTATTATTTATTGTTTATTGCACGGGGTGAATCTGTGTCCAAAATTTAATTTTTTGGGGGTTGTGAAATCAAGATATCCTGAGCTTTTCCCTACACTTTAAAGCGAACTTAATAAATGTATTACTCCTGTAATCAGGATAGGTCCATTCTAAGGGTTGAAAGTGCTTGTTCTTATAAAGAAGTGTTACCTCACCATATATCCCATTACCAAGATAAATCCTGTGAGAATAATTCTTTGTAGTGACCAGAACCACTCTACTTCTTGATATTCCACCGGGGTCACAATTAATCGTTCTTTTGTTATTAATTGCTAACTCCCTCTCCCATTCAATAGAGGTATGCTTAAGGGGCACTAGTTCATTCTCAGGAATTTTCTTATCAATCGAAACCCATTTCCTTTTTAATTCTGAGCCCAATTCTTCATCATAATAATCGGTAAAATCAAAGGGTATCTCCTCACTCTCTACATCTATAGGAGCGAGGCCTTCTATCTTCTTCGTCATCATCTCGCATCGTTTGGGATCTCGGTAGATTAAACCGAAGAAGATGGTTGTTAGTGCAGGAAGAATTTTACTATTACCCATTGTCCAAAAAGAAAGGTTATAAATCCACCAATGGCAAGGAATGGTCCATAAGGTATAACGGATTTCATCGAAGATTTTCCTTTTTTTATCTGGATAATTCCGTAGATGGAACCTAAAAGGGAACTTATCAGGATAGTTAACAGGAAATTAGCCCAACCAACAAAGGCACCTATCATTGCGGATAGTTTGACATCCCCAAACCCCATAACGTCCCTTTTGTATACAGCTTTCCCAAGGTAAATAATGATGAGGATAAAGATAGCTCCAACCGCTGCTCCTATTGTAGAAATTACCAATCTTCCACGGAATATAGCGAGTGCGAATCCTATAATTATTCCCGATATACTTAAGGTATCAGGGATTAGCATTTCTTTTAAGTCAATAAAGAATATTGGGATAAGGAGGGTTACGAAGGTAAGAAATGTCAATAGTTCTAATGAAATACCAAAACGAATGTATGCATAAAGGTAAACAAAAGCAGTAATAGATTCCACTATAAGGTATCTAATCGGAATCGAAGCACCACAATCTCGGCACTGACCTTTAAGTATGATATAACTTACTATTGGTATATTGTCATACCATCTAACACTTTTTCCACACTCTGGGCAATGCGATGGAGGCCTTATGAGGGATTCCTCTTTAGGGAATCTATAAATAACCACATTAAGGAAACTTCCGATTGCAGCACCCAATAGGAAGAAAAACAACGCTAACATCTACTTTGATTCCGAGATCTTAATTACCTTCCCCGACTCGTCAAGAGTAACCCTGGTAATCCTATTGATTGATAACCCTTCTTCAGTGATTTCTTCTTTTTGGAAAGTTGCCACCCAGATTTTCTTTCCCACTTTAGGAGGGATTCCTACCTTTGCAAAGGTTGAAGTGCCAATTCCAGTATCCATCATTTCTATGTCCGGCTCTATACCCGACATCTCTGGATAATGTTTCGAAATGGCACCAGTCGCGATTTCTCTTATTTGTTTTCTATCCATTATACCTCCCAATATTGATTCCTTTTACAAAGGAATCAGTTAATTAGTATTTATTAAAATTGCGATACAATCCGATTAATAAACAATTTTTATAATTTTTATTATCGAACCTTTAGTCTCCGTTCTTATTTAATTTTTGGCTTTGTCCCAAAGTTGTATGATTTATCTTTATTTGGAAATTTAATAAATTTGCCAATTAATTTCTGGAATAAATGCGAGGTGATGTTATTCAGAAACCCTCTCGGAACTTGAGCGGGCATGATTTTATGATTTCCTTTGGAAATCATAAAGAGTTCACCCCGTGGAATAGATAAACTTTCAAGATATTCTTCTATTCCATGGGGCGAAAGTGAGAGCGGGAGCAGCGATTTCCTCGCCCCATGAAATAATATGCATATTACTCCTCTGAAGTATTTCACGGGGCTCGCAGGGGAAATCGACTGCGATTTCTGAATAATATTACCGAGCATAAAACAACTTTTTATTAAATTACTCATCATACAACTTTGGGACAACATCTAATTTTTCATTTTGCACTTCTTGCCCCGTTAGATATGAAATTATCTAATGGGGTGAACATTTTTCATTGATTATCCTATCCTCAGGGTTTCCATAAAGGACAAACTGGAGCAGTGTCTTTTTGTCATTCCCATCGAGGAAACCCTGTTCGTCAATCATTTTCTTGAAGAATTCATGCTTTGCATTGAGCAAAGCAAATCCAAATTTATTTCCCTTTAGTATTTCATGGAAAAAGAAGCTCGCCAAGAGGTCAGCTTCGGTTGGTGGAGGGACCCGGGGTCCATAGGCTACGGTAGTCGAGCCAACGAAACACTTTGTTCCCTTCTCAAGAAATGTCAAAGCAAGGGATTCAGAGATTTCTTTATCTATGGTATATGCTCCATAACACGCTTCAGTGTATACTACTGCATCTCTGAGTTTCGTGATATTCACTGGAGATAAAGCTACAGGATATCTACCGCTTCCCTGACCATACCATTTATTTGTCTTATCTGAACCATGAAGGTTGAAATAGAGCATTCTTGTATTTTTATCTATTTCTATTGTGTCTGTAGTTTCCGGAGGTGATAGGAGTAGTTCCTTATCAGATATAATTCTATAGATGTTTCTTGATGCATCCTCCCAGACTGCTGCGCTGAGTCCAAACGTGTTTTCTCTTGGACCACATTTATTCTTTGTTTTCCCGATTTTTTTGATCTGTTTTATGAGAAAATCAAGGTTTCCGCCATCTGGCAGTCTGCCAATGGCTCTCTCGGGAAGCAAAGGGTCATCATCTGTAGATCCGTAAAAGTTGTCTGTCCATACAATACGATCTCCATCCGTCGTTGGATTATCCACCTCATAAAAAGGAAATAGTTTGTGGCTGCCAACTATGAGAAAACTATCTAATTTTTCTGAATCACAGACTATGTCTGATAAATCCTCTGGTGTAGTATCAATAATCTCTGCCTTCTTTATTTTGTTGAGTGCTTTACTGATACTTTTTACACCTTCTTTCCCATACTTTTCTTCTACTCTCTTTTTATTCCAGACAATATTGAGCATTAATTTTTCCTCCGTAGATATGCCATAAGTGATTGTAGATCAGTAGGCTTAACCCCTGATATACGTGAAGCCTGGCCAAGGGTTTCGGGGCGAACCTTATCCAGTTTTTCTCTTGCTTCAGTGCTTATACTCTGTAACTCGGGGTAGTTAATATCCTCAGGGATTCGTTTGTCCTCCATTTTCTTGAGTTCCTCTATCTTGCGCATTGCCCTCTGTATATATCCATCATAACGGACGTCTATCGAAATTGCTTCCTGTATCTCGGGCTCAAATTCTATCTTCAGAAGTTCCTCTATGTTTTTTATATTATACTCTTCCCTCTTTAGTAGATTGAATGCACTGATTGCCGATGATAATTCGGGAAGCTTTGATTGTGTAATCATCGTCTTTTTAAAGAGTTCTTCTGCCTCTTTGATTTTTTTTCTCTTCTCCTGAAGCCTGGCGTAGCTTTCTTTATCAATAAGGCCAAGTTCATATCCATACTCCATTAGACGAAGATCTGCGTTATCCTGGCGAAGCAGCAGCCGATATTCTGCTCTTGAAGTAAACATTCTGTAGGGTTCATCTGTTCCCTTTAGAGTTAAATCATCTATCAAAATGCCAATATAAGCCCGATCCCTTCTGAAGATTAAAGGCTCTTTTTCTTCTAGTTTCAATGTAGCATTTATCCCTGCCATTATACCTTGGGCCGCTGCTTCCTCATAACCAGATGTTCCGTTTATCTGTCCGGCGAGAAACAGTCCCTCAATCTCTTTTAACTCCAGTGAATGCTTTAACTGGGTGGGGTCTACAAAGTCATACTCAACTGCATAACCGCACTTTAAGATGCGAACCTCTTCCAGCCCGGGAATCGTTCGAAGAAATTCCAATTGCACTTCGAAGGGTAGAGAAGATGATACGCCGTTGAGATAAACTAAAGGTGTTTCAAGGCCATCGGGTTCAACAAATACATGGTGGTGTTTTTTCTCTGGGAACTTCAGGATTTTTGTCTCAAGTGATGGGCAATATCTCGGTTCTATGCCAGTTATTTTTCCTTGAACCAGAGGAGATTGATCGAGATTATCCCTTATAATCTGATGTGTTTTTTCGTTTGTCTCAGTAAGGTAGCAGGGGACATTTGGTGGGTTAATTTCTTTTGTTCTATGGGAGAAATGTCTGGGGTATTCATCGCCAGGTTGGAGTTTCATCGCCTTGAAGTTTATTGTTTTTTCATCCACCCGCGCAGATGTCCCTGTTTTTAATCGCCCAAGGCGAAGCCCAGATTTTATTAAAGATTTGGAAAGTTCGGTTGAGGGAGGTTCCCCTATTCTCCCTCCTGGGGATGAATCAAGACCAATATGGATAAGTCCGGATAGGAATGTTCCGGTAGTTAGAATTACCGCATCTGCATAGTATTCCATCTTCTTATCGGTCTTCACTCCCTTAATACTTTTGCCCTCGAGTATTAATTCCGTAACAGTATCCTCTTTTACTGTGACTTCATTCTCTATGACTTCTTTTAATCTTTGTCTATAAAGTTTGCGGTCGGATTGTGCTCTAAGAGACCAAATCGCAGGACCTTTCTTGGTGTTTAGCATCTTGAATTGTATACCTGTTTTATCTGTGTTATAGCCAATCTCTCCTCCAAGAGCATCTACTTCGTAAACAAGGTGAGATTTTGCGAGCCCTCCAATAGATGGATTGCAGGACATCTGCCCTATCATGTCACTATTCATAGTTATTAAGAGAGTATTAAAACCCCTTCTTCTCGCTGCGAGAGCTGCTTCACATCCCGCATGGCCTCCGCCGACTACGATTATGTCACACCTTTTCAAATATATGAACCTCTATTTTCCCTTCTAAGGCCTCTTTAAATTTCTCGGCGTCAGAACTTGAGCCGACTATCGTTCCGTAATGCATAGGAACAGCCACCTTCGGGTTTATACTCAGTGCAGCATCTACAGCCTCATCAGCCGTCATAACATAGGTTCCAGATACTGGGAGGAAGGCAATATCACACTTAAAATCTACCATTTCAGGTATATTATCAGTGTCGCCTGCAAGATAAATCTTGACATCGTCCACAGTAAATATATATCCTAACCAATTATTTTCCTTTGGATGGAAGTCCTTATCAATATTATACGCAGGAACGGCTTCGATTTTTATCCCTTTAACTATCTTTTCCTCTCCCACATTAATCGGTGTAAGATCAGGACATTTTTCAAAGCAGTCTGGAGGTCCAACGATTGCTGTATCATCCTTTTTGATTTTCTCAATGTCTTCCAATGACAGATGGTCAAAATGGGCATGGGTTATAAGAATGAGATCAGCCTTAGGAAGTTCGCCTTCTAATTGATATGGATCTGTATAAATGACAATAGCATCGGTCATCTTAAAGGTATCATGACCTAACCACTCCATTTTTGAAAGAAGATTTTTAATTTTTATTTCCATAAATCCCCCTTTTTATATGATTCCTATAAATTTTTAGTATTTCAATATTAAAAGACCATTTTGAATAGTCAAGGGAGGGATAGGTATTTAACTGTATAGATACAGCCATTGAAGAACGCAAATTGAAAAATGAAAATTGAAAAATTATTATTCACTTTGAGGTGAAGTGACACATCTGATATACTTTAACTAATGGAAAAATCCTTGACAAACGGAAATTTTTGGTTATAAAATGATTGTTATGTGGATAGGGCTGCTTTATATATTTGCTCAAATTCCTACAACCGTTGTCGCTACAACGGATTCTCTTTCTTTAAGCCCACCCACCAATCTGAAGGCAATAGATACACCAAATGACAGGGGAGAGAGCATTACTTTAAGGTGGAATCTCCCGGAGGATCTTTCAAGTATAGAAGGCTATCAGATATTCAGGAAGTCAAAGGAAGAAGCCTTACACCTTGCTGGGTATGCACCCATGAATAAAACAGAATATACTGATGAATTAAATATCGAAAATAATGTAGAGTATCAATACCAAATTAGGTCTTTAAGTCCTGAAGGTTTTGTTTCAAAATTTAGTGAACTATCACCACCTGTGGTCGCTTATCCACAATGGTTTAAGAAGAATGAAGTTAATATTCTTATAATGGTCCTGATATACCTTGGATTAATTGTTTACTTTATTCTAATTGCAAGGAAAGGAAAAGAAATCTTTCTGCGCAGGATTCCTGGCCTAGACGCACTTGAAGAAGCAGTTGGTAGGGCAACGGAGATGGGTAAACCAATCCTTTATGTTCCTGGTATATGGCCAATGGATGAAATAGGGACTATTGCCGCTATGAATATTTTGAAACCAGTATCTAAGAAAGTTGCGCAGTATGAATCCAGGATCATTGTGCCTTGCATTGACCCAATTGTAATGAATGTGGCGCAACAGACTGTAAAAGAGGGTTTTACTGAGGCGGGAAGGCCAGATAGATATAATCAGGATGATGTATTCTTTCTCACATCCGCTCAATTTGCCTATGCTGCGGGTGTAAATGGTATAATGGTTAGAGAGAAACCTGCTACAAATCTATTCCTCGGGGTTTTCTTTGCAGAGTCCCTGCTCCTGGCAGAGACCGGTAATGCTACAGGTGCTATCCAGATAGCAGGCACGGATAGGGTTCCGCAATTACCCTTCTTTGTTGCAGCCTGTGATTACTGTATTATGGGAGAGGAATTATATGCAGCCAGTGCCTATCTTTCAGAGGATCCACGATTGGTTTCTTCCATAAAGGCACAGGATTGGGGCAAGATGGCGATTCTTATTTCTCTATTTTTAGGTTCTATTCTTGCAATATTTGGTCTACGGTTTATTCTTTCATGGTTTTCCGCAGGGTGATGATTAAATGAGAAGAAAATTACCACTGATAATAGCATTTGGGATAGGTTTCGCGATGTTGATTCAATACTTTATTCCTCATCCTCGCTCAGAAGCATTCTATAATGTAATTGTTCAGCAGTGGTTTATCATTATATTCGCTTTTATGTACATTTTTGCCTTGAGAAGTTTCTTTATGCATCATATCACCAAGGTCAAGAAAAAGAAAGAGGGATACATATTCAGTGCCGTTGCTATGGTTTCGGTCCTGTTTATGTTGCTCTCCGGTCTTATCACTTCAAGGGGGCCTTTCTTTGACTCTCTATATAATTATATGATTGCTCCACTTCAGGGGACGATGTTTTCATTGCTTGCCTTCTTCATTGCGTCTGCAGCATTTCGCGCATTCAGGGCAAGAAATGTCCAGGCTACTTTACTCCTTGTTACAGCTACAGTCGTTATGATAGGAAGGGTTCCTATCGGTGATTATCTCTGGAAGGGGATGCCTGCTCTCGTTGAATGGGTGATGACAATTCCCAGTATGGCGGCTATGAGAGGCATAAGGATTGGAGTGGGACTCGGTGCCGTGGCAACAGCAATGAAGATAATACTCGGTATTGAGAGAAGTTATATGGGAGGAGAATAATGGGTTTCTGGCAGAGATTTCTGAAGCTCGATAGAAGATGGATATTCTTGGGGATTACAGTGGTGGTAATTATCCCCCTGATAAAACCTATTGGATTGCCTATAAAGCCTACAAAACCTGTTATTGACCTTTTCACTTATATTGATACCCTGGGTCCAGAGTCGGGTGCGGTCATGGTTGTAACCGGATTTGACCCCTCCACAATGCCCGAACTAATGCCCATGGAGCAGGCACTACTCAGGCATTGTCTCGTAAAAGGAATACCAGTTATTTCATTAGGTGGTTTATACCCGGCTTATATTGGTATGGCAAAGATGGCAATAGACGAAGTGACAGAGGAGTTTCCTGATAAAAAGAGTGGCGAGGATTATGTATTTCTTGGCTTTATTCCAGGTGTTAGTGCAGTAATCCTTTCTATAGGAATTGATATAGCCACCACTTTTGGGAATGATTACTATGGAACTCCAATTGATTCTCTTCCAATGATGAGTAGTATTATGAATTATTCGGATATTTCTCTGGTTGTAGATGTTTCCGGAACTTCCACTCCGGAATACTGGTTGATGTATGCACAGGAGAGGTATGGCGTGAATGTTGGGGTTGCGTGTACTGCTGTATCTGCTCCAGCTTATTATGCCTTCCTCCAGTCAGGACAGTTTGTAGGTATGTTGGGAGGACTAAAAGGTGCTGCAGAGTATGAAGAACTTATGACAAGGAAAGGATACCCTACCGGTAGGAGAAATGCAACCATTGGTATGGATTCTCAGTCCCTTGCTCATCTGTTGATAATTTTACTGATTATACTGGGGAATGTCGGCTATTTTATAGTAAGACGGGGTGAGAGGAAACAAGGAATTATAATGAGGAAGAGATGAGTATCTCAACAAGTATATGGGTTTGGATAGCAGCTCTATTAACCCTTATGGTATATTCCTTCCTCTATAAGGATAATCCTTTTTACCGCCTGGCTGAGCACATATTTATGGGCCTTTCACTTGGTTACACATTAACGATACTCTGGTATAACTATATAATTCCCAGGGTATATGAACCATTGTTCTTGCCACCGCATCAATGGAGTCTTATTTTCCCAATTCTTCTCGGTTTGATGACATTTGGAATTTTCTCAAAGAAGTATAACTGGCTTATTAAATATCCTCTTGCCTTCTATGTAGGAGGGTATGCTGGACTTAGAATACCATTATTATTGCAATCATGGATAATAAGACAGGTAGAAGCATCATTCTTGACACCTGATAAATTCACTTCTGTCTACAGTTCAATTAATGCGATTCTTATATTTGTAGGCCTTGTAACCACCTTAATATATTTCTATTTTTCGAAGAAAAGAGAACATGGTTTTGGTGCTGCTGCAAATGTTGGGATTATATTTATTATGGTAGCCTTTGGAGCCGCGTTCGGTTACACTGTTATGGCTCGTATCTCCCTTCTTATTGGAAGGATGCAGTTCCTAATCCAAGAGTGGCTTGGCATAATGTAAATGATTTTCCTTCTAATCCTTTCTTTTTCAATCTCCGCGAAAGATACACCTGATGATGCTGGCGGTTCTATAACTATTAACGCTTATAATATACCTGAAGGGACACAGCGTATTCTGCTATATCGTCTTGCAGGAGGGGATACAATCTATGAAGAAGTGGGCCTTATTTCCATATTTAAAGGAGAATATGATGATGCATCGGTTGTAGACGGTATGGAATATTTGTATAGAGGTAAAGCAATAACAGAGGATAGGGCCTACGTTGCGGAAATAAAAGAATATATATCATCCTCCCCAGAGTGGTTTAATAAATCCAGAACCTCGGTACTACTCCTCCTTATCCTATTCTGGGTAGTCGTCCTTATATATATTCAGTTAGCAAAGAAAAACCCGGAAGGTCTATTTATACGTAGACTCCCTCCTCTTGAAGCGATGGATGAGGCTGTGGGAAGAGCGACAGAGATGGGTAAACCAGTTCTATACGTCCCTGGGATAGAATACATTACCGATGCCGGAACCCTTGCCTCGATTACAATACTCGAAATGGTAGGTAAGAAGGTGGCTGAGTATGATACCCGTATTATCAATCCACACTTCGACCCAATAGTTATGACGATTGCACAGGAGACCCTTAAGACCGCCTTTTCAGAAGCAGGTCGCCCTGATGCCTTCAATAAAGATGATGTCTTCTATCTTACCTCTGAACAATTTGGATTTGCAGCAGGGGTGGATGGAATAATGCATAGAGAAAAGCCAGGTGCTATTTTTCTACAAGGATATTTCTATGCAGAGTCACTGATACTGGCTGAAACCGGATATTCTATAGGCGCAATTCAGATAGCCGGGACCAACGCTACAACTCAATTGCCCTTCTTTGTTGCCGCCTGCGATTATGTTCTCCTGGGTGAAGAGATGTTTGCAGCCTCAGCCTATATTTCCAGGGAGCCAAGACTGTTGGGTTCAATTAAGGGTGCAGATCTGGTGAAGTCAGCTCTACTAATCCTGATTGGTGCAGGTGTCATCTTTGGTACCATTGCTTTCATTGCAGATAATGCAGGTAATCCTACTTATATGGAAATATTCAATAAAATCCTTGAGTTTCTTGCGAGGGCAGCCAGTTGAAGAAAAGAATTCCACTGGTAATCACGTTCATTACAGGTTTTATCATTATTGTATCCTTTTTTATTCCACATAGACCATTCGGGCAACTTGAAACAGAGACACTTATCTGGTATGCCATAATATTTGCTTTCACTTTGATTATAGGTGTAGATTCTCTGGTTCGCCTTCACGTGAGACAAATACGTCGTAGAAAGAAAGGTTGGTGGTATTCTATTGTTTTCTTTGCAGGATTTTTTTATTGTCTTACAATAGGTATAATATCAATTATCCGAACGCCAAATCCATTTCAACCAGGAACAGCTTTCTTTTATGGTTATGAAACGATCCTGATTCCGCTTCAATCAACTATGTTTGCGCTTCTCGCCTTCTTTGTCGCTTCAGCATCTTATCGTGCTTTTAGAGCAAGGAACATTGATGCAACACTATTACTTATCGCTGCAGTTATAGTGATGCTTGGAAGAGTGCCAGCGGGCTATAAGCTCTGGCACAGGCTTCCTGCAATAGCTGACTGGATTTTCGATGTTCTCCAGATTGGGGCGATGCGAGGTATACTGATCGGGGTAGCCTTAGGGGCAGTTGCTATGTCTCTAAGACTTATCCTTGGGATTGAAAGGACTTATTTATCATGATTGGGAATAAAAAGGATTTCTGGGATAGGATTACCTCTATTAAGAGAGAAATTATATTTACCATTATCGGGATAGTGGTCATCGTACCAATTCTTCTCGGGATAAAAGAAGAGGTGCAGATTAGTCCACCAGTGAAGTCAGCATATGAAGCCATTGAATCACTCGATCCCACTGATGTGATTCTAATATCTATAGATTATGATCCCGCATCTATGCCCGAATTACAGCCCATGTTAAAGGCAATCTTAAGCCATGCTTTCAGGAAGGATATCAAGGTAATAATGATGGTCTTCTGGCCACTTGGACTCCCCATTGGAACTGAAGGATTGGGGGAAGTGGCAAATGAATATGGAAAGGTCTATGGAGAAGACTATATAAATCTTGGATATAGACCTGGGGATAGGGCGGTTATGATAGATATGGGTAGGGAGATAAGGCATTTCTTTAGGTCGGATGTGAATGATATCCTTCTTGATACATACCCTATGATGAGAGATATTCACAACTACAATGATATAGCATTAATTGTAGGCCTGGAGGCAGGAAGGTTCGGCGAATTCTGGATTCAGTATGTTGGCTCACGTTATAATCAACGGATAATACTTGGTGTCACCGGTGTAATGGCAGCTGAAACTTACCCTTATCTACAATCCGGTCAAATTGAGGGCCTTATTGGCGGTCTAAAGGGGGCGGCTGAATACGAGACTCTTATTGAGAAGCCCGGCTTTGGATTAACCGGAATGGCTGCACAATCATGGGCGCATATTGCAATTGTAATATTTATAATAATAGGTAACATAGGATACTTTATGACGAGACGAAAGGAGAGAAGGGTTAGAATTAAAGGGAGGAAGGAATAGTGCTCGAGATCTTATCTGTCTGGATTGCCGGGGGGCTCACACTTTGTATTCTTTCCTTCTTGTACGGGGATAACCCCGTCTATAAATTTGCCGAACATCTCTATGTAGGTTTTTCTGCTGCCTACTGGCTGATCTATGTCTGGCACTTTACTATCAAGCAGATGGTCATCAACCCAATTGTTGCACGAGAGCCAGGAGCCTTGATGCTGATTATTCCACTATTCTTTGGTGCACTTATGTTTTCACGCTGGCTCCCTGAAAGAATTTCCTGGATCAGCAGATGGTCAATTGCCTTTGTTGTTGGAATTGGGGCAGGTATAGTAGCAATTGGTCAAGTACAGGGTTTATTACTACCTCAGCTCAGAGCTACAATACTACCCCTGGCTACAGGTAACTGGAAGACGAATACAAACAATCTATTAGTTGTGATAGGGACGACTGCCACCCTGACCTATTTTTATTTCTCAAGAAGGGAAGCCGGCGTGTTGAGTAAATTTTCAAGAGTTGGGATTGCATTTATTATGATTGCCTTGGGTGCTTCTTTTGGATATACAATAATGGCGAGAATTTCACTATTGATTGGAAGGATGATTTTCCTCCTTGGGAATTGGTTCCATATAGTAAAACCCCTTTAGGATTCACCACAAAGACACAAAGTACACAAAGGGAAGTTAGTTAAATAGATGAATAGTCAAATAGTAAAATAGTGAATAAAGAAACTAACTACTCAACTAATCAACAAATCAACCACTCAACTATTCTTCTGACTTCGATACAATGTGGTATTTGATTGATACAGGATTTAAGGGTCCTTATTACAATATGGCTTTTGATGAATCCTTGATGGATGTTATAGAAGATAGAGAAACAGTGTTTCTTCGATTATTTAATTTTAAACCAGTTTCCATATCTATTGGATATCACCAAAAGGTAGAAGATTGGCTTTTAGATTTAGAGAAAAAGGGGATTCTGTGGGTTAGGAGGCGGACTGGTGGAAGAGCGGTTATCCACTGTAATGATTTTACATATTCTTTTATATTCCATCGAGCCAATCCAATCATAGGGGGTAACATAATTGAGTCCTATAAAAAAATAGCACAGGCATTCAAGAAGGCATTTGATATACTTAATATTCAAACATCCATACAACGCGGAAAGAACCGTAACATGAGAAGGCCAAGATCACCTCTATGTTTCTCTGCAACTTCTATTTCAGAATTAGCGTGGAAAGGGAAAAAGATTATCGGGAGTGCACAGTTCAGAAATAAAGGGATAGTTCTTCAGGAAGGAACGATTTTGCTTGATGAGCCAGGTTCAATATTTCCTGAGGTTCCAGGAATGGCAACCCTAAGAGAAGCAAGAGGTAGTGAAGTTACTCTAAAGGAAATAAAGGAATCTGTAGTAAGAGGTTTCAAAGAGGCATTCTCTATTCATTTTGAGAGTTATAAGGAGAATTCCCTAAAGGAAGAATTACTGGAGAAATACTCTTCACCAGAATGGAATCTGGGAACTCACGCCTAATCTCTTTCTTTAAGAAGATCCAAGAGAATCCAAATTACCTGCTTTTATCTTTTAATTTTTAACAAATTGATAGCCCTTGACAAATATAATTGCAGAATTTATACTTGCCCTGACTGTAATTGTGGATGGGAAAAATAAGGTATATTTAGTTTTTTGTTAATAGATAATATTCTAAAGACAAAAAGAAAAGGAGAATAGGATATAGTGGTTAGACCTTCCAAAAAATTAATAATTTTGGGGCTTGATGGTGCCACTTTTGATGTCATAAATCCCATGCTAAAAGATGGTGAGTTACCTACCTTTAGAAAATTAATGGGAGAGGGTAGTTATGGTAAACTAAAGTCTACAAAGATTCCAATATCTCCAAGTGCCTGGTCTTCCTTCCTGACGGGCCTAAATCCGGAAAATCATGGAATTTTTGATTTTGTAAAGAGAAAAGCGGGTACTTATGAGCATATCCCTGTCAATTCTACTCATAGAAGAGGAATACCGATCTGGCAAATCCTTGGAGAATATGATCTAAAATGTGGTGTGTTTAATATTCCATGCACATATCCTCCGGAAGAACCTAAAGGATTCATAATATCTGGGTTTCCTGTTCCTCCAGGCAAGGAATATATAAGGCCAGAGGCTCTTGCCAGTGAACTCAAGCGGGAGCTTGGCTCCGTAAACCTACAGCCAGAGTATTTTTACTCAGAGGGAAATGAAAAAGAATTCGCTGATGACCAACACAGGTGTTGGGATGAGACGGAGATAGTTTTTAAATATCTCTGGAAGGGAAAAGCGTGGGATGTGTTGATAGCAGTCTTTAAACCCACAGATGAAATTATGCACGGACTCTGGAAGAGTATAGACCCAACTCATCCCTCATACAACGAAGAGATAGGTAGTTATAGAGATAGGGTGCTCGATCTCTATAGAAAGGCTGATTCTCTAATTGCTGAGATAATAGAGAATAAAGGAGAAGACACAGATCTTATTATAATGTCAGACCATGGTTTTGGTCCTGTCCACAGTACACTTTATATGAACAACTGGCTTATTGAACATGGATATATGAATTATAAAGAGAATTTTGGTGTAAGGTTCAGAAGGTTCCTTCATGAAACCGGTCTTAATCTTGAAAATGCATTCAAAATTGGAAAGAGATTAGGGCTGAGCGCAATTGGAAAGAAAATTGCATATTCATCCGATGGTGTTTCAATATTTAAAAAATTGATGAATCTATTTTTTCTTTCTTATAAAGACGTTGATTGGAAAAGAACCAGGGCTTATTCAACCGGTAATTTTGGACAGATATACATAAATAAGAAGGGACGTGAACCCGAAGGAATAGTTAATGAGGATGAGTATGAAGCCCTTGTCGTCGAGTTAATAGAAAAACTAAAAAAGTTCAGAGATCCGAGGAATGGAAAGATAATTTTTAAGTGGGTTTTGAAACGAGACGAAGAGTTTAAGGGTAAGTTTATAGAAGAAGCACCTGATATAGTATTCTTTGATAAGAATTTTGAATATACAACTAATAGGCTGTTTGAGTTCGGGTCGAATAAGCTTGTTGGCCACCATGTTATAGACAGAAGTGGAGACCACAAACCTTATGGGATATTTTTTGCCTATGGAGATAAGTTTTGGGGTGGTAAAGAGATAGAAAATGCCAGGATAGTGGATATACTACCAACTGTTCTTTATTCGCTTGGAATTCCTATACCTGATGATATTGATGGAGTAATATTAGATGTCATATTCAAAGAAGATTTCAAGGAAGCCAATAAACCCAAGTATAAACATTATATTGAGAAAGAAAAAGTAATTGAAGATACGGGCAGAGAAGAAGAGGAGGAAATCAGGAGGCGGCTTAAAGGCTTGGGATATGCCTGAATCAAAATCCATTAAATACAATCTTCTCGCCTTAGTCTTTTTAACTCTTTGTTTTTTATTTTTTTATTGGAAGATTATTACACATCAGGGTTTTTTTTGGTTTGATTATTTACTGGGTGAATATCCCAGAAGAGCATATTTAGCACAGTATTTAAGGAAGTTTACTATTCCCTTATGGAATCCATACTCACTTGGTGGTCATCCCTGGGCTGCATTCTTTTTTGCATCAGGTTCATATTTTCATCCATTTACTGCCATCTTATCACTTTTTGTAAAAGGTGGACACCTTAGCTCCTACACTCTTGAAATCCTCCTGATTATCCAGATTTGGATTTCAGCAGTAGCAACTTATTTCCTTTTAAGAGAATTTAAGTTGACACGCTTGAGTTCAATCTTTGGAGCAATTCTCTTTTCCTTTAGTTATCCAATTATCACTCGAATTCAGCATACAGGCCATCTCTGTGGAATTATCTGGATTCCTCTAATCTTCTACCTCCTTATGCTAACCTTGAGGAAGAGAAGCTTATTCCTTGCTTCCTTATGCGGTTTATCCATCGGAATATCAATAATGGGGGCTCATCCACAGAGTTACCTATTCCTAATATTAGTAACGGGAGCCTTTCTGCTTTATTCTTTTGTAGTAAAAAAGGATTTAAGGAAAGAGATTTTCATTTTCTCTATTGTAATAGGTATATGCGCTTTCCTTATTTCTGCACACCGACTCTTGCCTGAAATAGAGTATTCTCTTTTAAGCAGACGATTGTCCCAGACTGCCTCTGGATACGTTCCGATTAAATTCATAAGTAATCTTTTCGTTCCCTGGTTATTTGGTAAAGGTATGGCGGCATATGATTATTGGGGAGGATACCAGGGCTTCTGGATGTTTGTAGAATATGGAGCTTATATCGGGATAATACCTCTTGTGTTTATAGCCTTCTCAAGGGGACTTCTAAAGGAGCAAAAGGTAAGATTCTTTTGGTATCTTTTGTTTTTTTCCATCCTCTTCGTTTACGGCAAAAACAATATTCTACATAAACCTATAAATGTCTTCCTGCCCGGTCTTCGTTTCTACAGCAGATTCCTTCCTTATTTTTCGCTCTCTTCCGCTATTCTGGCGTCATTTTCACTGGATAAATTTGCCACCCTAACGATTGGAAAACGGTCAAGATTGGAGAAAACTATTATAGGGTTATTAATAGCTGTAATAATCGGTTTCGTAATCTTTGGAATATGGAAGTCAACACTTAATTTTGCAGATGGTCGATTAGCTTATAAATATTCTATTATTTCTAAAGGATGGTTGTTATTTCTGTCATTCCTATTTATCTCAGCTATTCTCCTCCTTGCACGGACTAAAGGATGGTTAAATGGCCTCCAGTTTCAACTGGCAGTGATTGGGATTCTTGTGATAGATCTGTTTTCCCTTGGTATGTATTTTAACGTGGGAAGAACAGACCCTGATCGCTACTATCAACCAAATAGTTTAACTATTTTTCTAAAAGATGAAGGGAAAAATGAATTGTTCCGTGTCGCAAGTGGGAGGTTTGGATATTTATATGCTAACTCCAGATGCCTCATGTATAAAATACAAAGTACAGAGGGCAAACTGGAAAATTCTCTTGGTCGGTTCAATCTACTCAAAAAGGGACTGCGTAAAGTGAACAAGGAGAGATACTTTGACCTCTACAACGTCAAGTATGAAATAAGGGATACCGTTATTTCAAAGATGAGAACCCTATATCCTAAAGAAAGAAATACCTACTTACCACGGGCATATATAGTCCACAAAGCAAAGAAATTACCTGAAGCCAATATAATCTCCTATATGGCATCTGTGGATTTTGACCCACAGAAAAAAGTCGTGTTTGAAAAATCTGAAAAGATAAGATTACTGAAGGGTAATACAAGCGAAGAAGACAGAGTGGTTATAACCAAATACAACGCAGAGTCCATTGAACTTTCGGTTCGGACGGGAGATGATGGATATTTAATACTTTCAGAACACTATTATCCCGGATGGAAGGCATATGTAGATGGAGAGAGGGTTCCAATATTCAGGGCAAATTATCTCTTTAGAGCAATATGCATTCCTTCCGGTGAACATGAAGTAAAATTCAAATTTAGTCCAAAGACATTCCGGTTGGGTGTAATCCTCTCTGTCCTGGGGCTTTTATCTATTATTGTAGCAGGAATTGTTAGCCGCCTAAGCACACATTCAAGAGTAAAAAAAATAAAAAAGCATATAGAACTTTAAAAGATGAAAAGAAGAGTCCAGGCATTAATAGGGATTCTACTGAGTTTTTTATTCTTATGGCTCGCTCTCAGAAAGGTCAATTTTGTTGAAGTTGGACAGGCTCTCCGCAACGCTAACTATAGTTTATTTGCCCTGGCCTTCATACTGAGTGGCGCTGGATTCCTCATCCGTGCATATCGTTGGAAAATATTACTTTCCCCTGTAAAAGATGTGAGATTTGGTAACGCATTTTCAGCAATCACTATCGGATTTATGGCAAACGGTATCTTACCTATGCGGCTTGGAGAAATTGTAAGAGCCTTTGTTGTTGGGTATAACGAAAATATATCAAAAAGTGCTGCCCTTGCAACTGTAGTTCTGGAGAGGGTACTTGATCTCTTTACGCTGTTATTCTTTTTCTCGGTCTTCCTTATTATCATACCTTTCCCAGCGACCATCAAAAAAATCTCTATCGTTTTATTTCTAATAGGTATATTGGGGATCGGATCTTTGTTACTTCTTTTATTAAAGCCTACTTTTATAATGAGACTTTTTAATTTTCTGCCAGAGAAGGCAAGCCGAAAATTTCGAGCAACCTTTTTATCCTTTATTGAAGGCCTTAAAATCATTAAGAACTGGAAATCATTAGTTGTTGTTATTCTTTTATCCTTTTGTGTATGGACGTATATAGCTTTTATTAACTTTATAGTTTTACACGTTGTTCATATAGAACTTCCCTTATATGCTGCTTTCATAGTTATGATAACAGTGAGCCTTGGCATTTCAATTCCATCGGCGCCAGGATTTGTTGGCACATTTCACTATTTTGCAATTCTTGGACTGAGTGTCTTTAGTATCCCAAAGAATACTGCTCTAAGTTTTGCAATATTATCACATGTCGTAGGGTTTCTACCTGTGATTCTCATTGGATTTGCTTGCCTTCAGAGAATAGGATTATCACTACGGAAGGTAATTAGATCTTAATCTATCGATATCTAATCCTTGTGAATGAAGGGAAATATTGCTTTAGAACTTGCTATACGAAAAAGGTTTTATCCGGATACGATCTTTACTCCGGAGGAACTGCCGATTATTGAAGCACCGCTTTCTATCAAATAGATTGCCCCTTCCTTATCTTTGATCCCACCGGCAGCCTTTATTGGAAGGCCGCAGGCCATTTTTATTATCTCAATTTGATGAGGAGTAACCGGTCCTTTTGTCCCGGTTCCTGTTTTTATAAAATCAGCACCTGATTTCTCAACCAGTAGTGCAGCCCTTTTAATTTCATCGTCCGAGAGGAGTGGAGCCTCTATTATAACCTTAAGTGCACCATCAGGGTGGATGGTTTCTACTATCTCCTTCAGGTCTTTTAGAACTTCATCATCTCTTCCACTTATAAATTTTCCCAAGCACATAACGATATCAACTTCTCTGGCACCGCTATCTATTGCCATGTTTGCTTCTCGTTTTCGGATTTCTGTCCATGAGGAGCCAAGGGGGAAATCACAAACAGAGACCGTTTTTATTCCCGTCCCTTTTAGTAAATCATAAACGAGTGGAACCCATACAGGATTTACACAAACTCCTCTAAACTTATATTCCAATGCTTCCTCACATACCCTTTTCACATCTTTTAAAGTGGCGTTAGGCTTTAGGATTGTATGGTCTATTAGAGAATTGAGTGCTTTCATAACCGTCCTTTTATTAATTCTGCTGCCTTTTTCCCTGATAGAAGCATTCCTCCAAATATGGGACCCATTCTCGGTGACCCATAAACTGCACTTGCTGCCATGCCTGTAACATAGAGGTTAGGGAATACTTCCCTTGTATTGGAAAGGATGCTTTTCTCTCCCATTTCTGCCCACATAGGCCCTTCTCCCTCGACCCCACCAGATGGAGTATTTAATTTTATACCCTTTCTCTTTAAAAGGGTTTTAACGACATCCGTATCATGGCCGGTTGCATCAATTACAAACTGTGCACGGACACTAATTGGGTCAACGGGGAGTGCTGCCATTTCGATTGGTGTCCGATTAATAACTACTCCGCATATACGGTTATCCTTAACCATCACATCCTCTACTGTAGTGAGATTGATGATACTAACGCCAGCGTCAATTGCACCTACTGCCAGTTTTGCCGTGCTCTCTAAAGAATTCGCTGTGTAATACCCTTCCGCACCAAAAGGCTCATACGATATACCGAACTCTTTAATAATCCCCAGGCCTTCTTCCTGGATGACAATGACTGGAAGTCCAATGCCACCACCAGGCATTCCACCGCCGATTTTCAAAGCTCTCTCGAATACTGTCACATCAATGCCCTCTTTTGCGAGATAATAGGAAGCTGAAAGTCCTGAAGGACCTGCCCCAGCTATTACGACCTTAGAATCTGTAGCATCCAGAAGCTCTTTAAGGCCTCTTTTGAGTATTGCTTTTGATATAGTGATATCGTCTATCACTTAGAGCCTCCCTTTACTATACCCCTTTTTGATTTATTTATGAAAAAGATTATTTTCTCTATATCTTTATTCCCGTTGAATTCTTCTTCCAACCTCTGGATTGCCTGCTTTGTGTTCAAGTTTGACCGAAAGAGTATACGGAATGCTTGCTTGATGGCCTCGATTTGCTCACTCGAGAATCCGTTTCTTCTGAGGCCAATAAAGTTAGGGGATACTACACGAAGAGGGGACCCAGCAGCAAGTGCATAGGGAATAAGGTCCTTTGTTATTCTAAACCCTCCTCCTATTATTGAATATGCTCCGATTTTTACCCATTGATGGACTGGGACGAAAGCTGATATATAGACATAGTCTTGGACTTCGACATACCCCCCGAGTGTTGCTCCATTAACCAGCAGAATTTGATTTCCCAACCTGCAATTATGTGCTACATGACAGTAAGCCATAATATAATTCTGATCGCCTATTACGGTCTCTTTGTCTTTACCCACCGCTATGTGAATAGTTGTGAATTCACGAATTATATTAGAGTTACCTATTACAATCTTTCCTCTGTCCCCTGCATAACTCTTATCCTGGGGTGTATCACCAATAACTGCATAGGCATGGATCTCATTATTTTTACCAATTTCAACACCACTTTTTATGATGACGCCAGGACCAATAGTAGTTCCACTACCAATCTTTACATCTTCCTCTATAACACAACCATGACCCAGTTTGACATCTTCTCCTATATCAGCATCAGGGTGTACATATTCCATTCAGGCACCCTTTCTATCAGTTACAGCCGCGGTGAACTCCCCCTCTGCTACAATTTTTTCTCCCACAAAAGATTTACCCTTTAGTTTGCAAAAATTGAAGCGAAAACTCACCAGTTTAACCTCATGTCGAAGAACATCACCCGGTCTCACCGGATGCTTGAATTTAGCTTTATTTATAGAGGTAAAGTAGACCACTTTCTTCTTTGGGTTACCCATTTTTTTAAGCAGGAGAAAACCGCCTGTTTGAACCATTGATTCTATGATAAGGACACCAGGCATTATAGGATCGCCAGGGAAATGTCCCTGGAAGAATGGTTCATTATACGTAACATTTTTTATTCCGATAACCATGTCATCTTCTACCTGTTCTACACTATCGAGAAGTAGGAATGGATAGCGATGTGGCATTACGTCTATTATTTTTTCTATATCAAATTTCAAGGTTCACTCCTTTTTATCCTTTTTAACAATTCAATATGTAATCGATGGCCACCTCGAGAAATAAAATAGGAACCGATAAAGATAGGTCTAAACAGATAAAAGTCGCCAAAGAAGTCTAATACTTTATGCCTCACAGCTTCATCCCTGAAGCGCGGCTCATTTAAAGTGCCTTTTTCATCATAGATTAATGTATTGTTAGAGGAAGCTCCCAGGGCCAATCCTTTTGATTGAAGTTCCTTTTTCCATGAAAGCAAACCGTAGGTCCTTGCTCTTGCTATCTCCATCTTGAAATCAGAATTTCCGTTATAACGATATTCCTGATGAGAAAGTAAAGGATGGTCGTAAGAGATGATATAACAAACTTCAAGCGTGTCTGAAGGTCTTGCTTGGGCAAAACAGCCACTTTTTTCCACTGAATAGCTATTCTGAAGATGTCTCTCGCTCTTTTCTTTAGAAAGGGTTAAAAAACCAGCAGCTTCCATTGCTTTTATGAAAGGAAATGCACTACCATCAAGGGCAGGAATTTCTTTACCTTTTACCTCTATTGTGAGATGGTCGATCCCGCAACTGAAGAGGGCAGCAAGTAGATGCTCAACAGTATATACTGTTTCACCGCTGCATGATAAGGCAATCACCCGGTTTGTTTCGAGAACCGAACCTACGGTTGCAGGTATCAGGGTTCCCTCTTTTATAAATCTTATTCCTCCATCCTCTTCCGGGTGACAGTAAATTGTGGAAATCTCTCCTGTATGGACTCCAACTCCTGAAATTCGAACGCTATCTTTTAAAGTCTTCTCTTTCATTTTGTAAACGCTCTTATCTTTTCTTTTATATCATCCGTTCCTGTTCCAATTGATTGTAAGAGTTTTTCTTTGTTACCATATGTTATAAATCTATCTGGAACACCCATCCTTAACACATCTTTCTTCAGTCCATTGTTAGCGAGTAACTCCAAGACAGCACTCCCAAATCCACCTGCAAGTGCATTGTCCTCGACGGTTATTATCTTATCTTTTTCTTTTGAAAGATTCAGTATTAATTCCTCATCAAGGGGTTTAACGAATCTTGCGTCCACCACAGTAGGGTCAATATCATCAAATTCTTCCGCTATTCTAAGAATCTTATAGACAATTGGGCCTATGGTTAGAATAAGTGGCTCACCCCCTTTCCGTAGAATTTCCCCTTTACCTACGGATATAGGAGTAATCTTCCGAGGGAATGGGATTCCCTCGATTGTAGCTCTTGGGTATCTCATTGCAATAGGTCCATCCTTATAAAGAACTGCTGTTTTAAACATTCTCTTTAGTTCAACTTCATCCCTTGGAGCCATTACTACTATATTAGGTATCATTCTAAGGTAACTGAGATCAAATGCTCCGTGGTGGGTTGCTCCATCCCCACTAACGAGTCCGCCTCTATCAAGACAGAAAATTACCGGCAACCTCTGCAGGGCTATGTCATGTATTACTTGATCAAAAGCCCTCTGGAGGAAGGTGGAATATATTGCGCAGACCGGACGCATTCCACCTGCTGCGAGACCTCCTGCAAAGGTTACGGCGTGCTGTTCGGCTATCCCGACATCGAAAAAGCGATTAGGGAATTCTTTACTGAAAGCTGTAAGCCCTGTGCCTTTTGTCATAGCGGCGGTGATAGCTATGATATCTTTATTCTTCCTTGCTTCTTCAACGATGGCTTCACCAAAGATACTGGAGTAACTCTTTGCCCCCTCTTTAATAGGTTCACCATTTTCTCTATCAAAGGGTCCGATTCCGTGAAACAGAGTTGGCTTTTCTTCAGCTGGCTTATACCCTCTTCCCTTCTCTGTTATAACATGAAGGATTTTTGCGCCTTTTATTTTCTTTATCCTTGTGAGAAGCGTTATCAACTCCAGTATATTATGTCCATCTATCGGTCCATAATAGGAAAGGCCTAACTCTTCAAAAAGGATATTTGGAACAATTAGATTCTTTAGTCCTTCACTTAATTTCTTCGCAGCACTTTTTGTTTTTTTGCTGAGTGCTCGTGGAAGTTTTCCTAAAAGATCCCATGTATCTTCCATAACCTTGTTATAGATCTCAGCTGATTGTAGACGTGTGAGATATTCCCGCATCCCCCCGACATTCTCGGCAATTGACATCTTGTTGTCATTCAGTATCACCATGATATTGTTGTTATGATAGCCTATCTGATTCAAACCTTCCATCGCCATTCCTCCAGATAGAGCCCCATCGCCAATAACAGCAACCACCTCATATTCACTTCCCCTTTTATCCCTTGCCATTGCAAATCCAAGAGCTGCCGAGAGAGATGTGCTTGCATGGCCTGCACCAAAAGCGTCATAGATAGATTCGTCGCGCTTAAGAAATCCGCTTATCCCCCCGAATTGGCGGAGGGTCTCGAAACCTTCGTTTCTTCCAGTTAATAGCTTATATCCATATGCTTGATGCGAAACATCCCATATAATCTTATCCTTAGGGGGATTGAATACCTTAAGAAGGGCAATGGTAAGTTCAACCACTCCTAAATTGGGTGCAACGTGCCCTCCATTTTTTGAAGCTATATCAAGTATCCTTCTTCTCATTTCGGAAGCCAATTCGTATAGTTCTTCAAATTTAAGCTCTTTCAGGTCTTCCGGGGACTTTATTTTTCCCAGTATCATTTTATCCTCCAAAAGCGAAGGCAAAGACGAATCCAAGTATGGAACCCATTATAACCTCAAGAGGCGTATGCCCAACAGGAACGCTTAATTCTTGAGTAGGTATATTTTCTTTATCGGGCATCCTATCAATTATCTCGTTTATAATCATAGCGTGCCTTCCAGTGATCATCCTCACGCCTGTTGCTTCAATCATTATGAATGCAGAAACAAATAACGATATTATAAAAAAAGGAGAATCTATTCCTTTATAGATACCCATCAGAGTAGTTAGATTGATGGCAACTGTAGAATGAGTGCTTGGCATGCCTCCCATTTCTATCAACCGTCGGAAGTTTATTTTTCTTTCCGTCACATAGTAATTTGCGAACTTTATAACCTGGGTAGTTAGTCCACTTAGATAAGGAAGTAGCAAAAGGCTCCAATTTCGCCATACCATCTTACTTCGTCCTTTCCAGGAGTAAAAGAATTATTTCCTTAAGGATTTCTTCCCTGCCATCAATCGATGCAAGGTGCTTTAAGGAGAATTCACTATATCTCCTGGCTATTTTTTTTGAACGTTTCAGACCGTACAGCGCGGGATATGTTAATTTGTCTTCATCAGAATTTACTCCTTTTCCCACTTCCTCTCTTTTCCCTTCCACATCAAGTATGTCATCCATTATCTGAAAAGTCATTCCCAAGAACAATCCACCCTTTCTAAGAGAAATGAGTTTTTCTTGTTCTGCACCTGCAAGGATTCCTCCAATCTCACAGGCTGCAGAGAAGAAAATGGCAGTCTTGTGGGAATGAATATATCTAAGGAGTTTTGGATTTTTAATCTTTACGCTTGATTCAACATCCTTAACCTGACCTCCGATGATACCTTGGTTACCAACTGCGAAGGTTAATAACTTCAGGACTTTTTCTTTTTCCCCGGGACTTATGCTTGATTCTGCTATAGTGTAGAAGGCGTAGGAAAAGAGAGCGTCTCCAGCAAGGATAGCAATATCTTCACCAAATTTCTTATGCGAGCTGGGAAGGCCTCTTCTGTAATCATCATTGTCAATAGCGGGAAGATCATCATGAATAAGGGAGTATGAATGGATGAATTCAAGGGCACAGGCTATAGGAAAAACCTTATCTAAATTTCTTCCTCCACAGAGCCGGTAAGTTGTGATTAAAAGGATGGGTCTTATCCGCTTGCCTCCTGCAAGGACTGTATAACGCATAGCTCTGCTCAAGCTTTTTGGATAGGTGTCTTCTGACGGAAGAAAATATTCTAATTTTTCATCAATCTTTTTCTTCCACTCCGCCAGATAGTTCTGTATATTCATCTGTTTTTAACCTTCCTTCACTATTCTTAATCAATTTCTGTATTTTAATTTCAGCGTTAGAGAGGTATTTTTTCAAGGTAGCGAGAAGATTCATTCCCTCTTCAAAGAGCTTCAGTGACCTCTCCAAGGGTAACTCCCCTTTTTCCAGTTTGTCTACTATTTCCATAAGGTGCTTAAGTGATTTTTCGAATTCCATAAAAACAACCTATTCAAATACAGGCAAAGTGTCAAGGGGGGTAAATTTGATATAATCAAGACTTGCGACTCATCAATATAACTCCGAACTAAATCCTAATCCCCAAATCCCAAGTTAGGACGCAGATGAAGGCAGATAAATTAGGTCTTAGGTTTTCGGTCTTAGGTCTTTGTTTGAAACCTTATTTACCCATAAACTCATCTACCCATCTACAATCGGTCCTCCGTCTCTGGTCCATATCGAACGCAATCAACGCACCAACATAATTTAACTCTACCTCAGTGCCAGGCACGAATGCCTAATATCAAGGAACTAATCCCTATTGACATCGGACCTTGGACTTCGGACGTCGGACTTTTTTATATCAACGCAATAACGCTATAAACGCAACAAACCCTATAAACTCTGATTCAAACTATTGACTCACGACTGGCGACTCAAGACTTCTTAGCAAACCCCTAAATCCTACCTTAGAAGAACCATCTTCCTCGATTGAACCTTATTCCCTGATTCAAGTCTGCAGAAATAGATACCCGTAGGAACTTCATCACCCCGAAAACTTGACCCATTCCAGGTTAATTGGTGAACGCCAGTTCCTACCTTACCGTTAACTAATGTGCAGACCTCCCTTCCTGTAATGTCATATATCCCTATCTTTACTTCCTGGGTCTTATCCACTGAATATCGTATGGTTGTAGATTTAGAAAAAGGATTTGGGATATTGGGTAGCAGTCTTATACTTTCAGTAAATGTCTCTATCTCATCAACAGCAGCGAAATTCCATTCCACAACCTTTGCTGCAATATCATAACCTTTCTGCCATCTTGGGTCCTGCCAGGTGAAGATGATATTGGTTCCATCTGTTGCAACATCAGGATAAAACTGGTTTGGATTCAACCCCTCAATCTCATTATTCACCTGATAGTTTGAATTATCAGGAGTGTAGTCAGGGTTGTACCTCTGAGCAAAGATATTTGCAGGGTTACTACCCTGATGACAATACCAGGTTACTACAAATCCACCTGTCGGGGATGCACTTACTGAGGAATAATATCCCGTTGTATCACTCACCTTGAAATTCACTCCAACAGGGGCACCAAGCGAATCAATAACCTGAGCGTAGATACCACTAGGAGAACGATAATCAGTCCATGCAACAATGAAATTGCCATCAGAAAGCACTGCTGCGTCGGGATCATATTGACCATATGTCCCTGCATCACTATCTATTCTGAAATTTGTGCTAAATGGACTACCGTTCACATCATATAACTGTCCATAGATGTCATAATCTCCATTCCTATAATCAACCCATGTGATTAGAAATCTACCCGAAGGAGATACGGCAACCACTGGCTTGTCCTGAGATGTAGTCCCTACATCATCATTTACCCTGAAATTTACTCCTATTGTGTCACCCAATGAATCGAATCTCTGCACATAGATATTTGCATCTTCATCCCTGTAATCATACCAACTTATTATAAAGTTGCCTATCGCATCCATATCAATGGAAGGGTAATAACGATAATTATAACTGGTGTCGTTTACCGTTCTCTGTGGACCAGTTGAATCACCTGCCGGGGTAAACATCTGATAGTATATATCCTGGCTGTATTGATAGGTGATGACAAAACTGCCATCACCTGCTACGGAAACATCCGGGGCATTCCCGTAATATATCCGGGAATTCACACTGATTGGAGCACCATCAGGTGTAAGTCTCTGGAAATATATTCCTGTGGGGATACGGTAGTCCTCCCAGGTCACAACAACATTGCCAGCTGCGTTCATATCAATTGCTGGATATTGTTGATTTTCTGTTCCATCAGCATCATTCACCCTCATCTCATTACCAACAGGTGTTCCATCATTGTTAAATCTCCTCTTATAGATTGATGTTGCATTCCTGTTATCCTCCCAGGTTACAGCAAAATTACTCTCGTTCATTGAAACACTAGGATCATATTGACCCTCTGTTCCTGGACACTGGTCTATCCGGAAGTTACTCCCTTGAGGATTACCTCCATTATCATAAATCTGCCCATAAATATTGAGACCATCCCTGTCATCTTCCCATGCAACAACAAAATTACCTGCTAAATCCATCCCGCAGGATGGGTAATATTGATTCCAGGAACTTCCGTCATCGTTTATCAGGAAATTTCCACCAAGTCCGGCTGTATCCCCGGTCGGATCGAATCTCTGCCCATAGATATCGTAATTGCCATTCCTGCTATCCTCCCAGACTACAACAAGATTACCTGCACTGTCCATCGCACAGGATGGGTTGTATTGATATAATGAAGTGCCATCATCGTTTATCAGGAAATTAGAACCAACCTTATTTCCGGATGCATCAAACAACTGCCCGTAGATATCATAATCACTCCCACTCCTGTTATCTTCCCATACAACAACAAAATTGCCTCTCATATCCATTGCTATCCTGGGGTCATTTTGATTATTACTTGTCCCGTCGTCATTTACGAGAATCCTTGGGACTAAAGAATCACCATCAAGATTGAACCTCTTTAGGAATATCTCCTGGCCAGAACCAGATACAGTATATCTCCAGACAACAAAGAACCCTGAATCACTCACCACCACATCAGGGTAATACATACTTCCACTTTGCAGATAGAAAGTGGAGCTGGATTGAGTTCCGTTGGATAATAGCCACTGAGCATAACCATATTGATAAACAACTAAAAGACTGTCGTGGTAGGATGAAACTGCAGGGTTATATTCATCCAAATTTCCAGGTCTAGTGCTCACCTTGAAGTTCGTTCCAAATAGTGCACCAGCATTATCATAGGACTGACCGTAGATATTATTTGAACCATTCCTTCTATCACGCCATACGACCATTGCCTCGCCGCTTTCGAGTATCGCAATATCGGGATTATAATTATCTCCTCCGGTTGTATCATCATTCATCCTGAAGTCATCCTTTATTATCTGTGCATTAAGATTTGGGCTTAAGCAAAAGAGAAAAAATAGTGTAAAGATGAAAAGAGTTTTAACCTTAAACATAACAACCTCCTTTTGGGGAAAAATTATAGAAAAAATTCTCTTAAATGTCAATATGTTTTGTGTAGATGAGTAGATGAGTTGGTCAGTTAGGGTTTAGGTGTTTGGTCTTGGGTATTTTGACTGAAAGCTAACTACTGACTTCGGACGTCGGACTTTTTATAAAAACGCAAATAACGCTATAACGCTATAAACGCAACAAACCCTCATATTTAGTTGAATCGTTGAATTGTTGAATAGTTAAATAAGATGATTGTAAGAATTAGAAAAAGAAGTCATTGTGTGTCCGACTTCTTGCTCATCTCCTGCGAAGCAATCTCAAAAACTCTCGACTGAAGACTAACGACTATTTCTATCCAAATCATGAATTGGCCATTAGGCTTTTTAACAGTCTAACAGACCAACGCACCCACGTACTAACGCTGTTAATCAAACTCGATTTTAACTCTCTCGTCCTTATCAATAACCTCCACAAGAGTGAAACCACCATCCATTTTTCTAACCTCAGAAATTGCATCTTTTATCAACCTTTTTGCCATTCTTATCTCATCTGCATCTTCACCACTTGCTACAATAAAAGTGGGTATGATTCTAACAAACCATAGTGGTAAACGAATACGAACGGGGGATTCATCCTTTTCATAAACTTCTATAATTAGCTTTCTTGGTCTTCCTGTTTTATCCACTACATCAGAAGCTTCTTTGATCCAGAACTTAATAATCTCGCCATCTTTCTCTACTTCAAGAATAGGTTCATCACTCACCTCTGCCTGATTTAAGAGCACTAATATACTATCAGGGGATATTTCCTCGTCATTAATCTTGAAACACCCTTCCTCTCTTTCCTTTGCATACTCAATTGCTGACTCAACAAATTTCTTTGGAGCATTAATAGTCACTTTCTCTCCATCCGGGCTATCGACAGTGATTACTAAAAACTGGGGAACTAGTGAGAATAGTAATAAAAACATAACTCCTCCTTTTATACAGTTGGACGAAGTAGAGATATAATTTGTTTCAATCTCTTGCAGAGAGTTTAGTTATCAGTTTATTAGTTATTAAATTGACTGGCGACTATAGACTGGAGACTAACAACTATTTCTATACTAAATCCCAATCCCTAAAATAGCCACAAAGACACAAAGATATAGTTGGTGTGTTGGTCAGTTGGAGGTTAGTCAGTTTTGTGGAATTTACTATTTAACAATTCAACTATTTAACTATATTGTATGACTCAGGACTGTTGACTAAGTGTCGACTCAAGACTAACGATTTATTACCTAAACCCTAAATCCCAAATCCTACATTAATTTGACAAGCTTAATCGTCTTTTGATACTCTCCAGCCCTCATCCTGAGGAAATAAACCCCCTGTGGCATCCCATCAACATCCAGTGGCACTGAATAATATCCCTTCTCCTGTATGTCGTTGAGCAGAACATTTATCATTCTTCCAACAACATCATAAAGCACAATCTTAACATGACCACTTCTGGCAAGTGCATATTTCAGTTCTGTGCCACGTGTAACAGGACTCTGAGGTAAATTAGCAAGATATGTCGAGTCAGGAAAGTTATACTCAGGAATACCCGCAGGATTTACCCAGTGGTAGAAACCTGTGGCTGGATATCTTACATAGTTTCCTATCAAGGATGAATCACAAACAATAAGGTAATAATATAAGGTGTCTTCAGTGAAGGGAATAGAAAAGAAATGCGTAACGCCTGCACAGCTATCCTCCGAAATTACTAGGAGTGACTCACCAGTCTTATAACCCAACGAATCCCAGAGAATTCCAGAAGTATCTAAAAGTGTTGCGCTGAGTAGAACGGTATCTCCAATGGATGATAGGATGACCGTATCTAACATCGGAGGTTTTAAATCTATAAAGAGACTCCTTGGAACAGAGGAAAAGGTATCAGCCGGGTTAGAAAAGTTCGCCTCTACTTCATAATAATACTCTTTGTTCTCCAATATTACTGAGTCAACGAAGGTAGTGCCAACAATCCCCGATGTCAACTCGGTCCAGTTTTCATCTCCAGATTTACGAAGGAGATTGAAAGAAAGGATTGAAGACTGACTTTTTTCACTGCTTGGGATATAAGAAAGAAACCCATCCATCAAGACTTCACCTGCAGTATTCAAAGACCATCTATCATCAGAATAGAGTGCAGTATGAGTTCCTTTGCCAAAACCATCAAGAATTGCATAAACCTCTGAAGATGCCCATATTCCCACAAAAAGACCTTCTTCAGGAACTTGAACGCCAGGGATATTAAATACTTCATAATTACTTAAAATCTTGATGAATGAATAGGAATAAAGTTCGTTTCCTGGAAGTGAATCGATAGCTTCGTATATATTTATAACAAAGGTGTCCAGGTAAAATCCAAGTTCTTCTTTTGTATGCTTTTCACCATTCAAAACAGCATCTCCATTGGTTAAACTAATTCCAATTTTATTGAGTTTAGCAGGTAAATATTGCGGTATAAATCTGGTTGCAACAGTTCTTTCCCAAAGTGGAATGAAATTTGAATTCAACCCACAATGATATGATACAAGCTCTTTTGGTGGATTCCAGTGGAGTGTAGCTGTTGTATCACAGGTATAGGTAAGCTCACTCCAGGTCGGTCTCATCGGGGAAAACACCCAGAACCCTCGTTCTCCTCTTTCAGGATAGCGGCCAAGATTACCAGATTCATCTCTAACATTAAGATGAAACTCAATATGTGAACCATTTGGCTGTGATGGAATAAGATATTGATGTGTATCCCCTTTTATCGAATGAGAGAGGAGTCTTTGCCATCCTGCCCCCCCGATAGAACTCAACCGGTAATAAAGAGTATCATAAATTGGTGTATCATTTGAATCCGGATTCCACATATAAGCCCTTACTTTATATAATCGACTGCTTGAATAGGTATTGGGCGGTTCTTCAACAATGGATATCATTGGGGGTATGGAATCGGGGATATAGATATCAAAATACAGGACATCACCCGCAAGCGACATTAAGTCCTTCATAATATGCAGATACAATTCATTCATACCCCTGTAACATCCAGAGAGTGGATATTCAAATTCGTACCTATTTGGGACATCCTCATAAAGTGAAAGAGTAACAGTATCCACAACTGTCCCAGTAGAGGAAAGAATCAATGAACAATCCAGGTTCACATCGGATGAGATTTCCATCCATATCCTCGCTGTGTCACCCAATTGATACCAGTTTGTATCCATAAAGGCATTTTTAAAGTAAACGGTAATTCCACTAACATCAAAAGAGTGACTCCCTGCCAAAAGTGCGGAATTATTCCTTTCGGGCACTACTTCCCCTTCTACCCATTCCTTAGCAGGATGCTTTTTAATTCCCTCTTTTTGTCCATTTACAGAAATAATATCTCTATCCTCCCCATATTCTTTGCTATTATCCATAACCCAATAATCAATAGAATAACCACCAGATCTTACCCAACGAGAAACAGGGAAGGAAAACTCTGTGGTATCTTTTGTTAAGGGAAAACTATCCTCCACTACCTCTGTGGGAGAGAAGTATACATAATAATGGAAATCATAGTCTGAGCCAGGGAAGTGTTTCCACAAAGTTACATTTACCGTATCAAGCAGTTCATATCGAGCCTTATCAGTAAAGATGGTCAATGAGTCATCCATCAAATAGACATATCTTTCATCAAGCACGATAGAACGCCCGGTCGGATGATAGATGCCCCATCCAGCTCTCTTTTTGTTTTCTGTTACAGATAGCTCAAATTGGATTTTCTCCCTTTGAAGTGGGAATGTATCAAGAATAATTGTATCATTGGGATAATAGAATAAAACTAAAGAATCAACCCGTTCCGTATCTGCCGATTCATTCATTATCCTTATCTGTGTCCACTCGTATATTGAATATGTCAAACTGCTATCTATGGTAATCCATTTCCCACCACCAATTACGGTATCGGTCCGGAAATAGAGAAAAAGACTTTCAGAAGAAGTACTCCAATTGAATTGGACAGAATCATAATCTACTGTATTAAATGGATCAAAAATATACACTCCAGATGTATCAAAATACAAAGTATCTCTTGGGAAGGAGGTATTAACAATTCCTTTTTCCATTCCACCCAGTATGAAGGAAGTATCAAGAAAGAAATCCGCATACTGTATAGAGGCGTCAAGGCTGCCACTCCATGAAGTCTCATTCCAGATCAATATTGAGAAATCTGCCGTATCTCCAATCTGATATACCATTCTATCAAGCGAATCCTTTGCAGTTATAGAGACGCCTTCTACTACTACAGGAAAGAATGTATCAACTTCGGGATATGCACCATCAAGAATAGCAACATTGCAATAATATCTACCTCCAGGCATATCCAGAGGAATATAGAAATCCTGGGTCAGATATGCACTATTCCCAGGATTAAGAGTTGTATCTATTGTTAAATTTATTACATCCACCCAATCAACTGACACTTTCCTTATGCCTCTACAATTACCTACATTGCTGAATTGAAGGTAGATTTTCCCGGTATCTCCTGCTGAGATACTTACTTCGTCTGGCATGGAATCGATCTGATATATAGGATTGAATACAAGTTCTCTTTCCTTCTTATCTAAAACCAAGCCACCCTCTTTTAAAGACACTGTGAAGTTGTATTTTCCCTCATCTACCAATTCTGTTAATAAAAAGGTATTTGTATCCTGTATTTGTGAATATAGCTCCACTGTGGTATCCAAATAGAATATGGGGGAAGAAAGTGATAGATCCCCATAGAAGGAATTACAAGACTCATTACTCAGAAAAACTGATAGAGGAACATAGCCATTTGAATCGCATAATGGAGATATGGAGATTGAATCTATGAAGACTAATGACTTTTCCATAACATTGACAAAAGAAGAAACGGAATCTAAAAAGATGGAGGGAGTATCAGTAAAAAGAAATCCTTGTAGCCTATAATTGCCCGGGTTATGGAAGTCAAACATAATCGGTATTGTATCCGCTCTTCCAGGTTCAAGGGCAAGGAAAAAAAGAGATGTATCAATATCCGCTTTGACAACTTTCTCAATAAACTCATCAACCGTCAGGTCCTTTCCAAGACGTTTGATACCCAAACCCAACAATTCCAATCTGTCATCTTCCTTTCTTGTATGAAGGATATCCCTTATCCGATATACATCCCTTTTCTCTGTTAGCGGGATTTCCGGGTCCCTATCCTTTATGAGGATAGATTCTCCTGAGATAGCTCCTTTACTCGAAACATTTTCCTTCTCCCATCTTTCTCGTAGTGGTTGGGTTCCCATCTCCTCAGATCCTTTACCTGCATCAAGAAGACAAAAGAGAGCCATAAGATTTACCGGATATACACCATCATTCCTGACAACTCCTCTCATCTCAACCGAATCCGGTGCAACCTGATAGAGGGTATCCAATGAGAGGTCACCCTTGAGCCCAAAGCTAATAGGTAGTTCCTCGCTTTCCTTCCCAAAGCCTCCGCTGGCTATAACATTCAATATCTCAGAGCGCGTTATTGATAATGAATCTAACATGTTAACTTCCCCACCTGGAGGAATAAGAAGTGTATCAATGATGGAATCGGAGCCCATGGCTCTCTTCAAAACTACCTCTTGAAGTATTGCGGAATGGTTCTCCATTTTGCTATTTACCTCAAATGGTACAAGACCAGCATAATCAGGAGCAGTCACCTCAAGCGTTATAATTCCGCCTATCACATTCAAAGTAATATCCTTTCTAATTGTGTCATTGGTCGG
>Ga0315541_1000675_pt1 | contig 35552 bp, 33 predicted proteins | sample SalMarSW160190MG_FD_203095 | JGI IMG/M metagenome (GOLD analysis project Ga0315541, IMG submission 203095) | Salt marsh sediment microbial communities from the Plum Island Ecosystem LTER, Massachusetts, United States - Salt Marsh Sediment SW1601-190 ...
ACAGCTTTTTGTATAATCATTTTTGGACTCCTTTTAATTTGCTTAACTATTTTTGTTACAATTACTTATAGTATAAGCAACGGAGTCCAATTTTTATCATATTTTACGTAAAACGGAAACTACACCCTAAAAATTGAAGTCTATAGCTTCCTGACACAACTGCTCGATTCGCTCTTCTGTAGCCGTAGCCTCCAGCAGCGTATGGTCAATAAAACCCGCTAATTGTTTTTCATCCACTTCGATCACTCTCTTATATATCCTTTTTTCATAAAAAAGTCTATTGCCTCAGACAGGCTGCTGAATACCTTTGTTGCGGTTTGAGTAACAAATATTGATGGGCTTTGCTTTGCTGTCCAGATGACAAAAACCTGCTTGGCAGCTTCGTGAGCGTGCTGCAGCTCTCTCTCAACGCCGCTGGATATAGCGGCTCGGCCGTCCGGCATTGTCGGTATGAAACTAACTATCATATCCGACTGCTCAATCAATAAAAAATCGCGAGCGTATATCTGGCTGTTAATGTCACGCTCTATTTGTAAAACCTCGTTCAAGTCCAACCGGATATTTTGCCCTAAAGCCGTCACCTCAACAAAATCCAGGCCTTGTCGCTTTGCCTGCTGAGCTTTTCGGGGTAAATCTGATTCTTCCAAATCGCCCGGATCAAAGCATATAAATAGCTGTCTCATCAAACGTCGAAACTCTTCGATTTCTTTTTTAACGCCCTCTATGTCACTGACTGTAGTCATAGGAAAGCTGATATATGCCTTTTTGTTTTGTCCCCCGAAGACTAATCTGTAGAATGTCTCAGCGGTTTCCTGCTCAGCGCCACGGGCTAAACAATAAAAAGGGATTTTTTCGTTGATGCCTTTACACAGCATTTCCGTACCAATGATTTCTTCCTCACGCCAGACAATCAAATCTTTAAGGCAATGGCCGATAGTATGCTCATGGGTGAGCCGAGCGTGCAAAGCAATAACGCCATCAATTAGACAAATATAAATGTCGGCTCCAAGCTGACGCATCTGGTCGGAGTCCACAGCCGGAAACAGTCCATGTCGCCAGCGGAAAGTAGCATGAGTATTTACTATCAGATGCGGGACTTTTTTGGCTTTTGCGATGATGTCTTTGAAGACGCTGCGGCGAAGTGAGCTTAGCCTTTTCAGTGGTATATCCAGAATTTTGCCGGGCGGAACGTCCGGGGCCTCTGCATACATCATTTCGCCAACGTTGCACAGCAGGACTTCCTTCCCTTTTCGCCCAGCAAGCTGACAGACCTTTTCAAGATAACTCTTCTTATCCAGGCCGACCATCCCTGTTACAACAATTATCATTTCGTCCCTCGTCCCCCGTTTTTACCTTGAGTCTTGCGTCTTTACAGGTTTTTCAGCCGCTGCTGTTTGTCGTAATCTTTCAGAGCCGCTATCAATTCACCAAGATCGCCGGCTATTATTTTATCAAGATTATAAAGCGACAGGTTGATTCTATGGTCGGTCACACGATTTTGAGGAAAATTGTAAGTCCGTATTTTTTCGGATCTGTCACCGGAGCCGACCATGCTTCTGCGTTGTGACTCCCGCTCAGCCCTTTTCTTGCCTTCATATAGGTTGTAAAGTTTGCTACGCAGGACCCGCCAGGCCTTTGCTCGATTTTTGTGCTGACTTCGCTCATCCCGCATATTGACAGTGATTCCGGTGGGAACATGCTCAAGTCTGACGGCACTATTGACCTTGTTAACATTTTGTCCGCCCGGCCCGCCGGCCCTGCTGATATACTCAACCACATCGTTGGGATTTATCTGGATATCCAGCTCTCCCGGCTCCGGCAGCACTGCTACCGTTGCCGCCGATGTGTGAATTCTGCCCTGCGATTCGGTCTGGGGCACCCGCTGAACACGATGACCGCCGGCCTCGTATGCCAGCTCGGAATAAACGCCCGGACCCTTAATGCTAAATATCACCTCGCGAAAGCCCCCCATTTCAGATACGTGAAAACTAAGCGGCTCTATTTTCCATTTGCGGCCTTCGGTATACTTTATGTACATTTCATACAAATCACGCGCAAAAAGTGCCGCTTCTTCACCGCCGGTGCCTGCTCGTATTTCCATTATGACCGAATCTACATCCATTTTATCAGCCATAACCAGAGTATTTTTAATTTCTTCCATTTGAGCTTGTTTTTTATTTTCAAGCTGCTGGAGCTCTTCTTTCGCCAGAGATTTAAAGTCTTCGTCTAACGCTTTATCCGTTAAAATCTCCCGGGTATCTTTAATGTTAGCTATTATTTTTTGGTATTCGCGATATTTTGTAGCTATTGCCTTGAGCCTGCCCTTTTCTTTCGATAGCGCTACGAGTTTTGCGGAATCCCCGGCAATAGCTATGTTTGAAATCTGCTTTTCAATCTCATCATAGCGAGACTCAATCTGGTCGAGTTTGGCTAAGAAACTATCTTTTATATCAGGCATAGATATGATCCTATAAATGTACCCCATTAGAAGTATCGGATCCCGAACAGTCGCTTCTAACGGGACATAAAAAAAATAGCGAATAGTAACCACGGATTACCATATATCTGCACAATTTATGTAATTCGCGGTGCTAATCGCTTATATCGGTAAAAAAGCTATTGTTTTTTGTCTTTTATGTTCTTTTTGATATAGGTTTTGCCGTATTTCTTCTGGAAACGCTCTATTCGACCGGCTGTATCGACATATTTTTGCTTGCCTGTATAGAACGGATGGCACATCGAGCAAATTTCTGCGTGGATTTCTTTCACCGTGCTGCGAGTCTCAAAAGTGTTGCCACAGCCGCAACGAACCACTACTTTATCGTACTTTGGATGAATACCTTCTTTCATAACCATAATGCTCCGAAATAACTTATAATTTGAATTTTAACAAAACAAACATAAACTGCAATAAAATTTTCCCTCGAAAAACCTTTTTTCAGCCGTGCCCGCCGTGCCGTCTACTTTTAGCCCCCAGCTCTGTGCTGGGGGGAATTGGCTTTGATTGGGTTTGTTTTCACCAAATGTCCATTTCGATTTTTTCTCATATTCCATTGTTATAATTAAGCTTACCTGCATTTGACTTTTTCGAAAATTGGCTTTGTTTTGCATAAAAAAGGGTCGATTTGTAGAGAGTTCTCTACAACTGTAAAACACGTTGTTAGTTTCGTTATACGTTTATCGGTTGCGCAACTGGTTTCGATTAACGTTAGACGTCTAACGTGACGAGCAGCGCAATGGCGTAAGCCATCCCCAAGCGGACTGCAACCGGATATTCGTTCCCTGGTCTATTGATATCCACCGTAAGGTGTCCTGTGGACTGCAACCTAATTTTCTGATAACCAGATAACCTGATAATCCTCCGTCTATGATATGATCTACTATATACGCTATACGCGTAACGAGGCCGTATTATACCAAAAACGGCTTAATTTTCAAGTGAAATTTCTAACCACGGATTGCACAGATCCATTCTCCGCAGTAGCACTGCTACGAAGGATGAATTAACGCGGATGGATTCGGCAAGGACATTCGGCCCCTAAGGGGTCGAAGCCCTCACCACAAGTCCCGTAAGGGATCCCCTAGGGATTTGGTTACAATAGTCTATAAGTATATGCGTATATACTTATAGACTACTTTAAGAATCAAAAATCTACAAAAAATTGAATCGTTGTGACTTGCTCTAAATCCAAGAATAATTGCATTGGTCAGCCGATGTAGGAATTGTTGAACACCCTTTTCAAACCGGCTTAATTTTCAAGTGAAATCTTTTCTGGATTCTGGATACTGGATGCTCGATTCTACAAAAATAAATCGTAGGATGGACTTTAGCCCATGCGGTTCCTATATAAGTATATGCGTATATACTTATGAACTACTCTAAGAATCGAAAATCTACAGAAGATTTAAGCGTTATAACTTGTACATCGTATCTTGTCGGACAAAACCGGCTTAATTTTCAAGGGAAATTTTTCTCGATACTCGATACTGGATGCTCGATTCTCATGTAGCACAAGCTTCCAGCTTGTGAAAATGTAATTTTATACGCCTCCAGCATACACAACCAAGATGGTTGTGCTACTTTGTGATTTGCTCTAAATCCAACAAATAATTTTATTGGCCAGCCGCCATTCGTGGCTGTGCCTATTTATTAGATTGTCCCGTCCCACCTCGTGGTGACTTAGGATTATTTTCTCCTTGAGTTGGTTTAACGCCTCTTGAGTCTGGTTTTACTCCTTCTTTAATCGGCCTAACACCAAATTTATCAGCTTCACTTTTTTTACTCATGTTTCACTCCTGGTCTTCGTAAAAGAATTCTATATATTTATAATTGTCCTTTGAAATCACTAAACCAAATGAATCTTGTATTTCCTCTCCAAAGGTACCATCTGGCTTAATCTTATATACTTTCTCTAAATAAATGCTCTCTTCATCGATAGAAGATGAAGCATATGAATTTTGCCCATAATATCCTCCTATCATACTATCGTCTTTCAAATGAATCAGCATAAAACAGCTTTTTCTTTGATGGATAAAATAATCCCACGCTGTAGAATAAGGCAGTTGAAAAAATCTATATAAGAACTTCTTATTTATAAGAAAGTGCCAAAGAAATGGCCAGAAGACGGGCGCTGCTAAACAATAGAGCAATATGAATAGAACCAGCAAAAATATATTGATTTTGTACCAACCATAAACGAAAAAGGGGATTGCAATTGGTGAGAGAAGGGCAAAGTTAACTATCGAAAAGAAAACACAATCGTAAATTAGAGCATGCTGGCTTGCTTCCTTCTTGCTATGAAAGAGAGACCATATTTTTAGCGATACAAAGCCGGGTAAGAAGAAAAAAACAAAAATGAGTATCGAATTCAATCCATAAAGTTTCATTGCTTCTGCCTTTCTTCCACGATTTTGATTTCTTCTTCGTTTAGACCGTAGAGGGCGTAGACGAGATTGTCGATTTGTTTATCGGTGGTGTCAATTTGACGCTGAATCCGAGTTTTTTCGTCCGGAATCTTGGCGGCAGCCAACTGCTTGTGTAAATCCAACATCTTGTCAACAAGCTTCACCAATCTATCATGTTTTAAAACATCTTGTGGATTATCGAAATCAATTGTTCGGATGGGGAGCTGATATAAGACTGTTGGTTTGACTTGTGCAAGTACACGCCCCTCTTCCAAGGTTAATAGGCGATAAGCAAATACAAAGAGGGTCGAGTTAAGAATGCCCATCAAATACTTTTCGTTTATTTCTTTAATTGTGGCAAAAAGGTACAATCCATCCGTTACAAAAGTCTGCATTTCATCGATTGCGAGAGCGATTTTATCATCAGTGATAACACCGATGAATTTTCCTTCTTTTAGAAATATTCCTTCTTTTCGTGGACGGTGCAGACAATACAGAGGGTGTTTTTTCTGTACAACCTCTTTGCAGGTGATGGAATCAGCGAACTTGTCGATATATGCGCAAATATTTGGAAGTTTCGAAAAATCGTCATTTCGCTTTGTATAAATCAACCATAGATCTGAGCAGTCGATGAAGAAACGCTTGACTTGCCTTCCGCCCGTTAAAACTCTTCTTAAGTTGGACTTTTCTAAGTTATATTGTGATACAGTGCTTGTCGAAACAATGAAAGCTTCTTTCAAGTCAGGGCTGACGCCTCGCTGGATGCCATCTCGGTCTATGAAGGCACGAAGTGGTTTATGTGGTATGCTTTGGAGTTTGTTGAGAATCTTATAGTGACGGAATCTTGAGGTGATAAACAATCTGCCCGGAAGAGACTTCAGATCGTCCTGGGAAATTTGTGTGAAACGCGAAGGTTCGAGTATTGCTGCTGGCTTTTGTGCCTTGGGCAGTTTTGAAAGATCAGAAACTATGATTTTATCATTTGGTACAAGGTTTTTTTGAGTGACAATGATTGAGGCTGGCCGAGTGACTTTGTCAAAGACATCACCCATATTCAAAAATGAATGAATGCTCGAAACCTTTAGAATATAGTCTCTAAGCTTCGCGTTATCAGATTGGTAAAGAATAACATCTGGTAAAATCATCCCAAGTAAACCATTAGGGGCAAGCTTGTTGAATGATTGGTAGAAGAAGTACATGAATGAGTCAATCATTCGAACTATGATCTCTCTATTGTTTTTTCGGTAGTACTCTAGCTCGTCGGTGGTGAAGGTTGCACCCCAAGGTGGGTTACCGATGATAATATCAAAACCGGGATTTTTTCCTGAAAAAATTTCCGAAAATTCCTTCTTCCAGGTGAAAGCATTTATTTGGTGGCGAAGTTCTTCTGTTATTGAATTCGGGTCTTTATCTTTATAGAAGTCCGGGCCGATGAGGGAATTGCCGCACTTTATATTGTTGCCCAAATCAGGCAAGGCCCTTTCGTGAAATAGACGATACTGGTTCTCAAGCGTTTGCTGGTTTTCGCCTTCAAGGACTTTTAAAAGCAGTGATAACTTGGTGACTTCAACGGCTTGAGAGTCGATGTCAACGCCGAATATGTTATTCAGCAAGATTTTCTTCTTTTCTGTTATTGTAAGAAACCACTGTCCGCCTTTTCCCTGATAAATCTGTTTTGTATTTTTAGCTGGATTATTTTCAACATACCAGTCGCGGTGATAATCCAGAAGATATGTATATGCTCCTAAAAGAAAGGAGCCTGAGCCGCAGGCGGGATCGAGGATTTTTAATTTTGTAATCTGTTTTGGCGTTTTACCTTCGCACAATTTGCCGACTGTATTTTTAACGATATAGTCTACAATATACGCGGGTGTATAATAAACGCCACCTGCCTTTTTAACTTCGGGCTTTTCCTCAACAACCGCTCTATGTGCGGACGTCAGCCGAATGACTTTGCCTAAAAACTGCTCATAGACATTGCCAAGTATTTCAGCAGGCAAAACGGAAAATTCGTATGGACTTTGCGGATAGTAGAGATGATACAAAATCCATTTGAGGTCTTTGTCATCGATAACGAGCTTTAGGGTAAGCTCGTCCGGTGGTTCGGGTCGGCCAGGCTCATCGGAAAAATGAAAAAGGCCTGAGTTGTATTTCTGGTCGGCCTTTTCAAATACTTCGCAAAGGCGCGGATAAGCTCTGTCACCGCTGCTTATTTTCAGTAATTGGCCATAATCTTCGATGCCGCGGTCTTCGCACAATCGCAGAAAAAGGATTCTATCAATGGTTTGCTGTACAGCAAAATTTATCTCACGTATAGATAGCAAGCGATTCCTTAACGCAATGATTTTGGCCAGCATTTCGCGCCATTTTTCAATTTCAGCGAGAAATTCGATGTCAACGGTTGTTGTGCCGCGTTTTCCTTTGGTCGAGATAGCGAATTTGTCGAAGGAACCTTTTAGTATAGCATCTCTGCTGAAAACACCGGCGATCTTGTCCCAGTTGTCGGGGTAGTCTTTATAGGTGAAGAACATAATTCTTGCGGTGCTGGCACTGTCGGCCTGTTTTGGGCGTCTCTGGCAGTCATAAACAGCAAACTCTTCAAAATCTGTAAGAATTGACAAGAGCAGCTTTGCACTCCAGGCATAACGCCTTAATTGATATGCGGGATGTACATCACCTTTGATGTCAACCGAGGGCTTTTTCGCCTCAAGAAAGAATTTGCGGACTCCGCCGATACGAAAGCAATAGTCCGGGGCTTTTGTGGCGCCGCCGACTTTTATTGCATCTTCATGTATGACATCCTTGTAAGCTTGGGCATAGCCGAGTTTGTTGGTTACATCCCAGCCTAATTCTTCGAAAAAAGGATCGATGAATTCTCTACGAAGCTGAGTTTCGTTGTATTGTTGCGAACGATATGCCTCGATATTACGATTAAACGTTTCTACAAGCTCAATAACTCTTTCAGGTGCTTTGGCCATGTCGCAATTTCTCCGCCATCTGGCTACGGACTTGTCCGCCGTAGGCGTGATTAGCCTACGCCAAGACAAGTTTGCTGTTTCCTTCATTATCTCTGTATTATATCAGCCGCACAAAAGCTATATTAGCTCTAATAATAAGAAAAACAAGCAGATTTTGCTCGCTTTGCTACGCTTAAATTATTGACATAACCACCTCTTAGATATTATAATATCCTAAAGACAAGCTGTATAAAGTCCGTTTTTAGAAAAGAGGTGATTTATGGGCTTGCAAAATGACAGCTTTTTTGCGAGGTTTAAATGGCATATCGCTATTATCTGTATTGCTGTAGCTATTATTGCCCTGCTTGCAATGTTTACAAACATCTTCTTAGCATCCGAAATCAATGTGCTACAGCATTTAGTGTGGCTGCTGGGAGCGCTTGTGTTTCTCAGCGCGCTTCTGGCGATGCTATCAAGAGTGATTAAGATAGTTGATGCACTTAAGGACAATAGCTCAAAGCTCGAAGAAGTTACTGGAGCTCTGGAAAAGATTCACACAGGCCTGGCGCAAATCAATCACAGTACCCGGCTCAGCGAAAAAGCAAAAGCCATCGCCTTTCGAGACGAGGAAAGGCAGTCTCTGCGCGAAGCCGTTTTTGATAAGCTCCAGCAGCACGATTTTGACGCTGCTTATGAAATCATTAACGAAATTGACAACCGCCCGGAATATAAAGAACTGGCTGAACAGCTACGAATCCAAGCCGACAAATATCGTAATGCAACGGACCAAGAACGGATAAGTCAGGTAATAGTACACATCGAAAAGCTGCTCGAAGACTGCCTATGGATCAAAGCAAGCACTCAGATTGAGCGGTTGATCGAGAGCCATCCGGATTCCGAAGTGGCAAAGTCAATGCGTCAAAAACTGCTCGACTGCAAAGAAGGCCACAAGAGAATATTACTCGCCGCCTGGGACGATGCAGTACAAAGTCAAGACACCGATCGCAGCCTTACAATTCTAAAAGAGCTGGATATGTACCTGACCCCCAATGAGGGACTGGCCTTGCAGGAAGCAGCAAGAGACGTCTTCAGAACAAAGTTGCACAATCTCGGCGTACAATTTTCGATCGCTGTTACTGAAAAGCAGTGGGCACTTGCACTGGACATCGGCCAACGGATTGTAAGCAACTTTCCGAACAGTAAAATGGCCGAGGAAATCCGCGATAAGCTGGATGTTTTAAAGCAGAACGTCCAATTGCAAAGCAGCTAAGAGAGATGTACCTTGTTAATCTTATTGAAAGTCAAACAATGATTGTGTCTTAATCATTGTTACCTGATCTGGATAAGCTGCAAAAGTATGAATATGCAGCTCACTACGTCTTGCCTCGAAGTCAATATAGCAGAACGGTTGTAAACCACCCATTTCCAACTCCGGAAATTTCATAAATAAACCCCGATTTCGCGCAAAACGCTCGAGGTCAACGTAGCTCTGCCGATACAAATTGGGGCTCATCTTTTCGACCTGAAAATCGGTCATATAGCTTACGCCTCGGCTCAACGTACATTTATGAGTTCGCGGGCCACGGAACTGAAAACGCTCGATCAGTCCTCGGTGCGGCAGCATCTGGCCAGGCGCGCTCACAACTTCGCTCAGACACATGTCCCCGGCAAAAACACTAACAACGTGAGTACAGCCTGTTACCCAGATCAGCGCCTCATATTTTTCCGTTTTTAATCGCCGATTGGCATAGATTTGAAAAAGTTCCGGATGCAAAGGTCTCTGAAAAAGGCTAAATGTCAATTGATCAACAGCTATATTAATTTGAGGTGATTCCATAACAAAAAACCTTAAAATTCAAACCTTGATTTCAGGGTTATTATACCAAAAACACCACGCCTGTTCAAGGGTAATATCAGTACTGATAACGCACAATATCGCACTTATGGGACGGTTATTTTGCAAGCTCAGGAGCATAAAAGAGTAACATCGTGATAATTTTTTTGAAAAAATCAAAAAAACAAATGATTGATTCACTTTTAATGATGAAAGAAAGCAATATTGATAATAGTTGCAATGATGTCGTAAAAAGCATGTGTCCCAGCGGTGATTCCAAAACCACGAATCGCAAAAAGAACTGCAAAATAAACGCCTGCGATTGTCCGAAAGCCAAACACTGTCCGGTTAAACGGAGCAGTTAGCGCAAACTGTCCGTTGACAAAGACTATGTGATGATGAGCACTAAATAGTGCTGCCGAAATAAGAACCGAGAGTATAATCGAATTCTTATGCTCAAATCCCATTACATCTTGAAACAACATCATCAAAACACATATCAAAATCAGCCGAAAAATAAGCTCTTCATAAATCCCCGCTCCTATTCCGGTGACAATATTGGCCAGCAGGTGCGAACTTTTTTCATTATTGCTATTAGTCCGTGCGGATGCCGACCGTAGTCCACTACTAATAATTGAAGAACAGGCCGGCACTATCCGCTTGTCTTCAACCCCGCGGCTTGGCTCGGCTTCCGATATTGGCGGAGCCGAAGTCAGACCCGCCTGTCGAGAGCCTCCAGGTCGAACGAAAGGGACTTCGTTGAAATTCGCCACAACTTGCGTTAATGGCGCATAGCTTGTAGATTGGCTGATATTGCTATTAGATTCAACCGGACCACTTAATATCAAACTTAAAACAATCAGCGGTGCCGCAAGGAAAATGCACTCGATTGTCATCGGCACTATATCAGCAAGAGCAAAGTACCATCGTTTTCGCGAAGTTATTTGCAGCGCTATCAGAACAATCACCACTGTCAAAGGAGGTGCAATCCATGCAAACCTGCTGCCAAGCCCCAGATAACTATCAAGAAAACTCTGCAACCAGATGAAAGCCACTACCCGATCTTGAGTCTGATTCAGCACATCTGTGTTTATTAAGATAGTCCCCAGCTCATAAAAAACAATAAACGGCAGTAGAAAAACAAGGGCGTAAATTGGCCGAGACGTCCGTTCAAGATAGGAGTCCCGCGTGAAATCAAGCAATTGACTCGTGCTGTACTTGTATTTATCCACCATCGCTTTTGATCATCGGCACTTTATTTCTATCATTATCACAAAGCTTGCATCTAAGCAAATAAGCAACGGCAACCAACTTTTACCCTCCAGCTTTTAATCTTCCAGAGTTTACTTTAGGCTAATTGAAATTACAACAATCAAAAATAACTACTTTTCAGGATGGCAATCATACTTCGACGGAACGAAGTTGGCGGATTTTACAGAGGGTAACCACGGATTACACGGATTTATTTTTATATTTAGCCCGCCAATTCATTGGCGGATTATTTATTGGCGAGTAAACCAAGACCGCACACCATAATCGTTAGTTTTATCAATCTACGCAACGCGCTTCACGCTTCACGAAATACGAGTAATATCGAAGGATCCAAAATCGCAGTACGTAATATGTAGTCGTATGTAGGATGGGCTTTAGCCCATGCGGTTCTATTAATGCATGTATCATTCACGAACAAGCATTTTCTCGCATTCAGCCTGGATATCATGCCAAGGCCGGCCAAGATAGATGCCTTCTCGAATATATCCATGGTAGGTCGACCACGGCCAATCTTCCACCCGCTCAACAAGCCCGTGCTTGACAGGATTGTAATGAATGTAATCGACATGGCGTTGCAGGTCTTTTTCGTTGCGAATCTGATGTTCCCAGAACCTGCGCTGCCAGATGCCCCGTTCGCGTTTGCGAGTGCGTGAAGGACTCTGATCATATTCAGCTCTGCCGGAACGAAGGTAGCGGCGGGTAAAGCCCGCCTTGATCCGAGACCATCGCAGCGAGAAATTGCGATCGCCTTCCGGCAGTTTCCACACGCAGTGCAAATAATCCGGAAGAAGACAAAACGCAACTACGTCAAAATAGCTTCGTCGTTTTGTTTCCTTCCATACATATCTTAGACAGAATCTGGCGTGCTCGTCCGTCAGAAAAGCTCGACGCTGGTGAGTCACAACGGTGAAGAAGTAGTAACCACCCTCAAATTGTGCACGCCTATAGTTTGTCATTGTATCAAGATATAAAACAATAATAGCAGCATGGGCTAAAGCCCATCCTACATTCTACATTCTTGCCACGTGACAACGTGACATCTTCTTGAGAATTCTATTGTCAATGAGTTTATTACGGACAATCACCGTTTTCTGTGCACTGTCCCAATACATTAATAGTTGGCTGTCGGTATTATTTTGAAGGTAGAACTGTATAAGTAAATTCGACAAAATCATCACAGTAATTCCCTATAGCATGATGTTTTCTTGGGCTAATTATTGATAAATATATAGCAAAAATTCCGCTTATATCATTTTCTTGAATAGAATAAGTTAATGTGTTGTTTTCCCACCATTTTATTAGGCTAGGTCCAATATTTTTTGAGACACCATATTGTAAATTATCACCAAGGGGATCGCTTGCAGTAATAACAAATTCTAATGAGTCACTTGGATGAAGAACAAGATTTGTACGTATTGTATGTTCTATTAAAGATGGAGTCCAAACATTACCCAAATTATCTCGCGCGCTCTCTATTCTTGGGAAGAAATCTTCTGATGTTTCAAGCTTGCTACGATAACGAACAATTCTAGTCCTCAATTCACCTGCTATACCATAAGCTAACTGTTTTTGGTGTGGCAGTAATTCACGTCTGTGGGCTTCTGGATCTCTAAGTTTTTCAAGTTCAGAAAGATATACTTCTATTGTTTTCCAATCCCCGAATGCTTCTGAAAACACATTCCAGTGTTTCTTTAAAATTGTTTTGATGTCATAAAAGTCAGCGTAATAAATTAGCCTTTCATCTATTGTGCCAAATTTTTGTTTCTTTTCTTCCTCACTCTTTCGCTCTTTCCATCTTTGGATTCTTTCTACTGTAACACCGCATTTGTCGAGCCATTCCTCTCCAAAAGCATTACTGAGAACAGCAGATATAAAGTCTCGAAGGGCATTTTCTGTATCTTTCAATATTTGAGAAATATCCATAAGCAAATCCAAGACTTAACTATCGTTTATCTGGTTTCCGCATAACGTCAAGCTCAGCGGCTGCGCCGCGTAGCGGTAACAGGTTACATGGAGCGCTATGTTAGCAACCGCTTGGCTTTCTTTTCATTAATGCCGCCGGCGAAGCAGGTATCTTTATACCAGTACCCTTACCAATAATAGGTAGAAATATGTCCTGTGCGTTCCTTATCACATAATCGCCTAACCTATACCCACGTCCCTCCCAGGGTTTTGTTCCTGGCTTTCCAACAATAACAATAGGCTGGCAGCCATTTTTACATGTATAAATTGTTTCTTCTCCTTTTCGAGAGAGCTCTGCCTCTTGTAATGTCTGCTCCTGGCCACACGTGGGACAACTAGTATACATTTCGGCGTCCGTTGGAAGACGAGCCCCGTTAGGAACGTTAAGCTTACTGATCACCACATCTTCTACTCTTGTGAGCTCGGGAATTAACGCTAACCCAATATATGCAACGCCAAAACCCGCTAACAACCGCCCTTTTGACTCGTCTTTGTTTGAGACTCCAGCATGCGCTCCAGCTCCCCCAGCTACGTCAATAAAGTCCTGTACTAACCTTGACTCACGCTTCCGAAGAATGCTTGCATCCTCCAATTGTTTTCGTGCTTCACCACCCTTCTTATTTGAGCCAAGCCTGATCACAGCAATAGCATTGAAAAGAGATTCTAAAGCTGCTCTGACTTGCGAATTAGCAGCTTCCCACTGCGAATGATCGAATGCAGATTTTGCTTGTGTAAAGTGATTAATGGTCTCATTTAGGCCCTGCCTTGTAAGCTGTTCAATAAGTTCTTTGTAGATTTCATCCATTTTAAACTAAAAGTCAGCTAACAATGAGTTCACCGGCTCCGTAGGGCAAGATTCAGCATGGGCAACAGACAGTTGCCCATCCTACCCGGGCGGTGGGCTACAAGCACCACCATACAATCTTTTATCTCGTTTTTATTCCGCAAACAAATTTTGTCCGTCGCCGTCCCGGCGTCGGCTAAACATTTAGATTCACCAAAAATGTGACTCGCTTGTCGGCGGTATTATGGCCGGAAATGTCGGGAAAGACAAGAAAAAACCGCGACTAAGTCGCGCAATGGTGAGGTTTTCAAGAGAAAATGCTTGTTTTCCGGACAAAGATGGTCATAATGCTAACTCGTGTTTTGCATATTCATAAATGTATATGCGAGACCCTATTAAGGAGATAGGCAAATAACGGTTTCGACGGAGACTAATTTAGTGCTGATTAAATTCAGCGTTCGGGGTGCTATCGGATTCGTCTCCCACGCGGAGATGCTCAAGGTTTTTCAGCGGGCCTGTGCGCGAGCGGGTCTAAAAGTCCAGCACAGTCAAGGTTTTAATCCGCATCCCAAACTATCCTTGTCCCTGCCGAGACCCGTCGGCGTTGAGTCAGATGATGAATTGCTGTGCGTTCAGATGAATGGGGGCCTAAACGAGTCAGAGATTAAGACCCGGCTTTCAGAACAATTGCCCGAAGGCTGTGAGCTGCTTTCGGTAAGTCTTGCTAAAACTAAAAGGGCTGTCCAACCTCGTTCGACTACCTACATATTGCCGGTTAAGCCGGAATGGATTAATGATAAGTTAAGAGCAAGGATCGATAGCGTGCTGGCGAGCGAAAGCCTCATTGTAGAGCGAAGGATAGACCCAAAAATTCCGAAATCTAAGATGGTTGACGTTAGGCCTTTCTTGGAATCGATTAAGTTAGACGGAAATAATATAATTGTTGAATGCGACATTACACCGGCTGGCTCGATACGGGTTGATGAGATTCTGGAGCTGCTGGAAATAGATATAGAAAAACTAACAGCACCTGTTAAACGTACGAATGTGCAATGGCAAAAAACCGAAGACAGAATTCAGACGACAGAAGACAGAATAATTCTAAATTCTGACTCCTGACATCTGACTTCTGAAGGGATGAATTATGTCAAGAGAGATGTTGATAAACGTAGCTGAGAGTGAAGAGTGTAGAGTAGCGGTAGTTGAGAATGGTGTGCTTGAGGAGCTGTATTTAGAAAGAGCGAGCCTGGGCAGACACGTCGGTAATATCTATAAGGGTAAAGTAGTAAACATTGAGTCCGGCATACAGGCGGCATTCATAGACATCGGCATACATAAAAATGGCTTTTTGCACATCAGCGATGTGCACCCTCGATACTTCCCCGGTGCTCGCGGTAATGCTGTAGAAAGCATAGGCCAGAGGAAATCGCTCAACGAGCGACCGCCCATTCAGAGTTGTTTTCGCAAAGGCAGCGAAATTATCGTTCAGGTAACCAAAGAAGGCTTAAAAACCAAAGGGCCAACTCTTAGCACATATCTTGCCTTGCCGGGCAAATATCTGGTTATGATGCCCTGGATGAAAAGGCATGGAGTTTCGCACAAGATTGAGGATGATGATGAACGCAAAAGACTAAAACAAATCCTCGAACAGAGCACCCCCCCGAAGGGACAAGGCTTTATTATCAGAACGGCTGGACAGGGATGCTCAAAGAAAGATATACAAAATGACCTGAGGTATCTGAAACGATTGCAGAGCACCATTGAAAAACGGATGGAAAATGAAAAAGCACCGGGTGCGCTTTATCAGGAGTCGGATTTGGTAATCAGAGCATTGAGAGATGTTTTTAACAGCAAAATAACTAACATAATATGTGATTCCGAAAATGTGGTGCGTAAAATCAAGGTCTTTCTTGCCCAGGCTTATCCCCGTTTGAAACAGAGGGTAAAGTATTATGACAGCAAAATTCCACTGTTTTATAAATATCAAATAGAGGACGAGATCGCCAAAATCCAGTCCCGCACGGTTCATCTCAAAGGCGGCGGCTCCATTGTGATTGAGCAGACCGAAGCGTTAGTCTCGATAGATGTCAACAGCGGGCGGTATCGCAGCAATAAAAACGCAGATCAGACTGCGTATGAGAGTAATATGGAAGCGGCACACGAAATCGCACGTCAGCTCAGATTGCGAGACTTGGGAGGATTGATAATCTGCGACTTTATCGATATGCGCTCTCAGAAACACCGTAAAGATGTAGAAAGAGTTTTTCGAGAAGCTGTCAGGGCCGACCGTGCCCGGATGAGAATAATGAGGATAAGCCGGTTCGGCGTAGTAGAAATGACACGCCAGAGGATGCGCCCTTCACTGCAGTTCAGCACCTACTTGGCCTGCCCGCATTGCGGCGGAACCGGTTTTATGAAAAGCCATGAGTCATCGGCTATTGAAATTATTCGGCTGTTGAATCTTTCAGCCTCGAAAAAGCAGATAAAGCGTGTTGAGCTGTCAGTCTCACCGCAGGTCGCGGACTATTTGAACAATGAAAAGAGAGCGACGATTGCAGAGATAGAGCAGCTCAGTGGCAAACGCGTCGTCATTCATTCTGTGCCGGATTACTCCGGCGAAAAATACGACTTGGTCTGTTATAATGAGCGAGATAGTGTGTTAAAATTATAATAGAAGTTTTAATAACTGTTTGCCAGAGGACGTTAGAACAGTGACACAGAAAAAAGTAATAGACATCTTAAGAATACGATCTTACATAGGAAATTTAAGCTGTGAGCAGTTCTTGAACGACAAAAAAAACTCAGGATGCTGTAGTTCGTAATCTTGAAATCATAGGAGAAGCGGCAAAGAACATATTTATAAGGAGCGAAAGGTAATTGCAGTTTGACCTTGACTACGCACGGAAGGTAATCAAAACCGAGGCCGAGGCGATAAACGCTGTTACGCCGATTGTCGATGCGTCCTTTGAGCAAGCCTGCAGAATGATTTATAACTGCAGCGGCTCAACCATAGTAAGCGGCATCGGCAAAGCTGGTATAATCGGACAAAAGATAAGCGCCACGCTGGCTTCGACCGGCACGCCGAGCCACTTTCTTCATCCAGCTGAAGCGGTCCACGGCGACTTGGGCAGACTCCGCAAAAACGATATAGTGATTGTTCTAAGCTACGGCGGCGAAACAGATGAAGTTCTCCGGCTGATAAACCTGGTAAAACAATTAGAGATTAAACTCATCGCAATCACCAGCGATAATCAATCTACCTTGAGTAAGCACAGCAACGTGGTGCTGTGCCTGGGCAAAATGAATGAGGCTTGCCCGCTCGGCGTTGCTCCGAGCGTCTCTACCGCCTGTATGCTGGCGGTTGGTGACGCCCTTGCATTTACGGTGATGAAGGCACGTAATTTCAGTGTAGAAGACTATGTAAGATTTCACCCAGGAGGCTCACTTGGGACAAAGTTAATGACGGTCGAGCAATCAATGATGTTCAGACAAGGTGAAGAACTGCCCCTCGTGGAAGTCAGTGATACGATAGAAAAATTGCTCGAAAAAACCCGCGATGTAAAACGTCATGGGGCCGTGATGGTCGTGGATAAAAACGGCAAATTGACCGGCATAATTACCGACGCGGATCTTCGACGTTTGATGACTCAAAAAGGGCCAAAGGCCTTTAGCTTAAAAGCCGGGGACGTTATGACGGCTGATTGCAAGAGAATAAGAGCCGACGCCCTTGCTTCCGAGGCGACTGCTATTTTCCATAAACATAGAATCGATGACCTGCCGGTTGTTGATGCGAACAATAAGCCCGTTGGCTTAATCGATGTGCAGGATATAGTGACAATTAAGATTGTTGGATAGGTAAGAGGGATACTCGATCCCGGATACTCGTTGCTCGTAGAGAACGGTATGAGGAGTATCGAGAATCGATATTACTATGGCAAACCTTTCAGACATACAGGTTCTGGTAATCGATGTTGATGGCGTCTTTACAGATGGAACGATAGTGGTTAATAGCGACGGCAGCGAGAGCAAGTTTTTCAGTGTGCTGGATGGCCACGGCATTCGATTGTGGCACAGAGCAGGTTTAAAGATGGTTTTTTTAAGCGGAAGGCTGTCGCAGCCGACGAGACATCGTGCTGAGCAGCTTGAAGTTGAATATGTATTTCAGAATTGCCACAACAAGCTCGATACACTTGAGAAATTTCTTCAGCAAACAGGGCTGTCGCCGGACAATATAGCTTATATCGGAGATGACTTGCCGGATTTGCCGGTAATAAGACATGTTGGCTTCGGAGTGGCTGTTGCCAACGCCGTCGATGAGGTGAAGCAATATGCAGATTACGTAACCGCTCGTCCCGGCGGCAGTGGTGCTGTGCGTGAAGTAATAGAATACATCCTGAAAAATTCAGGCAGATGGCAAAAGCTTATGGAGAGATACTTATCTGACGACAGTCAAGATTCGTCGTAATGACAGAGTGAGATTTTATGAAATCTAAGCTGCGAACCATCCTTATATGTCTTCTTTCGCTGGCTGCGGTTCTCGCAATGTATCTGGCGTACAGCCGGGCAAGCAAGACCCCTCAGATCGACATCGATTTGGGAGAAAGGTCTTTTGACGCAGTTTCCGATAGCAACGCCGGCGAGTTCGACAATGAGATCGGTAAAATTGCCAACGTTGGGATTGGCGGGGTTAAAAAGCCAGTGTTCCGGCACATAAGCAACGGCCGGATTGACAGAGAATTTGGGTTCGAAGAGCTTCTGCGCGAGGATAAAGGCGAATGGGAAGTTGAAAAACCTTTTTTGAATATTCATAAAAACGATTTTAAATGTTTTGTCACAGCCGACAGAGGCAAGGTCCAGATTGAAAATGCTGTTGGCAGACTCAGCCCAAAGGACGCAACATTTACAGGCAATGTAGTAGTCCATATTTTGCCTGAGACCGGCAGTGACATTAAAGAAAGTTTTATTTATCTTAGTGATGTTATCTTTATTAGTGAAAAATCTCTGCTTTCAACTGCTGGGCCGGTCAGGTTCGTTTCCCAGGATGCTCAAATGCTGGGCACAGGAATGGAAATGATCTATAATGACCAGTTGGAACGAATGGAGCTATTCAGAATAGTCCATTTGGCGGCCCTGCACATTAAGGCTTCACAAGTGGCTTCGTTTTCGCAAACTACACAGCACAGCAATGACCAGGCTCAACCCAGCAATGACCAGGCTCAACCCAGCAATGAACAGGCTCAACCCGCTGTTAATAATAGCGTCCCAAAACAAAACGAGACGCCAACACCTGCCAGACAAGCCGTCGAACAGAAACACGGTGAATACTATAAATGTGTGCTCAGCAAAAATGTCGTGATCGATTCCACTGAGCAATTGGTTTTAGCTGAAGATAAAATTTCCATAAACAATATTTTCTGGTCAAGAGCATCGAATGAGGAAATTAAAAAAGTCGAAACCGCCGGCAAAGATGAAGACATAATAGATATAGAAGAAGGAGAAGATAAGAAAATCGAAGAAGATAAAAAAGTCGAAGAAAACAAAGAAGCTAAAGAAGACACAAAAGCCGAAGAAGGCACAAAAGTTGATGAAGATAAAAAGGTAAGCAGCGTCACAACCTCTGCAGACAGCGTGCCGAGTCAGCCGGCTCAAGCGCTCCGTGATACAATTATTACCTGTGACAATGGAATTTTCATTATTCCGATGAACTCTACCATAATACAGGATGATTTTATTCAATCTGCAATTGACAAAAGCCTCACAGCCACAAAACCGCCCTTGGATCTTGATGATAACGGGGAACGAACAATACTTATAACTGACAAAATCGATTATGACGCCACGACCGACAATACCATAGCTGCCGGTCCATTGGAGCTTACCCTCTACGTCAGCGATGCTGCGGAAGCCGAAAGTCTGCAAAGCCCTATTCCAATGAATATAAAAGCTCGGAAAGAAGCCAGATTTCTATCGCCGTCGAATCAGGTTACCTTCGAAGGCGACTGCGTATGCACAATGAACCGAGAAGAGCCGAATAATGTCGGGCAGAAATACACGCTATCGGCACCAAGGCTTATAGTAAATCTCTCGTCAGATAACTTGAATACAGAATCAAGTATAGAGCATATTACCGCTGATGGCGGCATAGTTAAACTCCAGGGTGTCAAAACGATAAAAGGAGAATTGTTCAGCGGCGTTGATTTAGAGTGTTATAGGATCGACCATGATGTCGTTAATGAGCTGTTTACAGCCGCCGGTCCCGGCATTATACGATTAAACAATTCGAAAGTCCCCGACTCCAATCAACAGCAGAGCGGATTCAGTTTGCGCAAACCATGTTATGCTTTTTTGAGAGACTTTAGTACCTTGAAGGGTTTTATAAAAGACAATTTGATTATTGCTGACGCTGAACCGGGCCGGACATTACGAATTGATTACTTTCCTGTTGTCGAAGGCAGCTATGGTCAGCAGGTTAAGGCTACCGCAGCCCACACCGAGGTCGGTTTTGTGCAGACTGCGGATGGTCAGAGCGAACTTTCAATGCTGATCGCCTCCGGAGGAATTACCTATAAGGAAGATGACGGCAACGAGTTCATTGGCAGCAAATTATTTTATGACAGTGAGAAATCGGTATTGAGGGTCGAAGGTGATGAAGCAGAGCCATGCTATTTTAACGGCGCTCTTGTTGAGAAAATCTTATATGACCCGAAGACCGGTAAATTCGAAGCACCTCTTGTCGGCCCCGGCACATTGCAGATGAAATGAAAAACGGAAACGTAGGACGGGCATCCACGCAGGGCAGATTACCCATTATGAAAAAATAATCAAGTGCAAAGCTGCTGCAAGTCAGCTATGGTCAACTGACCCAGCTGTGCGATAATTTTTTCAGCCAGGCTCAATTCGTCGGCATCATAAGAGTTTGTTACGGCAACGGTGTGCATTCCAGCCTTCTTAGCAGCCTCAAGTCCCCAATGAGAATCTTCTATTACAACACATTGCTCTGCTGTAATTAAATGCTGACGGTTGTTATTCAGTTTTCGCAGAGTTAGTAAAAATCCATCGGGGTTTGGTTTTCCTTTTTTTACCTGCTCAGCGGAAACTATCACCGTAAAGAAATGACGCAATCGTGCCTGCTCTAATATCAATTCAATCTCGGCACGCACAGCCCCCGAACATATCGCCATCGGTACATTATTCTCCTTGAGCATCTCCAGGAAATCACGCACGCCTTCTATTATTTTACCCTCGGTCTGGGCTAATTCTTCAAATATCTGGTTTTTTTGCAGCACCAGATTTTCGATTTTTTGGCCATCAAGCCTGGGCTGGCTCCTCTCTGCAACCAGATTAAAACAATCAACATCTGTTAAGCCGAGATATTCTTTGTAGTAATCTCTTGTTGGAATCTCGATGCCATACTGTGCCAGGACGCGATTGAAAGAGCGGAGGTGCAGAATCTCAGAATCGGTTATTACACCATCAAAATCAAAAATAACGGCTTTGAGCATAAAATTTTATTGATCCCCAAGATTTTCTAACTTTGTAATCCAATCGTTAAAATGCAGACATTCTTTACGCATTGTTTCCAGACCAATTCGACTTGCTGCTGTTATGCCGTTTATTGTTTTTCTAAAATCTCGAAACGCTCCTTCAATTCGCCGCGAAGGGCATGTATCATAATGATCATTAATCTCTTCAGGAGTTGAAAATTTATTCCGAATTATCAGGAAAGTTGAAGATAACTTTTTATCGCCAAGGCTTTCCGCTAATTTCTTAGGAGATGAAAAGAGCAATGCCTCAAATTCGTGCATCTGAACATAAGGAATAAGACGACGAGGATTAAAAGAATTTCCCAAAGACCCCGCAATATCTTCCAAAACGCTGCATTCGACTACACCAGCTTTTTCTGCGGAATTTTGGCAATGATTTGCCTGGTCTCTACCGGGCCAGTCCGTAGGCATTCCATAAAAGTCAACCATCGTTGTACAAATCAAAGCAGCATCTTCTTTCAAAGATCTCACAATGACATCTTTTGATTTAACATACGGGGGTATTCCACCTTGTCGCCTAAACATTACCGCATGTAAGTCAATCCGGCGAGAGTCAAAATAAGGTTTTAAAATATCTCTGATAAAAGCTCGCTCCGTCTGGCCTTCCACAAGCACGCGAATCCTATTCATTCTCCGGCCTCCCCTCCAAAAGATTCATTTCCCAAAGTTCGCCGAGAGAATAATCGTCAATCCATTGTTTTAATTTTTCCAGTGGAAGTCGTCTGAATACAGATTCTTCATTTTTCCGCTCAACAACAATAATATCTTGGGGGTCGAATTGACTAATTAAGCTCGCCGATTGAGTAGCAACAATAACCTGCGTTTTAAGCGAGGCCTTTTTAATCAATTCCGCCAACAATGCCAGCGCTAACGGATGCAATCCCAGTTCCGGCTCATCGATTAAAATTGTAGTTGGCGGGCAAGGTTGTAGTAAAGACGTAGCCAAACAGATAAAACGAATTGTTCCATCAGATAAATGGTGGGGCTTAAAAGGGTAATCAGAACCCTTTTGCCTCCAGCGCAGCCGAATTTTGTCATTTTTATTGGGTTTTAAAAGAAAATCATCAAAAAAAGGTATTACCAATTTAACTGATTCAATAATCTCATTATAAGCTTTAGGCTCGTTATTTTGCAAATCCAACAAAAAAGGGGCAATATTTGAAGCATCAAATCTTAAATATTCACAATCGTCAGCTTCTCTAAAACCACGCATAGGAGCAAATTTGCTCGTATCATGGAAATGATAAATCTTCCATTCTCTAATTGAATCTAAAATATAATCACGTACTTTTTTTGATCCGTATACTAGCCTACTTAACAAGGCTGGTCTTGATGAACCGGAAGCAATTTCAAACCAACCAGTCTTTTCCCAGTATGTTTCTTCATCATTTATAAGAAACGTTTCATCTATAGTAGGTGCTAGTTTAAATCGATAGCCATTATTTCCAAACATTATTTTAACTTCAATTCTTGGCGTTATTTTGGGTCCATTAAAAAGTAAATCACTACTTCCGCCGCTATCTTTAGTATAGTTTTTGAGACTAGAACTATCCAAATTCGGCAATGACAACTCCATCATAGCTCTCAACAAACGAAAAAAATCGATGAAGTTGCTTTTTCCTGAGCCATTGGGACCAATCAAGATATTTAGATTTCGAAGCTCAAAATCCTCGAGATTTCGAATGGATTTGAAGCCTTTTATGGTTAATTTGCTGATTGCCTGTCCCATATACTTTTCCTTTTTATGCCAAATCCTTCCCGGAGAACAAAAAACCCCAGCGGTTTTTGCCGGGGTTTCATTATACAATTGACAATCGATAATTTACAATGATTTTATTCCAGTTCCGGCACTGGACCGACAAGGACTTCGTAGTTTAAGAAAGTTGACTTGTCACCGGTGCAGATTGTCTCTGTTAAAGCTTTAATTTTGTGAGCGTTTTTGGAGATAAATCTTCTTGCAGTGACAGCCTTGCGTTGTTTCATGGGGATTTTTAAGCCGTTTTCGGCGGCGACTTGCATATCGACATCGGTGCCGGCCTGGCCGCACAATAGATAACCATTAATCAAATCTATTGCTATATCAACTAACGCCCTGCCATAGAGATCCATATATTCGGTGCCGTTTTCTTTTACAAAGGCAATTGCTCTTTTCAATTGCTCCATCCCTTCAGCCAGTTTTTCAAGCAGGTCATTCATTTCAGGGTCGAATTTTTGCTGGGTAAGACCTGCGATAAGATTTTCAGCGGTCCCGCTGCAGACGCCACGAACCGCAGCTACAACCTGTAGCTGGCTTGTCCCTTCATAGATGGTGGTGATTCGTGCGTCTCTGGCGTGCCGTTCACAGGCATAGTCCCGCATGTAGCCGCTGCCGCCTAAAACCTGGATAGAATCGTAAGCTACTCTATTGCACATCTCGGAGCAATAATATTTGCTCATCGGCGTCAACATCGAAGCATATCTTTTGTATTTTCGTGCATCTCTTTTAAGCTGCCTGGCATCCTCTTTGCTGTTACTGTCATTCCCGCGAAACTTGTCCTCGGCCACGACCGGGGAGCGGGAATCCAACTCCAATCGTTTGGCGCAGCCGATTCCCATATCGACCACTCGTGATGTCTCGTACAAAAGTGCCCGGCCGGCTTCGATGGCAATTTTCATACCAATCAGCATGTCACGCACAGCCGGCAATTTTTCGATAACTACACCAAACTGCTTCCTGCTGGCGGCGTAATCGCGGGCTACGCGGAACGCAGCCTCGGCGATTCCCAAAGACTGAGCGGCGATGCCGATGCGCGCACCGTTCATAAGGCTCATAACGTATGTTATAAGTCCCCGCTGGCGTTCACCTATGAGCTTGGCGGGAGCATCTTTGAAAAACAGTTCGCACGTTGGGCTGCCGTGGATGCCGAGCTTTTCTTCCAGTCGGCGCACCTTGACCCAGGGACCACGCTCGACAAGGAACAAACTGAGCCCCCGGCCATCGGAGATTTCGGGTTCGCTGCGGGCAAGTACAAGCAGAATCTCACCGCAGCCGTTTGTTATGAATCTCTTGACGCCGCGAATGAACCAGTTGCCTTGTGCGTCCTGATAGACTGTGGCGGGCTGCTCTGCCTCCATATCGTGGCCTGAAACCTTGACTGACTGCAAATCTGAACCGGCGTCCGGCTCGGTCAATACCATAGCGCCTGTGACCTTGCCTGCAGCGAAGCCAGGCAGATATTTCTGCTTGATTTCCTCCGATGCATACGCGTTAATCGTCTCCGCAATTCCCTGCAAGCCAAAAATATTCATCAGCGCAGCATCCGCACGGGAGATAATCTCTATAGCCATCGAATAAACAAGATTCGGAAAATTCAGGCCGCCAAAGCGATACGGCAGAATAAAACCCATAACCTCAGCCTGGGCGAGCTTCTCAAGGGATTCCTGCAGTCCTTTCGGTCGTGTCACTGAGCCGTCTTCGTTGAGGATATTTCCCTGGCGATCTACATCTTCAGCACGCGGGGCAATAAAGTCTCCTGCTAATTGTCCAAGCGAGTCCAGCACCATCTCATAGTTTTGCATTACTTCATCGGCATTAGCCGGCGCATAGTCGAATTCGCTTGCGAATCTAAAATTTTCTTCGCAACTCTCAGCTATCCTGTGCAAGTCAATATGCTTTAATAAAAATTGTATATCGTCGTTGTCTTTGTAGAAATTCGCCATGACCTTTCCTGCTTGTACGGTGCCCCTACGTCATTGCGAGCGAGGCAGAGCCGAGCGTGGCAATCTCTCTCCTTCGAAGACTTAAGATTGCTTCGGCCTAAAGGCCTCGCAATGATAGCTAAGCTCGACTTATTAATGCCTTTTCTTCCTTAATACTTTTTTCCTTGATCGCTTTGATCATTTTGGGCACAACTTCATTTAAGTCGCCGATTATCTTGTAATGTGCAACCTGAAAAATTGGTGCTTCGGGGTCGCTGTTGATAGCAATGATTTTTTGGCTCTGGCTCATTCCGGCCTGATGCTGAATAGCACCACTGATTCCGACAGCTATATATAAGCTGGGCCGCACCGTAGTGCCGGTCTGGCCGACCTGATGGTCACGGTCGATAAAACCTAAGTCAACCGCCGCTCTGGAAGCTGCCGGTGCCGCACCCAGACAGTTAGCCAGGTCCCAGATAAGCTTAAAATTATCCTTGTTGCTTACGCCCGCTCCGCCAGCAACGATCACCCTTGCCGCTTTGAGATCAACTTTCTTTGGACGTTTGTGTTCGGCCAGAATCTCCAGCGGCAAATCTTCCTGCGAAAGCTTTACATTTTCTGTAATAATCTCACCTCGGCGAGTCACGTCCGGCTCCGGCATAGGCATTACGCCCTCGCGGACGGTGGCCATTTGCGGCCAGCGGTCGAGGTTTATGATAGTGGCAATGATGTTTCCGCCGAAGGCGGGCCTTATCTGAAATAACAAATTCTTATGCAGCTTTTTATCTTTAACAGTTTTGTGGTCACCGATCTGCAAATCCGTGCAGTCAGCGGTAAGGCCCGCCTTTGCGGCGCTTGCAATTCGAGGAGCTAAGTCTCTGCCGGTGATGGTTGCTCCGTAAAGCACTATCTGCGGCTGGTACTTATGAATTAGCCCGAACATCACCTTTGCGTAGCTGTTTGTCTGATAAGATCGCAACAAAGGATGCTTAACCAAATATACTTTATCAGCGCCGTAGTGTATTAATTTTGTCGCAAGGTTTTGGACATCGCTGCCTACAAGGGTGGCGGCCAATTTCGCACCGAGTGTATCAGCTAACCGGCGGGCCTTACTCATCAGCTCAAGAGGTGTCTCTTCTAATTTTCCATTATGCTGCTCTGCAAAAACCCAAACTTCACCTTCTCTGTTTACGTCAATCATGCGAGTCCTAACCTCAGAGTTTTTATGTCCCTGTTCTTGCTCCCCACTTTCGCGGGCTTTACTCCTGCGAAGGCAGGGGCAAGAAAATACGGGGGTGATTTTTAGAATTGGCGTCTATCGCGTCCGCCACGTCCGCCGCGTCCACTGTCCCGACCACGGCCAAAACCACCGCGTCCACCGCCGCCGCCACCACTGCGGCCACCGCCGCCACCGCCGCCACCAGTGCGGCCACGACCCTGTGGTCTGGGACGAGCTTCATTTACATTTACAGCTCGGCCTTTTATATCCTGGCCATTCAGACCGGTAATCGCAGCTTCAGCTTCGCTTTTGGTAGACATTTCTACAAATCCGAATCCTCTGGATTCGCTGGTGAACCGGTCTTTAATGATGTTGACGGAACTGACCTCGCCGAAAGCCTCGAAAGCCTGACGCAAATCATCTTCTGTCGCATCGTGTGACAAATTACCCACATAGATATTCATTTGAATTTCCTTTCCAACACTAAGCGATATTTACTTTCGGCACGGCCGGACACGTGTCAAGCCTTCGAATACCGAGAATTCTTCTATTCGTATATCGTATTGCGTATTTTCATTATTGTTCGTTATGCTGCTCGGCAAAAACCCAAATTTTACCTTTTCTATTACTGATTATCAATTTTATAATAGCCTACCCGGAGGCAGGATCGAACTTGGCATGACTTCGTTTCTCGCAACATCCCATTTTGCTATCCTGATGTATCTTCTGTTAGGACCATACTCCAAAACATCAAGCCGCCCATAATCTTTTAGTAATGTAGTTAATGGATCGCTTGGTGCAACTGGAGAAGTAAGTAAAGACAAAATGGGATTTACAACTATGCTATAGCCTAAAAGTTGGCCCACATCCCTTAAGGTTAATTGCTTGATCTTGCATTCAACTAAAGCCAAATAACCTTTTTTCTCATTTGATATTATTCCAGTAACATCTATCTTCACATCCCACGCGTTAAACTGTGGAAAAAGACTTTGAAGCCCTAAATCTATTATTAGTCTGGAAAGTTTAATGTTATGCGAGTCAAATACATGAACATTCATTCGTCTGTAATGCTCTTTTAAAATCTTCTCTAACCAACTACGAACAGGCGCGTAAAGTTTTACTTCATTCAATCTTCTTCTCCTACGGTAAACAGTTCTTTTTGTGGTCCTTTTTTGCCTTGCTTACAACCTAAAGCTGTGCAAATTTTATAATAACTATTGAAATGTTTTCCTCGTAAAGCCTCTGGTAATCTCTCACTGTTTTCATCTTCATGATGGGATTTCCGTCCGCGTATCTTTTTCGTTTTAGGATTGCAGACTTTTGGCGGTGGATATCCACGATCTTTGTTAAATTTAACCATTTCCCTGAATAATTTCTGTTTATATTCGAAATAGAATCCTATTGGCTCAAAGCCCTCAGCAAAAATACGAATACGTGTTTCTTTCGCCCAACCACTACCACCTCCTGGCGCGCGCAAGTTTGGATGACCCCAAAGGATATTACTAACAGGAACACAGAGATGTTCCTGTAGTAATTTGCACAGTTGAATAGGCAAAATCCAATTTCCAAATTGAACCTGGATGACTATACGTTGTCGTTGGTCTATGTACAAATCAGAGTAACTTGGCTCACACGATGTGTCGGCTATCCCACGTACAAATTCTTTTTGTATAGTTGAATCTGAATTGAATATTACATCTGGAACTTCAAATTCAAGATAGTTTGATTTGCCACCGGTAATAAATCGAAGATCTCTCCAACCAATAGTTTCTCTGGGAAAAACTGCATAAAGAGAAACTTCATGGGCCTTTCTTTCTACTCTTAAATCAACCTCTAAAAGCTCGCTAATGCGCGCACGAATACCATCTAAACTAAGCCTTAAAGCAGTTTCTCGATCTATATTATTAATTTGGCTACCAGGAATCGGAGTCATTGCTTCATGTCGATAAGGGAATTGTATTACCAAACGCCTTACATCACCATCTTGATGGAATGATCCTCTTGCAACAATCATACCCACAAGATAAGCAACATCTGTATCAATATAATCAAGATTTGATTTATTCATCCTCACCTTTTCCTCTCTTTTTTTAATTTTGGTTTTTGGAATATTAATAGATATTCATGGACTTTATTAATTCTAAAAACCGAAGGGAATCCTAATGGTCGGAGATTATTATATTCGTGAGAACGATCCCATATTATCATGTCATCGAAAATATAACCTACCTTTTCGAGCTTTGTAGTTAAGTTTGAGTGTAAAGGATAAAATTTACTGCCTTTTCGCAAATCCATCACATTTACTATACAGTACTTTCCAGGTTTCAATACTTTTAGCACCTCAGAGAAAATCTCCGCAAGTGCTCTTAAAAACTCCTCGTAGTTTTCAATGCAACCCAAGTCTTGTTCTGAACTCCCATAGTTCTTTGTTTGTTTGTAGTCTGCCGTACGAGGCTGAGTAAGAATGTTCCAATAAGGCGGTGAAGTAAAACACAAATCGATGCTGTTTGGTTCAATAAACTCACTGAGCCTTCTCGCATCGTTCTGGTGAATTACAAAGAAAGGAGAATTTGCATTTTTCCCATGTGCAGCCAATCTTTGCTTTGTCAAGTCGATGTAATCAGGATATATTTCAAATCCTATACCTGTCCGGTCAAGTAAGCAAGCACCAACTAACGTTGAGCCAGACCCCATAAAAGGATCCAAAACCATTTTTTCTGAAGATGTAGTGAAACATTGAATTATTCTTTTTACCAGCATGACAGGGAACATTGCAGGATGTTCTAAGTGTATTTCCTCGGTGGATTTCCTTATGTCTTTCCACACACTTATAGAGTAGGATGTCCATTCTCTTCCATTAAGGTCGTTTGCCCTGTGCAGATTATTTGTGCTTTTTCGTTTTGGTGCAGGCATCTGAGCTTTCGATACTCCGAACAAAGGCAGATCGCAGACTGTCAAATGTTGCTTATCTATACTCTCGTTGCTGCTATTTAGTTTAGTCGAATTGGCCATTTTTTGATTACCATAGAAAAGGGTTACTTGAAAACGATTTTTGCCAACTTTTGCCACGCATACTTCATCGCCAGCTTTCAGTTTGTGAATTTCAAAGAACCGCTTTATACCACTTCGATCAGCTAATATTCCTTTCTTTCCATCGATATAGGTTTGGATCTGACCGACTCCTTCCAACTCCAATACAATGTTGTTCTTGCTGTCATCACCCTCTCCAGCAATTAAACTATTTAGCTGGCGAATTCTTATATAGCTATTACGTATATTTCCGTCAGTGAGCCTTATTTTTCTTATTTTGTTGAGCACTAAGGATTCCTGAATTTTTTTCTTTTTCTTCAGTCTCTTTTATCTTGAAAACCTCGTTTTCTTTTTCACCGGGATACTATTCCCAGGGATTAGCTGCTGTCGAAATTTTCTATAAAGTACCCTTGTTGTATATCCTGTTGTATATGATGAATCATCTTTGAAAATCCTTATGCTATTATCTTATCTTCGATCAGCTCGTGTATCATATCTGCGATTCTTTCCTCTGTCGGCGGGATTTCTTTGCTCTCCTTTGCGGCCAGGACTACACTTTGAATACGGTGGACTTTCGTTGGTGAGCCGCTTTGGCCACACCAGGTCATATCCGCACCAATAAATTTAAGGTCCCAGCGCTGGATTAGAAGGCCTTTTTGCTTGAGTTCATCGCATTTGTGTGCGACAAGCTCTTTGATGTCAGACTCATTTACGTTTGGATTTTCGCTTTTAATTTTTTGCTCGACTTCGATGGGAGTTAGCACGTTTTTATATTTCATCATCTTTTTTGCCGCGGCGATTCGCGGCCCATTTGCATCGCTTGTAACGGTTAATAAAACAGGCAAGTTAGTTTTTACCTGCTGCCAGCCGTTTCCGGTATTTCGCCGCACCGTAATAGTGTTGCCGGCGAGGTCCGTAAGCTCTTCGACGTATGTAATCTGCGTAATACCGAGTTTTTCCGCCAATTGTGGGCCGACCTGTGCGGTGTCGCCGTCGATTGCCTGTCTGCCGCAAAGAACTATATCATAGTCACGTTTTTTTACCGCACAGCTCAGGATGTAACTGGTTGCCAAAGTATCGCTTGCGGCACAGCCTGGGTCGGTTATCAGGATGGCATCGTCAGCTCCGCGGAAAAGCGAGCCGCGAAGGATTGCAGCCGCTGCCGGCGGACCCATCGATATTACCGTAACAGAGCCACCAAATTTATCCTTGATTTGCAGAGCTAATTCGAGGGCGTTGAGGTCCTCCGGGTTGAAAACAGCCGGCAGAGCGGAACGATTGACAGTACCATCATCGTTCATTACCTTGCCTGTAATCCTCTTGGTATCAGGAACCTGCTTGGCAAGAACAACACAGTTGTAACCCAATTGTCTTCCCCTTATCCGTTTTTAGCACATCACAAAAATACGATTCACGAGAGACGAAAAATGAATTTTAGCGAAATTTACCGCCAGGTCAACCCTAAAAAGCTGTTATTGAGTTAATCACACCCCTAAAATAGGGCGATTGTTTATTGACAGCCGGTCACCTGTCAATGTAAAATCCCAATTTCCTCAAATACTTGGATTCAAGAAACATTAAAGCGTTGCTTGACTGTCATGCTTTTTAGTCATTGAGAAAGGACAGCGTATGAAACCAGAAGGCAATCTTAGAGCAAAATCAGTATTGAAAAAGGATGATTTAATCGTGATTACCGGTGCTGGGGGATTTATCGCCGGTGCCTTGGCGCGATATTTTCGAGAGCAGGGTTTTACCCGAATAAGGGCGGTGGACAAAAAGCCTCTTTCTCAGTGGTATCAACGCGTACCAGGCGTGGAATCTTTGTGTTTGGATTTGAGCTATGAAGAAAATTGCAGGCGAGTCTGTGAAGATGCCGTCGAAGTGTATAACCTTGCAGCAGATATGGGTGGCATGGGCTTTATTGAGCGGTTCCGCGTTGAGTGTCTGCGCAGCATTCTGATCAATACCCACATGATTGAATCAGCGTATCGAGCCGGTGCCCAGCGATATTTCTTCTCCTCTTCGGCCTGCGCGTATAATGTTGAGCTTCAAAAGGATCCGAATGTTCGTGCTCTTAAAGAATCAGACGCATACCCCGCTATGGCCGAGCGAGGATATGGCTGGGAGAAGCTTATGTCCGAGATATTTTGCCAGGAATACTGGGCAGAACGCGGCCTTAAGACATTCACCGCCAGATTCCACAACGTCTATGGCCCGTGGGGCACATGGGTTGGAGGCCGAGAAAAAGCCCCGGCTGCCCTCTGCCGCAAAGTTATTGAGGCTAAAGACACCGGTTCAGGCAAAATCGTCATCTGGGGTGACGGTACAAAAACGCGCAGCTTTATGTATATCGATGATTGCATCGATGGCATTGATATGATTATGCACTGTGATAAGCTTATTGCCACTCCTATAAACCTCGGTACAAGTCATCTGATTTCAATTAATGATCTGGTCTCGCTGGCTGAGAAAATCGGCGGCGTCAAACTCGAACGAGAATATGACCTTGAAGCTCCGCAAGGTGTCGGAGGGCGCAACAGCGATAACACCTTCATCAAGGAAGTGCTCGGCTGGGAGCCCAACACGCCGCTGGAAGAAGGACTGAAAAAAACATACGACTGGATAGAACAGCAATATAACGACCGAAAGGCGGGCAAACACACGGTAACAGGATGAGCTCACAAAAATACTCCAAGATCACGGATGTGGTGGGGAATTTGCCATACAGAATAGCCCTTTCGGGTGGATGGATAGACCAGCCTTACGTCTCCAAACATAATTCTTCTCCGCCCGGCTCGATGGTGGTTGTGGCTGTTGAGCCACAGTTCCGGTGGATGGACCGCTCCGGCATCTGCGGCAGCACGCGCGAAATAGCCTTGAAGCTATGGAACAACGAACTTCCTGATGAGCCACCCGAAGAACTGGTCCGCCAGCTTTATGAAGCCGAGAACAAGGGAAAAGCCGAACCCTCAGGCTCACAGGACATGATTGGCATTATATATCCGGGCGTCAACAGGCTGGATTATGATTTCAACGTTCACGGAGGTATCTTCCCTGCGCATATTGAATCAAACAATGACCTCGACGTAGCATCATGGCTGGGTGATGTGATACACGTAATCCCGGTTGGTCAACGACCGGATGGATATAATCCGCTTGGTCGAAAGAATTTTGCACCTGAATGGGTCGCTCGTCTTGGACTATCGGGCAAAGATTGTTTCGACGCTATTATCAATAAGGACCTCAAGCGTTTGGGCGCTGCAATGAATGAGTGTATGCTTTGCTGGCGCACTATTCTGCCTGATATTGTAGAGCATCCAACCTTGAAAATTGACCTGTTGGCTCTTTTGGAGTATTACCAGTCTAATTATCCCGGCGCTATGTATTCGGGCTGTGGAGGAGGATACCTCTATGTGGTTTCCGACAAGGCTGTGCCTGGCTCATTCCGCATAAAGGTTAGGGTCAAGAAAAAGTGAAAGCTACGTCAGATACTGTAGTTGTTTCGGTGGGCTTCGATGATATTCGGTCGCAGGACGTTCGTTTTCTTCAGGAAGCAGCTCGCTTCGGCTCGCTGCATGTATTCTTATGGGATGATGAATTATTGCGATCCGTTATCGAAAAACAGCCTAAATTTCCCGAGCAGGAGCGGCTTTACTGCCTACAGGCGATTCGCTTTGTTCATAAGGTTCACCTTGTGCATAACCTTTCGGATACCGATATGCTACCGAATGTTCCTGATGTTAAGCCGACCGTATGGGTTGTCACCGAATACGAGCACACACCACAAAAGCAGGATTACTGTCAGACAAACAATCTTCGCTATGAAGTTATAAAACAGCAGCAATTGCAGGGCTTTCCTGACTGTGACATAATTCAATCAAGCACGGATGGTTCAAAAAAGAAGGTTCTTGTAACCGGCAGCTTTGATTGGTTTCATTCAGGCCATGTGCGATTTTTTGAGGAGGTTTCGGAGCTTGGCGAGCTTTATGTTGTTGTGGGTCACGATGCCAACATCAAGGCTTTGAAAGGGCCGGGTCATCCTAAGTTCGGTGAGCAGGAGCGAAAGTATATGGTTCAATCCATTCGTTATGTCAGGCAGGCCCTGATTTCTAATGGCAATGGCTGGCTCGACGCCGAACCGGAAATTGAGCGAATCAAGCCGGATATTTATGCTGTGAACGAAGATGGTGACAAACCTATCAAACGGCAGTACTGCCGGGAACATGGTATAGAGTATATCGTGCTTAAGCGCCTGCCGAAGCCAGGTCTGCAGCGAAGGGAAAGCACGAAGCTGCGAGGTTTTTAATTATTTTAAACAGAGCCGCGACCATCAGGGAGCGGTCCAACTTTACGAATATAGAAATTTTATTATAAAGTGAGGATTTAAGATGTTAAAAGGTGTGCCGAATATTATATCGCCGGAGCTGTTGAAGATACTTATGGAAATGGGCCACGGAGATGAGATTGTTTTGGCGGATGGCAATTTCCCGGCTGCGTCTGTAGCCAGGAGACTCGTTCGTGCCGACGGGCATAACATTCCTGAGCTGCTTGAGGCCATACTGAAATTCTTTCCGTTGGATACCTATGTTGATTCAGCCGTTGCGCTGATGGCAGTTGTGCCCGGGGACAACGTAAAACCGACAATCTGGGAAAAATATCGTGGGATAATAAAGAAAAGCGGTGAAGAATTCAAAGATTTCGAGATGGTTGAGAGGTTTGCCTTTTATGAAAGGGCTGCCAAAGCCTACGCGGTTGTTGCAACGAGCGAGGCTGCATTGTACGCCAACGTTATACTTAAAAAAGGAGTAATCTTTCCTTGATTCTTGATGCTCGCTGCTCGATTCTCGTCGGGTATAAAGTATCGAGTATCCGGTAAACAATTATTGTTTTTTCGATATCTTGGCTTAGCCATCCTTGACTATTGAATTTATCTGTATTATCCTGCCGATACAAAGAGAGGGTAATGTTTTTGAAGCTGAGGTATTTTAATGACATCTGATAAACTGAAAATTTTTAGTAGACCGGATTTGCACAATACTCGGCTTTTACTGGGTTTCTCCGGCTGGATGGACGGCGGGGAAGTATCCACAGGAACCATGAAGTACCTTATCGACAAGCTGGATGCTCAAAAACTTGCTGAGATAACTCCTGAAGGTTTCTATATTTACAGTTTCCCCGGCTCAATGGAGATAACGGCCCTATTTCGCCCTCATACAAGAATTAGAGCCGGCATTATCAAGTCTTTTGAGGTTCCGAGAAACGAGTTTTTCTACAGCGAGCAAAACAATCTTATCCTTTTCTTTGGTAAGGAACCCAATTTGCAGTGGGAAGAGTTCGCTAATTGTATTTTCTCTCTATGCGAGCAGTTCCATATCGAAATGATGTATTTCATCGGCAGTGTTGCGGGCCTTGTGCCGCATACACGCGAGCCGAGATTTTTAAGCTCGGTTTCGGACGAACAACTCAAGGAGACGCTCAAGCGATATGGTGTCAGATTCACCGATTATGAAGGTCCAGCCAGTTTTATTACCTATCTTACAACCAATTGTGCCGAGCGAGCTTTGAAGATGTCGTCCTTTGTTGCGACGATTCCTGCTTATGTGCAAGGCAATAATCCCAGGTGCATCGAGGCAGTAATAAGGCGCGTAGCGGGTATCCTGGGTCTGCAGATAGACCTTGACGACCTAAGGGCTGTTGGCGATGAGTTTGAGAAGAAGTTAAACGATGCAGTCGCGGAACAGCCTGAACTGTCTGCCAACATTCACAAGCTGGAAGAGGACTACGACAACGAGGTTTTCAATACTGAAATGGGCGACTTGAAAACCTGGCTGCAGCAAAAGGGAATCCGGCTGGACTAAAAGCCAGCGAGATTTACGCAATACGCATCACGAGATACGCAATACGATTAACTGCCGAAGGTGGGATTCGAACCCACACCCGGGGTAAACCGGACGGGATTTTGAGTCCCGCGCGTCTGCCAATTCCGCCACTTCGGCCAAATCAAATGACTATTTACTATTGATTATTTATTATTTGGTTCGGATTGTCAAATGGCTTTGTGAAAATTTGAATTGATTTGTATGCCTGAGCCGATGTAATATCAAGTATATGTTTAGCCGTCGCCGATTCGGCGACGGGTTAGTAGTAAGGAGAAACGAAAATGTGTAATTCATGTGGCTGTCGAACTGGTAAGAAGAGCAAAGCCAAACCGACAAAAAGCACAAAAAAAGCCAGCAAGAAGAAATGACTATCAAATATATTTAGCCCCAAGTCTACTTGGGGGTTTTTACTGTGTAATCCTTAGTTAGTAATCAAGGAAGACTATATCTTCCGGAATGGCAACTACGTCACGGTGGCGGGGGCCGAG
>Ga0315541_1000676_pt1 | contig 35544 bp, 26 predicted proteins | sample SalMarSW160190MG_FD_203095 | JGI IMG/M metagenome (GOLD analysis project Ga0315541, IMG submission 203095) | Salt marsh sediment microbial communities from the Plum Island Ecosystem LTER, Massachusetts, United States - Salt Marsh Sediment SW1601-190 ...
CCGTTAAGGTCGTCTTGCCATGATCTATATGACCGATCGTACCTACATTTACATGCGGCTTGGTCCTCTCAAACTTTTCCTTCCCCATCTTTTTGTCCTCCCCTGGATTTTTTGAAAATTATCTTTTGCGTATCAATTTTGACGCATTTGTAAAAAGTATTTTGCGAGCGACCTTTGACCATCTTGAGAAAATGCGTTTCGAGCGCTGGTGCGTTAAAATATTCCCCTAAATCAGGATTTGAGAAGCTTGCGACGAATTCTTGAGTATAGCAGAACCGCTCGAAGCGCCTCAAAATGGTCGTTTAGCAAGCAAATCAGCCTTTTTATGAGACCATCAATTTTGCCTTTTGAAAAAAATTATCGTATCAGATAAACTCAGCTTCTTGAAAAATAATGGAGCCCACGACCGGGATTGAACCGGTGAACCTCTTCCTTACCAAGGAAGCGCTCTACCGACTGAGCTACGTGGGCAGTCTTTATTAACCATTGTTTGTTCTCTCTGGGCCGCAGTACGGCTTGTCAGTGTTACGGCTGTCATTTTGCGGTCTGGAGCGGGAGACGAGATTCGAACTCGCGACATCCAGCTTGGAAGGCTGAAGCTCTACCAACTGAGCTACTCCCGCATGTTTTACGCTGATTATTGCCTCATAAAAAACCATTATCGAAAGATATCAATTTTCCTCAAAAAGCGCAGTAAGAGCCATGCAGGAAGCCATGTAGTAATTATCGATCCCGATTTACAAACCGAAATCTCCTACATACGACTTACTTTGAGGTTGGTGGTGGGGGGAGGATTTGAACCTCCGAAGGCTTCGCCGACAGATTTACAGTCTGTTCCCTTTGACCACTCGGGAACCCCACCCAAAAGGTATTCTGACACATGGAGCCAGAGACAGGAGTTGAACCCGCGACATCCTCATTACAAGTGAGGCGCTCTACCAACTGAGCTACTCTGGCCGCACATCTTCAATCTTTCTATTTTTTCTGTATAATGTCAATATAAGATAAAAAGCGATCTCTTGATAAATCGTCTTTTTTACTAATATCTATAATAAATATCAACCCCTATTTTATTTCATTATTAATCGATATGGTGAAATATAGAGATATTTTGTATTATTTCTTTAAAATATCGTCTTTTTTTATTAATTTCAACCTTATTTAACTTAATGTCAATAAGGATCTGGACCGGTTTATATATATTTTTGCCGGACTTTGTCAAAAACAACCTGGATATTGACACTTATTACCATAGCAAGCGCCACATCTGAGAATGATGTTGCACTATATCTTATTGATATTAAACGTTTTTTCGCTCTATCCTTTTTTTGCTTCTATTGGCATGTGATTTGCATTAACCAAATATTATATCCGTTGAGTTCTTTGAAACAAATCAATTTCAAACGAATGACACTATTTTTAAAAACACAAAATATTACAAAATATTACAAAACGAATCGAAAAACGTCACTGTCGGTACCTTTATATATAGCGAGACCTTTGAAAAACGTTTATTACGCCGGAATTGGGAAAAGGGGACGTTTTGCAAAGGTCTCAGGGCTTGTTGGGTTTTTACAATAACATAAACCCTTGACAAGGATACATATTTTTTTGTAATCGGATATTAAGTCATAATATACTTATTTTAGGCAAAATTTTTCTCCTTTGAAATACTTCGCTCACTCTGCTTCGTTCCGCAAGATTGCGGGAGAATGTTGGGATTAAGGAATCTGATTTGATGAAGTTACGAATTCTTTTTCTGCCGGTCTTTTTGTTGTTTCTCTTAAGCGGATGCATACAAACCTTGCACAACACCCCTGTTTCACAAGACGTGAATTATTTTCCGGCTCGGACCGGTGATGCCAGCTCTGCTGAATCTATTGAAAAGTTCAACCTTAAAAACCAAAAACCGTCACAGGTTGATAATCTCGTTGCTGAAAACACTATAGATGCTCCCACCACAATAAAAAAAGATAAGAATAAGATAGCAGAAAATTCTCTCCTTGAAAAAAAAATACAATCTACATTTGATGAAGCCCTCGATTTTTGCGAGGCATCTCAGGATTTCTGGCAAAAAGGAGAACTTGAAAACGCCCTTGAAGCACTGGATCATGCTTACTCTTTAATTCTGAAGATCGATACCGATGACACCGCCAAACTTATACAGCAAAAAGAAGATCTGCGTTATATGATTTCAAAACGTATTCTTGAAATTTACGCATCCCGCAATATTGTTGTAAACGGTAATCATAACGCCATTCCCATAGTAATGAATAAACACATTCAGAATGAAATTGACCGCTTTACCAAAAAAGGTGAAAAAAAATTTTTCACTGAATCATACAAACGTTCCGGTAAATATCGACCACAAATTGTTTTTGCCCTAAAAAAAGCTGGCCTTCCGGTTGAATTGTCATGGCTCCCGCTTATTGAAAGCGGGTTCAAGGTAAATGCGCTTTCAAAAGCCAGGGCTCTCGGCCTCTGGCAGTTTATCCCCTCAACAGGATATAAATTCGGTCTTAGACGTAACAAATACATCGATGGGCGGCTCGATCCGGTTAAATCTACAAAAGCCGCTATTGAATATCTATCCGAATTGCATCATATTTTCGGCGATTGGGCAACCGTTCTGGCCGCGTATAATTGCGGAGAGGGACAGGTACTCAGAGTAATAAGGACTCAGAATATAAATTACCTCGACAATTTCTGGGATCTATACGAACGTCTTCCCCTGGAAACAGCAAGATATGTACCCAGATTTATGGCCACGCTTCATATCGTAAATAATTTGAAAATGTACGGACTCGATTCAGTACCTGTGGATAAACCGTTAGAATATGAAATAATAACGGTATCAAAGCAGGTCCATCTTAGAAGTGTTGCCAAAACCATCGGGGTCACTGAAAAAACTCTCATAAAACTTAATCCCGAACTCCGCTATAGGATAATTCCTCAAGATAACTATCCGCTCAGGGTCCCACCCGATAAAGGCCAAATTCTGTTGGCAAAGCTGGATGAAATACCGGTTTCATATCCTCCCCGACCTGCCTATATATATCACCGGATCAGACCCGGTGAAAGTCTTTCCACCATTTCCAGACGATACCGCTGTAGCGTAAAAAGCATTATGCGCGCTAACAATTTGCGCAGATCAAGTTTTATTGTTGCAGGCAAAAAACTCAAAATACCACGCAGAGGCACAATTGTATACCGATCCAAGAAATACAACAGAATCGAATATAGAGCCGCATCAAGCCATGTTGTAAGAAGTGGTGATTCTCTTTGGATTATTGCCAAACGATACGGTACAACAACCAAAAAGATCCAGAAACTAAATAATTTGTCCACAGCGAATCTCTACATCGGGCAGGTTTTAAAAATTCGCGAGAGCAAGGATGATAAACCGGCCGATGAGTATTTAAAGACATATTTGGTTAAACGCGGCGACAGTCCTTTTGAGATTGCTCAGTTACACAAAATGCCCCTTGAACGATTTATGCGCATCAACCGGTTAACACCCAGAAATAAGATTTATCCGGGACAGAGACTGTATGTGGAATAGATGATCTGGCTGTGCCTGTAAAACTAGTTATCTGATATTGCCTTAAGCCGGGTCCTTTGGATCGGATATTCACTCAACAATACATTCCATTAAGAAATTAATTTGACAACAAAAACAATCGTAAAACAGATCCCTCTGGGGCCATTTCAGGTAATGACTTATCTGGTGGCATGCCCGCATACTCGCGAAGCGGTTATTATCGATCCGGCCGGGGAGGAAGACAAACTTCTGGCCATAATTCAGACAGAAGGTGTCAGGGTCAAATATATCCTGAATACACATGGCCACGCCGATCATGTTTTAGGAAACCCGAAACTCAAAGAGGTTCTTAACGTCCCTGTGTGTATGCATGAGGCCGATGATCGGTTTTTCTCGGACAAGGCGGCTCGTGAGAAATCCTCAACAGAATTGGGACTTCCGCCGCCTGATCCCGCGGACATAAGACTTAAACATGAGGATACTGTTGAAATCGGAACCCTCAAGATCACGGTAATCCATACTCCGGGTCATACCCCTGGATCTGTTTGCTACCTGGTTGACGGAAACCTTTTTAGCGGCGACACCCTTTTTGTGGGTGCGGCCGGAAGGACCGATTTGATTGGCGGATCCCTTGAAACGCTTCTCGAATCTCTGGAGAAAAGACTTATTGTACTACCCAAAGAGACCACCGTCTGGCCGGGGCACGACTATGGAGACACCCCCACATCTACCATGGGTCGGGAAATGGAAGAAAACCCTTATATTACCGATTTTATTCTGACCTAATCGTTGGCATTCGCAAAGAAACAGCTTTGCATTTTGAGACCTTTGAAAAACGTTCAATTTTGTTCAAAACCAAGAAAGTCGAAAATTTTAACCACAGGAATACATTGAGTATTTTGAGGATTAACCCTCCAAAGTTCGGTGGCGGGTTAAAATTTGAGCCTGACGCCGGAATTGGGCAAAAGGGGGCGTTTTTCAAAGGTCTCATTTTCAGGGGTTGACTGATATAGACGACAAGTAATTTCATACACCGGAATTTATTGAAAAGTTACATTTCCGAGAGGTAAATATGGCAACGTGGACAGATTTGAAAAGTCAAGGAATGGAACGGTTTGGCGAGGTGGGGGCGTGGGCTTTCAATGAATGGAAAATGTTGAATGACACTTTTTTTAACGGAGAAAATAAACCCGGCGCCATTATCTGGGGAAAAACGCCACAGGGTAAAAGTCTGGGGTATTATCATGTAAGCGAAAATTTGATATATTTAGATAAAAATTTAATGCGACCGTTTTACCCTACAAATGATTTTAAATGGGGAATACGGCATTTAAATAAAAGAATTGCCGGCGATGTTCTCCTGCATGAGATGATTCATCAAAGGGTTAACCAGACCGGTGGATGGGTGGGGGAAACCAGTCACAACAACGAGCGGTTTGTTGACGAAGTCAATAGAATTGCCAGGCTCCTTGGCATGGATATCAAGGCCAAGGTTATAAAACAAAAAAGGACTCAGGACAAGCCAATATGGCACGTTGAACCCGGATATCTGACCCTTAAGGAATTATCCGATTTTCCATATTCATCCAGAAGTTATAACTATTATTATAAACAACAGTGATGAATTCGATTTTTTACGAACTCATTATTTTTTAATTCATCATATTTTAATGAATTTCAAAATCCAAATCATCGGGCAGATTTATTATATTTTTCCATTCTTTTTTTTCTTCCCTTTTCTCGATATTTTCTTCCCGATTACCTTCCGGCGGCTCTTGCTTGTTTTCACGAATGTCTTTACACATGGTTAAACATCTCTTTTATTTTACCTGGCATTTTCCATAATAAGTCGGTTTCAACATATAATTTTTTCAAGGTCTCTTCAACGGAAAAGCGTTTCTTTTCAAAAGCGAGCCCTTTCAGATTTTTCGGAACGTTGATTTCATCTCCGAACCTGATGATGACACGGGAAAAGGGCTTCGGGACAATGAACCGGTCCCAACTGTTAAATACCCATTTTTTTTCAGCAGAGGTAATGGTTGGAATTATGGGCATTCCTGATATCTTTGAAATTATAAGCAAACCGGGTTTAACAACATTCCGTGGACCTTTTGGACCATCGACGATATGAGCGATTTTGTACCCTTTTTTCGAAAGGGTGTAGATCTCTCTCAAAGCTTTTTTCCCCCCGCGTGAAGAGGAACCTCTCACTGGATGCCATCCCAGCAGATTAACAATTCTGGAAATAAGTTCTCCGTCCTTGCTCTGGCTTATTATAATTGAAATCGGCTTGCGCCTGGCGAAAAAGGTGATACCCGGAAAGAGTCGCTGATGCCACGAAGCATAAATCGGAACCTGTCCCCTTTTAAGAACGTTCAGCTCAATCTCGGGTTTAATGACTCTGACCCTGTAACTTGAAGATATGATCTTTACGCTTAAAAGCCCTATATAGACAAAAATTTGCCGGTATATTAAACGCTTCAACATTTACCCATTGATCTTATTTATCCATGCCGGTGAACATTTGAAGGAGTAAGAGGTTTTTCTTCGGAATTATTAAACTTTTATTGAAAAACTACTTTTAAATCTTTTTTTTGTCAAGAAGATATGGATGTTATTCTGCGACGATTTCAGGTTGTTATTGAAAAGAATAGAAACATCTCAATAAATTATGGGGCCGGGTCCAATATCATCATTTAATACACCAGAACTTATTGAGACGTTACAAAGAATACAGAACAGGGCAAACGAATTTGAATCCCAATACAGGAAGAACGCTCCACGACGCTAAGCTGCACCGAAATCAAATGCGTTTACCCTGGAATACAGTAAGATGATGGTTGACTTCCGATGGAGGGTATGTTTCATTTAAAGGTTAATATTGTAACATATGGAAAGACCACCAAATGAAAAAGTATCAACAAATTAATGAAGCACGGATGTTGCTGGAATTGTCTGAACAGGCAACCATGGAACAAATCAAGTCTAATTATAGAAATCTCATCCGTAAATGGCATCCAGACCGGTGTAATGAAAATAGTGAAAAATGCAAGGAAATGACAACCAAGATTATCGCTGCTTACCGGATTATCAATGAATACTGTAAAAACTATAAATTTTCTTTTTCCGAACAAGAGGTCAGGAATTATATCTCGGCAGAAGAGTGGTGGTTTGAACGTTTCGGCATGAATTCCCTTTATAGCGATGAACAGGAATAAGGACGTAGAATGAATGATATAAAATGTACAGACAACAATAAATCAAAGGGTCAATCGCAAAAACCTGCTCCTGAAGTCCAAAACATTTTGGTTTTTCAGCAAAACGGCAGCGGCGTCAAAAAGATAGAGGGTGTCAGACAATACGGAAACAACTGTTTTTCCCTTGAAATCATATCCATCGATGCTCAGCTGCCTACGGTTATCGATGATACAAAAGAGTATATACCCAGGAACATTGAGGCCGACCTGGTTCTGGATTATCTGAAACATCCGGACCTTTCTTATGACCTTGCCGTTGTTTGCCGGGACAAAAAAATTCCCGTGGTCGCCTCGGGAAAGAAATTTCGTGTCAAGGGGGTATTTACCCCCCCGACCTGATGCGGGCTATCCCGGCAGGTCTGCCTGGGTAATTATGGAAACATGTTTGGCGCACCGGAGTTCGCTGTGAAGGTTGTTGATGGAATTATTACCCGAATTACCGTGCTGCGCGGGGCTCCGTGTGGCGCGACCTGGGAAACAGCGCGTCGCGTTGAGAACCTTCCCGTTGAAGAAGCAATAATTCGTATCGGTCTGGACGTTCAATACTACTGCATAGCGGATCCTGCAGGATGGGACCCGATTTACGGTAAAAGCCCGGTCCATTTGGCCGGAAAATTTCACACGGCTGCACTTAAAAAAGCCTTAAAACGTTCGTGAAAGTTATTTTCTGACTCTTTAAGATACCATTACCGTTAAACTGTATTTACCATAATATGTTGAAAAAAATTGAGTCGCTTTTACCCAAAGCGCTTCGTGCCGATAGACACGCCATCCGTCGTGAATTAATACGGATTAAACAATCCGGAATCAAATTCGCGTCTGAAGATAAAATTAAAAACAAACTGGTTCGGCTGGAAAAAAGGCTTCAAACATCCATCAAAAAAAAATCATGGCGAAAAGCAAACCGTCCGAAGCCGATCTATAATGATGCCCTCCCCATTTTTTCTAAAAAAGACGAAATAATAGACTCCATCTCGAAAAACCGGGTGGTCATAATTTCCGGTGAGACCGGCTCGGGTAAAACCACCCAAATACCAAAATTTTGTCTTGCGGCCGGACGCGGCATCGACGGCAAGATCGGCTGCACTCAGCCGAGAAGGATCGCTGCAACCACTGTCTCCAGACGTATTGCCGAAGAACTCGGAGAAGAGCTGGGCAGGTCCGTAGGGTATAAAATCAGATTCAAAGATAAAACCGGCCCCCATGAGTTTATTAAAATCATGACAGACGGTATCCTTCTGGCCGAAACCCAAAATGATCCCTATCTGAATGAATATGATACCATCATCATTGATGAAGCCCATGAAAGAAGTTTGAATATCGATTTTATCCTGGGAATTTTAAAAACCCTTTCAAAAAAAAGAAAAGACCTTAAGATTGTCATAACTTCTGCAACCATTGACACGGAAAAATTTTCAACGGCTTTTGACAACGCGCCTGTGATAGAAGTATCCGGTCGCATGTACCCGGTCGAAATACGCTATTCCGCAATTGACTCAAAACTCGAAGATGATGATGAACAAACCCATATTGAAATGGCGGTCAGTGCAATTGACAACCTGCAACTAAAAAGCCGCTCCGGAGATATCCTCGTCTTCATGCCCACCGAACAGGATATTCGTGAAAACTGCAAACTCATCAAAGCAAGGAATTACAAAAACACCGTTATTTTTCCTCTATTTGCCAGACTTGCAGGTTCTGAGCAATCAAAAGTTTTCTCACACATTCCCTCCAGAAAGATAATTATTGCAACCAATATCGCTGAAACTTCCATAACCATACCCGGAATTAAATATGTCATCGACACCGGCCTTGCGCGCATATCCCGGTACACGCCAAGATCAAGAACCACCTCCCTTCCGGTCACCGCAATATCAAAAAGCAGTGCCAATCAGCGAAAAGGAAGATGCGGCAGGGTGGAAAACGGGGTATGCATACGACTTTTTTCTGAAGAAGAGTTTGAAAAGCGTCCGGTTTTTACTCCGCCAGAAATTTTAAGAGCCAACCTCGCGGAAGTCATCCTGAGAATGATCTCACTGAAACTTGGCGATATATCGGATTTTCCATTTATTGATCGGCCGGCATCGAAAAGCATACAGGATGGGTTTGATCTTCTTTACGAACTCGGAGCCATCGTCCCTGGACCGCGCCAAAAGAAATCAAAAGAAAAAACAACCTTTTCGATCACTGAAAAGGGTAAGCTTATGGCAAAAATGCCGGTTGACCCCAGAATATCCCGGATGCTCATTGAAGCACAGAGCCAAGGATGTCTTGAAGAGATTACGGTTATTGGTGCTGCACTGAGTATACCGGATCCAAGAGAACGGCCCGCAGAGAAAGCTCAGGAAGTGGATCAAATTCACAAAGCGTTTAATGATCCGTCGTCCGATTTTATCACCCTTCTTAATATCTGGCGAAAATACCACCGGATCCGGCAAAAAGAAAAAACCACAAAAAGCATGAAGAAATTTTGTAAGACTCACTTTCTTTCTTTTAAAAGGATGAGAGAATGGCGGGATATCCATGCCCAGCTTTCTGAAGTACTCAGAGAATACGGTTTGGATGATAACAAACATCAGGCCAAAGATGCCCGAATAAAACAGAGCACTCCGGCTCGACCGTCAAAAGCCAAACATCCTGATCAACACTCTGAATTCGGAAGTCTTTATACTTCCATTCACAAATCGATTTTGAGCGGTTTTCTCTCCAACATTGCAGTTAAAAAGGAAAAAAATATCTTTCAAGCCACAAAAGGAAAAGAAGTGATGATCTTTCCGGGATCAACCCTTTTCAACACTTCAAAAACATGGATTGTGGCTGCTGAAATGGTTGAGACATCACGACTTTTTGCCAGGACATGCGCAAACATTGATAGTGACTGGCTGGAAAAATTGGGTGAAAACCTGTGCAAATATACCTATCTTCATCCACACTGGGAAAGAAACCGGGGCGAGGTTGTCACTTCCGAACAGGTAAGCCTTTTTGGTCTCATTATCGTTCCACAAAGACCCGTATCCTATGGCAGGATTGACCCTGACCAAGCATCTGACATTTTTATTCAAAGCGCGCTGGTAAACGGTGATGTTAAAAAGAAGTTTGATTTTATGCTGCACAACCAGAAACTTATTGATGAGGTTGGCGGCATGGAAGATAAGATCAGAAAAAGGAATATTCTTGTCAGTGATGCCGAATTGTTCGAATTCTACCATAAAAGGCTAAAAGGGTGTTATGATATGAGAAACCTTTCAAAACATATCAAACAAAAGGAAAGCGACCTTTTTTTGCGAATGAAACCAGAGGATATTCTCCGGTATCATCCGGATGAAAAAGAACTGTCTCGTTACCCCGACAGCATTAATTTAGGGGACCACAGATTTGATTGTGTCTACAAATTCGACCCCGGCAAAAACCAGGATGGTGCAACCGTAAAAATACCGTTATCCTATGCCCCAATGGTTCCTTCAGGATCGCTGGACTGGCTTGTACCCGGACTCTACAGAGAAAAAATAACCGCGCTTATTAAAGGTCTTCCCAAAGTTTTCCGTAAAAAACTGGTACCTATTGCAAATACGGTCGATGGTATCATCGATGAAATGCCAAAAACGCAACGCTCTCTGATAACAGAACTTGGAAATTTTATTTATAATCGCTTCGGTCTTGATATCCCTGTATCGGCCTGGCCTTGGGATCTTTTGCCGGACCATCTTAAAATGCGCATATCCATTACCGACCAGAAAGGCAAGGAACTTTTCGCCGGCAGGGATCCGTCAATTTTACGCCAAAATATTTCAGTTAAAACCGGCCCAAAAGAATCGAGCGAAATTAAATCTGCCAGAAAAAAGTGGGAAAGAACCGGCATAACCTGCTGGGACTTTCCGGATCTACCCGAAAGCATCAGCATAATAGCCGAAAACAAGTCAAAATGGGTTGTTTATCCCGGTCTTCAAAAAGCATCTCGGCAGGAAAAAAGCGTAAATTTACACCTTTTTCTCCACCCGGACCAGGCTGTGGATTCTCATAAAGAGGGTGTCACCCGGTTATTTGCCATTTATTTTCCAAAGGATCTAAAGTTCTTAAAAAAGGCTCTGACCCTGCCTAAAAAAAATGAGAAAATGGCCAATTATTTTGGAGGGGCCAAACGCCTTGAAAAAAAGCTCTTTGAAAGCATCATCAACACCCTGTTTTGTAAAAACATAAGATCCAAAGATGCTTTTTATTCATATGCCGAATCTGTCGCGCCGACAATTCTCCCAAGGGGTCGGGAATTATTAGACCAAAGCATGTCTGTTCTTGAGGCTTATCATGAAACCAGAACCGTCCTGTATAACCTGGAAATAGCTCACCGCATAAACCGTACCGCCCTGCAATTTTTAAAAGATTTAAGAGAAGAACTTAAAAAGCTTGTCCCTGAAACTTTTATGGATCTTTACGACACCGAGCGCCTCATCCACCTTATCCGGTACATAAAGGCTATCGATTTCCGTGCCCGTCGAGCTTTGGTTAATTTTGAAAAGGACAGGGCAAAGGCAAAAGAGATCCTTGTTTTTACCGAAAGCCTTAATAAACAACTGCAAGGGCTTTCGCTATCAGCATCTGCAGAAAAAAAAGCGGCTATCGAGGAGTATTTCTGGCTGATTGAAGAATTCAAGGTTTCTGTTTTTGCCCAAGAGCTTAAAACACCGGTGCGGGTTTCTAAAAAGCGGCTTGAAGTAAAATTAAGGGAAATCCAGAGGATGGCATAAAAAAACAGATAATGGGTTGTATTCGTTTAGGGGTCGGAGAGTTTTTTTTAATTTAGCCGCTCCATGAATAATCCGCAACTACACCGTACAAACTCATTCATAAGGTCTCGTAACGAAAAAACAGTGTATCAATATTTAAATAAATAACTTAGGCAGATAACATTTTTTATTTTTTCATTACGAATTCATAAAAGCGCTGTTTTTTCGCAACGATCCCTAATGCATTCAAACAGTGTACGATTTCGTTGCTGATCATTCATTCCGCTTAATTTGGGGCTCTAAAAGAAAAACTCCCACGAGCCCTCCTATTAGTTAGTGTCCATCCATAAATGGTAGATTTTGGTTTCCGGCAAGGCCCGAGCGAGTTTTCAACCGCAGGCATAGCGGGCTATTTCGAGGATTGAAAACGAGCGAGAACGCCGCCGGGGGCCGAAAGATGCCGTTTATGGATGGACACTAGTTAAAATCTGTCTGAAAGGGACGTATAATACAGCGCTTCATCTTCCCGTCCCCTTTTGAGACATCCGGCTGCATAGACTTTGCATTTTTCCTTGAGGGTTTTTACTGCAGCTTTGTATTGGGTCCCTGAAAGCAGATCACTTGCAACAATTTTTTTTAAAGACTCTATTCTAAATTTGTCGAGTCCCGGGGATGCGGAAAGCTGGTCATTATGTCCGCCCCGTTTGATAATCAGCGGAGTATCGATAAGGTAAACCGGATATCGGCAGCTTATCCTTAGCCATAAATCATAGTCTTCGCATGCAGGAAGTGTTTCATCAAACCCCCCTACTTCTTCAAACAGAGAGCGTCTGATCATCACGGCTGACGGGCTGACCAGACACAGAGCCAGGGAGGGTTCAAAAATCATTCCCCAAGGTTTTTTATGCCGTTTTTTGGGGTTGACACGGACACCCTTTCTGATCCAGGCCTCTTCTGTCTGGCAGATTTGAGCATCCGGATTTTTGTTGAAAAATTCAACTTGCCGGAAAAGTTTTTGCGGCAGCCAGAGATCATCCGAGTCAAGAAAAGCGATAAAGCGCCCTGATGCTTCTGCAATTCCCCGGTTTCTTGCCGCACTCACTCCCTGATTCTCCTGTTTGAAAACCAGGATATCACCACGGTATGAATTGAGGATTTCAGGCGTATTATCGGTGGAGCCGTCATCAACAATAATCAATTCAAACTCCCTGTAATCTTGGGACATAACGGAATCGACGGCCTCTTTAATTATCCAGCCACGATTATAAGTGGGAATGATGGCACTGACCAATGGTTTTTTTTGTTTTTTTTCAATTTTCTTCACCTGTAACTTTGAACGTCAACTACAACCCCACACCATGGATCTGTGCGCCGCAATAAGGGCACCGGCCGTTTTCCATCAGATTTTCCCGGACATAAAACCCCCACCGGTCAATCAGGATCTTACCGCACTGATAACAGAATGTCTTCTCTCCGCTCTCGCCGGGCACATTACCGGTATAAACATATTTTAAACCCGCCTTAATGCCGATTTCACGAGCCATAACCAGAGTCTTAACCGGCGTTGACGGTCGATCCGTCAGCCGGTATGTGGGATGAAACCGGCTGATATGCCAGGGGGTTTCCGTGCCCAGGGAACCCTCCAGAAAGGCCGCCAGTTCTTCAAGTTCATCCCTGGCATCGTTCAATCCCGGAATAAGCAATGTGGTAACCTCCACAAAAACACCCGATGACTTCATCAGTTTTAACGTCTCTTTGACAGGCGCCAGTTTGGCCTTGCAATATGTTTTGTAAAAATCTTCGGTAAATGCCTTTAAGTCAACATTGGCCGCATCAAGGTAGGGGTTTATCATATTAAGGGCTTCGGCGGTCATGTATCCATTGGTGACGAAAACATTTTTAATTCCCTTTTGGTGAGCAAGTTTAGCCGTGTCATAGGCCAATTCAAAAAAAACGGTGGGTTCGGTGTAGGTATAGGCTATGGTTTTGCAATCCCCCTTTAAAGCGGCATCAACAATATCCCTGGGCGAGAAGTAGTCACCTACAATCATCCCGTTACGGTCTGACGGCATCTGGGCGATATCTGCGTTCTGGCAGAATCTACACTTAAAATTGCACCCTACTGTTGCTATGGAATAGGAAAGGCTTCCGGGCATGAGATGAAAAAGCGGTTTTTTTTCAATCGGATCGATATTACGGGCAATAAGCCTTCCGTAAACCAGAGTTTCCAGTACTCCGCCCCGGTTTTCCCTGACGCCGCATATTCCGCGACGGCCCTCTTTTATGATGCACCGATGGTTGCAAAGATTGCATTTAACCTTGTTCTCCTCCAGGGGTTCATATAAATAGGCTTCCATAATTCGTACTCCTGACCTGAAGTTATAAGTTGAACCTTAAACCTTGAAGTTTGAACCTTGAACTTTCCTATCCGGCCGCCGCACCGGTGGTATGTTTTGCTTTAATAGACACGGCAAGGGGCCGGGTTCTAAAACGGGGGACAAGGGTAACCACCATTCCGATAAAAGCTCCGCACGGGAATCTTTGTAACATGGCGGACTTTTCCAGCCTGCGGGTAATCCAGCCGGTTGCAGCCGGAAAATGACATACCGTACGCCATGATATGGGCACATCCCCTAAAAACGACCGAATTATCTGTTTAAGCTCCCAGATACTGAAAAAACGAGCCCGGTTATATATGGTACTGGTAAAAATTCCTTTGACCCTGCGCTGAATTCCTTTGAGCGCATAACGATTCAGCACTCCCAAGAATATCCTGTCTTTTGCGACTCTGCTTGCCTCTTCAATCGCCCTTTTGGGATTTTCGACAAATTCCAGTGTTGTAATAAAACAGGCATGGTTAAAGGAGTTGTCTTCAAAGGGAAGATCCTCTGCAAAACCACGGTGGAGATCCACACGATTCCCTACATTTTTTAAGGCGATATCAAGCATATAAGGGGATGGATCCAGTCCGGTTACCTGGACTCCGGCATCTATAAATGTAAGCAGGCCGGCACCGGTTCCACAACCGATTTCCAGAACGCTCTCTCCCTGCACAGGCTTGAGCAAATCGAGCATAAGCCGGTTTTCAAGCTCAGCAACAAACCGGTTATGAGGATTGTTAAACCATTTTTCGTATGCCACGGCGTCATTAAAATCGAAGATATAACCCATAGAGAGTCATTTAAATAAATAAACTAATTTTTTCAAGGGGAAAACGACATTTTCAAATAAATAAGATGTTTGCTTATATCTTATTCTGTTCAAATATGAGCATTTCATGGTCGATTCCTTGACACATAACCAGCCATCATATAATACATAAAATCTGCATTAACTTTTTTTGAAAGAGATAATGCAGATTTTAGTTTATATCTTTTGTGAAATAAGACCCATTTTCCGTCAAATTTTAAAATCCTATTCCATGACAATACCGAAAATGCTCATGGAACGAAGTAATTGTTGGTTATGAAAGAATTTTTCAAAGTTACCGATTTAAAAAAGGTCCTGGAATACGCATCTGATTTTCCTCCGGTTGAAACTGAAGACGTCCCGCTCATTGAAGCAACCGGAAGGGTTCTCGCCGAAGATATTGATGCGGATATGGACCTTCCTGATTTTAAGCGATCCACCATGGACGGCTATGCGGTCCGTGCTTCCTCGACCTTTGGCGCATCAGAAGCAAATCCGGCATATCTTTCTATCAAAGGCTCTGTAATTATGGGAGAATCTCCCCCTTTTTCCATTGGAATCGGCCAAGCCGCCGAGATCTCGACCGGAGGCATGTTGCCGGACGGGGCCGATAGTGTTATCATGATAGAACACACAGAAGCGGTGGACGACATAAGTATTGAGGTCTACCGGAGCGTTGCTCCGGGTCAGAATATTCTTGAAAAGGGCGAGGATATAAGTAAAAGTGCTGTCCTGGTTTCAGGCGGGAAAAGACTCAGAGCCCAGGAAACCGGACTTCTGGCCGCCTTTGGCCAAAAGAGGGTCAGGGTCTACAAAAAGCCTGTAATCGGTATTATCTCTACCGGAGATGAAATTGTTCCCATTGATGAAGCGCCGGGTCCCGGCCAAATTCGGGATATAAACATGTACACGCTCTCCGGTCTTGTGAAAAATGCCGGAGCTGATCCGGTTACCTTCGGAATTGTTCGGGACGACTTTGATGATCTTTTGAAAAAATGCACCCTGGCCATCGACAAATCAGATATGGTCTTGATTTCAGGGGGAAGTTCAGTGGGCACCCGCGATTTTACCATCCAAGTACTCGCCGCACTTCCTGATGCCCAAATCCTTGTACACGGTATATCTTTAAGCCCGGGCAAACCAACGATTCTGGCCAAATCACACCATCACGCCATATGGGGCTTGCCCGGACAAGTGGTTTCAGCCATGGTTGTCTTTGATGTGGTTGTTAAGCCCTTCATTGAGGAAATCAGCGGTCTTTCCGTTAAACACAAAAAAGATTTCAAGCTTCCTGCGCTACTCAGCAGAAATATTTCATCTGCCCAGGGGCGAGCAGATTATATCCGGGTGCGTCTGAATGAGAAAGACGGCGCCCTTTGGGCCGAACCGATTCTTGGAAAATCAGGACTTATAAACACAATGGTAAAGGCCGACGGCCTGATTGAAATCGGGGTAAACACCGAAGGGCTGGACAAGGGGACCGAGGTCGAGGTGATACCCCTTTAGCTCCGAAGTTAGGGGCTTGGCCCCATAAGCGCTATGTTATTTTTTGCGCCGGAAGGATTGAAAAAGATGAACATCGAACATATTAAAAGATGAACATCGAACATCGAACGTCCAACATCGAATGTTGAATGAAGGACAAAAAAAGCAAGCATTTCATTAAAAGAACTTATGGAAATCCAAAGATGGTTAAAACTTATTCGGAAGGTACCATCAATTTTAAAATAATTTGAGGAGCGGAGCGACATCATTATTCGACGTTCGACGTTCAATGTTCGATGTTGGACGTTCATCTTTTAATATGTTCAACGTTCATCTTTCAAAACAACTTAGCGCTTGTGCGGTTTGGCCCCAATTGTAATAATGGAGTAATTGTAGAATTTACGAGACGTAATATTATGAGTAAAAGCCGACATATATATTTAAAAATGAAAACCCTCAAAGAGGCTCGCCAAATCCTGTTTGAGCGGTTTTCCCTTTCTCAACCTCTTTTAAAAGAGACGATTTCGGTTCCTGACGCAGTGGGACGGGTTCTGGCGGAACCGGTAACAGCCGTAATTTCCTCTCCAAACTTTCACCTGTCTGCAATGGACGGAATCGCAGTAATAGCGGCAACGACCTTTGGTGCTTCTGAAACACGGCCAAAGGAACTTGACATGGATAAAGACGCTTTTTATGTAAATACCGGCCACGTAATGCCTGAAAGCACCGATGCGGTCATCATGATAGAGCATGTTAATGATATGGGCCGGGGCCGGGTTGAAATTGAGGCGCCGGCATTCCCCTGGCAGAATGTCCGAAAGGTCGGCGAAGACATAGTGGCAACCGAGCTTCTCTTTCCCCATAACCATGTCATAACTCCCTATTGTGTGGGGGCCCTTCTTTCAGGAGGTGTCTTTAGTGTACCGGTAAGGAAAAAACCAAAAGTACTGGTTATTCCGACGGGATCCGAGCTGGTGGACTGGCGTGAAACATCTCTTGAAAATCTTAGGCCGGGTCAGGTGCTTGAAACAAATTCTTTTGTTCTCGGCAAACTGATCGAGTCGTGCGACGGCGCCTTTGTCCGCCATGAAATGCTGACCGATGATCCCGGAATAATAAAAGAGGCAATTCTGGATGCGGTCAACAATGATTTTGATATGGTACTGACCGTGGGCGGATCATCGGCAGGATCAGAGGATTATACCAGAAATGTTATTGATGACCTCGGTCAGGTACTGGTTCATGGCGTTACCATCATGCCCGGAAAGCCCCTTATCATTGGCGCAATAAATGACAAACCGATCTTTGGTATTCCGGGGTACCCGGTATCCGCAATCGTTACCTTTGAACAGTTTGTCGGTCCGTTGTTATCATTGATGCTGGGACAGCCGGAAAAAGAAAAGGCTACCGTTCAAGTTGAACCGACAAAAAAGATTGCCTCAAAACTTGGCGTGGAAGAATTTTTACGGGTAAAGTTGGGAGCTGTGGGCAACAGGATTGTGGCCACTCCCCTGCCCCGTGCCGCAGGGTGTATCACCACCCTAACCCAAGCGGACGGTATAATCCGGGTACCGAATAACATAGAAGGGTTAAAGCCTCATGAGTCGGTCACGGCTGAACTTTTGCGTCCTCTGTCTTCCATTAAAAATACGGTGGTGGTGGTGGGAAGCCATGACAACACCTTGGACATTCTGGCAGATCAAATTCGCTTCGGACACAAAAATCTTAACCTTTCATCAAGCCATGTGGGTAGCATGGGCGGTCTGATGGCAATTAAAAATGGAGTATGCCATTTGGCAGGATCACATCTTCTGGATACCCAGGACGGTTCTTACAACATATCATATGTCAGAAAATATCTCCCAGATGTCAGAGTAAAACTAGTAAATCTTGTGCTTCGGGATCAGGGACTGATCGTACTTCCGGGAAATCCCAAAGCGATCAACGGCATTGAGGACCTTGGCCGTAATGATATCACTTTCATAAATCGACAGGCGGGCTCCGGCACAAGAATTCTTCTCGATTTTCGCTTAACGCAGCTGGGCATCGAGCCCTCTTCGGTTAGCGGATATGAAAACGAAGAATTTACCCATATGTCGGTGGCCGTGGCCGTGCTCAGCGGTACGGTGGATGTGGCCCTTGGAATCTACGCCGCCGCAAAGGCTCTGAAACTCGATTTTATCCCGGTTGTCACGGAACAGTATGACCTTATTATTCCCGAAATATTTTATGAATCTGAAAACATCCGAATCCTGCTCGAAACCATTAATTCTCCAGAGTTCAAAAAGCGGGTTCAGGCCTTGGGAGGATATAGCACCAAAAAAACAGGCCAAATAATTATTTAGACTTATTATGGATTTCCCATGAACACTCAAGTATTGAGCAAAAAGGAAAGAATCAAAAAATGGCTTCAGAAAAAACCTGTGGGGCAGGCTTTCCAGCCTGCCATAACTTATGGCAATCTAAGACCATTATTAAAAGAAAACTTAAGGTTAGTTCATCAGTACAAAAGAAGATTGCCCCATTGGGAGAAGGAAGGGTCTACATACTTTATTACCTTCAGAGTTAATAAAGCCCTTGGAAAACCATTAATAGAACAGCCTGCTCTGGCAGATGTAGTAGAAGAAGCTTTATGGTTTGGTTATGGAGAAAAGTATGTCTTAGATGCTTATGTTGTGATGCCGGATCATGTTCATTTACTCTTAACACCCTTACATGGTTGGAAATTGTCTAAAATCCTCCAAGGAATAAAGGGTTATACTTCAAGGGAAATAAACAAAATTCTTAATAGAAAAGGATCTTTCTGGCAGGATGAAAGTTTTGATCATCTGGTTAGAAATGAAGCCGCCTGGTTAGATAAATTCGAATATATCCATAATAATCCTGTTAATGCAGGATTAGTAGACAGGCCCCAAGATTATGAGTTTAGTAGTTTGCTGACAATTCATAGTAAAGGTAGGCTGGAAAGCTTCGGCAGGCTGGAAAGCTTCGGCAGGCTGGAAAGCTTCGGCAGGCTGGAAAGCCTGCCCCACAGGATAAAAAGTAAATATAGTTTGATCGACCATACGGCGGATTTCGGAATACATGTTTATGGTTCGGATTCAAAAGAGCTTTTTGCCAATGCCGCATGGGCCCTGTTTGACATTATTACGGAAATCGATCAGTTGGCAGGCCTTGATTCCTGTCACATTGAGGTGTCCGGGGATGACTGGTCCGATCTGATGGTAAACTGGCTCAGAGAGGTTTTGTACCTGTGGAACGGTAAAGAATTACTCGCAAAAAAGGTCCGAATTCTGTCCCTGTCTGAAACTGAACTTTCCGCAACGGTCGAGTTTGACTCCTTTAACCCTAATCGCCATGTTATAAAAACTGAAATCAAAGCCGTAACCTACCACCAGATCCAGGTTAACAGCAGCCCTTCCGGATGGGAGGCCATGATCATATTTGATGTTTAGGCGAGTTATCAGGGTAAACGCTGTCGTGGAGCGTTCTCCCTGTATTGGAATTCAAATGCGTTTACCCTGGGTGGGTTATTTTGTCATCTTGACACATTCTTCCCATAACGATAATATGATTTTACCAGAAGCATTCAATCTGAACATAGAAGAAAGCCATGGAAATTAAAAAAATAGACAACTACCGGTGGGAGTTGCCCAAAACCGGAAATATGCGCGTTCCGGGGATTATTTACTCAACAGAATCCATGCTCAAAGCTGAAAAACAGAAAGAGCCTTTAAAACAGGTGGCAAACGTTGCAACCCTTCCGGGCATTTTAAAAGCATCTCTTGCCATGCCGGATATGCACTGGGGGTATGGATTTCCCATCGGCGGGGTTGCGGCCTTTGACTGGGAATCGGGCATCATATCTCCGGGCGGAGTGGGGTATGATATTAACTGCGGTGTACGCCTGGCAACAACATCCCTTGTGGAAAAAGAAGTCCGCCCAAAACTTGAAAATCTTGTGAACGCGCTTTTCCGGGGCATTCCTTCCGGTGTGGGTTCAAAAGGTTCTATCAAGCTTTCCATACCCGAAGAAAAAAAGGTTCTTCAAATGGGCAGCAAGTGGGCGGTCAGCCGGGGACTTGGAGAAGCGTTAGATTTAGAACATACGGAAGATGGCGGGTGTATGCCAAATGCCGACCCCAGCGTGATCAGTCAAAGGGCTCTGGAAAGGGGGCTCAAACAGCTCGGAACCCTGGGTTCAGGAAATCATTTTCTTGAAATCGGCGTGGTAGAAGCGGTTTATGATACACCGGCGGCTCAGGTTTTCGGGCTTTTTGAAGGACAGATCACACTGATGCTCCATACGGGCTCCCGAGGTTTGGGATACCAAATCTGTGACGATTTTCTGGCTTTCATGACAAAGCATGTTAAAAAGCTGGGGTTTGATCTGCCGGATCGACAGCTTGCCTGCGCCAGAATTCAATCCAAAGAAGGGATGCGCTATTATAATGCCATGGCCTGTGCCGCAAATTATGCCTGGACCAACCGTCAGATTTTAATGCACCATTCTCGTGAGATACTCTTTAGCGTACTCGGTATCGGTCCCAGGGATCTTAACATGAAGCTGCTTTATGACGTATGTCACAACATCGCAAAAAAAGAAGTTCATGTTATCGACGGAAAAAAACAAACGGTCTGTGTTCACAGAAAAGGCGCAACCCGTTCTTTTCCGCCCGGACATGAGGCGCTGTGCGATCGATATCGCCCTGTGGGGCAGCCTGTAATTATACCCGGAGATATGGGTACCGCTTCATATGTTCTTGTGGGTACGGAAAAGGCCATGCAAGAAACATTCGGTTCAACATGCCACGGCGCCGGGCGTGTTTTGAGCCGAAAAGCCGCAAAAAAAGCCAGCAAAGGACGGGCCATACAACGGGAACTCCAAGACAAGGGAATTTTTGTCAAATGGACCGGCAGGTCCACCCTGGCTGAAGAGATACCCGAGGCCTATAAAGATATTTCCCAAGTGGTTGAGGTGGTCCATGAAGCCGGAATTTCAAAAAAGGTGGCAAAACTCAGACCCATCGGTGTGGTTAAAGGATAAACGTTTTGGAAATTCTACGAGTTAGGTCGAAGTTAAAGAGGTTTTAGGAAACCTGAGTGTTTAACCTAAACATGGAATGATGGAATGATGATTTTTCAAAACAAGTTTCCTGTTTTTTTATGTTTTTGTCAGGCACATTCTCACCATAACCCATAGAACCAGCATCCCAAAACCCATTATTCCATTATTCCAACATTCCAATTGTTACCTGCCCGGTCGTGCCCCTGGCCGTCTCGCCTTGCTTGGCAGGCGGGGCGAAGCGAACTGAGTTCCTAATTTAACTCCCCAATTCCCATTCAATTTGATCAAAAACGTCCTCAATCTGATACAGTGCCTGATCGGCCTTGGCCAGCTTCCAATTCGCAATGTGCTCCTCAACTTCATTGTGAAGCTTGCGGAGTTTGTCTCGGTATTTAAGAAGAATCTCTCTGAACGGCGGATTCCCTTCCAAATCATAGAGGAACTTGTCCAGCCTTCCCACAATGTCATAGAGCGAGGGGCCTTCCTCTATCCAAGCTTCATTAAGATAACTCAGACCCCGGCCAATCGCGGGAAAATCCGCCTTCAGACTCTTTTTGTAATAGGGACGAACACGGACGGTCAATTGCATGATTTTGCTCATGTTCTGGGTTCTCCTTATTTAAATTACTTTAAATCCGAATCCGGCAACTTCAGCTCGGCAATTATTGCTCCAAGTACTGAAAAAATTGAAAAGACAAATATTCGCCACACACCGTTTGTTGCAATCTCACCCATCGAAATTCCACTACTGTGGCCAAGAAATGCCGACACCGCCGCATAGAACACTCCGACTGCAGCGCCGCAGACAGCAGCCCCGACAATCCGCTTGACCAAAGTTGCCCCACCACATCCTAACGTCACAACCGCACCGCAAAGCATGGGTATAAACACCGAAAGCCACCAAATAGTCCTCAAATCAGGCAGATCTCCAACATTCCCAAGGTAAACAAAATCCGCGATTCCAAATATTCCGGTTGCCGCAACTGCGCACAACCCGATATGCCAGTATCGGTTGGCCATGGACGCCCGCAGCAGAACACGCTTTCGAATACGACGACGTATGGTCAACGGAAGATTGTAGAATAAACAGAAAACCCAATGCTCCAGCAATGCTCCACTTTCACCAAACACCGGAACAATATGCACCGATTGATTGGCCCAGTGCCCGGCCATAAATCGAGCCAACACAGGGTAACGATATGCCATCTGGATTGGAAAGGCCAAATATCCGATGTACTTAAAAAACCCTAAAAATACCGCAATATTATAGTCTTTGAAATTGCGCTCCCTTATCACCAGATACAGTACATAAAACCCTCGAACCAAAGAACCCGGAGAAATCGGTACAACCTGAAACAATGCGATAATTCCGAGTCCTATCCCCCATGCCTGTGCTCGCGGCATCTCAGGATGCATGGCAACATACGTTATGGCTACCAGCACGGAAACAATCTGGGTTACCGGTAACGTACAGATATGCACCGCCAGGCTTTTAAGATACTTTTGTATAAATGGCTCATCAACCTGTGAAAGAATAATCTCGGCGTCCTCATGACTTAATATATGCTTTTCCTGCCCATCTGTTACCATCTCAAAAAGCCATTGCTTGCGCAGCTCTGAATTAAAATACAACCGAATCGGCCTCACAAACAGATAATTGAGCCGCTCCTTGGCATATTCCCAATCCGTTATTAACCGGTGCAGCCCGGCAGGAAGTATCGACAATGCATAATTTCCCACAAAACGCCAACCTGATTTAGCGACGCTTAAAGCACCGGCGCTATCGATCCTGTCCGCTCTGTGCCAACCTATGGTTTTTTCAGCAATCCTCCCTCTAAAAGCTCTTTTTAAATAATCCCAACTCGTTACCATTCCTTTATAATGTTTCCGCCAGTTCGCGTGTCCCCAAAATCGCTGAAACGACATGCCATAAAATGGAATGATTCCAATAAAATAAAACAACACCGTTAAAGTTTTGCTTTGCCTGAGCTTTTGTGCCTGCGAATCATCGACAACATTTCGAACTTTCCATCCATTCACCGCGCTGTCAAATAGGGTCGACCACAGCCGTCCGCTGTAAAATAACCGAATGAAATTGTGGGTGATATCCGGTACCGAGTCTCTGTAAATACGCTCGGATGCTTTGAGTTCATCCAACATCTCACGCATATCAGCAAAGTCGTTATGATGCGCTTCAATAAATCGTTCAAGTTGTCTTATGCTGCCCCGATCGAACTGTACCAGGCTTCCCCGCCCGAGTCCTTTGATAATAAGTTTAAAATCCCCGGGGCTCATGGGTAAAAACATCAGCAGCGCAAGACCGGCCCGAAAATCAACCGCCACCAACCCGCCGGAGGGGTTATTATCTGTACCTTTTCGTTTCAGGCAGTTTGGCTGACTTTTACACGTGGACCACTCATATTGTCTCGCAAACTCATGCCCTCCCATGTCATGGAGCAGCGTAACAAATTCATGCATAAATTCATACTTGGCTCGATATTCCGGCGAGCCCAGCCGTTCTTTCTCAACCGGCCCGCCCCTGCGCCATTTTTTCAAGAAATCCAGATGGTCATCAACCTCCAGCCGCCAGGTTCTCCCTTCCACCCACTCGCTAAACTCACCGCAACTCCCCAGTGTATGGTCCACAAACGTTGCATGAATATCGACAACCGTTTTTTCATCACCAAATCGAATCTTAGCTCCTCGCCGGATAAATTTTTGCCATAACGCCCCGGCTCTTGCAGCAATCGGATTCACCTGGAGCTGAAATGGTCCTTGAAAACCCATCCAATAAATGGCATTGCGGAACAGGCGAGAAAAGGTTGTCGGCGGAATAAGAATCTTCATCGCATAAATGCCGCCGACCTCAAGTCCTTTTATCGTCCCATCCGGCTCATTGATCTCCGTCACCTTCGCCCGATAGACCTGTCCGGCAAACCCACCGCCGACAAACGTGTCAACAACTGCACGAATTCTCGCCGTATTAGTACCGGCGACCTCGGTTACGTCATAAACAAGCTCACTGCCCACATCATAGCGCACCACTCGCATGGGCCGGTATAACCCTGCGTCACGAAATCTTGCCTCGAGCGTCTTGCATGTCTCAATAGAATATTCTCGCGTCATTCTCGCATCTTAAAATAACTAACGGTTTCGTTGATAAGAATTGCCTTGTTAAATAAAATTCAAGTGAGTATAGAGATGGGAGGCGTGTGTGTCAAGCGAGTAAAAAAGGAGACTATTAAACATTTTGGGAAAGGAGACTATTATGAATCCGGAAATGTTCAGAGAATATGACATCAGGGGAATTGCGGGAAAGGATATGACAGAAAATGATGTAACGCTGATCGGAAAAGCTGTGGGGACGTTCCTCAGGAATCATGGCCGCTCAAAGCTCACCGTGGGCCGTGACTGCCGTTTGACTTCCGACCTCTATTCGGAAAAAATTATTGAGGGATTACGGTCAACCGGATGTGATGTAATCGACATCGGAGTATGCCCCACTCCGGTTTTTTATTTTTCAATCCAGCATTTCGACCGGGAAGGGGGTGTGATGGTTACCGCCAGTCATAATCCCGGCAAGTATAACGGTTTTAAGCTTTGTATGGATTTGGATTCGATTCATGGCAAAGATATCCAGAAAATTCTCGGTATTATTACTGAAAAATCATTTGTGCAGGGCAAAGGTTCTCTTTCTACAGCCGACGCTGTCACGCCCTATAAGGAATTTTTAATAAATAATATAACCATGGCCGCTCCCGTCAAGGTGGGCGTGGATGCGGGTAACGGTACCGCAGGAGTGATTGCCGTTCCCATATTAAAGAACCTTAATTGCGAAGTTTACGATATTTATTGCGACATGGACGGCACTTTCCCAAACCACGAAGCTGATCCCACGGTGGCAAAGAACATGCAGGATCTTGTTGCCATGGTAAAGGAAAAAGGATTGGATGTGGGCATCGGTTATGACGGTGACGGCGATCGAATCGGCGTTGTGGATGAGAAGGGGAACCTTGTATTTGGCGACCAGCTCATGATCATATTTTCCCGGGAGATCCTTTCGAGAAAACCCGGGGCAACATTCATATCCGAAGTAAAATGTTCAAAGACAATGTATGACGACATCGAAAAACACGGCGGCCGGGCGATTATGTGGAAGACCGGACACTCTTTGATTAAAAAGAAAATGAAAGAAGAAAAGGCTGAACTGGCAGGTGAGATGAGCGGTCACATGTTTTTTGCCGATCGATATTTCGGTTTTGACGATGCTACCTATGCATCGTGCAGGCTCCTCGAAATATTAACCCAAACCGGAAAGAAAATATCCGAACTTTTATCCGATGTCCCAAAAACATTTTCCACACCCGAGATACGTGTTGAATGCCCTGATGATAAAAAGTTCCAAGTTGTTAAAAAGGCGACCGAATTTTTCCGATCGCGGTACAATATTATTGATATCGACGGGGTTCGGGTTCTCTTTGACGACGGGTGGGGGCTTGTACGCGCATCTAACACTCAGCCGGCCCTGGTGCTGCGTTTTGAAGCCATGTCTGAAGACAGGCTTTCTGAGATAAGGGATTTAATTGAGTCTGTGCTGGCCGATATTCAAAAAGCGTAAGGTCGATAAGGTCTGTACCTTTATAAAAATATAAAGCCATCCTCTGTACTGTGGATGGCTTTGTGTTAATTGAGCAATATTCCAAAACCCATGATTCATCCTGAATGAAAAAATTAAATAAAAAAATTTTCACCACCCTGTTTTTTTCCATATTCAGTACGGTAACCGGTGTGGGGATCGTGGTCCCCCTGCTGCCGGTCTATGCCCATGATCTCGGTGCGAGCGGCATATACATCGGGTTGATATTCGGGTCATTTTCCCTGTCCAGAACCTTTTTACTTCCTTATTTCGGCAGATATTCAGATAAAAAGGGGCGAAAACCGTTTATTGTGGCGGGACTCTGTGGCTATACACTGGTTTCACTGGCATTCATTCTTGCAAATAATGTTGAATCCCTTATCGGCATACGGTTTGTTCAGGGGATAACGTCAGCCATGATAATGCCGGCGGTTCAAGCCTATGTCGGAGATATCACACCGCCCGGCCGTGAAGGTTTCACCATGGGATTGTTTAATATGTCGATGTTCCTGGGTCTGAGTATCGGGCCACTGATCGGAGGAGAAATCCGTGACCACTTCAGCCTCGACACCTCTTTTGCATCCATGGGCGTTCTCGCTTTTGCAGGCTTTTTATTAAGTCTGTTTCTACTCCCTCCCACACGGTCTGAGTCGGTTGTGAGCCGGGGAACAAATCCAATAGAGTGGAAACAGATTCTTTATGACAGTGATATGGCGGGGCTTTTTCTTTTCAGGCTCGCTTATGCCGCATGTATCGGGGTCATCTGGAGCTTTCTGCCTGTTTTGGGAGAGTTAGAATTTTCACTCTCAAGTTCATCCATTGGAATTCTTGTGACAATGGGAATTTTTTCCAGCGGTCTTTTGCACATCCCCATGGGTTTTCTTGCAGACAGGATCAATCGGAAAACGATGGTTGTTACCGGGGGGTTAATCATCAGTTATGCAATTTTTTCTTTTGCATGGGCAGACAGCTTCAACGATCTGGTAGTGGCCAGTGTATTGTTCGGTTTCGGGGGAGGTGTTTCAATGCCTGCACTGATGGCACTGTCTGTGTTAAAAGGGAATGCAACCGAGGCAATGGGATCCGTTATGGGGCTTTTGGCAATGGCGCACAGTCTGGGAATGCTGACAGGATCATTGCTGGGCGGCTTGATGATGGATGTCTTCCAGCTCCGCCGGGCTTTTCCATCAGGAGGCGTAATCATGATCCTTTGTGTGGGCCTGTTTATTGTTCTCACCTATCATAAAAAAGTGGCGCCGGCTCGGGCAGATTCGAGAACCGGTCCTTTGGATCTCGAAGGATAACCCTAAGCACTAATTTGTTTTGAAAAATGAACGTCCAACATTGAACATCGAACGTTGAACATCGAATAATGATGTCGCTCCGCTCCGCAATTTAATTTCATTTGTTTTCAAAAATCCTATCTCAAACCTTGAATGACTATTTCTTTTTTTTTCAGCCGTTTTGATGCTCACAACAAAAATCGAATTTGGTTTGCTTCGCTCACAATTGGAATGGTGGAACAATGGGTTTTGGAATAATGGTTTGGATAAGGTGAAGTTCCCGATCTTAACTATTGGCCCGCAAAATGGTTGCCTGTTCTGGTATTTGGCAACTGGTCAACATTGGTTTTTTTTATTCATCATTCGATGTTGAACGTTCGATGTTCGATGTTCATCTTTTTAAGTTTATCTCTTTTGAAAAAAGTTAATGCAGATTTTAGGTTTCATAGGGTTTGCCGCACTCTTTGCAACGCCCGTCCGGACCGATCACACCGATACAGCTTTCATCTACACAGAGTTTTCGCTGTTCCCACTCTAAATCCGCATCGGATTTCTTTGCACCACCTTCCGCAACCTCTTCTAATTCTTCTTCTGTTGCAACCTCTTCTAATTCTTCTTCTGTTGCAACCTCTTCTAATTCTTCTTCTGTTTCAGCCTTTTCTAAATTCTCTGTGGCCGGTTCTGCTTTTGTTTCATCGGAAGGCCCCTCTTCAAAAGGCAATCCGCACTCTTTGCAACGCCCGTCCGGACCGATCACACCGATACAGCTCTCATCTCTGCACAACTTGCGCTGCTCCCACTCGATATCTGCCTGGGACTTAGTTTCTTTGTTTTCCATTTTTCCAAAACCCACTGTTTTTACCCCGCCCGTCGGAGCGAAGCGTAGATCACTCTATCGGAACTAACTTGCTGATTTCTGATCGTTCTGTCTTTTCTCCCTCTGATAAGTTGCAGCAAAGGCGCCTTCTATCGCATGTTTTAATACAGCACCACTGACCGGTTTACTAAGATGACCGTCAAATCCAATATCGTGAAGCTTTTCAGGCTCAAACTCTGTTAGATATCCGGACAAGGCATAAATAACCGTTTCGAGGTTTATCCTTCTAATTTGCCTGCATAATTCGACGCCGTCTATCTCCGGCATTTTTAAATCTGTTATTATAAGCTGAAACTCTTCATTTTTTATTTTGTCCAAAGCATCCTCAGCACTACACGCAAGCTCAACCCTATATCCAAGTTCAGAAATGGTTCTTTCCAGAAGTACCCTGGTGGTTTCTTCGTCATCTACAACCAAAATTTTCTTTTCAATCATAATTTTTCAACCTTTTTGTCGTTCGGAAAATAAAAAATCGTCTGCTAATACCTGAATTTTGCACGAGTCGGAGGCTTTCATATGCCCCGATAGCGGGATTTCCACTTCGCTCCAACAAGGCACTTAAGGGCGAAGCCATAGTAAACTATTGCAAGCCCTTAATAACGAAGCAGATGAAAGCCTCCGGCTCGCCCTTACCTTAGCCCGGGATGGAGCATTTTCTAAAAAGTTGAATTTATAAGAGTTAAGCGTGTTATGTCAATTAAAATGAGACATGCACTTCAATAATTTCTTTATCCCAATTTCCATCAAAGTTCTTCAGGTATAAATGCCACAACATCATCAATATTATCTGTATTTGCAAATAGCATAACCAGACGGTCGATACCCAGAGCAATGCCGGATCCTTCCGGCATAAATTGCAATGAATCCAGAAATTTTTCGGGCAAGGGATATGCCTGCAATCCGAATTTGCTGCGGTTCTTTTGTTCATTTTCAAATCTTGTTTTCTGTGCAAGCGGATCGGTCAGTTCTGAAAAGGCATTGCACAGTTCCAGACCGCTTATGTAAAGCTCGAACCTTTCGGCTATGGAACGGTTTTCCGGTTTTAGTCTTGCCAGAGAGGCAGCGGCAGCAGGGTAATCATAGAGAAAAAGCGGTTTGTTGAGCCCCAGATTCGGTTCAATATCAAAGGCCGTTAATTGGTCAAATCGATCCTGTAAAACCGCCGTTTCAATGGAAACTGATGAGAATCTCTCGAATGCATCTGTCACCGACATCCGGGGCCAGGGAGCGTTAAGATCGATGCGGTTGCCCTGGTAAACCAAAAAATTTTCAAAACCGGCTCGGCGAGCCACAAACCGTATCAATTCTTCACACTGCTCCATCATGTCAAAATAATTATGGCCGGCGGTATACCATTCCAGCATCGTCATTTCAGGCAGGTGCTTTGAGCCCCTCTCTTTTTGACGGAAGCAACGGCAAATCTGAAAGATGCGCGGATATCCGGCTGCAAAAAGCCGTTTCATACAAAGCTCCGGGGAAGTGTGTAAAAACCAGTCGCCTGAAACTTCAGCCTCAATATGGGTTTCAGGAGCGGGAGCAGGAATTCTGCAGGGAGTCTCAATTTCAAGATAGTCATTATCAATGAAAAATGTGCGCACAGCCTGGATGATTTGTGCCCTCAGCCAAAGATTTCTTTTTATGTAAGATTGTCTGCTGGTTTTCATGAGGTATATTTACAAATCTTCACGGTTTAGTCTCTATTTGTAACTTTTGTGCTTTTTATGGCCAAATCTCGTCGATATTAAATGTCCAATTGATAAACACTTGAAAATTGAAATTGACATCTATATAAATTATTATATATAGGTATATATGTTATCGGTCTCAGATATTTTGTGTTCCTTTTATTTCCTTCAAAAAAAGGGCTATTAGATGCGTTTTATATCGAATCATCAAATCAAATTCAAGATTGTTGCTATCTTCGCTCTCCTGGCGTTTGTATCAACGACTTTTGCTTCAGGATTATCCGTGGGCAGAATAATCCCTAAGGGCAAGGTCACCTTATTTCGGGGGAAACAGAAGGTTGGAGAGTTCAGTTCTGAAGCCCCTTTTCCCGAAGGTGCTCTCTTATCCGTTCAAGGCGAGTGCGGTGTCAAAATGAGCGACCTTTATCTGGTGGCAATAGACAAAAGCCTGTTTTCCGTTAAAACGGATCCCGACTTCCGTAAATTGGCCGTTAAAAACGGAACGGTTTATTTTGCACTTTCCGCCATGCCGCATATTCTGGTATTCCAAACTCCGGATGGTGTGATAACCACACATCATATTTTGCTGAATACATCTGCTAAATCCGGCTTGCTCAAAGGCTATGTATCGGTTACGGAGGGCATTACCAGGGTTGGAGTGCTTGAAGGCGGCTCAATCTTATTATCGGTCGGCGACGGCGAAACCAAGAGGATAAACGCCGGGCAGGAACTCAGATTGGCTCAGGCAGGTCTGTTTGAAGATAAAGAAGAGGAAGAAAAGGAACCAAAAACTGAAGAAGAGAAAACAGCGGATAAAGATAAAGGTTGGTCAACCACCACAAAAGTTATTATCGGACTTGTAGTTGTAGTTATAGGTGGCGGTGCTGCTGCTTTTGCCGGAGGCGGCGGTGGCGGCGGCGGTGGGGACGGTGCTCCCCCGGTAAGTCCGGCTTCACCGTGATAGGCGGGGAAAAAGGCTTTTCAATATAAAAGTATATTGCGGTGGCTCACACTTCTTTGGTGAACTGCCGCTTTCATTTTTTCAAAGGTCTCCAGAGGTAAATAATTGCAACTAAGAACAACAAATATTCGCTTTTTCCTGATTGCAGCAATCACAGTGTCGCTGTTGGCGACTTTTTTATCGGGCTGCAGCAAAAAACAGGAACGAAACAGTGACATTATTGAGCGATATATCGCCGCACCGGGTAAAAATGATGACATAACCCGCCTCAACGAACAGCTGTTTTCCGCCGCCCAGATGAACGTCGATCCCAGTGACTATCTATTAGGCGCCGGTGACCTGCTTCAAATCACCGTGTTTGAAGCCGATAATCTTAATACAACGGTCCGCGTCAGTTCGCGGGGGCATGTCACGCTGCCGCTCCTTGGCCAAATCCAGATTAAAGGGTTGACCGCACGGGAAGCCGAGATAAAAATCGAAAATCTTTTTCAGACAAAATATATTAAAAATCCCCATGTCAGTGTCTTTGTTCAAGAGCATTTCAGCCAGCGAGTGACATTGGTGGGGCAGTTTAAAAATCCCGGAACATATGACTACGTTTCCAAACAACGCCTGCTTGACGTTATGGCCCTGGCCGGTGGGCTTTCCGATAAGGCCGGAGGGACCGTCCAGGTCCGGCGTCAAGGAAATATTCCCGGCAAACCCAACGTGTTCGTGGTTGACCTGGACCGGCTCATCAAGGAAGGACGGACAGAACTGAATGTTGAAATTAACGGCGGGGATGTTATATTTGTTCCCGAAGCCGGCAATTTCTTTGTTGACGGTGCGGTTCGTCGCCCCGGATCTTACCCTATTCGAAATAAAATGGTTCTCAAGGAAGCTTTGCTGGCCGCCGGTGGAATTGCCCCTTACGCTCTCAAGGATTCCCTTGTATTGATCCGCTATGTTAAGGACAAGGGCCGTAAAGTCATTGAACTCGAGTATACTCCAAAAAATCAAGAAATGGAATTACAGGACCGGGATATCATCGTCGTTAAATCCAGCACCTGGGGCAAGCTGGTTCACGGAACAGGGATAAATATCGGAATTCCCGGATTAGGGGTCGGGTACCATGATCCGGAAAGGAGATACTGATAGTTAACCCGAAGAGACCTTTGAAATTGGAATTTATTTGAAATTTGATGCTTGTGATTTGTTATTTCCGGTTTATCCGGATTAGAAATTGCGAATTAATAATCCAACCGCCTGACCTTAAAAGAATCTCCGTGCGCTAAAAGCTCCATGATTATTGGGCCGCTGCTTTTCCGCCATTTTGCGCTTCCATCCAATCTGGCCCTGACATGAAAGATCCCCTCGATTCTGATGACCCCGGTCTCTTCCTGAACTGCATACCTTTTGAGGTCAATCCGGTAATCCATGGCATCAATTTTTCCAAAAGTGCGGCGATATTGACCTAACCGGGAAGTAAACGATTTGCCCTTTTCCATGGCATCCGGCGTAAAAAAGGTGGCAAATTTATCAAGCTGTTCTTTCTCATATGTTCGGCAATACTCGTTTAAAAAAGCGTTCAGATGGAACTGCAAATCTGCACGGGCAAATCTATCCCCGGTGCCTCCTTCAGATTTTATCCCCTTCCGGAATGCCGCAACCACTTTCTGTTCCCCATTGCGAACAACCTTTTTTTCTTCAGGTTTTTTTGCCGGTACCACCGCCTTTTTTTCTTCAGACTTCTTTGCCGGTACCGCCACCTTTTTTTCTTCGGGCTTCTTTGCCGGTATCGCCGCCTTTTTTTCTTCGGGCTTCTTTGCCAGTATCGCCGCCTTTTTTTCCTCGGGCTTCTTTGCCGGTACCGCCACCTTTTTTTCCTTGGGCTTCTTTGCCGGTATCACCACCTTTTTTTCTTCAGGCTTCTTTGCCGGTACCGCCGCCTTTTTTTCCTCGGGCTTCTTTGCCGGTACCGCCGCCTTTTTTTCCTCGGGCTTCTTTGCCGGTACCGCCGCCTTTTTTTCCTCGGGCTTCTTTGCCGGTACCGCCACCCTGGCGGTTGCACTCTCACGGATTGCCGGAGTGTTAACAGGCTGTTTATTCTTTTCTGAAACAGCCGCTACCGTTGGTTTTGGAACGCTGTCAGAAAATCTGGACGTTACCCGGGCTGCCTGTTTCTCGGAAGGATCAGAAGTAACCGTGCTGACTTTGGAGTCAATTGGGCGATCTTTTTGCGGTGAAAGATCTTTTTTCGTTAAGAATTCAGGTTTAGCCCGCTCTTTGTCAGGTGTCTTTTTCTGCACGGTAACCGGTTTTGCTTTTGGCGGTGTGGTTTTAGGTTTCTCAGGGGTAATCTTAGCGATTTTGGATTCCTCAGGCACAATCTTAGTGAAGGCATCAGACGCTTTCGGTTCCCTATCGCCGCCTGAAGTTTCTTGTGTGTCAGCTTGACCGGCAATCCGCTCAGACGGCACAGAAGCAGGAATCTCCTCTTTGTTTGTGTCAATTTCCCTGAACAGTTTGGGTTCAGGGCCCTTTACTATATAATAACGGAAGTCACCCACTTTCCCTATTTCCACCTTGGAAGGAACAGGGTACGTTTTTTTCTCCGGCACGGTTGGAACGGTTGTTCGCAAGTCATTTTTCTCTTCCGTTTGTCCGGGATAAGATGTCTTGCCTTGGCTTAAGACCAGATTTGCACGGGGCTCTGTCTTTGTCTTTATATTGTTATAAAAAACATATCCGGTAAGACTCCCAATCACTGCAAGGAGGCCAATACCTATTAGCACGGACTTTAACCGAATATCTCTTTTCTTCGGTCTTTCTTCCCTCTGTATAACGGGAATTTCTGGTTTTGACGCGCTCTCATCATCAGAGCTATCCGTATCACGCACCCTATTTAAAATCGATATCTGTAGTTCTTCCTTGCACTCTCTGATAATATCATCATTTATAATTATTATCTCCCTGACAAAACCGCTCAACAGGGCATGATCACAGATAATATTTATCATGCGGGGATAGCCCTTGGAAAAAGAAAAGATTTCTTGAATCGCATCCGAGCTGAAAATAGGTGCTTTAGCACCGGCGGTTTTAAGCCGATGCCGGGTATAAGTTTCTGTCTCACTTAAGGTCAAAGGCTCAATGTGGTATCTGATTGTAATTCGCTGTCTTAGCGCCCTGTTTTTATATTCATTCAAAATATCGATAAATTCATTCTGCCCTACAAAAAAAATATTCAGAAGTCTGACATGCTCATCTTCAAGATTCGATAAAAGCCGGATCTCTTCAAGCAGTTCACTGGTAATCCGCTGGGCTTCGTCAATGATCAGCAATGCTTTTTTATTCCTGACACGGGCTTCTTTTAGAAATCGCTTGAAGTAAATAAGAAACTCACCTTTGCCGTCAAAGGTTCTCCCCATGTTAAATGCAACCGAAACAATATTAAAAAAATCCAAGATTTCCAAACTCGGATCGTAAATGGTTGCGACCATTGTATCATCCCCGAGACTTTGGATAAGAGCGTTAATGAGCGTGGTCTTGCCCGTTCCCACGTCACCGGTAAGGGCAAGAATTCCCTTGTTCTCAACAACGGCATATTTCAACGTCGCAAGAGCTTCTTTGTGCTTTTCGCCAAGCCAGAGAAAATTTGGATCGGTGCTCATCTGAAACGGCTTGGACTCCAAATTGTAATGAGTAAGATACATGGGTTTTCTTTTTACTTCTTCCTCAATTGAGGTTCTTGTTTATTTTGTCAGTTCCTTTCTTTTCTTTTTGTTAATCTTGGTACTGCCATAGCTGTAATAACTATAGTATTTATAGTAGGACTGATATCCAAATCGCTTGCTGAGATTAACCTTGTTGATGATACATCCTAAAATCTTTCCCTGGGAGTTGAGTACGCTCTTTTTAAAATGAAGTAAGGCGTCACGGGTGGTTTCACCCATGCTGCTTACCAGGACTACGCCGCCCATCTGTCGCGAAATAACCAGGGAATCGGCAAAACCCAGATAGGGGGGCCCGTCTACAATCACGCGATCAAAACGCATGTTCAGGGTTTTTACCAGCATTGCAAAACGGTCCGAGGCCAGCAACTCAACCGGGTTTGGCGGAATCGGCCCTGCCGGTATAAAACACACGTTGGATATACCGTTTCGGCAGACCAGACCTTTGCTGCTAACCCCTGCCAGAAATTTCGAAAGGCCGGGGCTGAAGGCATTATCATGGCACTGGAAAAACTTGTGGAGTTTGGGTTTGCGCATGTCCGCATCAACCAGGATCACCCGTTCCCCGGCTCCGGCAAAAGCCAGGGCAAGGTTAGATGCCATAGTTGTTTTGCCTTCCGACGGCTTGGTGCTTGTCAACAAAAAACTTCCGGCCTGGGAAGCGGTCCCGGAAAGCTGGATCGACATTTTAGTACTCCGCATGGCTTCGGACAGGGGCGCCCGGGGATCTTTAGCAAAAGTATGTTCAACCGGAAACTCGTTGGTTTTGGTCAGGGGCGCAACCCCCAGAATAGGAATATGAAAACGGTCGGAAATCTCGTCAGGATCGGTAATGGTGTCGGTAAAATATTCTAAGAAAAAGGCGAGCCCGATGCCGCCCATCACACCGACCACAATGGCCAGGAGCAAATTCAATTTAACATTGGGTTTAAACGGTTTAATCGGCAGCATGGCCTTGTCTACAATATGTATATTGCTGGATGACACCCCTATGATGGACTCAATCTCTTTGGTACGCTCCAGAAGGCTCTGGTAGATCCCTTTATTGGTCTCGACTTCCCGGGCCATAATTTTGTACTGGGTTGCCCGCTCATTCAGGTCAATAGCCATTTTTTTCTGATGCTCTAAACG
>Ga0315541_1000677_pt1 | contig 35533 bp, 35 predicted proteins | sample SalMarSW160190MG_FD_203095 | JGI IMG/M metagenome (GOLD analysis project Ga0315541, IMG submission 203095) | Salt marsh sediment microbial communities from the Plum Island Ecosystem LTER, Massachusetts, United States - Salt Marsh Sediment SW1601-190 ...
CCGTGGTGGCGGGCCCCGGCGAGCTCGGCGGCGTGACCGTGTGCGCCGAGGAGGTCCCCGGACTCATCGACGAGCTCCCCCTGCTGGCCGTGCTGGCGTGCCGCGCCCGGGGCGAAACGCGGGTGGAGGGCGCCGGTGAGCTCCGCCACAAGGAGTCGGACCGGATCCGCGCCGTCGTGGAGAACCTCCGGGCCGTGGGAGCGCGGGCGGAGGAACTCCCCGACGGGTTCGTGGTGGAGGGCTCGCCCGGTGCGCTTTCGGGCCACGTGCACCCCCACGGCGACCACCGCATCGCCATGGCCTTCGGGGTCCTGGGCGCCCTCCCGGGGAACCGCATCACCGTGGACGAGCCGGAGGCTGCGGACGTCAGCTTCCCCGAGTTCTGGGACCTCCTCGGCGCCGTCGCCGGCAGGAGGAGTCCATGACGCCGGCGCGGGAAGGTCCCGTGGTCACGCTGGACGGGCCCGCCGGATCGGGGAAGTCCACGACAGCCCGGGAGGTGGCCCGCCGTCTGGGATTCCGACACCTGGACTCGGGAGCGCTCTACAGGGCGGTCACCTTTGCCCTCCTGGAGGCAGGGGTCCCCGAGGAGGAGTGGCCCGCTCTCACCGAGGCCGAGTTCCGCGCCTTGCGGGTGACGGTCACGCCCGACGGCGAGGCGCTCCGGGTCCACCTGGGCGACCGGGCGCTGGGGCCCGAGCTGCGAACGACGCAGGTGACAGCGCTGGCGTCACCCCTCGCCCGGATCCCCGCGGCCCGCTCGGCCCTCCTCGACCTGCAGCGGCAGGCAGGCGAGCGCGGCCGGCTGGTCGCCGACGGGAGAGATATGGGGACGGTGGTCTTCCCCGACGCCGAGGTGAAGGTCTTCCTCGTGGCCGACCTCCGGGAGCGGGCCCGCCGGCGCCTCCTGGAGCAGGGCGTTGCGGAGCCGGGCGGAGGGGACATCGACGCCGAGGCGGCGCGCATCGCCGAGCGGGACGAGCGGGATGCGGGCCGGGCCGTCTCCCCCCTCCGGCGCCCCGACGACGCCGTGGATCTGGACACCACCCGGATGGGCTTCGAGGAGCAGGTCCGGGCGGTGGTGGAGCTGGTGAGGGCGCGCGCCAGGCCCTGAGGAGGCCCATCGGGAGCGTCCCGAGCGTTGCAGGCGTTGACGTTGCGCTCCGTGAAGCCTACGTTTTTAAGGCTAGACTCCGATCATTCCGGAGCCCAGCCAGTGTTCACCGAAAGGCCCGTGAGGGCGCGGAGCACCCAGGCTCGGTCCCGGGTCGTGTGCCTCCGGCCTTTCTGCCAGTCAACCCCAGCCCGGACGGGTTCTCCCGAACCTCCGGCAATGGACCCGCGGTTCCTCGCGGGGCACCCGAGATCATGACCAACCACAACCCCATCGAGTCCGACCGGCCCACCCCTGAGGAACTCGCCGAGGAAGAGAGCGTCATCGTCGACGCCCTCACCGGCGAGATCAGCACCGCCTCCAATCCGGCGGGCATCTCCCCCGAGCTCATCCACGATTCCTACGGGGAAGAGCCCCTGGCGACCTCCCACGCCGACTTCCAGGCCATGCTGGCCGACTTCGACGCGGGCTTCCAGAACATCCGGGAAGGCGAGATCGTCCAGGCCAAGGTCCTGCGCGTCACCGACTCCTCGGTGATCCTCGAGTTCGGCTTCAAGAGCGAAGGCTCGGTCGCCCTCGACGAGTTCAAGGAGCCCCCGGCCGTCGGCGAGGAGATCGAAGTCCTCCTCGAGAGCCTGGAGGACGACGACGGTGTCGTGGTCCTCTCCAAGAAGAAGGCGGACTTCCTGCGCGTGTGGGAGAAGATCCGCGAGGCCCACGAGGCGGACCGCCCGGTCAAGGGCGTGTTGGTCCGCAAGATCAAGGGCGGCGTCACGGTGGATCTCATGGGCGTGGATGCCTTCCTGCCCGGATCCCAGATCGCGCTCCGCCGGGTCCCCAACATCGAGGACCTCATCGGCGAGACCTACAAGTTCAAGATCATCAAGCTCAACAAGCGGCGGCGTAACATCGTCGTGTCGCGCCGGGTGATCCTGGAGGCCGAGCGCGAGAAGAAGCGCGAGACGCTGGTGAAGGAGCTCCTGGTCGGTCAGGTCCGCGAGGGGATCGTGAAGAACATCACCGACTTCGGTGCTTTCATCGACCTGGGCGGTCTCGACGGCCTGCTCCACATCACCGACATGTCGTGGGGCCGCGTCGGCCACCCCTCCGAGGTCGTGGAGATCGGCAAGGCGCTGGACGTGAAGGTCCTGGACATCGACTGGAACCGCGAGCGCATCTCCCTGGGGATGAAGCAGCTCCTGCCGTATCCCTGGACGGACATCGACAAGAAGTACCCGGTCGGCTCCCGCGTCCGCGGCAAGGTGGTCTCCATCACCAACTACGGCGCCTTCGTGGAGCTGGAGAAGGGCGTGGAGGGCCTGGTGCACATCTCCGAGATGAGCTGGACGCGAAACGTCCGCCACCCGTCGAAGGTCGTGGCCATCGGCGAGGAGATCGAGGCCGTGGTCCTGAAGGTGGACCCGGCTGACGAGAAGATCTCGCTGGGCATGAAGCAGATCGAGGAGGATCCGTGGCTGGCGCTGCCCATGAAGTACCCCACGGGCACGCGTCTCAGCGGAATCGTGCGCAACCTGACCTCCTTCGGCGCCTTCGTGGAGATCGAGCCGGGGATCGACGGGCTCGTGCACGTCTCCGACATGAGCTGGACGAAGCGGGTCGAGCACCCCTCCGAGGTCGTGCAGAAGGGTCAGGAGGTGGGCGTGCTGGTCCTGGACGTGGACGCTGAGAACAAACGGATAAGCCTGGGCATCAAGCAGCTCCAGGAGGATCCCTGGCCCATGATCTCCGAGCGCTTCGCCCCCGGGATGGAGTGCGACGGCAAGGTAGCGCGCGTGCAGGACAAGGGCGTCGTGATGGACCTGGGCGACGACATCGAGGGCTTCGTGCCCGTGTCGCACTCCGGGATCGAGGACGCCAACCGGCTGGAGGAGTACTACGCCGAAGGAGACCCGGCGAGCCTGCGCGTCATCGAGTCCGACGCGGCCAACCGGCGCATCGTCCTCGAGGTCACCGAGACCCCGGAGCGCAAGCCGCAGGAGGTCATCGACGCGGCCCGTGCCGCCCGCGAGGCCGCCAAGGCCAGGGCAAACAGCGAGGGCGACGAGGCCGAGGTCGCCGCGCCCATGGCGCCGGCACCACCGGTCGAGGAGCCTGCGGAGACACCTGCCGAGGCATCCGTCGAGGAGCCTGCGGAGACACCTGCCGAGGCGTCCGTCGAGGAGCCGGCGAAGACACCTGCCGAGGCATCCATCGAGGAGCCGGTCGAGGAACCGGTCGAGGAACCCGCCGAGGTGGAGGGCACCCCGGAGGCATAGCAGGGGCCTGGAGCCCCGGTCTCCCCGGCCTCCGGAGTAGGATCGCCCGGACGCACATCGCGTCCGGGCGTTTCCTTTCATACCCTTACAGTCCACCGTCCTCCCACAGAGTCCATGCCACCCTGACCCGGAGCACGACGCCATGTCCATCCACGAGAAGCTGAAGCGCCTAGACGAGCTACGCCGCGTGGCGGAGGAGGGCGGAGGCGCCCACCGCATCCAGATGCAGCACGAGCGCGGCAAGCTGTCCGCTCGTGAGCGGGTCGAGCTGCTCCTGGACCCCGGCTCCTTCGTGGAGCTGGACCGCTACGTCACCCACCGTGCCACCGACTTCGGCCTGGCGGAGCGCAAGGTCCTGGGCGACGGCGTGGTCACCGGCTACGGCGCCGTCCACGGGCGGCTGGCCTACGTCTTCAGCCAGGACTTCACGGTCTTCGGAGGCTCCCTGTCGGAGGCCCATGCCGAGAAGATCGTGAAGGTCCAGGAGCTGGCCCTGAAGAACGGCGCACCCCTCATCGGGCTCAACGACTCCGGGGGCGCGCGCATCCAGGAGGGTGTGGTGAGCCTGGGTGGCTACGCCGACATCTTCCTGCGCAACACGCTGGCCTCTGGGGTCATCCCCCAGATCAGCGTTGTCCTCGGCCCCTGCGCCGGCGGCGCGGTGTACTCCCCGGCCATCACCGATTTCGTGTTCATGGTGCGGGGCACTAGCCACATGTTCGTCACCGGCCCGAACGTGGTGAAGACGGTAACCCACGAGGACGTGGACATGGAGGGACTGGGCGGCGCCGACGTGCACGCCTCCAAATCGGGCGTGGCGCACTTCGCCTTCGACACCGAGCCCCTGTGCCTGGCAGCGGTGCGCGACCTCATGGAGTACCTGCCGCAGAACAACGCCGAACTCCCGGCGACGAGGACGTGCACCGACGCTGCGGACCGGCAGGACGAGGGGCTCCTGGACGCGGTACCGGACAACCCCAACCGTCCCTACGACATGCGCGAGGTGGTGCGGCACGTGGTCGATGACGGCGTGTTCTTCGAGGTCCACGCCCAGTTCGCCGGCAACATTCTGGTGGGGTTCGCCCGCCTGGGCGGGCATTCGGTGGGGATCGTGGCCAACCAACCCGCCGTCCTGGCCGGCGTGCTGGATATCGACTCGGCGGACAAGGGAGCCCGTTTCGTGCGCTTCTGCGACGCCTTCAACATCCCCCTCGTGGTCCTCGAGGACGTCCCCGGCTTCCTCCCGGGCGTCGCCCAGGAACACGGCGGGATCATCCGCCACGGCGCCAAGCTCCTCTATGCCTTCTGCGAGGCGACGGTGCCCAAGGTCACCATCATCACCCGCAAGGCGTACGGCGGAGCCTACGACGTGATGAACTCGAAGCACATCCGGGGAGACATCAATCTGGCCTGGCCCCAGGCCGAGATCGCCGTCATGGGCCCCAAGGGCGCCGTGGAGATCCTCTTCAAGAGGGAGATCGCCGAGTCCGAGGACCCAGCGGCCACCACCGAGGAGCGCATCCAGGAGTACCGGGACACCCTCGCCCACCCCTTCGTGGCGGCGTCGAGGGGATACGTGGACGACGTCATCGACCCGCGCGAGACGCGGCCCCGTCTCATCAACGCCCTGGACATGCTGCGCAACAAGCGGGACGCCAACCCCGCGCGGAAGCACGGGAATATCCCGCTGTAGAGTGTCGCTGCGGGGGTGCGGCGGGCCGCCAGGGAACCGGCGTGGACAACCCTGGCCCGTCGTTCCCGCGTCTGAAGGGTGGAAGTTGGAAGACCACCCCCGCGGAGGGACGAAGATGAAGACGATGCTCAAGAGCCCGGGACTCGTCCTCGGCGTGGCCCTGGCCCTGGGGGTCCTGGCCGGGCCCGCTTCCCGTGCGGGCGCCCAGGTGCGCCTGCGCACCTCCGAGCACCAGGAGTGCCGGTGCGTGGACGAAGAGGGGAAGCCCATCGAGCGGTGCTCGTGCTTCGTCCTCCCCGACGTGGGGCAAATCGTCACCCGGGCGATCCCGGCGAGCAGGCCCCGCCTGGGTGTGACGCTGGCAGACACGAAAGAGAGCGCCGAGGCGCGGGGCGCGGTGGTGGCGTCGGTGATGAAGGACGGACCAGCCGAGAAGGCCGGGATCCGGAAGGGTGACGTGCTGACCCGGGTGGACGGGAAGAGCCTGCTCGAGCCCCTCGGCCCCGAGGTGGAGCGCGAGTTCGACGAGGACTCCTCCCTCCCGGTGCAGCGTCTCATGGAGCTCGTGCGCGGCATCGAGCCGGGGCAGAGGGTGGAGGTGGAGTACCTCCGAGACGGGGTGCGCGCCACGGCCACGGTGGAAGCCCGTGACCTGGATCCCTGGACCGTCAGCGTGCTCGCGCCGGACTGGAACCCGGAAGCGTTTCAGAACCGCATGAAGGACCTGGAAGGCCGGCTCCGCGACCTCAGGGTCCACATCAGCCCCGAGGGTCGTGAGATCCGCATCTTCGGCGACTCGGCGAGACCACCCCGGGTCATGTTCCGGTCGGCCCCCGAGGCCGGGGCGTTCTCCCTGGTGACGCCCGACGACGACCGTCTGTGGGCGTGCCCCGGCGCCTCCGGCCCTTCCGGCGGCCTGTGGGTGGGCTTCTCCCACCGCTGCTTGGGCGGGCTCCAGCTCCTGGAGCTGAAGCCCGGGCTCGCCGACTACTTCGGCACTGCGGAGGGCGTCCTGGTGGCCGACGTGCACGAGGACTCGAAGCTCGGGGTCCAGCCCGGCGACGTGATCCTGGCGATCGGGGACCGCGACACTCCCGACCCCGACCGGGTCCGCCGCATCCTGTCGAGCTACGCCGCCGACGAGACGGTGACGCTCCGCATCATGCGGCAGAAGCGGGAGACGACGGTCACGGGCACGCTGGAAAAGTGAGCGGCTCCCATCCCCACCGGCAGGGCGCGGGGAGCAGGGGAGTGGGAATCGGGGGGGGCGGGAGCGGGAGGGCGCTCCCGCCCCCCGCTCGTTCACGGCAGGCGTCGTCCACGGGTCGGGGTTTCCCCGCTCCCTGGCGCGCTGGTAAGTTCCCGCCCCTGAATTCCGTCCCGCTCCTCCATCTTCACCGCCGCCGGTGATCCGAACCCTCCTCATAGCCAACCGCGGCGAGATCGCCGTCCGCATCGCCCGAGCCGCCCGGGAGCTGGGGGTGCGCTCGGTTGCGGTGTACTCCGAGCCGGACCGGCTGGCACCCCACGTGCTGGAGGCGGACGAGGCCCACCTGCTGGGACCGGCACCCTCCTCCGAGAGCTACCTCCGGGTGGACCGGATCCTGGAGGTAGCGGCGCGCTCCGGCGCCGACGCCGTCCATCCCGGGTACGGCTTCCTCGCCGAGCGCGCCCACTTCGCCCGGGCGGTGACCGATGCCGGCCTCGTCTTCGTGGGCCCTGCGGCGGCCACCATCCAGGCCATGGGGGACAAGACCGAAGCGCGCCGGCACATGCAGACCGCTGGCGTGCCCATCGTCCCGGGGCTGGTGGATCCGGTGGCCGACCCCTTCGCCGCCCTCGACGCCGCTCTGGCGATCGGCTATCCGGTCCTCCTCAAGGCCGCGGCGGGGGGTGGGGGGAAGGGGATGCGGGTGGTGGCCGACCCCTCCGAGCTCCCCCACGCCTTCGAGGCGGCCCGGCGCGAGGCCCAGGCGGCCTTCGGCGACGCTTCGATATACCTGGAGCGGTACCTCCCCCGCCCGCGCCATGTGGAGATCCAGGTTCTCGGCGACGCGCACGGCCACATCCTCCACCTGGGCGAGCGGGAGTGCTCCATCCAGCGACGCCACCAGAAGCTGGTGGAGGAAGCCCCTTCCGTCGTGCTCACGCCCTCCGAGCGGGACGCCATGGGCGCGGCGGCGGTCCAGGCCGCCCGGGCGGTGGGGTACGTGGGTGCCGGGACCGTCGAGTTCCTGTACCAGGACGGAGAGTTCTTCTTCCTCGAGATGAACACGCGGCTCCAGGTGGAACACCCCGTCACCGAGCTCGTCACCGGCGTGGATATCGTGGCGTGGCAGCTCCGCATCGCGTCCGGCGAGTCCCTCCTCCTCCGCCAGGAGGAGGTGCGCCTGGACGGCCACGCCATCGAATGCCGCCTCACGTCGGAGGATCCCTGGCACGGGTTCCTGCCCTCCACGGGCACCATCGCGCATCTGCGGGTTCCCACGGGCCCGGGGGTGCGCTGGGACGGGGGGATCGAGGAGGGGTTCCAGGTCTCCCTCCACTACGACCCGCTCCTGGGCAAGCTCATTGTCCACGCGCCGGACCGGGAGGCGGCCATCGCCCGCATGGCCCGGGCCCTGGACGAGCTGGTGGTGGAGGGGGTGGAGACCAGCGCGCCATTCCACCGCCGGCTCATGGACGAGCCCGACTTCCGCGCGGGCCGGTTCGACATCCGTTACGTGGAGGAGCACCCGGCCCTCTTCATGGAGCCCACCGACGAGGACGCGCTCCGGGCGGTTGCCGTGTCCGCGGCCCTCCTGGAGGACGAGCGCCGCCAACGGCACCGCACCCAGCGCCTCGGAGACTCGGCGGGCCCGGGTCTGCCTGCGTGGCGCAAAGCGGGGTGGTCTTGGCAGCCCCGATGAGCGCCGGCCCGCTCCCGGTCGTGGGGGACCGGGTTCTCCTCCGGGTGCGCGCCCTGGCGTCGGGCGGCGCGGGCGTGGCGGACCTCCCCGACGGACGGGTGGTCTTCGTCCATCGCACCGCCCCCGGCGACCTGGTGGACGCGCGCGTGACCCGTCTCAAGCCCCGTTGGGGGGAGGCGGAACTCCTGGAAGTGGTGGAGCCCGGGCCCGGACGCGTCCCGGCCCCGTGTCCGCACTACGGCACCTGCGGGGGGTGCTCCCTCCAGCACCTGGCGTATACCGAGCAGCTGGCCTGGAAGCGGCGCTTCGTCACCGACGCGCTGGCGCGCATCGGCGGCGTGGACGTGGCCCTCCCGGAGGTCACGCCCTCTCCCACCGAGACCCGGTACAGAAACCGGGTGACCTTCACCGTCCTCCATCTGGGGGGAGGACGCACGGTGGCGGGATTCCACGCTCTCCGTCGACCGGACCGGGTGGTGGACGTGGGAGGCGCGTGCCTCCTCCCCGAGCCCGCCATCCTCGCCGCCTGGGAGGCGCTGCGCGCAGCCTGCGACGGCGCCAGGATCCTTCCCTCCGGCCGGGAGCTGCGGGTCACGCTCCGCGCCCTGGAGGCCGGCGTGGCCGTCCTCGTGAAAGGGGGAGCCAGCGGGTGGGACCCGGCCCTCCTGGTCGAGCGCGTCCCCGGCCTCGTGAGCGTCTGGCACCAGCCCGGGGGGGAACAGGCGCCGCGGCTCGTCGCCGGCGAGGTGGAGGACGAGACGTGGGGCGAGGAGCGCGTCCCCATGTCCGCGCACGCGTTCATCCAGGTCAACCGCGCCGCATCCCATGCGCTGGCCGCGCACGTCCTGGCTCAGGCCCCGGCCCCCGGACGTGCGGTGGACGCTTACTGCGGCATAGGGGTCTATGGGCGGGCGTTGGCGCGGCTGGGGTGGAGCGTGGAGGGGATCGAGCTCGACGCCGATGCCTGCGCGGGCGCACGCCATGCCGCCCCCGCCGGCTTCACCGTCCGGGAGGGGAGGGTGGAGGAGCTCCTCGCCGATGCGCTCCCCGCCGACCTGGTCGTCCTCAACCCGCCCAGGACAGGGCTGGAAGCGCGCATCCCCGCGATCCTGGCCCGGGCAAGCCCCGGGCGGCTGGTCTACGTCAGCTGCGACCCCGCCACCCTGGCCCGGGACGTGGCGCGCCTCCGGGGAGCCTTCTCCCTCGCCGGGCTCCGCTCCTTCGACCTCTTTCCGCAGACGAGCCACGTGGAGACGGTGGCGGTCCTGATCCCGGAGGCGAGCCCCTGATGCTGTACTTCGTCAGCGTGGGCGAGCGCACGCTCCGTGTCGACCTCGGTCCCGAGGGCGTGAACGTGGACGGCGTGGCCGTGTCCGCCGACCTGGCCCACGTGGCGGGAACGGACCTGAGCAGCCTCCTCCTGGACGGCGGGTCCTACCGGGTCCTGGCCACCCGCCTGGAAGACGGCCGCTGGGAGCTGCACCTGAGAGGGCGTCGCTTCGTGGCGGAGGCCATCGACGAGCGGACCCGGGCCATCCGCGAGATGGCCGCGGTCTCCGCCGGGCCTGTGGGCCCACGCCCCATCCGAGCGCCCATGCCCGGCCTGGTGGTCCAGCTCGAGGTCGCCGTCGGTGACCGGGTCGAGGCCGGCCAGGGGGTGGCCATCGTGGAGGCCATGAAGATGGAGAACGAGCTCAGGGCCGAAGCTCCCGGGGTGGTGAGACACATCCACGTGCGGGCGGGGCAGGCGGTGGAAAAGGACCAGATCCTCATCGAACTCCAGGGCCCCGCCGACGCGGGGGAGGGTGCGTCCTGATGTCCGACCAGCGCTCGTTCCACACCGAGAGCGGGATCCCGGTGCACCGGGTCTACGGGCCCGACCCTTCGGGACAGGCGACCCCCACGCCCCCGCCGCCGGGGGAGTTCCCCTTCACCCGGGGTGCCCATCCCGACATGTACCGCGGCCGCGTGTGGACCATGCGCCAGTATGCCGGCTTCGGGACCGCGGAGGAGACCAACGCCCGATTCCGCTATCTCCTGGCGCGAGGGCAGACCGGGCTTTCCGTGGCCTTCGACCTCCCCACCCAGATGGGGTACGACGCGGACCACGCCATGGCGGCCGGCGAGGTGGGGCGCGTGGGCGTGGCCATCGCGGACCTGCACGACCTGCGCACCCTCTTCCAGGGGATCCGGCTGGACCAGGTCTCCACCTCCATGACCATCAATGCCACCGCCGCCATCCTGCTCGCGTGCTATGTGGCGCTGGGGGACGAGCAGGGGGTAGGCCGTGGCGAGCTCGCCGGAACCGTACAGAACGACATCCTCAAGGAGTACATCGCCCGGGGAACATACATCTACCCGGTGGGCCCCTCGCTCCGGCTGGTGGCCGACGTCATGGCCTTCTGCGCCGCGGAGGTGCCGCGCTGGAACACCATCTCCATCTCCGGCTACCACATGCGCGAGGCCGGGGCCACAGCCCCCCAGGAGGTGGCGTTCACCTTCGCCAACGGCCTGGAGTACGTGGAGCGGGCGCTGGCCCGGGGGATCGCGCTGGAGGCCTTCGCGCCCAGGCTGTCGTTCTTCTTCGCGGCGCACAACGACCTCCTCGAGGAGGTGGCGAAGTTCAGGGTTGCCCGGCGCCTCTGGGCCCTCCTCATGAGGGAGCGCTACGGCGCCTCCGACCGCGCCAGCCTGCTGCGCTTCCACACGCAGACGGGAGGCTCCACGCTCACCGCCCAGCAGCCCCTGAACAACGTGGTGCGCGTCACCGTGCAGGCCCTGGCCGCCGTCCTGGGTGGTACCCAGTCGCTTCACACGAACGGATACGACGAGGCGCTGGCGCTCCCCACGGAGGAATCAGCCAAGCTGGCGCTGCGCACCCAGCAGATCCTGGCCGCGGAGTCGGGGGTCACGCGCACCGCAGATCCCCTGGGCGGGTCCTGGTATGTGGAGGCCCTCACCGACGAGATCGAGGCCCGCGCCCGGAGCTACCTGGAGCGCATCGCCGAGCTGGGCGGCGCCGCCCGCGCCATCGAGTACATGCAGGAGGAGATCCACCGCGCGGCCTACGCGGTGCAGACGGACATCGAGTCGGGGGACCGCCCGGTGGTGGGTGTGAACGTCCACAGCGAGGACGAGGGACCTCCCCGCATCGGACAGCCCGACTACAGCGCGCTGGAGAAGACGCAGAAGGCGGCGTTGGCGGAGCGGAAAGCGTCCCGGGACGCCGGTGGAGTCGGCCGGGCGCTGGCCCGTGTCCGGGAGACGGCCCGCGGGTCGGGCAACCTCATGCCCCCCATCGTCGACGCGGTGAAGTCGGCAGCGACGCTGGGCGAGATCAGCGACGCGCTCCGAGCCGAGTGGGGCATCCACGACGGATAGGCCAGGGCCCTGCGCCCGGTGGTCGGCCGTGGGGGCTCTCGTTAGTTTTTTAGGTTGTCGGTCGCCTTACGCGAGATCCCGGACGAGCCATGCCCACGTACGAATACCGCTGCCCACGAGGACATCACTTCGAGGTGTTCCAACGCATCTCCGAGAAACCGGAGGCCACCTGCCCGGAGTGCGGGGAGCCCGGCCAGCGCCTGATCTCCGCAGGCGCCGGGTTCCTTTTCAAGGGTGATGGCTTCTACACCACCGACTACCGCAGCGCCGACTACAAGAAGAAGGCTTCGTCGGAGGGCGCGTCGAGCCCGCCGCCGGCCAAGGAGGGGGGCCCGTCGCCCCCACCTCCATCCTCCTCCCCTTCCGAAGCCTGAGGCCATGTCCCAGGAGACCATCCGCGCTGCGCTCGCCCGTGTGCTGGCCGAGCTGGGCGCCGAGGACGCCCCGATCCAGCTGGAGCGCCCCCGGGACGCCACCCACGGGGACCTGGCCTGCAACGTGGCCATGACCGTGGCGAGGAAGCTGGGGCGGTCGCCGAGACAGATCGCCGACGAGATCGTCCGCCGTCTCGACCTGGGCGCCGCCGGTGTGTCCGCGGTGGAGGTAGCGGGGCCCGGCTTTCTGAACTTTCGCCTCACCTCCGGCGCCGTGGCCTCCGTCCTGGACCGCGTCCTCTCCGAGGATCTCGCCTTCGGCCGGTCCTCGAGCGGCGGCGCCCGGAAGGTGATGGTGGAGTTCGTGTCCGCCAACCCGACCGGCCCGCTCCACCTGGGACACGGGCGCCAGGCGGCGCTGGGCGACGCCATCGCCGCGCTCCTCGAGTGGACCGGGTGGACGGTGCACCGGGAGTACTACTACAACGACAGCGGGAACCAGATGGACAACCTGGCCCGGAGCGTGTGGGTCCGGTACCAGGAACTCCACGGCCGGAGCACCCAGATCCCCGAGGGCGGCTATCAGGGCGAGTACGTGCGGGACGTGGCCGAGGCCTTCGCGAAAGAGGGGGGGGACCGCTATGTGGGGGAGGACTCCCAGGAGGCGCTGGACGCCATGCGCCACTTCGCGGTGGGGGTCCTCCGGGGCGAGCAGGACCGGGACCTCACCGACTTCCGAGTGCGCTTCGACGAGTACTTCCTCGAGTCTTCCCTATACTCTGACGGGAAGGTGGATCGGGTGGTGGAGGCGCTGCGCGCCACGGGACACGTCTTCGAGCGGGAAGGCGCCACCTGGCTCCGCACCACAGAGTTCGGGGACGACAAGGACCGGGTCATGATCCGGTCCAACGGGGCGCACACCTACTTCGTGCCCGACGTGGCCTACCACATGGACAAGTGGGAGCGCGGCTTCCACCGGGTGATCAACGTCCAGGGGAGCGACCACCACGGCACGGTGGCCCGGGTGCGCGCCGGGGTCCAGGCGCTCGGTCTTTCCCAGGGGTTCCCCGAGTATATCCTGCACCAGATGGTGCGGGTGGAGCGGGACGGCAAGGAGGTGAAGTTCTCCAAGCGCGCCGGTTCGTACACGACGCTCCGGGAGCTCTTCGAGCAGACGGGCGTGGACGTGGCGCGCTACTTCATGCAGATGCGCAAGCCCGACGCGCACCTCGTCTTCGACCTGGACGTGGCGCTGGACCAGTCGGACAAGAACCCGGTGTACAAGGTCCAGTACGCCCACGCCCGCATGTGCTCCATCTTCCGCAAGGTGGGCATGGCGCCGGAGGACGTAGCGGCGGGGAGCGCGGACCTCTCCCTCCTGTCCCACGAGCTGGAGCGGGAACTGGTCAAGCGCCTGGGCGAATTCCCGGACATGGTGGAGCGGGCTGCCGCCGGCGCCATGCCCCATGTGGTATGCGATTACCTGGAGCAGACCGCGGGCGCCGCCAACGCGTGGTACCACGCGGGAAATCCGTCCCGTGACCCGGCGCTCGCGGTGCTGTCGAACGACCCGGCACTGCGCGCCGCCCGGCTCGTCCTGGCCCGCTCCGTGCAGGTGGTGCTGCGCAACGGCCTCGCGATCCTGGGGATCGAGGCGCCGTCGCGCATGGACCGTTCCGAAGAGACCGAAGCGGCTTGACCCCGAATCCCGACACCATGTCCATCCTCTGCGTGGGAAGCGTGGCCCTCGACTCGGTGGAGACCCCTTTCGGCAAGGCCGAGCGTGTGCTCGGCGGCTCCGCCGTCTTCTTCTCCGCCGCCGCCACCTTCTTTTCCCCGGTGCGCATCGTGGGCGTGGTGGGGGACGACTACCCCCGCGCCGACCTGGCCTTCCTCGAGAAGCGGGGCGCCGACCTGTCGGGGATCGAGACCCGCCCCGGCGAGAGCTTCTTCTGGGCGGGACGCTACCACTACGACCTGAACACCCGCGACACCCTGGAGACCCGCCTGGGAGTGTTCGCCGATTTCCGGCCGCGCATCCCCGAAGGCTTCCGCGACAGCCGGCACGTCTTTCTCGGCAACATCGCGCCCCAGCTGCAGCAGGACGTCCTCGACCACGTGGACGCCCCCGAGGTCGTCGCCTGCGACACGATGAACTACTGGATCGAGGGAAGCCGGAAGGAGCTCCTGTCGCTCCTGGAGCGCGTCCACATCCTCCTGGTGAACGACGAGGAGGTGCGCCAGCTCGCCGACGAGCCCAACCTGCTGAAGGCGTCCCGGTGGATCCGGGAGCGGGGCCCGTCCCTCATCGTCGTGAAGAAGGGCGAGCACGGCGCCATGCTCTTCGCCGACGGATGGGTGTTCTTCACGCCGGGGTATCCCCTGGAGAACGTCTTCGACCCGACGGGCGCGGGCGACGCCTTCGCAGGCGGGTTCATGGGGCACGTGGCCCGGAGCGGATCCCTGGACCCGACCGAGCTCCGCCGCGCCATGGTCTTCGGATCCGTGATGGGATCATACTCCGTGGAGGACTTCAGCGTGGACCGCTTCAAGCGCCTGGACCCGGCCGACGTCGTCCGCCGGGCGTGGGAGTTCCGCGAGATGACCGCCTTCGAAGCCCACGTGGAGGAGCACCGTGTCTGAACGTGGCATGAGCTACCGCGACGCCGGCGTGGACCTGGACGCCGGCGATCGGGCCAAGGACAAGCTGAAGGCCCTGGTAGCCTCCACCCGGGACCGGTGGACGCTCTCGGATCTGGGCCTCTTCGGCGGCCTCTACCAGGTCCCCGACGGGCTGGCCACGCCGGTCCTCGTGTCCTCGGCAGACGGCGTGGGCACGAAGCTCAAGGTGGCGTTCGACGCCCAACGCCACGACACGGTGGGGCAGTGCCTGGTCAACCACTGCGTGAACGACATCCTGGTGCAAGGCGCCCGTCCCCTCTTCTTCCTCGACTACCTGGCCACCGGGGTTCTGGACGAGCAGGTGGTCACCCAGGTGGTGGGCGGCGTGGCCTTGGCATGCAAGGAAAACAGGTGCGCCCTGGTGGGCGGAGAGACAGCCCAGATGCCCGACTTCTACGCCGCCGGGGAGTACGACCTGGCCGGCTTCATCGTGGGCGTGGTGGAGCGGGACAGGATCGTGGACGGGACGCAGATCCAGGAAGGGGACGTGCTCCTCGGCCTCGCCTCGTCGGGCCTGCACACCAACGGCTACACGCTGGCCCGGCGCATCGTCTTCGACGCCATGGGGCTGAAGGTGGACGACGAGCTCCCCGGGACGGGGCGCTCCGTGGCGGATGAGCTGCTCTCGGTGCACCGGAGTTACATGCCCGCCCTGTGGCCGAGCCTGGAGGAGGGCTCCCTCCGCGGCCTCGCCCACATCACCGGCGGAGGGATCCCCGGGAACCTCCCCCGCATCCTCCCTGCCGGCCTCGGTGCCGTGGTGGACCGAGGAGCCTGGGAGGTCCCACCGGTCTTCCGCGCCCTCCAGGAGGCGGGGCGGGTTGACCGCTTCGAGATGGACCGGGTCTTCAACATGGGTATCGGCATGGTGGCCGTCGTGCGCCCCACCGATGCCGCCCACGTGGCGGATACCGTGCGTGGCGCCGGCGTGGACGTGTGGATGCTCGGGCGCATCGAAGCCGGGCAGGGAGTGCGGTACCTGGGATGAGGACGGGGCGCCTCCTCCGGCTCCTCCTGGCCGCCTCCCTGACGTCGGCGGCCGTGGCAGGCAGTGCCCGGGCCCAGAACCCCACCGAGGTGCTGGCGGCACGCTGTGCCGACGCCGGCGGTCCCGTGTCCCGCTGCACCGAACTGGCTGTGACCGCTCGTGCCCTCCAGGGATCGGCGGGGCTCCTCGCCGGCCTCGGGTCGGAGGTCCCGGGGAGCGCCAGCACGCTGGGGAGGAGGCTGGGGACCACGCCCCGGATTGCCGTGGGAGCGCGCGCCGCCTTCGCCCACGTGGGGCTCCCCGACCTGGCCGATCCGGGCGCCGAGCCATCGCGGCAGGCAACGTTCGTCGTTCCCGCCGTGCACGCCGGCGTCGTCGCAGGCGTCTTCGACGGGTTCTTCGTCCTCCCCACCGTCGGCGGCGTCCTCAGCCTGGACCTTCTGGCCAACACCTCCGCGATCTTCTTCCCCACCGCCGACGGCTTCGACGGGAGAGCGTCCAGTTGGACGGTGGGCGCGCGGCTCGGCCTGCTCCGCGAGTCGTTCACGCTTCCCGGCATCGCCGTCTCGCTCGCGCGCCGCGACCTCGCCCCCGTGAGCTTCGGCGACCCTCTGTCCGCCGGGGGCGGAGCCGTCGAAACGGATGCCACCGTGACGTCGGTGAGGGCGACGGTGGGCAAGGACCTGCTCTCCATTGGCCTCCTGGCGGGGATGGGATGGGATCGCTACGCGGGGTCGGTGACGCTCCGCCCCGTGGGGTTGGATGCCGTGTCCGACGACTCCTTCACCCACTCCCGGAAGCTCTTCTTCGGGGGCGCGTCCATGAACTTCCTCATCCTCCAGCTATCCGCGGAAGCCGGCTGGGCCCAGGGTGCCGGAGCGGTGAGCGGATACCGCGGCGTGCCCTTCGACCCCACCCGGGGCTCGGGGTACGGGAGCCTGGCGTTCCGGCTCACCATCTGACCATGGGCCCCACCCCCACGCCTCCGGGCCTCCCCCCGGCGGACCAGGTCCACCTGGAGCGGGCTCGCGTCCTGGCTCGGGCAGGGTGGGGACACGTCCACCCCAACCCCATGGTGGGGTGTGTCCTGGTCCGCGACGGCGAGGTGGTGGGCGAGGGACATCACCGTGAGTTCGGAGGCCCCCACGCCGAGGTCGTCGCCCTGGAGGCGGCGCGGTCCCGGGCCTGCGGGGCCACCGCCTTCGTGACCCTGGAGCCGTGCGACCATCACGGGAAGACTCCTCCATGCACCCAGGCCCTGATCCGGGCCGGCGTGCGCCGCGTGGTCTTCGGAGCCCTCGACCCGGGCCCGGTGTCCGGCGGCGGTGCCGCCACCCTGCGCAGCGCGGGCATCGAGGTGGTGGGGCCGGTGTGGGACGACGCCACCGCCCGCTCGGAAAACCCCGCCTTCTTCCACGCCGCCCGCCACGACTCGCCCTGGGTAGCGGTGAAGCTCGCTCAGACCTTGGATGGGTTCATCGCCGAGGTCCCGGGGCAGCGCTCCCGCATCACGGGCCCGGCGGCGGAGGCCCGGTCGCACCAGCTGCGCACGGGGTTCGACGCCCTCCTGGTGGGCGCCGGGACCCAACGCGCCGACGATCCTCTCCTCACGGTGCGCCATGCCCCCCAGGGGCGCATCCCTCCCGTGCGCATGCTCCTCGACCCGCGCGCCGAGCTGCCGGCACACGCCGCCGTGCTCCGGGACGCCGGGCACATCCCGGTGCACGTGTTCACCCGCCGGGACGCTCCCGAGGCCGACTTCGAGCGCCTGGAGGCCGCAGGCGCCAGGGTGCACCGGGTGGCCTTCGACCGGCGGGGCCTCTCCCTGGAGGCCGTGCTCTCGGTCGCGTGGGGCCTGGGGATCCGCTCCGTCCTGTGCGAGGGGGGAGCACGCCTGGCTTCCGAGCTCCTGCGGGACGGAACGGCCCGGCGACTCTACCTTTGGATTGCGCCCTTCACCCTCTCCGGGCCCGGCGTGCCGGCCTTTCCCGGCGTGGGCGCGGAGGTGTGGAGGCGCCTGCGGCCGGCTTTCGCGCCTGAGCTCCACGGCCGCGACACATTACTCCTGCTGGATCGGGAGGAAGACTGATGTTCACAGGGATCATCGAGGCCACTGGGCACGTCGTCGAGGCCGTGGACCTGGACACCACGCGCCGTTTCACCCTCCGCGTGGATGCCTTCGCCGGTGCTCTACAGCCCGGGCACTCGGTGGCCGTGGACGGCGCCTGCCTCACCGCCGTGGCCGCCGAGGGCGCCACCTTCTCCGTGGACGTCATCGGCACCACCCTGGAGCGCACCATCGCGGGGCGGTACCGGGCCGGCACCAGGGTGAACCTGGAGCGCGCCATGAGCATGGGCGAGCGGCTGGACGGCCACTTGGTGCAGGGCCACGTGGACGGGGTGGGGCACCTGGAGCGGGTCACCGAGGACGGCGAGTACTGGCTCATGGACTTCCGCATCCCGTCGGACATCTGGGCCCTCACCATTTTGCACGGGTCCATCGCCCTCAACGGCGTGAGCCTCACGGTGAGTGACATGCCGCAGACCGACGTGGTGCGCATCGGCATCATCCCCTTCACCTGGGAGCACACCAACCTCGGAGGGATGACGCCCGGCGACCCGGTGAACGTGGAGGGGGACCTGATCGGGAAGTACGTGGGTAGGATTCTGGCCATCCGGGGAACTTGAGAGGAGCAATCATGCCCTTCGATCGTGTCGAGGACGCCATCGCCGACATCCGCCGAGGGCGGATGGTCATCGTGGCCGACGACGAGGACCGGGAGAACGAAGGGGACCTGGTCATGGCGGCGTCGCTGGTGACGTCGGACCACATCAACTTCATGACCAAGCACGGGCGCGGGCTCATCTGCGTGGCCCTCACCGAGGAGCGCGCCAACGAGCTCCAACTCCCCCTCATGACCGAGGCCAACACCGACCCCCAGGGTACCGCCTTCACGGTGTCGGTGGACGCCCATCTGCGCTTCGGCGTCACCACCGGGATCAGTGCCTACGACCGGGCCAAGACCGTCCAGGTCATCCTGGACCCCCGCACCGCTCCCCATGATCTGCGCAGGCCGGGACACGTCTTCCCGCTCCGCGCCAAGGCCGGCGGCGTGCTCCGGCGGGTAGGGCAGACCGAGGCGGCGGTGGACCTGGCCCGTCTCGCCGGTCTGGAGCCGGCGGGCGTCATCTGCGAGATCCTCAACGAGGACGGCACCATGGCGCGGCGGCCCCAGCTCGAGGAGATCGCCCGCGATCACGACTTGCGCTTCATCACGGTGGCACAGCTCGTAGCCTACCGGCTCACGCGCACCCGTCTCGTGCGCCGGGTGGCGGAGGCCGACCTCCCCACCAAGCTGGGCACCTTCCGGGTCATCGGTTACGAGAGCATCGTGGACCAGCGCGAGCACCTGGCTCTGGTGAAAGGAGAGGTGGCAGGGAAGGCCAACGTCCTCGTGCGCATGCACTCGGAGTGCATGACCGGCGACGTGTTTTCGTCGCTACGTTGCGACTGCGGAGACCAGCTCGAGGCGGCCATGCGGCGCATCGAGGAGGAGGGGGTCGGCGCCATCGTCTACCTCCGCCAGGAGGGGCGGGGCATCGGGCTCAGCAACAAGCTGAGGGCCTACAGCCTCCAGGACCAAGGCATGGATACGGTGGAGGCCAACGAGCGCCTCGGCTTCAGGCCCGACCTGCGCGACTATGGCATCGGCGCTCAGATCCTCCTGGACCTGGGGCTCACCTCCATCCGCCTCCTGACCAACAACCCCCGCAAGATCGTGGGCTTGGACGGCTACGACATCGAGATCACGGGCAGGGAGCCCCTGAAGATCGAGGCGGGCGAGCACAACGAGCGCTATCTGGACACGAAGCGCACCAAGCTGGGCCACCTCCTGTGACCTCCCTGGGAAGCCACGCAGGGGAGACCCGGGGCACCGTGGATGCGACCGGCGTGCGCGTGGCCGTGCTCGTGGCCCGCTTCAACGCCGACGTCACGGAGCGCCTCCTGGACGGCTCGCTCCGTTGCCTCCGGGAGCATGGGGCGTCCGAGGCCGACGTGGACGTCTACCGGGTGCCGGGCGCGTGGGAGCTTCCCCAGGCAGCGGCGCGCGTCGCCGCCCTGGACCGCTACGACGCCCTCGTGGCGCTTGGCTGCGTGATCCGCGGCGAGACGCCCCACTTCGACTACGTGTGCGACCAGGCCAACCTGGGGCTCGGCGAGGTCGCCCGGTCCTCGAGGGCGCCCCTCACTTTCGGCGTGCTCACCACCGAGGACCGGGCGCAGGCCCTGGCACGCGCCGGGGAGGGGCCGACGAACAAGGGGTACGAGGTCGCGCTGGCCGCCCTCCAGATGGTCGCCTTCTACCGCACCCTCGGGGACTCGTGAGCGAATCGCACCCGGCCCTCGGGCGCGCCGAGCGCATCGACCGGAGCCGTGCGAGGGCGTGGAGTATCCAGATCCATTACCGATGGGAGAGCCTGGGCTCCGTCGGCACCCTCCGCGACGCCCTCGTCGACACGGCGGCCACGAGGCGCATCTCGCCCCGGCGCCTCCCGTACGTGCGCCGCGTGCTCACCGAGATCGACGGACACCTGTCGGAAGTGGACCGAGCCCTCCAGGACGCCCTGGAGAACTGGCGCCTGGAGCGTCTCTCCACCCTGGACCGGGCAGTCCTCCGCGTGGCTGCGGCGGAGATGCTGTATCTGGACGAGGTCCCGCCCAAGGTCTCCATCCAGGAGGCCATCCGCCTCTCCGAGCAGTACGGGGGCCCCGACTCCCCCCGCTTCGTCAACGGCGTGCTCGACGCCCTGTACAAGCGTCTCCCCGGGGCGGGCACGTGACCGGCGGGGAAGGAGTATCCGCTCTGCGCATCCTGGTGGTGAACTGGCAGGACAGGGAGAACCCCCAGGGAGGCGGGGCCGAGACCCACCTCCATGAGATCTTCGGGCGCCTGGTGGCGCGGGGACATCGCGTCACGCTCCTGGCATCCGGGTGGCGCGGCGCTCCTCCCGAAGTGGAACTGGACGGGATCCGGGTCCACCGCACCGGGGGTCGGTACACGTTCTCCCTCGCCGCCCCCTGGTACTTCCGGCGCCACCTGGCGGAGGAGCGCTGGGACGTGGTGGTGGAGGACCTGAACAAGGTCCCTCTCTTCACGCCCTTCTGGACGGCGGCCCCCGTGACCCTGGTGGTGCACCACCTGTTCGGCGCCACCGCCTTCCGAGAGGCCTCGTTCCCCGTCGCCGCGGCCACCTGGCTCCTCGAGCGTCCCATCCCCCGGGTATTCGGGTCCACGCCCACCGTGGCGGTGTCCGAGAGCACCCGGCAGGACCTGGCACGACGGGGGATGGACCCGGCCCTCATCGAGGTGATTCCCAACGGCATGGACCTCTCCGCCCTGGTGCCCTCCCACGGCCCGAGGTTCGAGGAGCCGACGGTCGTCTACCTGGGGCGCCTGAAGCGCTACAAGGGCGTCGACCTGATCCTGCGGGCCGTGGCCCAGCTCAGGGCCGAGGGGCTCCCCGTGCGCTTCCTCGTGGGAGGGCGGGGGGACTTCGAGCCGGCGCTCAGGGCCCTGGCGGGACAGCTCCAGCTCGGGGAGGGCGTACGCTTCCTCGGCTTCGTCAGCGACGAGCAGAAGCAGGAGCTCTTCCAGCGCGCCTGGGTCCACGCCCTGACCTCGCCCAAGGAGGGATGGGGCATCGCCAACCTGGAAGCAGCCGCCTGCGGCACCGCCACCGTGGCCAGTGACGCCCCGGGGCTCCGGGACTCGGTGGTGGACGGGGTCACGGGGCTCCTAGTCCCTCACGGGGACGTCGGCGCCCTGGCCCGCGCCCTGGGCCGGGTCCTGGGAAATGCGGAACTCCGGGACCGCCTGGGGCGGCAGGCCCGGGGTTTTGCGGAGCGCTTTTCCTGGGACGCCTCGGCACTGGCCACGGAGGCGTTCCTGACCCGGGTGGTACGGAGTTCCCGGCACGACTAGTTTTGAAGTGTAAGGTCACCTTCCACTTCGGAGGCCGAGTTGAGAATCCAGGTCGCGGCACGCCACTGCGATATCCCCGATTCCGTCCGCAAACGCACCGAAGAGCAGCTCACACGCCTGGCCAAGTACGAGTCCCGTGTCTCGTCCGCCGAGGTCGTGTACGAGGAGGAGAAGCGAGTCCGCAAAGTGGAAGTCATCCTCACCGTGGACCGCGGCGAGCCCGTGGTCGCCAAGGCGGAGGGTGAGGAGTTCCGCACCGCCTTGGACAAGGTGGTGGACCGGCTCAGCCGCATCCTCCGGAGGCAGCGTGACCAGGCCCTTCAGCACAAGGGGCCCCGGATATCCGAGGGAGCGACCATCGACTAGGCGACCGTGAGCCGACCCCTCCGAAGCTCGGGCACCGCGAGCGCAAAGAGCATCACGATCCAGGAGCTCCTGGACCTGAAGCGCGACACGTTGGCCCTGGAGCTCCTCACGCCCGGCGTACCCCTGGACCGCAGGGCCTCGGATCCCGATGTGTCCAGCCCCGGGCTCGTGCTCGCGGGGTACACGGCGCGCGTCTCCGGAGGCCGCATGTGGGTCTTCGGCGCGACGGAGATGGCGTACCTGGCCACCCTCACCCCCGAGCTGGCTCGGGAGAACCTGATCCGGCTCTGCTCCTACGACGTGCCGGCGATCTTCGTGACGAAGGGTCAGCCCGTCCCGGACTACTTCCTCGAAGCGGCCAGGGAAAGCGGCGTGCCGGTCATCCTGAGCCGGCGCTCGACCAAGGAGGTCTACCGGCGCCTGAAGCCCTTCCTCGAGTGGGCGCTGGCGCCCTCCACCAATCTCCACGGCTCCCTGGCCGACGTGTACGGAGTGGGCCTCCTCTTCGTGGGGGAGAGCGGGATCGGCAAGAGCGAGTGCGTCCTGGACCTGGTGGAACGGGGCCACCGGCTCGTCGCCGACGACCTGGTCCTTGTGTCCCGGCGGGGGAACGACATCCTCATCGGGCGCGGGCACGAGCTCCAGCGCCACCACATGGAGATCCGGGGTGTCGGGATCATCGACATCCCCACCCTCTTCGGGGTGCGCGCGGTGCGGCAGCAGAAGCGCATCGAGGTCGTGGTGCAGCTCGAGCTCTGGGACGCCGAGCGCGGCTATTCCCGCACGGGGTTGGAAGAGGACGAGACGGAGATCCTGGGGGTGAACATCCCACGGGTGACCGTCCCCCTGAACCCCGGGAAGAACATCACGGTGATCTCCGAAGTCGTGGCCATGAGCCACCTCCTGAAGTACGCCGGCGTCCACTCGGCCCAAGCCTTCGACCAGCGCCTCAAGGCCCATATGAAGCCCGTCCGGGAGTATCTCGAGGAGGACTATGAATGAGGCCACGGGCACGAAGGGGATCGTGGTGGCCCACGGCGGCATGGCCCAGGGGCTCGTGGATGCCGTGCGCCGAATCGCGGGCGGTGCCGCCGACGCCCTGGCTCCGTTCTCCAACGAGGAGAAGAGCCCCCTGGAGGTGAAGGAGGAGCTGGAGCGCCTGGCGGGCGACGCCCCTACTATCCTCTTCGCCGACCTCCTAACAGGCAGCTGCGGGATGGCCGCCGTGGTGGTGGCACGCGGCTCGGACCGGCGGGCGGTGGTGTGCGGGGTCAACCTCCCCGTCCTCCTCGATTTCGTCTTCCACCGCGATCTCCCCATGGAGGAGTTGGTCCCCAGGTTGGTGGCGAAGGGGCGGGACGGGATTCACACGCTTCCCCAGGGAAGTTGACGGAGCATCGCCATGGGCATCGTCCTCACGCGCCTCGATGAGCGCCTGATCCACGGGCAGGTGGTCCTCGGCTGGGGAAGCCAGCTCCGGCCCGACCGGTACCTGGTCGTGGACGACGAACTGACCGCCAGCGACTGGGAGCAGGAGCTGTATCGCCTGGGAGCCGGAGACACGGAGGTGGTCTTCGCCACCGTGGCGGAGGCCCGCGGGCGACTCGCAGAGTGGCGGGAGTCCTCTCTCCGCTCCGTCCTTCTCGTGCGAGACGTGGGCACGCTGGGGAAGCTGGGGGCAGGAGGCCTCCTCCGTGGCCAGCCGGTCAACCTGGGCGGGCTCCACCACGGCTCCGGACGACGCCAGGTCCTGTCCTACCTCCATCTCTCCGAAGACGACTTGGCCGAGTTGGTGTCGCTGGAGGGCGAGGGAGCACAGGTATGGGCCCAGGACCTGCCCGACGCGCCGAAGGTGCCCCTCCGCTCCTTCATGGGCGGATGATGGATCTCCTCCTTGTGAGCCTCCTGGGGGGCATTCTGGCCCTCGACGTCACCTCGGCGGGCCAGTTCATGGTCTCCCGCCCCCTGGTGGCGGGCACCCTGGCCGGGTGGCTCGTCGGAACCCCGCTCGTAGGCCTCGCGGTAGGTGCGCTCCTGGAGGTGTATCTCCTGGTGTCCTTTCCCTCAGGCGGCACGCGGTATCCGGAGGGAGCCACCGCCGCCGTGGTGGCGGTGGCCTCCGCCGGCGCCGCAGACCCCGTGGGCGCGGTCCCCCTGGGCGTGGCCTTCGGCCTGGGGTCAGATGGGCGGATTCACCGTCTCCGCCCTCCGGCGTCTGAACGGTCGGCTCGCCCCGGAGCCCGATGGCCCGCGCCCGGAGCGCGTGTCCGCGGTCCACATGGGAGCGATCGCGCTGGACGGCCTGCGGGGCGCCCTGCTCACCCTGATAGGCGTGCTGGGTGGTCGCTGGGTCATGGGGATCCTGGCGCAATCCTGGCCCCTCGGCCCGTCCGACACCCGGGGCCTCCTCCTGGTCGGGGGTGCGGTCTCCGCCGGGGTACTCCTGCGCAGCCTCGGCGGGTACCGCCGCCTGCGTATCGTCTTCGTCGCCGGCGTGGCCCTCGCCCTGGTGGGAGCCCGATTCCTGTGACCATCGCCCTCTCACGCCGGGTCCTCGTCTCGGCCTTCGCGCGCTCCTTCCTCATCCAGGGGTCCTGGAACTACAAGACCATGCTGGGGTCCGGGTTCGCGTTCGCCATGCTTCCGGCCCTGCGGGTCCTCTTCCGGGAAGACCCTTCCGGCATGGACGCGGCCCTGCGCCGTCACCTCGAGCACTTCAATGCCCACCCCTACCTCTCCGGCGTGGCCCTGGGAGCCGTGCTCCGGATGGAAGCGGACGGTGAGGCTCCCGAGGACGTGCGCCGCTTCAAGACCGCGGTGCGCGGCCCCCTCGGCGGCCTCGGCGATGCCCTGGTCTGGGGTGCCTGGCTCCCCGCGGTGTCTCTGGCGGCCCTCACCCTCCTCTGGCTCGGCGTGCCCGCGTGGGTCGCGGTCCTCCTCTTCCTCCTCGTCTACAACGCCGGGCACGTGGCGCTCCGGGCCTGGGGCTTCATGACCGGCCTCACCGGAGGGCGTGGCGTGGGCCGTTCCCTGGGCGCCGCGGCGCTCAGCCTCTGGACCGCGCGGGTTCGTTCCCTGGCCGGGCTCCTCCTCGGCCTCTTCTGCGGCATGGCCCTGGCTGGCAGGGGAGGGCTGGCCGAGGCCGGCCCCATCTGGGCGGCGCTGGCGTGCGCCGCCTTCGTCGGCGGAAACCTCGTGGGCCATCGCCTCTGGCGTCCCGCCGCCGTCGCCGTGGTGGCCGCGGTGGCCCTCCTCGCCGCGTGGGGATGGGCCGCATGACCGAGAATGGACGGATCGAGCGCCAGGTGCAGATCGTCAACCGGGCGGGGATGCACGCCCGCCCCGCAGCGGAGTTCGTGAAGATCGCCGGGCGCTTCTCAGCCGAGATCACGGTGGAGAAGGACGGCCTGGAGGTGAACGGAAAGAGCATCATGGGCGTTCTAATGCTGGCGGCGGAGCAGGGGAGCTGGCTCCGTCTCACGGCGTCCGGCGCCGATGCCGGCGCCGCCCTCGACGCCCTCGCCGACCTGGTCGGCAGGGGCTTCTCGGAGGTTTGACCGTGTCCCAGATCCTGGATGGCTTGGCGGCATCCGAGGGCATCGCCCGCGGCCGCATCTTCGTGCTGGAGTGGGGTGTGCCCAGAGTGCCCCACGAGACGGTGCCCGCCGAGGCCGTCGCCACAGAGGTCGAGCGCTTCCACGAGGCCCTCGGCTGGGCCAAGGTGCGCATCCAGGAGCTGAAAGCAGCCACCGAGGAGCGCCTCGGTCCGATGGAGGCGAGGATCTTCGAGCCCCAGCTCCTCATGCTGGATGACCCTGCACTGGTAGCGGATACGCTGCGCTATATCCAGGAGAACCACCTGAAGGCGCAGCGCGCCTTCGAGTGGCGCATGCTCGAGCTCCAGGCCATGTGGAGCCGGACCTCCCAGCCCATGGTCCTGGACCGCCTCAACGACCTGGAGGACGTGATGATCCGCGTCCTCAACCGGCTCCTGGGGCACCACGATCCCTCCGACCTGGAGCAGGAAGAGGGAGGCGTCATCGTCGTCGCCCCGAACATGACGCCCAGCCTCACCGTCCACCTGAACCCGGACAAGGTCCTGGGCGTCGCCACCGACCTGGGCACTCGGACCGCCCACTGGGCCATCCTCGCCCGCTCCCTGAAGATCCCGGTGGTGGTGGGGCTCGGCCGGGTCACCCAGGTCGCCCAGGAAGGTCAGGAGGCCATCCTGGACGGTCGCATCGGCCGCATCATCATCGAGCCTTCGCCGGCCGATCGGGACGCGTTCGACGCGCGCCGGGAACGCATCCAGCACTGGGAGGAGGAGATCGAGGTCATCGCCCGAGAGGAGTCGGTCACGCTGGACGGGCAGCCGGTCTCGCTGCGAGCCAACCTGGACCTCCCTTCCGAGATCGAGCGCGCTCGCGCCTACGGGGCAGACGGCATCGGGCTCTTCCGCACCGAGTTTCTCGTGGTGGGGCGGACCGTCATGCCCACAGAGGAAGATCAGTACGACGCCTACCGCCGCGTGGCGGAGTCCTTCCCGAACGGCGCCGTGTACATCCGCACGTTCGACCTCGGCGGCGACAAGTTCCCCATGTTCCTGCACATGCCCCGGGAGGAGAACCCCTTCCTGGGCTGGCGGGCCGTGCGGGTTTGCCTGGACGAGCCCGACTTCTTCCGCACCCAGCTCCGCGCCATGCTGAGGGCCACCGCGCACGGCGACGTGCGCATCATGGTTCCTATGGTGAACGACGTGGAGGAGGTCAAACAGGTGAGGGAGTACCTGGAGGCCGAAGAGGACAACCTCCGCCGGGACGGGATTCCCTACAACAAGGGGTACAAGCTGGGGATCATGGTGGAAACCCCCGCGGCAGCTCTGGACTCGGCGGAGCTGGCACGTCACTCCGACTTCTTCTCCGTAGGAACGAACGACCTGGTGCAGTACACGCTGGCGGTGGACCGCACCAACACCCGGCTCGCCAAGCTCTACAATCCGTTCCACCCCTCCGTGGTGCGCCTCCTGCACCAGGTGTCACGGGTCGCGAAGGCAGCCGGCATCGAGGTAAGCGTGTGCGGGGAGATGGCCGCCAACCCCCTGGGAGCCTTCCTCCTGCTGGGGCTCGACATCTCGGCGCTGTCCGTGTCCTGGCCCTCGCTCCCCGAGGTCAAGCGGGTGGTCCGCAACGTCCGGATCGAGGACGCCCGCAAGGCGGCCCGGAAGGCGCTGGCGGCGCCCACCAGCACCGACGTCATGCGCTGCCTCCTCGAGGGGATAGGGGACTCCGTGGACCTGAAGGCGTTCTCCGGCCGCTGGAACTTGTCGGTCCCCGGGTGATTGGGTAGCCTTGGGCCCTCCCGGAAGCCCGCGGCCCGTGTGACATCTCAAGCAACTGAGTGGAGCCAACCTTGAATCGCACCCTCTTCACTTCGGAGTCGGTCACCGAAGGGCATCCGGACAAGATCGCCGACCAGATCTCCGATTCCGTCCTGGATCACCTCCTGTCCCAGGACCCCAGGTCGCGGGTGGGCTGCGAGACGCTGGTCACCACCGGCGTGGCCGTGGTGGCGGGGGAGATCACCACCACCGCCTACGCCCACGTCCCCGACGTGGTGCGGGGCACGCTCCGGCGTATCGGGTACACCAACGCCGCGTACGGCATCGACGCCGCCACCTGCGCCGTCCTCACCAGCCTGGACCGGCAGTCCCCGGACATCGCCATGGGGGTGGACACGGGCGGAGCCGGAGACCAGGGCATGATGTTCGGGTACGCCTCGGACGAGACCGAGGAACTCATGCCCGCGCCGCTCGTCTTCGCCCATCGCCTCACCCGGCGCCTCGCCGAGGTGCGCAAGTCGGGCGAGCTCCCCTGGCTTCGGCCCGACGGCAAGTCCCAGGTGACGGTGGAGTACGAGGGAGCCAAGCCCGTGCGCATCCACACGGTGGTGGTGAGCGCGCAACACGACGAGAACATCGGCCAGGAAGACCTCATCGGGGCGATCAAGGCCCACGTGGTGGACCCGGTCCTCCCGGCCGAGCTCTACGACGCGCGCGACTGCGTCCTGCACATCAACCCCACGGGCCGCTTCGTCATCGGCGGGCCCCACGGCGACGCGGGGCTCACCGGCCGCAAGATCATCGTGGACACCTACGGGGGAGCGGGGCGGCACGGCGGCGGTGCCTTCAGCGGAAAGGACGCCACCAAGGTGGACCGCTCGGCGTCCTACGCCGCCAGGTGGGCAGCCAAGAACGTGGTGGCCGCCGGCATGGCCGCCCGCTGCGAGATTCAGCTGGCCTACGCCATCGGCGTCGCACATCCGGTCTCGGTGCACGTGGACACCTTCGGCACGGCCCGGGGGGTCTCGGACGCAGGGGTGGCCAAAGCGGTGCAGGAGGTCATGGACTTCCGCCCCCAGGCCATCATCGACCGGCTCGGCCTGCGGAACCCCATCTTCACCCCCACCGCCGCGTACGGTCACTTCGGCCGGCACGCGGAGATCCGCGTCCCCGACGTCGCACCCACGCAGGAGCCCGTGTGGTTCTTCCCCTGGGAGCGCACGGACGTCGCCGACGATCTGAGGCGCGCGGCCGGACTGTAGGGGTCGGGGACGCCCCGGCGCGGGCGTTTTGAACGGGCCCGCCGGGGGATCCGGAACGATACGGAGAACCCCGCCGGCGCTGCGGAGTACTGGTGTGGGATCCTGGGGGCACTCCGGCCCCCGGGCCCGTGCCGCCGCACGAAGGAGCGCACTCCCGGTGCTGGTAGAGGTCAGGGTACAGAGCCTGGGGCTCGATCGGTCCACGAACACCCCCGTGGTCGTCCTCCAGGAGCGTGACGGCGGGCGTGTCCTTCCCATCTGGATCGGCCCCGGGGAAGCCAGCGCCATCGCCATGCATCTGGCCTCCATGGAGTTCGCCCGCCCCCTCACCCACGACCTCATGGTCTCGGTGCTGAAAGGGCTGGGGGGCACGGTGCAGAAGGTGCTCATCACCCGCGTGGAGAACAGCACCTACTACGCCGAGGTCATCATCCAGCGCAACGGCCACGTGTTCTCCCTGGACGCCCGCCCCTCCGACTCGATTGCGCTGGCGCTGCGTGTGGACGCCCGCATCTACGCCCAGGAGTCGCTCCTCGAGCACGCCTCCGTGGAGATCGCCGAGGACGAGCCGGCCCTGGACGCGCCGCCCGTCCCCGCGGAGCCCGACGCCCCGGAGGCCATGGGGCCGGAGGAGCTCAAGGAGCATCTCCGCAGGCTGAACCCCGAGGACTTCGGGCGCTTCACCCCGTGAGCCGCGCGCTGGGGCGGAGCGCCCTTCTCGTCCTCTTGGTGGCCGCGGGCCTCGCCCCCGCCGGAGGTGTGCGCGCCCAGGTCCCCGCCGAGCCCGTCCTCCGGGGTCGCGCGCTCCTCGGGGACTCAGTCCTGCGCTCCGGCACGGTGGTCCTCCACCGGGTCTCGGAGAGCATCCAGGGAGAGGTGGACTCGGCCCGTGTCGCCACCGACGGCTCCTTCTCGATGCGCCTCCCGGCGGTCCCGGATCCGGAGCGCTCGGACGTGTACTTCGCATCCGTGCGCCACGCCGGCATCCTCTACTTCGGCAAGGCCATCACGCTCCCCGTGCAGCTCGACTCGGTCTACCTGATCCAGACCCACGACACGGTCATGGCTCCCGACGGCGGCGGCGACATCCCTGTGAAGGGGCGGAGCATCTTCCTGGAGCAGGTGGAGGACGCGGGTTGGCAGGTCACGGACGTGTTCGAGGTCCTCAACGACCGGCCCGGCACGCTGGTCGCCCTGGAAGGGGGGCTGACCTGGAGCCACCCGCTCCCCGATGGCGCCCTGAACGCCGAGATTGCCCAGACCGACCTCGTAGCCGGAGGCGCCGAGGTCAGGGACGGGTGGCTCGCCGTGACCGCCCCCATCCCGCCCGGGGAGCGTCTCTTCATCGTTCGCTACAGTGTGCCCGACCCCTTCCTTGCCATTCCCCTCCCGACCCGCACCGACGCCCTGGAGATTCTGGTGCGGGAGCCCGGACCCCTGCTGGAGTCCCCGGCTCTGAGGCCCGGCGAGCCGGCGGAGCTGCAGCCCGGGGCTACCTTTCGGCGCCTGACGGGAGCGGCGCTCCAGGGAACCGTGGTGAGGCTCACGGAGGGGCGGGCTGCCTCCCAGCCTCCCGTGCGCTGGATGGCGGTGACGCTGGCCCTCCTCCTGGCCGGCGTGGGCCTGTGGGCCACGAGGTCGGCCTCCGTCGTGCCGGCACGCGGCGCGTCCCAGGCTGCGGCGCAAAACCGGCGTGCCCTCATCCTGGAGGTGGCCCGGCTGGACGAGGCGTTCGCGTCCCGCGGGGCCGCCGCCACCCCGGAGGAGCGCGGTGCCTACGAGGCCCGGAGGCGAGAGCTGCTGCGGCGCCTGGGCGCTCTGGGCTGAGCCCGTGGCCCCTGTCAGCACCCCTGCCGTACTCCTGCGGGCGCACGCCTTCGGCGAGACCAGCCGCATCCTCCGGTTCCATACCCGGGACCACGGCCTCCTCTCGGTGATGGCCCGGGGGGTCCGGACGCGGAGCGGGAAGGGATCCACGACCCTGGACACCTTCGCCTCGGGAGAACTCACCGCGTACGTGAAGGCCCAGCGCGACCTGCACACCATGAAGGATTTCGCCTGCACCCGCTCCAGGGGGAGGCTGGGAACGAGCGTTCTCCGCTTCGCCGGGGCCTCGGCGGTGGCCGAGCTCGTCGTGGTGCACACCGATCAGGAGCCTCACCCGGAGGTCTTCCAGGCTCTGGAGGAAAGCCTCGATGCCCTGGAGGAGGTCGGAGAGGAGCAGGTCGGCGCTGCGTGCATCTCGGGGGCGTGGCGGGTGGTGGCGGCGTTCGGCTTCGCGCCGGAGTTGGATCAGTGCGTCCGCTGCGGCGCCCCACTGGGCCCCCAGGAGATGGGGCGCTTCGATTTGGCCGCAGGCGGGGCCCTCTGCCAGGCGTGCAGCGAGGGAAGCCATGACCCACGCATCGGGCCCCAGGCCCGGGCGCAGTTGCGCGCCCTGGCACGCGGAAGCCTGGACGTGCCCGTGAGCCATCCCAGGCGGCACCTGGCGCTTCTCTCCGACTTCATCGCGTTCCACGTAGCGCCTAAGCCGCTCAAGTCCCTGGCCTTCCTGGGAGAGATCCTTCCCCTGGACGAGGAGGCCTAAGTTGGCCCGCGCGGTTCTGGGCACGGCAGGACACATCGACCACGGCAAGACCGCCCTCGTGCGCGCCCTCACCGGGGTGGACACGGACCGGCTCCCGGAAGAGAAGGCCAGGGGAATCACCATCGACCTGGGCTTTGCCGAGCTGGTGGCGCCCGACGGCGCGCGCCTCGGGGTCGTGGACGTGCCCGGGCACGAGGACTTCGTGCGCACCATGGTCGCGGGCGCCACGGGCATCGACGTGGTGCTGCTGGTTGTGGCCGCCGACGAGGGCGTCATGCCCCAGACCCGCGAGCACCTGGACATCGTCCAGCTCCTCGCCGTGCCACGCATGGTCGTGGCTCTCACCAAGGTGGACCTGGTGGACCACGAGTGGCTCACCCTGGTCTCCGAGGAGGTCCGGGGAGTCCTGGCGGGAACGCCCTATGCCGCCGCTCCCATCACCTCCACCTCGTGCCGGTCGGGCACGGGGCTCGAAGAGCTGCGGGCTTACCTCTTCCAGGCGGGAGCCCAGGCCGGCGCCCACGTGGAGGGCGATCTGGCCAGACTCCCCGTGGACCGCTCGTTCACCGTCCAGGGGATCGGCACGGTGGTCACGGGAACCCTCTGGTCCGGGACGCTCTCGGCGGGGGAGAGAGCCCGCATCCTACCCGGATCCGGCGAGGGCCGCATCCGCTCCGTGCAGGTGCACGGCCGCGACGTCCCCGCCGCCCGTGCGGGAGAGCGAACAGCCCTGGCCCTGGCGGGCCTCGACAGAGGAGCCGTGGAACGGGGGAGCGTGGTCGTGACGGATCCGTCCTGGGCCGCCACCTCCATGCTCACCGTGCGCGCGCACCTCCTGCTCACCGCACCCAGAACGGTGGAGGCCGGGGAGCGCATCCGTGTCCTCCTCGGAACCGCCGAGGTCATGGCCCGGTGCGCTTTCCTGGAGGGGCGCGAGCCGCTGGAGCCCGGCGGGACCGCTTGGGTGCAGCTCCGTCTGGAGGAGCCCATGCTCGCCCGCGCCGGAGACCGGATCGTCCTGCGCGGCTACTCGCCCGTAGTCACCCTCGGAGGCGGCGTCGTGGCGGAGCCCCTCTCGCCCAAACGCCGCCGGGTCGACGAGGGGGAAGGGCACGCCCTGGAGGCCCTGTTGGCCGATGATCCCTTCCAGCGCCTCCTGGGGACACTCACCCTCGGAGGATGGGGGGGCGTCCCGGTGGACTCGCTCCCCCAGGTCTCCGGCCTCCCGCCGGCGGCCATATCGGGGGCGTTGGCGCGCCTCGACGCCGAGGGTGGCCTGGCCTGCCGGGGAACAGCCTTCGCTCCCGGCGTCGTCGCCCAGGCCCGAGCGCGCATGCTGGAGGCCCTGGACCGTGGCCATACCTCCGATCCCCTACGCCCCTCCATCCCCCTGGAGCGGCTCCGCGAGGCCCTCCCGGCGTGGGCCTCGGGGGCCCTCGGGGAGGGCACGATGGCCGCCCTGGCGCGGGACGGAGAACTGGAGCTCGCCGAGGGTGGGGCGCGACGCCCCGGCTTCCGTGCTGTACCCACAGCGGACCAGGAGGCCGCCTGCCACGCGCTGCGGGACACCTTCGAGGCCGCCGGCCTGGCGGCCCCCTTCCTGGAGGAGCTCCCCGAGTCGCTGCGGGCCCGCCCCGACCTCCCCGGGCTTCTCCGACTCCTGGAAGGAGATGGAAGCCTGAGGAGCGTGGGCGGAGGGCTCCTGGTGTCCGCCAAGGCCCTGGACGCCGCCGCGCGGGCGGTCGCCGAGAACCTGGCCGGGCGCTCGGGCCTGGGGCCGGCGGACTTCCGGGAAGTCCTCCCCGTCTCCCGGAAGCACCTCCTCCCCCTACTGGCCCACTTCGACGGGATCGGCGTCACCGTCCGCCGCGGGGCCCTCCGGGATGTCCCCCGCCGGGACTGAGGCGCCCCCCCGGACCCCCTGGGCAAACGAAAACCGGTCATCGTGCGTCTAACGGCAAGGGCGAGACCGGCGGGGCTTGCCACACGCTTTCTTGACCCCGGTTCGCGCCAGGTCCTACTATGTAGCTGGACGGCGCGAGTCGCCGATGTGGAAACTCCTCCGGAGACGGCAGACGAAACTCGGTTACGGCACAGCAACTGTGCGGAGGCGTAGGTGAGACGCATCATCAGCGTCTTTTCCGCCCTCCTTCTCATGGGCGCCGCCGCCCCGGGCCTCTCGGCCCAGCAGACGGGTGGTGCGCCGCCCGGGCAGGCGAGCGGATTCCAACTGGACCAGAACTACCCCAATCCGTTCAACCCCGAGACGACGATCCCCTTCGTGCTCACGGAGGAGCTCTTCGCCGATGGGCGTTCTGCTGTCGTCTCCCTGCGGATCTTCAACCTCCTGCAGCAGATGGTCGCCGTGCCCGTGGCCCTGGGCCACCCTGGAGGGGAAGGGGTCGAGGTCCGGCAGCTCGAGTACGCCCAGCCCGGACGGTACGAGGCGTTCTGGGACGGGTTCGACATCTCCGGCCGTCAGGTAGCGTCGGGGATCTACTTCATGCAGCTCACGGTCAACGGGGTCACGAAGACGCGGAAGATGTACGTGCTCAAGTGACCGGGGGCCGGATCCGGATGTGCCGAGGGGCGCCGCCGCCGTGGCGGGGCGCCCCTCGGTGCGTGATGAGCCAGCCGTCTCCGTCAGGGAGCCTTCTGGTCCAGAAGCATCAGGAACTCCTCGGGAGTCTTCAGCTCGAGGAGCCGCTCCGGGACCTCCGGATCCTTGGCGAACTGGGCGATCTTGCCCAGCACCGGCAGGTACTGGTTCGAGACCTCCAGGGGTGGAGCGACGATGAGGAAGAAGTTGAAGACCGCGCCCCCGTCGATGGCGTTGAAATCGGTGCCACCGGGCTTGCGGCCGTAGGCCAGGCGGAGCCGGTTCACCACCAGCGAGCGGCAGTGCGGGATGGCGATGCCTTTCCCGATCCCCGTGGATCCCAGGTTCTCGCGGCGCTTCAGGGTTTTGAAGAGGATTCCCTCGGATTTCTCGTCCAATCCCAGGAGGGAGACCAGCTCCTTGAGCAGGTCGTCCTTGGAATCGGACTTCAGGTCGAGCTCCACGACCTCTGCCGTGAAGAGTTCCCTAAGCCGCATGTATCGCCTCCGAACAATCCGTTGTCTGTCATGGGTCGGTGCGTAGCGCTGTATGTTAACATGGGGATCTCGGGGGGCAACCACCAGCGCCTTCGTCCCCCTCCCGCCTTCCTCTAACTTCCTTGGCATGGCCGACGTTCTCGCACGCCTGGCGGGGGGTTCCACCCCTCTCTATCTGGCCCCCCAAGCCGGGGTCAGTGAGTCGCCGTTCCGCCGCCTCTGCCGCCGCTACGGCGCCGACGTGGTGGTCAGCGAGTTCGTGAGCGCCGCCGGAATCGTGAGGGGAACGCCCCGCTCTCGTGACTACCTGCGCTTCGATGAGGCCGAACGGCCCATCGGCGTCCAGATCTTCGGCGCTGATCCGGCACAGATGGGCGATGCCGCCGCCTTCGTGGCCGAGGCGCACGGGCCGGACTTCATCGACATCAACTTCGGGTGCCCGGTGAAGAAGGTAGTGAAGCGCAACGGCGGGTCGGGGTGCCTCCGCGACCTGGAGCTGGTCCAGCGCATCATCCGGGCGGTGGACGACGCCACCCCTCTCCCCACGACCGTGAAGATCCGCAGCGGCTTCGACGAGCAGTCCCGGGACCCGGTGGGGATCGCCCTGCGGTGCCAGGATGCAGGGGCCCGGGCCCTGTGCCTCCACCCTCGCACCCGCGCCGACCTGTACGGCGGTCAGGCTCGTTGGAGCGAGATCGCCGCGGTCGTGGAAGCGCTCGAGATCCCGGTCATCGGCAATGGGGACATCAGGACGGGGATGGATGCCAGGCGCATGAAGGACGAAACCGGCTGCGCGGGCATCATGATCGCTCGGGGCTCCCACGGCGATCCCTGGATCTTCACCCAAGCCCGTGCCGCTCTGAACGGCGACCCCGTCCCCCCCGAGCCGGACGTGGACGAGCGCTTCCGCATCTGCCTGGAGCACGCGCGCAACGCCATCGCGTTCGAGAGGAACCCCGAGCGTGCGATGCTGGACTTCAGAAAGCACCTGGGGTGGTATACGAAGGGGCTCCCCGAAGGGAAGCGGCTCAGGGCCGAGCTCTTCCAGTCCACCACGCTCGCGCAGGTCGAGGGCCTCCTGGAAGGATACCTGGCGGCCCAGGGCACCGGCGCCACGGCCTGACCGCGCTGCCGGGAACATCGCCCCGGTGGACCCCAAGCCCGGAAGCAGGGTACCTTTCCCACGACGGCTGTTTGACAGAACCACCCGTCACCGGGGGCGTCACGGTTTCGACGTGTTTGGTGAACGTGGAGGAGCGTGCCGAGGCCCCGACCCCTCGTAAAACCTCGGGAAAATTCATAGCTGCCAACACTGAACTGGCGCTGGCCGCGTAAGCTTCTTACCGGCCCGTTTCACGGATTGCCCGCCCGGGGCGGCCCGCTGAAACGTCGATGATCTGGGCTGGCCCCCCGGCAGTGCCGCCGGGTCGGGGGGCGAGATTCAGGGTGGCTGGCCGAGGACCCGGTTGATCACTGGCCGACC
>Ga0315541_1000681_pt1 | contig 35446 bp, 21 predicted proteins | sample SalMarSW160190MG_FD_203095 | JGI IMG/M metagenome (GOLD analysis project Ga0315541, IMG submission 203095) | Salt marsh sediment microbial communities from the Plum Island Ecosystem LTER, Massachusetts, United States - Salt Marsh Sediment SW1601-190 ...
CTTGGCTATACAGTACGGTGCTTTATTAGGGTCACAAGTTTTGAGACATTGATAATCGCACTTAAAAGGCACAGTTTTGCCCTGTTTAATTTTTTCCACAAAGCTGTTGTTTATGACTCTGCCCGGAAGACCTACAGGACTTGGTATGATTGTTATGTCCTCAGCTTTAGCATCTAAATAAGCCTGTTTGAAGTTTCTGTGGACATCGCATTCATGCGTACAGACAAAGCGGGTTGCTATCTGGAAGCCGGAAGCACCTAAGCTGAGAAAATGAGCAATGTCCTTTCCGTCAAAAATTCCTCCCGCAGCAATTACAGGTATATTGGGATTGTAAGAGTTGGCAATTTCAATCACTTCTTCAATTATTTGCTCAAGACTAGGCGTTGTTTTGTTTATTATATCTTCATAAGAGTACCCCAAATGACCGCCTGCTTTGACGCCTTCAACGATTACCGCGTCTGGGATTTTGTTAAAACGTCCTTCCCATCTTTTACAAATAATCTTTAATGCTCTGGCAGAAGAAACTACGGGAATTAATTTTACGTTTTTTCCATTTAGATAACCCGGCAGATTCAGGGGCAGTCCCGCACCAGAGATTATTAAGTCCACATCTTCATCAATAGCAGTTTGCACAAGGTTATCATAATCAGTAAGAGCAACCATTAGATTGACGCCAATTATGCCGCTGGTCATACTTCTCGCTTTTCTGATTTCATCTCTTAATGCTTCGGCATTTACTTTGGCGAATTCCGATTCCGGGTGGTTCTCAAACTGTCCTAAACCTGCGCTGGCAATCACTCCCACACATCCCTCATTTGCAACCGAGGAAGCGAGGTTTGCTCTTGATACTCTAACCCCCATTCCACCTTGTATTATGGGGGGATTAACTTCCAAGTCACCAATCCTGAGGGTGGGAATATTTTTTACGTTCACAAACTATCCTTTTTAAAAAAGGCTGGCTCAACAAGAGAAATGACGCCATTGATGAGCTAGGATGCTAATACTGGTCGGTTTTGGTTCTATTATAAAAACGCCTTACTACAAAGTCATTTCACTTTAGGATTTGCCATATATTAATTTAATATCGGCTTCACGCAACAAATATTTTACTAAAACTAACCGATTCGTGAATTTATGATTACCGGGAACATCAAATATAAACGGCCTCTCTGAAGATAAGACTTGTAAAAGCAAAAACTTATCGCAGGCGAGTTCATATTGTTACAATCGGCAAAACTCCAATAAACTGTAAAGTTTTTTAAACCCATTCATTCACAGACATTTTAGGCAAAGATTATAGGACGACTTTTGGACTTTGATGATAGCCATCATTTTATTAGCGGCGGTTGTCTGTGTGGCTAAAACCGTCTCGTACATCACCATGTCTATGGTTTACAGCTCTGGGGCGAGCTTTAGCAACATTAATCGCTCTACCCTTCAAATCCTTGTCGTTCATTCCATTGATTGCAGCCTGGGCTTCCTTCTCAGATGGCATCTCAACAAATCCAAAGCCTTTTGATTCACCGGTGAGTTTATCTTTTATGACATGGGCAGATTCGACGCAGCCAAAAGTGTCAAAAGCCAGCATCAGATCCTTTTCCGTTACATTATAGAACAGATTGCCTACATAGATATTCATTTTGTTCTCCCGTAATTTTACTTCATCACTGAGAATTATATTGTTTACTGCTTTGTTGGGGTTAACTTGAATTAATTTTTAGATCTTCTTTACCTAAATCTTCACACCTGTAACAAAGTAAGTACATAATTGACCCTCTTTGTCGAAATTATTCCGTTATGCATACTCTGCTCTTATAGACGGAATACCTTTTTCGAGAGCCTTTCTTAGTAAAGGTAAGCAGAAGAAGAGAAATGACGATTAATGATAGGCTGGGTTGTTAATTTAGCCGGAATTAATTCTACTGTTTCAACACTTTTTACACAGTCATCTTAATCTAATTCTGTTTGTGTAATTCTATTGCTATTTCTTGTTTATAGCAAGTGGTTTTATATTTTTTTCAAAATATTTTGAATCGGATTCTTACTCTGCCCGGCAAGCCTTACCTACATTTATGCTTATACTTTGCGTTGCTCACCTTAGCTTAACAAGCTTTTGGTCTTTGGCGGCTTTATATATTGCTAATATTAGTTCGACCGCTTTGCGCGCTTCGGTTCCACTTAAAGCAAAATCCTTGCCGCTTTCCAGGGTATCTATAAAGGTTTTGAAATTGCGTGTATGAAGCTCATGCGAGATGGCGGCTGGATCGGCTACCCCGCCGCCACCTTTTACCTTACCGAATTGCTTGCGAATCTGCTCATCCTCAGGTCTTTCGTCAGCGAACTGCCAGACTGTGAAGCTGTCTTCCAGATAAACAACTGTGCCCTTTGTCCCCGTGATTTCAAACCTCTTGAACTGGCCCGGATACGAAGCGGTGGTGCCGTAGATGACTCCCAAAGCGCCATTGATAAAGCGCAATACTGCAACTGCCGTATCTTCGGCTTCGATTTGCGGATGTCCCAATTTCGCAGTGTAAGCCTGTACCGAATCAACAGGGGGCATCAAATCGCACAGCATATCCACCATGTGAATAGACTGATTCATTAATGCGCCGCCTCCGTCCAATTTCCATGTGCCGTGCCAGGAGTCTTTATAATACTCATCGGTGCGCCACCAGGGGACATAAACACCGGTGTATGTGATTGTGCCAAAGCGTCCCGAATTTATCGCCTTTTTAAGAACACTCTGGGCATCTGTAAAACGATTTTGAAATACTCCTCCCAACATCGTACCGGCTTTTTTATGGGCCTCGATCATGGCATCAATTCGTTCGAGCGTGACCTCAAGAGGCTTTTCACATATCACATGCTTGCCCGCCTTGGCAGCGGCGATAGCCGGCTCCTTATGTAAGCCGCTCGGTGTGGCGATGGTGACAATATCCAATTCTGCCATTTCGAACATATCATCATAGTTATCGAAAGCCTGGCATGAATATTTGTCCGCTAATTTTTCGGCCTTATCTAAAATCTTATCGCAACAGGCGACCAATTTTGCGTTGGGGATGTCTGCTATTGTTCTTGCGTGAAAATCAGCAATTAATCCAGCGCCCACAATTCCGAAATTCCAGACTTTCATATATTGTTCCTTTTGTGAACACCGCAATGAATTGCGGGGCTAAATATTTAGCCCCCAAATTTATTTGGGGGTTTTAATAAGATTACTTGCATTTTAAACCAACCTCATCCGAGAGGTTCCTCACAGCTTCAATCGCCCGCGAAAAAAGCTCAGGCCCGGTGTCACCACCAAACTGACCGCCGGTTTTCAGATGCGGCTCCATTGTAAGGCAGCCGTCATAATTCATAGCCGCCAGCTCGGCGAGCAGCTCTTTTATCTGTCCGTCACCCTCGCCCGGTATGCTGCCGATGTCTTTTGAGCCAAGCTTCCAGTCTTTAATGTGTATATGCACAACGTAAGGCTTCATCAGCGTCCAGCAGCTTTCGACATTATTTGTGATCTTCTGTCCCCAGACAAAATTGCCCGGGTCATACACTAAACGAAGCTTGGGCGAATTGATTGTTTTGGCAAGGTCCACACAGTTCTCGGCGCTATGTCCGTAGATATCAGTTTCGTTTTCGTGGACCATGACAACATTTGTATTTTCTATTATTTGAACTTTGGCAGCCATACGCTCCATTACCTGGTCGCGGCAGTCGTTGATATTTTTGCCTTTGGGAGCGTAATAGCTGAACATTCGTATATACGGCGTCTCAAAAAACTGAGCCAATTCAACAGCGTGCTTGAATCTGTCCAAGTGTGGCTGGAAAGGTTCATCAAGCCTTACTTTGCCGATGGGCGAGCCGATCGCGCTTACCTTCAGACCATGGTCCTGTATCATCTTTTTTGCTTCATTCAACTCGTTCCGGCTTAGGTCCATAATATTATTTTTGTTGATAAAGCGTGGTTCAATATAGCCCACCTTCTCTTTAGCGAGGAATTTGACCTGCTCCAGAAAGTCAGTTGTTACCTCATCAGCAAATGCACTCAATTTAGCCATTTTTTGTCCTCTGCTCTAAAAACTCTCAATTCCCCAAAAAACTGTGAGACGAAACCCCGCAATGAATTGCGGGGCTAAATATATTTTCAATGTTCCCTTCCCATCTAAAATTTAACAAAAGATTGACCCCGTTAGAAATCTCCCCTTTTTCAGCTTTATTCCCCTCTATAAAATTTCTAACGGGGTTGACATTGGTGGATTTACACCTTACATTGAGTCGCATTGTTGTCATTTGCCGGATAGTTGTCAACTCAAACTTTGAAAGGAGAAACCATGTTGCTCAACAGGAAGTTGAAGATGGGGATGGTTGGCGGAGGGCCGGGGGCGTTCATCGGCGAAGTGCACCGTAAGGCCGCTCGCATGGATGGGGGTATCGAGCTGGCAGCCGGGGCGTTCGATATTAATCCACGCAAATCAAGGCAAATGGGCCACGAGCTTCTGCTCGATTCCAAGCGGGTATACGGCAACTACGAGCAAATGATCGAGCGAGAGCTTAAATTGCCGGAGGGCGAGAGAATAGATTTTGTCTCGATTACCACACCGAACAATTGGCACTTTCCAATCGCCCGCGATTTTCTCAAAGCCGGCTTTCATGTTATGTGTGAAAAACCGATGACCTTCAATGTCAAAGAAGCGAAGGAGCTTCAAACACTCGTCAAAAAGTCCCGCAAGGTATTCGGATTGATGCACAACTACACCGGCTACCCAATGGTCAAATTAGCGCGTGATTTGGTACGAGGCGGCGAATTAGGTAAGATTCGCAAAATCATAGTGCAGTATCCGCAGGGCTGGCTGTCTACGGCTGTGGAGAAAACCGGCAGTATGCAGGCGGCCTGGCGAACCGACCCAAAGCAATCGGGCGGCGCCGGATGCATGGGTGATATCGGTACACACGCTGAGAACCTCTCCGAATACATCACAGGGCTGAAAATTACTCATCTCTGTGCGGACCTGACGATTTTTGTCAAAGGCCGGAAGCTCGACGACGATGGCAACGTCCTCTTGCGTTTCAACAACGGTGCCAGAGGTATTCTACATGCCAGCCAGGTTTCTATCGGCGAAGAGAACAATCTAGCCATCTGGGTTTACGGAGACCAGAGAAGTTTGGAATGGCATCAAGAGCATCCCAATTATCTTTATGTCAAAGAGCCGGATGGGCCTGTCCAGATATGGCGACGCGGGAATGATTACGTGGCAGCGAAAAGTCCTGCGGCAGGCCGAGCCACACGCCTGCCGTTTGGTCACCCTGAAGCATTCTTTGAGGCCTTTGCTAACAATTACCGCAATTTTGCTGATACCGTGCGTGCAAGATTGACAAGGACAAAACCGGATCCACTAGCACTGGACTTTCCAAGCGTTGATGATGGTCTGCGAGGTATGCTGTTTATCGAGACCGTTTTAGCCAGCACCAAAAGCAAACAAAAGTGGACTTCATTTAAGAAGTGATAGAGGTGAATGAAACCTGACGTAACGCCGTGTTTAGCCCCCAAATTTATTTGGGGGTTCTCAAAATATCAGGTCGAATTTATATTTGAGGAAGTATCCATGAGAAAGAAAATTGAAGAAAAAAATAATAGTGTCACAAGGAGAGACTTTATTAAGACATCCGCAGCAATGGGTATGGCGACACTACTGTCCGGTAGGGCTGCCGTCTTTGCACAGCCTTCTAATAAGCTGCGTGTTGCTTTGATTGGCTGCGGCGGTCGCGGAAAGGGTGCTCTTAAGGATTGCATGGATGCAGGCAGACACATTGGTCTGGAGTTGGAAGTTGTTGCGACTGCCGACTGGTTCAAAGACAGAGCCGAACAGGCCGGCCAGCCCTACGGCTTGCCGGAATCACGATGCTTTAGCGGAGCCGATGGTTACAGGAAGCTTCTGGAAACCAACGCGGATGTTGTGTTAATGGCCACGCCGCCGAGTTTCCGCCCGGTTCATTTTGAAGCGGCTGTAAATGCCGGCAAACACGTATTTATGGAAAAGCCTGTAGCGGTCGATCCGCCCGGTGCCCGCAGGCTAATCGAGGCCGGTGAGCTGGCAAAGAAAAAAGGCCTTTCGGTCGTAGCCGGCATTCAGCGCCGCCACCAAACAGTCTATCTCAGGACTCAGTATGCCGTGGCGAACGGTGCAATCGGTAAGGTTAGAGGCGGCTGTGTCTGGTGGTGTGGGACTATACCGTGGATACATCCACGCAAAAGCGGCCAGAGTGATGCGGACTACATGGTAAACAACTGGGTCAATTTCGTTGAAATGTCAGGCGACCATATCGTTGAGCAACATGTGCATAATCTGGACGTGGCTAATTGGTTCATTGGCCATCCACCGATCAGAGCTCTTGGTTTAGGTGGGCGCGCCCGAAGAAAGACCGGTAACCAGTTTGATTTCTTCGGTATCCAATATGATTACGCTGACGACCTGCACATCCAAAGCATGTGCCGACAAATGAGTGGCTGCTACAACAGAGCGATGGAACACATTGTGGGCAGCGAAGGCTCAACCTTCGGTGACGGCAGCGGGATGGACTCGCATAAAAGCATCGATATACCGGACTTTCCTGGGCACGATAATCCGTATGTTCAAGAGCACATCGATTTACTCAATAGTATTCTTGATGAAAAGCCCATCAACGAGGCTCGCAATGTCGCCGAATCTACACTCACCGCAATAATGGGTCGAATCTCAGCTTACACCGGTCAGATAGTTAGGTGGTCGGACCTCACCGAGAACCAGGATTCGCCTTGGTATAATCTGGTTCTAAAACCAACGGCGGAAGATTTTGAGAAGGGTGAAGTGGTGGCTCCGCCCGACGATGTTATTCCTATTCCTGGAAGGGCAGATACATAGATGCCGATTTAAAAAGTGAGCTAAAATTATAAGTGCCTAAAGTGCCTAAAATGACACTTTACGTGTCATCCTGAGGCAAAGCCGAAGGATCTGGCCAACGAAAGAGAGATTCTTCGCTTCGCTCAGAATGATACCTTAGGTGTCACTTTAGGCACTTTAGCTCACTTTAGGCACTTTAGTCACTGAGGAATTATCTCAACTATTTCTGTGAATTTTACTAAAGCTCCCCCTGTCGCTGAGTGGGGCTCGACTGTTCCGACCAAACCGACCTTCTTGCCTATAAACTTGCTTAAATCTGTTTCTGAGAGTTGGTCGGAAGGTTTTGCATAACACGTCGTTTTGCCCGAGCCGTCAATAATTCGGTAATGGCCGGCACCGTATGTCTCAAAAGTTTGGAACTGACCAATAGCCATAAACCTGCCTAAGTCTTCGAATTTAGCCAGCTTGGTGGCATGGGCCTTTTCTATCCCCTCCATGACTTTTTGCAGTTGTGTGTTCTGGAGCTGAACTTCCTTGGCTATTTGCACGGCCAGTTCAAAACCTTCTATTTGCCTAATCACAAACTCTGCGTAGCGAGCAGCCTTACCAGATTCTTTGTTGTTGGCAATATCTTTCATTGCCTTTTTTATCTCTGCATAATTCTGCTGGTCTGTCGGTTTGGCCCGTTCTGCTTTGATTTTCTCTTGCAGAGCATAGAATTCTTTGAGTTTCTCAGTCTCAACAGAGGCCGAAGTGGGAACCCCTAAGGGGGCATCGGTTGAATATGTCCCCGTCGTGGGGGGGGTACCTGCAATAACCGGGCCCGCTGGTTTTATATATTGGCTGCTCACCCAAAGATAGGCGCCGCTTGGCGGAGCAATTTTGTAATAATCGTCCCTCTCCTCGCCTAATAATTTGATTTTATCCCCCCGTTTAAGTTTCACCTGCTCGTAGGTAGAGTGCATCGGCTTTACCTCATCAGAGCCGGCATATACACTAACATCGCCGGTAATGACACCAACGGTGGTATCATCCAGATTAACACTGACATATTGCATTGAAATCCAGGAGAAGCTGCCTGCCGGCGGAACAGTGCAGGACCAGCCGAATTGTGTTCTGACCACTTCGACTCTGTCACCCTTGTAGAGTTTACCGCAATCATAAAAATTCGTGCCTGGGCCGGAACGAATGCGGACATCATTGCCTGTTATCTCGGCAACGTAGGGAAAAACGTGAGCAGCGGCAGCATTGGCGTCACCAATCGAAGCAGATTCTTCAGGCGAGGTCGCGGCTGGTTGAGCAAAGCCGACAGATGCTATAGCTGCTAATACAACAAGAAGAAAAGCTGATTTATAAATTTGGTTTAATTTTAGTTGTGCCGGGCTTCCTGAGTAATTTTTTTGAAACTCCATTTTCTGCCTCCCATAAAAATTAGTTAATTGGTAACTGTTTGAATAGTAACTGGTTAAATGGTATATTCAATATTCAGTTACCACTCACCAGTTACCAATCACAAATTACCTTCTTTGATATGAAATTACCACTCTTTTTAGATATTGTCAAATTTTTATTATCGCAAATTTGGCCACTATAGTGGTTAAAGGTGCTGCTTAGGCTTGGAGTCGGGCGAGTTCATCTTTGCACATCTTCAATTGTCCGGGATCGGAGAGCTTTTCAGCGGCCGCCTTCAGATGCGTTACCGCTTTCTGTGGATTATGGAGATAACGTGTATACAATAGGCCGAGCATCAGCTCCACCTGCTCGGCATATTCGTAACTGCTGTAATGAGTTAAGAACTGTTCGTAGGGCTGAGCCGCTTCAGCGGTCCTTTTATCGCTGACTAATTGATTGGCAATATCCAATAGTTGCTGGCGTGGCAGAACCAGGTTGCTGTCAAGCTTCATAAGTTCCAGAAAGGCATCGGCTGCAGCGGGCTGGTTGCGCTGAGCAAGCCGATTAGTGATTTCATTACGAAGCTCTGTTATTTTGTCTTCGTTTCCACTAACGGTTGAGCCGGTTTTTTTTACCTCTCTTACCTTTATCGGTTTCCTTCCCATCTGACTGGTAAAAGGGTCGTAACCACCTGATACGACATCTTGGTATTGGCGCCGGCGATTCCACCTTTTTATCATTGCCCACAAGTCGAAATTACTGCTGCTAAGCAAACCGCTTGCGAGAAGTGCCAACATCGCTGCGATGCCAAACGCATATCCCGCCATGTGGGCACTGTAAGCGATGGGTGCAGGAGCAAAGCGCGGTTCGATAATGTTATCCCAGATGACCAGCTTGAAGGCGATAAAGTACATCGCCGGTATTTCTATTGTTCCTATGAATATGAACCAGTATAGGATGGTTATTAAAGTTTGGGGGAATAATACAAGATATGCACCGGTTACAGCAGCGACGGCTCCGCTGGCTCCCAGAGTGGATACAACCGAGGAAGAATTGGCAACTGCATGGCCTATACCGCTGAGTATCGCCCCAGCAAGGTAAAAGCCAAGATATCCAAGGTGCCCGATTTTATCGTTTACATTGTTGCCGAACAGATACAAAAAATACATATTGCCGATAATGTGCATATAGCCTCCGTGCAGGAAGGCATAAGTTACAAACTGCCATAGACGTGGCTGAGCAGGTGTGAGCATAAATTGTTCCGCCCAGGGTCGAAGAATTCGTGTAACTTCTCTTGTAAAAGGATTGACAACCGGCGAATACGTGAGCAAAAAAATTAACACGTTGATGACTATCAAAGCGTAATTTGCGTATGGTGTTCGTCTCGGATAAACGTTCGTACGAATAGGTAGCAGCATTATACAATTATCTTAAATAACTTAAACTGACCGATTAGCACTGTCATACCCGCGAAAGCGGGTATCCATTTACCAAATCGTAGCAGTGGATTCCCACCTGTGCAGGAATGACAAGCTGCGATATGTTACTATTAAATATTCACTTATAACAATATTTCTTTGAAAACGGTCAGTTTGATTTAAATAAACGATCTATTCAGACTCACATTGTAATGGCAAATAGCTCCATGAACAAGACATAAAAAAACCCCGCGCCAATTGAGCCTGCTGCTTTGCTCCCAGCCTTATCTAAGGCTGGTTCTTCCGCAGAAGGACAATTGGTGCAGGGCCGTACTAAGTGAAAAAAGGTTAATACAAAAAGTTTTCTCTCCCTCCGAAGACGCCAAAAGAACAGTGTGGTATTTATATTCCACCCTGTCTCCCCCCCAGCAATATCCTAATCTAATAAAAGTATAAAAATAAAATGGCCTAAATCCAAACGCATCAGCAAAAAATACTTTATTTTTTATTCTATGAGTGTTAATGAAGATACTTGCGGTAAAGTTTTTCAAAAGAATATAAAGAACAGAGCCGCGACCGTTAGGGAGCGGTAATTATGATTATTGATTGAGATAATGAACAGAGAGGTAATAACAAAACGCATCAGGTCGATTCGTCGCGAGCTTCGCAATCAGGGAACAGATTGCCTTATCGTGATTAATCCTGCCAATGTAACTTACACTACCGGCTTTATTGGTTCCGATAGCTGGGCTCTGATTACCAAAAGACAAACTTTTCTTTTAACAGACAGCAGATACGCCGAGCAGGCTCAGAAAGAATGTATCGGCTGCAAAATCATCATGCGGGCTAATTCCGAGCCAATAGCACAGGCTGCGGCCAAACTGGTACGGCAGCTTAAGTCGGTCCGAATCGATAATGTACGAATTGAAAGGTCTGTCTCACTTGCCGGCTTCGATGTATTACAAAAGAGTATGAAAACCAGGCTCAAAGCAGCAGATAGTATCATCGAGTCTCTTCGGAGCATTAAAGACAGTGGGGAAATCAACTGTATTCGGCGGGCTGCTTCTATAGCGGCAAAGGCTTTTGAGCAGATTCTTTGCCAGATAAAGCCGGGGATGACAGAGAATGAGCTTGCGGGTCTGCTCGATTTTCAGATTCGCAAACTTGGCGCGGTAAATAGCTTCGATACTATTGTCGCCTTCGGCCCGAACGCCTCACGCCCTCATCATCAGCCGGGCAGAAAGACCCTTAAAAGAAACGATACCGTGCTGATAGACTTCGGCGCCAAATACAAGGGATATTGCAGTGACATTACCCGATGTTTTGCGGTTGGTACGCCGACGGCTCCGTCTGAAGCCGGATTTGTCAATTTCTATAAAAGGGTCTTTGACGTGGTGGAGCAGGCGCAGGCAACAGCTATAAAGATGGTCAGGGCCGATGCCGAAATAGTATGGATTGACGCTGCTGCCAGAGAGGTAATTCGCAAAAATGGTTTGCCTGTCTATGAACACGGGTCGGGACACGGTCTGGGTTTGGAGATACATGAGCTGCCTTTCATAAAAGCCGTGACCACCGGCAGGCTGCAGGCCGGCGAGGTTATTACAATTGAGCCGGGTGTCTATATCCCCGGCAAATTGGGTGTGCGGATAGAGGATGATGTTCTCATAACGAAGACCGGATGCAAGATTCTAACCAGAAGCTGTCCACATAACCTTTCTATCAAAAAGCTAAAAGATATTTTTAGGTAGGGTGTGTAAAGCACAGTATGTGTTTAGCCGCAAGTTGTAGAAGGCCATCTCCAAGCTGCGCCCTTCGACTTCGCTCGGGGCAGGCTTGGGGCTGCCACCCTTTGTTTATCGCTATTGTTGGTTGGCAGCCTCAAGGCAGTAGGCTTTGGGGATGTTTTTTCCCTTGGCTATTGATCCCTGTATAAATAATGATAAACCACAAGAAGTATAGAGTAACAATGTCATTCCCGTGAAAACGGGAATCCAGATATTTTATTGGTATTTTCTGGACTCCTGCTTTCGCAGGAGTGACAAGTCGTTACGATTTTCTATAACATTAGTTTTACAGGTGTCAATAAACACATGCACGCCCGTGGGGCTCCACTGTTAGGTGCACATAAATGTTATGATTTGTATAAATCATTTCTAACGTTCACATATTATACGTAAAGCGCGTACGCACTTTACGTATAAGCTTTTTCTTGCGATTGATTGTTAAGGTGAAGTAAACTGCTACGGGTTTTAATACGTAGCAGTTTACTATGTTTGTTATAAGTCTTGTTCTTTCGCGGCTGGATAATTGGTGCAGAGTGACAGCTAAATGGTGTTTTTAGTAGGTTGTGCAAAGCTTATCATTTATGACTTTGTGTTGTTTTTAAGCCGTTGCCGAAGAATAATTCGATAAGGCTGTAAACAGCAAGTCCAATTCCTCCGACAAGAATCATATACGTTTGCCAATCAGCGCTGAAAGCTATTATAGTTTGCGGGATTCTATCGGCCAAACCCTCTCCCTGCTGCGTCACAATCTTGGCAATACTTTGAAAGATTACTTCGGTGATTTCCGGAAAGACTGTCGTGGCCAAAATCGCAATGCAACTGAATATAACACAGCCTGCCAGGGCGAGTCTTTCCTGCAAAACGACGCGGGCCAAAATCTTTTGCTCCTGAGCCTGCCTGAGCTTTATTAAAACTTTGTCGGTGAAATCAGCTGGCACCGGTTCGTGATGCCTTTGTAAGGCCCTTGTCAATCCGTCCGGTGGAAAATCAAATCTATCTTTTAATTTATCCGTTAACACTCGCATCCTCTGTACATGTGGCAGTCCTATGGACTCCTATCGGAGGGCTAAAAGTTACAGCCAGCATTTCCTTTAGTTTTTCACGCCCTCTGAATAAGTACGTCTTTACTGTATTTTTCCTTGCTCGCATTATCTTCGCTATATCGGTTATGCACTTTTCTTCCCGGTAATGTAGTATAATTGCTATAGCCCAAAGCCGTGGCAGACGTTCAACTGCAGCCCAGATGATATATGCTTCTTCGCTATTTTGCGCTGCCGATACCGGCCCCGGCTCTTTTGCTTTCAGTCCGCCTACGGCTGATTCATCCGGCTCGGTCCAAAGCTGCCACTTCCTTCGGTTCTTTCTCAGGTAATTTATCGCCTGACGATACGCTATGCTCCACAGCCAGGTACTTAGCTCAGCTTTTCCACTATAGCGCTGTAATCCCTTGTATGCCGCTATAAAGGTTTCACTGGCTACATCATCGACCTCGTCATCTCTTAAACCCAGGCCTCGGCAGCACAAAAAAACCGTCTCTTTGTATTTATCAATGAACTCGGCAAAGGTACCTTTATCTCCACTCCTAAGGAGCTCTACCCAGTTGTCCTTTGGCTGTTGCCATAGATTCTTCGCCAAAGATATTCCCTTCATTGTGTTAGTCGTGTGCCTGAGTAAAAAAGTTTCAGGAATTTTGAAACCTATTATACAAAACTTGCTACATACTCACAGAGTTGTAATAATAATCTGTTGCCTTATAGCTTTAATAGCTTCTGGAGCACTGTTCTTGAGGCTGGTTAAACACCAGAGCGGCTTAAGTATGTTGTTTAAATGTTACCGTTTTGCTACGGTTTTATCCTTTTTTCGTTATTTTTGCTTTTTTTTTATGGAAAGGATGAAAAAATGAACAAGGGCTATTTCATGAAATTATCGCTTGTCTGTCTGCTGGGTCTGCTGATTGTTTCAGCGAGCTGCTGTATCAACGTCGGCGGCTGGGCTTTGAATGCAAAGTACGAAAGAACAGTCCAGTTGTCTGCGCCTTTGAAGAGCGGCTCAACCTTCGCGGCACAAACGCACAACGGCTCGATTACTATCGCCGGCGCGGAAGTTACGGACTGTAATCTTACCGCTACGATTATTGCCCATGCCGTTACGGAAGAAGACGCCAGAGAAGTGGCTGAACAAACAAAAGTAAAGCTGGTACCTTTCGGCGACAGGCTGACTGCCAAAATTGAGAAGCCTACATATATGAGGAACCGTTCTGTCAGCGTGAACCTCAACGTGATATTACCAAATAAAACCAGCCTGGAACTTAACACCCACAATGGCGGTATTAAGATTACCGATATTACCGGCGAGGTTGATGCTACAACACACAATGGTGGAGTTACAGCCACGCAGATAGCAGGCAGCACAAAACTTGAAACTCACAACGGCGGGATTACATGTAAAGAGATTTCGGGCGATGCGCAGCTTAGAACACACAACGGCGGTATAAAGATTTATTATTCTGAAAGTGCCAAGCCTGCCTGCGATGTTTCTGTCGTCACTCATAACGGCGGCGTAGAATTCGTGGCTCCGCCTAATTTCTCCGCAGCGGTTAATGTTTCAACACATAACGGCTCAATAAAGACAGATATACCCATAACGGTAACCGGAAAGGTAAGCAAAGGAAAGCTTACAGGAACAATCGGTACGGGCGAAGGGAAATTGCACCTTGAGACTCACAACGGCTCAATAAGAATCAAGTAACTTAAGGAGTTTTAAAATGAAGAAGAAAAATGAAGTAATCATAGCTCTTGGTTTTTGCCTGTGCTCGCTATTGGTTGCCGGCGGGTGTGAAATTTCGATGGGTGGTTGGCCACAGGCCAAGTACGAGAGAACGGTTCAGCAGCAGGTCCCTCTTGGAGCCGGCTCTACTGTCGTCACTGAAACCAGCTTCGGCTCCGTCACGGTGGTCGGTGCCGATGTTACAGACTGCAATGTAACCGCCAAAATTTTTGCCCAGGCACCCACCGAGCAGGAAGCCCAGGAAATAGCCGAGCAGGTGCAAATAAAACTTGAGCAGATCGGAAACACATTAGAAATCAAAGCCGAAAAACCAAAGTTACAAAGGAACCGCTCGATAGGCGTCAGCTTCAATGTAATCGTGCCTAAACAAACCAGTGTAGAATGCTCCAGCTCGTATGGTGCAATTGAGTTGAGTAACCTTGAAGGCAACATTAAGGGCAAGACCAGCAGCGGTAAGATTCAAAGCGAAAATATTCAAGGCTCGACACAGCTAAAGACTTCGTATGGTTCTATCACCTGTAAAAATATTTCAGGTGACAACATCTATCTCAAAAGCAGCAGCGGCTCAATTAAAGCAGAAAATATCCGGGGTTCGACCGAACTGGATACATCCTACGGCTCAATAACCTGTAATGACATCTCAGACGGTGATATCAAGCTCAAAACCAGTAGCGGCAGGATTACGCTCACAAAAGCCTCCTTCGGCGATTGTGATGCACATACCTCTTACGGTTCCGTAACCTGTGATGAGCTTAAGGGCAATTTAATCAAACTGCATTCAGGCAGCGGCAATATCAGTCTTACTAATGCCTCCGCTAACAGCACCGCCGATATATCTACTTCCTATGGACGCATCACCTGCCGACAAATTACAACCCCCGAACTTATCGCCAAGTCATCGAGCGGTGGCATCGATATAGCTTTTTCGGAATCGGCTCCTTCTGAAATCGATGCGGAAGCAGTCACTTCATACGGCAGTATCGATTTTGTAACACCTACAGGCTTTTCCGGTCAGGTTGAGCTGTCAACCGGTTATGGGTCAATAAAAACCGAGCTGCCAATAACGATAATCGGAAAGGTCAACAAAAGGAATATTACCGGCACAATAGGCGAAGGAAAAGGGAGATTGCGCCTACGAACCAGCAGCGGCTCAATAAAATTAAAATAGCGGATTGGTGATTGGAGATTGGTAATGCACAGCATGGCTCACGCCATTACCAGTTACTAATAACCAATTAAAGTCGAAAGGATAAAAATGTACGATGAGGTAATCATAGTATCGGTTGTATTTGCAAGCATAATAGCCATCGCAATAGTTATTGGCATAGTTATTTATTTTGCGAAGCGGCTTGAGCACAAACAGATATTGGCAGCCATCGAAAAGGGCATACCACCGTCGAAATTAAGACCTCCTGAACCTAAATCCATCGGGCCAGCGTGGATAAAATATATCACACAAGGAATTATAGTGCTTGCCGTAGCGGCTGCCTTTGCTTTGGGCTTTGAAAGATTTTCAGGTCAAGGCAGCGGTCCCGGATTTTTTGTTGCTGTTATTCTTTGTGGTGTTGGTATTGCCTTAATAATTCGCGGCCTGCTGTATCGAAAATACTCCGCCTATGGCGGACAAATTCAATATCCGGATAAAAATGATAAGGTGGAAAATAGTTAAGAAGACAGAGATATATTTAGCCCCCAGTTTTACTGGGGGTTTATTTCTACGGCATAAGAGATATGAATCAAGAGCATTGAGCGAATCAGCTTTTTATGATGCTACATATCGTTTTGATTCGCTTTTATATTCTTTAAGGAATGCCGCCCACTTGGTCCAGGCCTTTTTGTAGGTTTCGCCGGACACCAGGAAACCATCATTATGACTGCCGAGGATTTCCACAAACTCCTTCGGCTCATTTGCGGTCTCATACAGCTCTAAGCCGAACTCGAATGGAACTACCTCATCATTTCTGCTGTAGACAAACATCACGGGGCAGTGAACGTTTTTAATATAGTCGATTGTCCTGTAGCTGAATCTCGCAAAGGGCCCCACGGGCATATAGGGGTAGAAATTTTTGCCGATGTCAACATAAGACGTAAAAGAGCTTTCCACAACCAGGCCTGCCGTCTTGACATTACTCGCCAGATAGGTTGCGATGCTTCCGCCGAGCGACCTGCCGAAGACAATGATATTTTCCTCAGGTATTTTTTTTGTCTTGATTAACCATTCGTATGCAGCTTTTACATCTAAGTAAGTCCCTGCCTCGCTTGGTTTGCCCTGGCTTTTACCGTAGCCGCGATAATCGAAAATAAAACAGTTCAGCCCCAGGTTATAAAGGATGTTTATGGTGTCCAGGCAGTGGTAGATGTTCCCGCCGTTACCGTGACAGAACAGGATTGTAAATTCGGGGTTTTCCGCGGGAATATGCCAGCCGTTCAGGAGCAGTCCATCCTCAGTTTTAAAATCAACTTCCTCGAAGTCCAGACCTAAGTCAGACGGCGTATATAAAATCTCGCGCACGGGGCTGTATAAAAGCTTCGGCTGCATAATGTACAATATTACGCCCCAGCCCCAGTAGGCGATAAAAAGCACCACACCGATATACAGCAACATCATTCTCATAATCTTGTCCCCGCGTAAGGGAGAAACAACAAATAAATCATATATTGTGAATCCCGCAATAAATTGGGGGGTTCTTACAAACGGGCAGTATTTTAATTTGCCCAAAAGCACAAAACAAGCTAAAATTCCTTCTTCATATTATTTACTACGAAGGATGAATTTTGCGTGATTAAAAGAAGAAAAACAATAGTTGTCAAGGCCGGATTTGTAAAAATCGGTTCTGTCGTTCCGATTGTCATCCAGTCGATGACCAAGGTGCCGACAGTCGATATTGCCCGTTGCGTACGGCAGATAAATCAGCTTGTCGCAGCGGGTTGTCAATTGGTTAGAATCGCTGTACCTACGCGGGCCGATACCGCTGCCTTTGCGAAAATTGTACAAAAAGTAAATGTACCGCTGATTGCCGACATTCACTTCAGTCCTAATCGAGCCATCGAATCAATAGAGGCTGGAGCTGCGAAGGTCAGGCTTAATCCCGGTAACATAAAAGATAAAGAGAGCATTTATCGAATAATCGACGCAGCCAAGATGCACAAAACCTCTGTCCGCATCGGCGTCAACGAGGCGAGCATCCGTGACCTAAAAAAGCGGGACATTCCACCTTCAAAGCGGGTTGCTTTGATGCTGAATGAAATGAAGAAATATGTGCGCCTTTTCGAGAAGCGTCATTTTACTCAGTTGGTTCTTAGTGCTAAAAGCAGTGACCCTTTAAGGACTATTGAAATCAACCGCAAAATAGCTGAAGTCTTTGACTACCCGATACATCTCGGCCTGACACATGCTGGTCTGCCGGAAGATGCCCTTGTGCCATCGGCGGTCACTCTGGGCACGCTATTGGCGGAAGGTATCGGTGACACTATCAGGGTAAGCGCAGCCGGCAATCCCGTGGTGGAGACCGAGATGACAAAGCAGATTTTGGCCTCGCTCGGCCTTTATCGCAAGTCAAGTTTAGAATTGGTAGTTTGTCCGACTTGTGCACGCGCTGAGATAGACATAACTGCTTTGGCTCGCAAGGTGAAAAAAGCTGTAGCAGATCAAAAAATCGAAAATCCCGTCCGTATCGCCGTTATGGGTTGCATTGTCAACGGCCCAGGTGAGGCAGCCGATGCAGACTTAGCCGTTTGCGCTGCAAAGAATAAAGCCTATATCTACAAGAAGGGCCAAAGAATCGCAATCGTGCCGGAAAACAAAATCATTCCAGCACTGCTGGAAGAATTGGAAAAACTTTAATCGCTAATTCTCTAATTCACTAATAAACTTCTGAAATGTTCAAACGTTTCTGTATTGTAGTTATCTTCAGCATTGCCTTCGGTTACATCGAAGCTGCTGTGGTTGTTTATCTTCGTGCGATTTTTCATCCTGAAGGCTTTACATTTCCCTTGGCTTTTGCGATTGCTCCTTCCTCGAAGCACATTTTATTAACCGAAATCGGCAGAGAAGCTGCTACGATAGTTATAATCTTAACCGGCTCCTGGCTCTTCGGCAAAAATCGGCAGCAGCGATTCGCGTATTTTCTAACTATTTTTGCGGTATGGGACATTTTCTATTATGTCTGGCTCAAAGTCATTCTCGATTGGCCCGCTTCGATTACGGATTGGGACATACTATTTTTAATACCTGTCACCTGGGCTTCACCGTTTTGGGCACCGGTACTGATTTCCCTTACGATGCTGATATTTGCTGTGATAATACTGCATAGGGATTCTCTCGGAAGACCTTTGAAAGTCACCGGGCTGGAATGGCTCGCCTTTATTGCTGCCGGCCTTATTGTGGTTGTCTCATTTTGCATTGGCGGTACACATATAGCCCAGCAGGATTTCAATTCTTACTTTTATTGGCCTTTATTTGCATTTGCCCTTATATTAGCTGTCGTGGTTTTCCTGAGAAGTTGTTATAAATCCACTTAGTTATGGCGGACAAAGACAAAAGGTACCGTATTTTTATAAGTGCCGCTGAGCCGAGCGCCGACGCCCATTGCGCAAACCTGATAACTGCTTTGAAGCATAACGGTTACAACATCGAATTTGTCGGCGTAGGCGGGCCCAAAATGGCTGAAGCCGGCTGCAAATTGCTGGAGCAGACCGGCAAAAAAGCCGCGATGATATACAACGCGTTTAGCCAAATCGGCTATTATTATAAGCTGTTAAAACGCATAGCACATTTCCTGCAGGATAATAAAGTCGATTTGGTCATCGTTTGCGATTCGCCCTCTTTTAATTTCCGTGTTGCAAAGGCTGCCAAAAAAGCCGGCATCAGGACGCTTTTTTATGTCGCACCGCAGCTTTGGGCCTGGGCCGGCTGGCGAATTCGCAAGCTTCGCAGGCTATGCGATAAGCTCTGCTGCATACTGCCATTCGAGCAGGACTGGTTCAGCGAAAAAGGAGTTGACGCCGCCTTTGTAGGAAGTCCACTGCTTGATGATTTGCAGGGCGGTTTGCGAAGCTTCAAAAAAGATTATACGGATTTTGACCCGGGCAGGAAATTGAAGATAGCGCTTATGCCCGGCTCAAGGCCTGCGGAGATCGAATCGCTCTGGATACCGATGCAGCAGATAGCACTGCGGATAAAAGAAAAATATCCCGCAGCGACGTTTGTCTTTGTGGCTGTGGATGCCAGGCGAAAAGAAATGCTGCAGGAAGCACAAATCCCCGGCTTTGAGGGTGAATATACTATCGATACGGTTACTGATACTGCTTCCGGGTCGGATTTTGCGATTGTCGCGAGCGGCAGTGCCACGCTGCAGGTCGCGGCGGTTGGCTGTCCCATGGTGATAATGTATCAATCCAGCAGAATCCTGTGGCATTTAGTAGGCCGCTGGTTAGTCAAAACAGAATACCTCTCACTGCCCAATATTTTGGCGGGCAAAGAATTGGTGCCGGAATTTATGCCGCATTTCAACTCGATTGAGCCGATTGTGCATAGCATCGAGCAGCTTTTAGGAGATAAAGACAAGTTAGCTCAGGTAAGTAGCGAATTGATTAAGTTGACTGAGCCGTTAGCTGCGAAAAAATCACGCGATGAGGTCGCAAAAATAGTTATCGAAATGCTGCGCTGAACATAAGTAGAACAAATAATTCGGGTTACAAATAGTTTACGCAAATTAACACAGGGTAAAACTGTGATTTTTAAATATTGGGGGAAAATGCGGTTTTTTCGGATTCGTTTCGGGGGAGCTGTCATCATATTCGTTATATTTTGCCCTGTTTAATAGTATTAGGGTAGAAGATGCGAGTTCAGTGAGGAGTTGGGTAGTATACATAATATAAATAATTTAATGAGTGCGCAAAAAGAGTGCAAAAATGAGTGTAAATTTGCTAAAATTGGTCGGATATTTGCAGAAATGAGCGCCTTTTTAGCAGAAATATGTCAAAAATGTAGCACTATTTTAAATTAACATAATTTCAATATAGGATATATAGGCAACTTGTTTCTGGTGGTTTTTGATGTCCTTCGACCCGGTTCGTCACGAATCCGGCGTGCCTCCCTTTGGGACACCTTGCGGCGGAATCGACGGACTCAGGACTGTCCCTCCAAAGGATGCCTCCCGATAGGGATCCCTTACGGGATTACGGCAGAGCATGGCCGAGGGGACGGGCTTGATGCTCGATATACAAGCAGTGAAGTAATAAAAACATTCCGTTGGATTTCATTCGATCCCGGTTCATCGGGATTGTGGATGGGGAAATCAAGAAAAGGCCAATTAGTTAATGTGGGCAAAGGCAATATTGTCGGACGTTGCGTATTTTATTATTAGATTTTGGTGATTCAAAACTTTAATAATATGGAATTGCTTTGTAAAAAAGAGTCGTGGTTGTCATTTCGAGCGAGCCGTAGAAGAGCCGAGAAATCTGTTTTTGAGTATATTTCTCCACTTCGCGATGCTTCGCATCGATTTGGTCGAAATGACGGTAGGTGTTTTCAAAAAAGCAATATGGAATAATAAACAAAATCAGTTTAATTTCAGCAGATCCCGGTTCATCGGGATTGTGGATGGGGAAATCAAAAAAAGGACAATTAGTTAATATAGATAAAGGCTATATTATCGGACGTTGCTTATTTTTATTATTAGAGTTTTATTTATTCCTTCGTAATAATACATATATGAAGATGTAGATGAAATTGCCCGCCGTAGGTGGGGATAGCTGAAGGAGGACAGAGGGCAGAAGACGGAGGGCAGAAAACAGAAGACGGACGGGGCCTGACCGCCGTAGGCGGGGACACAATACGATAAAATACCAACTATTGAGTATGAAATAATAAAAACATTCCGTTGAATTTTATTCGATCACGGTTCATCGGGATTGTGGATGGGAAAAACAAGAAAAGGCCAATTAGTTAATGTGGGCAAAGGCAATATTATCGGACGTTGCGTATTTTTATTATTAGAGTTTAATCTTGATAATTCCTTGTGGCTTGCCATAGGGTGAAAACAAGTATGTTTCCTTATCAAAGTTAGATACCATGTGGCTTGACACATGGTGAGAAAAGATAATTCGGTAATAGGGAAATTTTATTAACGATGGATTGATGCACAAAATCAGAAGACGGAAGACGGAGGTTTACCCGCCTCCGGCGGGACGGAAGCCTGCCCCTTCGACAGGCTCAGGGCAGGCTCTGAGTGACCTGCGAAGCCCCACCATATAAGGCAAAGCAGGGAGCGATTCTCGATGCTTGATACTCTATGTTAAATATTATAGTTTTAATACCTAAGATACTTAGGTATTATGCCAACCTGTAGACCATATCTTTAATACTCGATACACGAGTGATGAGCGACGGGGGACGGAGGGCAGAAGACGGAGGACGGAGGGCAGAAGACGGAGGACAGATGGCGGAGGACGGACGACAGAAATCGGAATACAGAGGATGGTTAGCCGGCACACCCGTGGTGCCGGTATAAGTTCTTGCGGAAAAATACCAACTAACCATTATAAATCGCTATTTATATAAACTTCAAATTCATCTTTTCTTTGTCGGATTTTGTGGGTAGAATAAATTAACAATTTGGGCGAGAACTTCATTGAATTCCAGAGTTGTAAGTCTGAGGCATGAAGATGGACGAAAAGGAATTGCTTGAAATTATCGACCGAGCGGCCAAAGATGACCGGACAAAGCTTGATTTGTCTGGCAAAAAAATAAAATCACTGCCGCCGCAGTTAGGGGAACTTGCGAATCTGAAGGGGCTTTCTCTTTCCAATAATAAGATTACCTCTGTACCGACGGGGTTAGGGGAACTTGCGAATCTGACGGTGCTTGATCTTTCCAATAATCAGCTTACCTCATTACCGCCGCAGTTAATAGAACTTACGAATCTGACGTGGCTTAATCTTTCCCGTAATCAGCTTACCTCATTACCGCCGCAGTTAGGGGAACTATCGAATCTGACGTGGCTTTCTCTTTCCAATAATCAGCTTACCTCATTACCGCCGCAGTTATTAGAACTTACGAATCTGACGGAGCTTCATCTTTCCGGTAATCAGCTTACCTCAGTACCGCCGGAGTTAGCAAAACTTACGAATCTGACGGTGCTTTATCTTTCTAATAATCATCTTGCCTCATTACCGCCGGAGTTAGCAAAACTTACGAATCTGACGTGGCTTTATCTTTACAATAATAAGCTTACCTCAATACCGCCGCAGTTAGCAAAACTTACGAATCTGACGGTGCTTGATCTTGACCATAATCAGCTTACCTCATTACCGCCGCAGTTAGCAAAACTTACGAATCTGACGGAGCTTTATCTTTCTGAAAATCAACTCAACTCACTACCAGCAGAGATTGGGAAACTAACGAAACTGACAGAGCTTGATCTTTTCAATAATCAGCTTACATCAGTACCGCCGGAGTTAGCAAAACTTACGAATCTGAAGGTGCTTTCTTTTTCTAATAATCAGCTTACATCAGTACCGCCGGAGTTAGCAAAACTTACGAATCTGACGTGGCTTTATCTTTCCCGTAATCTGTTTATATCGGTACCTACGGAGTTAAAGGAACTTGCGAATCTGACAGAGCTCGATCTTTCCAATAACCAGCTTACCTCATTACCGCCGGAGTTAGCAAAACTTACGAATCTGACGGAGCTTTCTCTTTCCAATAATCAGCTTACCTCAGTACCGTCGGAGTTAGGAAAATTAACCAAATTAGACGAACTCCGATTAGATGGCAATCCTTTGGAGTCGCCGCCGCCGGAGGTGGTCAAGCAGGGGACAAAGGCGATATTAGCGTATTTACGGGAACTTGCCAAAGGCAAGGAAAAACGTTATGAGGCAAAGCTTCTAATCTTGGGTGATGCAAATGAGGGTAAGACGTGTGTTTCACGTGCATTGAGGAGCTTGCCATTTGAACACCAAGTGACGACAGAAGGAGTTGATATTGAGACATGGACATTCGAGCATCCTCGTTACCAAAGAGATAAAGAGAAACGGATTACGCTGAAAATTTGGGATTTTGAAGGTCAGGAAATAAACCATCAGTCTCATCAGTTTTTCATGACTAAGCGATGTTTATATCTCCTTGTTTTCAAGGGACGTGAACGGTTTGAGATGCCAAAGATAGAATATTGGCTTGATACCATACGGAGCCGTGCACCGGAAAGCGAGGTTATATTGGTGGCAACGGAATGCGAAACGCGGACTCCTCGCGTACCGGTTGAAGAGTTGCGAGCAAGATATCCTGATCTATTGAAGTATAAGAAATGCTTTTTTGAGGTTGGTTGCTCGACAGGCAAAGGAGTAAAGGCACTGAGAAAACATATTCAGAGGCGGGCAGCAAAGCTGGAGGTTATGGGGAAGGATTGGCCGATGAGTTATGCCAAAACCGAAGAAAAGATCAAAAAAAGCGCAAATAAAAAGGCACACATCAGTCGTAGGACGCTTCATACGCTATTCAATAAGAGTCGTATCGATAAAGATGATTATGTGAATGCTGCTAACCTGATGGGGGACTTAGGTGTTGTGACACACTTTCCCGGCAGCGAGGATTTGAAGAATTTTATCGTATTGAGGCCACAATGGTTGACGAAGGCTATTAGCTATGTACTTGAGAATAAGCAGTTGGAAAAAGATAAGGGAGAGATTACTCATATTCGTTTACGCAAGCTTTGGGAAAATAAGTATAAGGGACTTTCCGAGACCTTCCATAAATGTATGAGGGAATTTGAGCTTTGTTATGACCTTGAATATCGAAATCGACATTTGAGTCTGGTTCCGCTACGTTTCGGTTTTGCCAAGCCCAAGAAGATACCTTGGAGCCCGATTCCGAATGCAAAAGAACGTAGAATTGAGTATCGATTTGAGCTAACTCCTCCAGCAGGGATTATGAGCAGATTTATTGTTAAAACGCACTATATGATCATTAAAACGCGAGAGATGCCTAAAGGAGTTTATTGGTATAACGGCGTTTTTTTAGGGACTGGTGAAGGAGAGAACAGAAGCGAGGCTCTGTGCGAATTCAATGCAGATAAGCGTGTGATGAGTATTCAAGTTCGGGCAGCCTTTCCGCAAAATATGGTTGAGCAGTTGAATGGATTTGCTCAATCGGTGTTCGAATTTTTCGAGGGATTAAAGCCGGAACGCAAGTATGGTTGCATCAAGTTCACCCAGAAAAAAGAATTAGAATGTGCAGGCAATCACTCGGAACGCCGGATTTTTTCGGCGCTTGCTAAGAATAGAATCATTGACTGCGAGTACGGCTGGCACGACGTTGATCCGAAACAGTTGATTTATGGGTTCAGCAGCTTTGGGAAGTTTCTTATTTCTTCGGAAGAAATGCAACAGATAGTGAAGGAGAGTGTAAAGCAACTTGAAAGTGACGTGATGAGTCTGCTGGTAAATGTTGATGAGGTAAGCACAAAGGTCAATCAAGTCAGGGAACAGGGCGAGGGACTTTCTGCGGAAATAGGACAACAGGTTGAACTGGGACTACGCAATTATTTGGGGCTTTTGAATGAGATGCTTGATAACCGGGACCTTAATTCTGCCCCAGCGGTTGTTTCGATTGTACCCGTTGATGGCAGCAAATTTAATCTTAAGAACTGGTTTGAGAAAGAGTACATCGTGATGCCTTATTGTGAGTATGAGAGTGGAGTGCACAAGGTCGATTTCAGTGTCAAATTCAAAAAGCCAAGAGAGTGGTGGGAGAAGACGGCCCCTAAGTTAGCTTTCGGAGTCAAGGTGCTTTCCGCTGGTATTCAAATTGCCTGTGCAGGTTTGCCTGTGGCTGTTGATCCAAAGTTGTTTGAAACGATGAAGAAAGAAGTTGAGTTTATGAAGGAATTGGCGGGTCATTTAGAGCTTGAGGGTGAAGCGGCATCGGATATAAACACTGAGAGCGGAGAATTGGTGGAGAAACTAAAAGGAAAAGGAACGCTTCGGGATTTACGACAGTTGTCAGGTGAAGATGAGAAACGAATTGCGCGGATGCAATTGGCACAGCTTTTAGAGCAGATTGCACCGAAGAATTACAAGGCACGCCAATGGGGGCTGCTAAGAAGAGTGAGAATGCCGGATAATACATACCGTTGGCTTTGCGCAAAACACGCGGAAGAATATAAGAAGTGAGGGCGGAGGACGGAGGTTTACCCGCCTCCGGCGGGACAGAAGGCGGAAGACGGAAGGCAGAGGACGGAAGACGGAGGATAGAAGACGGAGGACAGAAGGCAGGGGGCAGAGTAGTATTAATAAAAGATTGTTTGACAAAGCCCAATAATGTGGTATAATTAATTAAAATACAAAAGATTAGGAAATCTTTAGGCCGCAAGGGAAGACTACTAACCTTTGTGGCTTTTTTGTTTGGCGATCCACATAAGGGAGTAAAGATGAAAAAACCGCTAAAGACTTCGCCTGAGGGCAGGAAATGCATGTTTCCGAACTGCAAGTGTATCTTGAGTATCTATAACCATGAGGCTTACTGTCGTGTACATCGGGATCAGATGCATCATGAGCATAAACCTAAGATTCCATATCACCACGTTGCATAAACCGAATAATACAGATACTATGTAGTACCTTTTCGCTATCAGAGCGACTAAACTGGCCCATTTCCACCCACCATATAAAGTAGTTGAGCATCTCCGAAAAATCATTAACTAACCATCACCACAGTTAAAAAACCCCCAGGTAATAGAGGACAGAGGACAGAAATCAGAGGACAGAGGACAGAAATCAGAAGACAGAGGACGGACGACAGAGGACGGAGAACAGAAATCAGAAAACAGAAGACGGAAATCAGAGGACAGAGGACAGAGGACAGAAATCAGAAGACAGAGGACGGACGACAGAGGACGGAGAACAGAAATCAGAAAACAGAAGACGGAAATCAGAGGACAGAGGACAGACGACAGAGGACGGAGGACAAATTAATTAATCGTAAAGGTTGCTTCGGTAAGGGGGCTCCAGGAGCCGGTACTTAGTATACGTGCCTTTACGTGCGTGCTCTCAGTCAATGTGATTGGACCATCATATCGAACAGCATCAGGTGAAATGCCGCTGTCACCCGGTGAACTACTTTGGCCCGCTTCCAGTTCGGCTGAGATGATAAAATCGGAACTGGTGGTAGAGACGTTCAGGCCTTGAATGGCGAGAATGTTCTGGCCTTGGCGCAGAGTGTTGATGCGGCTGGATATATCGAAAGACTCAAAACCCTGGGCCTCATGGTTGCCGTCAGCCTGTGAGTTCCAGGCGGGCGTTCCTGTACCTGTGGCAGAGCTAAAGAGCGTCCTCTGGACCTCGGTGGCGTTGATATAAGCGACAAAGCCGTCATCATACTGCATATTTAGCGTCAGGAAGTCAAAGCTGCTCAGGTCACCGGTGACAGTAAACGGGATGCGGATGTAACAAGAGGTATTTCGTTCATACATTTGTGCTTCCACATCGATATTGATTAGGGTTTCATAGCCTGAGCCTCTTTCGTAGCCGACCCCGCCCGTGCCGCTTATCCAGGATGAATCGTCGAAGTCGTAGCTGCTCCTCCACATATAACCAATCGTGCCGGTTGGAACCAGCACGCGCTTAGGTGCATCTTCCGTTAGGAGGGTAGTGCTGTTAGTGATGGCTCCTGATGTCTCAGGCAGACGTGGGTCGGAGCCGTCAAGCGTGTAATAGACCGTGCCAAAATCATTCGGATTAGTAATGGTCAGGATGTCACCGGCTGAGATGTCACCGCCGTGCTGGTAGGAGCCGTTGATATTGAATACCGGCGCAGCGAAGCCTCGGTCGAATAAGCCGTTCTGCTCGAAGGCGGCCAATACAGGGGCTTCTCGTCTCGGTATAAAAGTGTCCGGCACGAACCTGCTTTGATACGGAAGGACGGCTGACACCTCATTAAAGACCTCCCACCACTGTGTTAGGAGATGCGTTTCGGTTAGTATGCCGCCGTTGCGAAAGTGTTTGTGAATACGGTCGGCAAAAAGCTGTCTGAAATCAGCGTTGGCCTTCAATGCTCGATAAAGCCGCGCGATGGGGTCCCATGTCAAATGGTTCAAACCGGTGGGGCTTGTCCAATTGGGGAAATACTCGAATGCTGTCTTGTAGCAATACTCGCAGTTATTGCCGAATATCCATGTTTCAGCCATACCTTCTGCATCCCAAACGGCGGGCCTGAATTTGGCACCGTCCGTCTTTTCGAGGTAGACAGCCCAGTTATTGCCTGGCCAATCAAAGTTGCCGATGTGAATTTCAAGAATAAGGAAATCTACGAACTCCTGGATATCCAATCTGTCGGCCACGTACTCATAATCGGCAGTATTGGAGAGATTATGACTGCCTGCATAACCGAGCAGGTCATTCCAGGCAATAGTGTCACCGTCTCTAAGTCCTGCCTGGTCAATTATGTCGAAGTTGTTGTCGGTGTCGAACCATTCCTGGAAAAATTCTTCGTCGAGCCGGCCACAGGGATTATAGTATCCCTTGTATTCGCCATTAATGTAAAGGTTGGCAAACGTTCCTGTAAGCTGGGCCGCCCCCATCTCCCTAAACAGGCGCCTGACCCATTCGTCCTTGATAAACGGGCTGCAAATGTCGTTATGTCCTGCTCGCAGCGCAATGCTTTTGTAACGTTCGACAGGTACAAACGGGAAGAATGGATATTCCAGGCGGTTATTTCCGTAGCTGCTGCGGAAAAAGAGATTGAAGCTGAACTTGTTATTATTGCAGAGCCAATTGTCGCCGCGAGTGTAGCGCGGCCGTGTGTAGTCGCTGCCATGAACACGGATACCACAGTTAACCTGGAGGTCTGTATAGGCTTGCGAATTGATTATTTCGACAGAAACCGGCCGTTCGTATTCTATTCCTCGATGTATAGGGTTGTTGTAGGCACCGGGATCGCCGCCCGAGGTCCATTCCTCGCCGGCATAGTAACCCCCTACAATGGCCATGATGCCATCAGGTTCAAAGAAAGTTGAATGTTCATCGCCCACAAGCGAAATTACGGGTAGTGACTTTATGGTTTCTGAGGCGTTAAAGATATATGTGTGAGTGTCTGTTTTCGAAGGCAGCCAGCGGGGCTTGATTGCCGCCGCGCGTAGACAGGTGGTTTTGGTAATGGAGATAGGCCCGGTGTAGATCGCACTATTTGGTGACATACCCGGAGCATCACCCGGCTCACTGCCATCAAGCGTATAATATATAGTAGCATCTTCAGTTTCGGTGGTGACGGAGACAGAAAATGGCGAATCATAAAAACCACGCAGGTGACTAAATTTTAGCTCGGTTACGACACCTGAGTACCCGTCATTATTTGCAGCGCCTGGCGTAGGAGAGGCCATAAACCGCATGTTATCAGTGGCGTCGGGGTAGCGACCGTACGAAACGTCAACAGTCTGCTCGTCAAAAGTAATGCTATCAATCAAAGAACTACCGTCAGTACCTGTGGCAGAGCTATCGAACAAGCCAAGCTCTTCGCCACCGGCATCAAGTTTGAAGTTCGCGTGAAGACCCGAGTCAGCAATATGATTGTCAATCCATATCAATAGATACCCGCATGCGGGTATGGTAGTCGCGGAAGGATTATTTTCCGGAAACCGCCACTTGTTGGGTTCTGTTAAATCATCCGTGAGGTACATGCCGCCGACATCCATAGCCGTGCTGCCAAAGTTGTAAATCTCAACCCAGTCATCGTATTGGCCCTGCGGGTCCTGGATAGTGCTGTTATTGGAGGCCATAAGCTCGTTAATGACTACAGGAAAGTCTTCAGCCTGACAGTCAACTACAATAGAACAAACAAAAAATACTGAAAACGCCAAAGAAAATAATGGGCTTTTAGTGAAACCTGACATTTTCTATCTTCACCTCAGAAAATTTACTCGCCCGGGGGATAGGGAAGAGGCTCGCCAGTTGGCTACGTCGTTGCCATATTCCGTAGCTACCCGGCGAGTAAGCGATGACCCGCCGCCATCGGCCTCTATAGGCCATAAGTCCACGCCGCCGGGACAATTCTGCGGATGAGAACCATCACTATAGCTGACCCTGTCAATCCGAATATAATAGGTTGTCCCAAGCTCGTCAGTATTGCCGGGCATTGAAAGCTCCAGCCTCTCACCGGCGTTATCCAACATGCCACCATAAGGGCCAAGAAAATTATCAGTAAGTATACGCGGATACCGCCAGGTAAATGCCCCCGGATTTCTGACTACCAACAAATATCCGCCGGCAAGTATCATAACAGGTTGTTCATCAGGAAAGGTGAAGTCAATACCATCGGTGAACTTCCATCCCTGTAGGTTTACAGACTCTGTGCTTATATTGTATAGCTCGATATATTCGTATTGTTCATTGGTATATAGACCAGTGTCTGTCCAGTCTGGATTGTACATAATCTCGTTAATCACTATCGGGCCGACTTTCGGATAAGAATTGGCAGAACCCGGTGTGTTTTCAGCCATCGAGACAAAATTATACGTGCCTGTACTGCTCTTAAAGTAAAGGCCGAATGATATGCCCTGCTCTGAAGGGCCGAAATCTTCGCTGTAGCGATAACCTGTAAGTGTTCCGTCCTTTGCTGAGCTTAGATATACCGTTTCGCCGTTTGCGCTGAGTGCAAATGGCTCCAGGGTTCCAGGGTCATTTCTGTTACCGAAGTGCTGGTCCTGATAGAAAACAATATAACCGTGTGGATTTATTATTGTTCCTGCTGCTATTCTGTATTTGTTCAGGGCTGAGCCGCTATCACTTAAGAACCAGCCGCCAATATCTATAGATGTTTCGGTTGTGTTATACAGCTCTATCCAGTCGGCAGCGCCGGCTGGTGAATTAGCTAAAAGCTCATTGATGACTACAGCGCCGGGATTGGGAATAATACCGCTGTCATCCTGACCTGGTGAGCCTCCTGTGTATGCACTTGAACGCCAGCAGTCTCCGTAGTTCCAACTGTTTGGGTCAGGATTGGCCGGGTCTATGATAGTAAGAGAAAAGCCTTGGCCATCAGTAATACTTCGCCAATTGTCACTATACTCAAAATCCAAGATAGTCTGGCCAATAGCATCCTGGAGCCTGATTCTTTCTCCGTTGTTGTTGAGCTTGCCAGAGTATTGTCCTGCAATACCTGTGTCCGGGCCGTACTTGGCCTCGAACGCATCGCGGTTTTCGACAACAACGATGTATTCGCCTGGTGCGAGTTCCGTGTTCGGGAAGGTAAAATCGATTCCATCAGTGAAACTTACGAGGTTCAGGTTGATTGTTTCTGCTCCGATGTTGGTCAGCTCGATATATTCTTCGTTCGGATCGTTGGCGTCGTTGAAGTTGTACGGATGATACATTATCTCGGTGATTCTCAGATTTTCTGCAACTGGTCCGATGGCAAAGATGGCTTCGTTCAAGGCACTCCAGGTGCCGCCGCTCAAGACTCTTGCCTTGACTTGTGTGCTGTGGGGCAGTGTAATCGGCCCGGCATATTGGAGCACACCGGGCGAGACACTGTCATTAATAGGTGTATTGTCTTTGCTGGTGACCAGCTCGACGGAAATGAGTAAATCAGAGCTGGTAGGGGAGGTATTCAAACCCTGGATGGCCAACATATTCAAGCCACTCTGCATCGCGCTAATGAAAGCAGAGATATCGATATTCTCGAAGTTGGTGGCTTCATTATCAGAGTGGCTGGTGTTGGCACTGGAACTCCAGGTAGGCGTGCCGGTGAAATTGCGCCGTGCGACTTCAATGCCATTGAGGTAAGCAATAAAACCATCATCGTATCTGATTTTCAGTGTCAGCAAGTCGCTATCGTTCACATCAGCCTCAAGGTAGAACGGGATACGGATGTAACAGGAGGTATTGCCGTTGTACATTTGTCCACCGACGTCAAGGCTGATAAGTTCTTCATAGCCGAAGCCTCTTTCGTAACCGACGCCACCTGGGCCACCGATACAGGGCAGCCAGGCCGAGTCATTGAAGGCTGCACCACTTTTCCAGTTGTCATCGACAGGGCCGACAGGAACAAGCACTTGTTTGGTAGCATTCTCATTTATAAGAGTCGTGCTGACGATTTGACTATCAGGTCCCTGTGGCGGTCGCGGATCGGAACCATCAAGTGTATAATAAATCTTGCCCGTTGTGGTGCTCATCGAAAACATATCGTCCTTAGAAATCCGCCCGCCATGCTGATAAGAGCCATTGACGTGGAAAACCGGCGCATCGACTCTGGGATACCAACCTCTGGCTTTGAACTGGTCCAACACTATGTTTGTTCGATTTGGAAAGTAGGTGTCTAATAGCCAGTCACGTTCGAGGAGCCAATGAGGATCGCGCATATAACGGATATTTGCAAATCTATTTATCTGGTTGTCGCCCCAGCGTGCGGACTCCCCGACAACAGCCCTATCAACATCATTTAGCCGTATCTGGTACAAAGCCGTTGCGCCCTCAGGAGTAAGAGCACCATCGTTGAAGAAATGCCGGTGTACGTGGTCGGCAAACAAAAGGCGATACTCAGCATTTTGCATAAGCCTGTTATGAAGACGTGTGGGACCACCGGCATTATCCCGACCTGTAACATTCTCATAAAGATTCTCCAACATGTGCTCTCCGTCCCAGTGATGAAACCGCCATCGGCCGTTGGGGTCGACAGCATTCCGAGTGGCATACCAGTTCTTATGACCCCAGTCGTAATTTCCGACGAAGTAGTTGGGAATCAAATAGTCTATAAAGTTATCCACATCAAGGTACTGCTGAATTAACTGATATCGCTCGTTGGATTCCAGGCCGGATTCGGCGATACTAAGCATTTGATTAAAGGTTGCATTAGTGCCATTAATAATTTGGCCACTGTCATGCTTAATACAGTCGTAATCGTCCGCGTCGCCGCCGAAGGTTGCAGCAGCGAAGCGATGGTCCGGTCGTTCGTGAAGATTATACAATCCCCAGTAAAGGCCGTTAAGATACAGATGAACGTGCCTGCCATGCTGGCCATAGCCCCCCAAGGCGTTCTGAATATCTGCAACAAACTGGTCTCTTGTGTATTGAGCAACATCCGGCTGGTAGATTGGCCGACCTGATATCCAGGGGCGATTGCCGGTATCGGTAACGCCGCCACCATAGTTCCAAACGTTTCCCAGGCGGGCATCCAGAACAAGGGTATCGAAGCTCTCAGTTGGAGAATTGCAAAAAACTTTGTAATTAAGCTTTGCCGGCCCGCCGGTAGGAGTTCCATCATCCGTTTTGTCTTTGAATCTGGGTCGCATGGAGAGTTTATAAGACTTCCATCTATTGAGACTGGTGCCACCACCACTGACACCTCCTTGCATCGATATGGCGCAGTTGATTAGAAACTCATCGCCGTTGTTAGGGTCAATAAACTCCATCGAAACTACACGCTCAGAACCATCCTGGGATTCGTTGATATATATGCCGGAGCTGCCGAACCAGTCATCTTTGTCCATTACCAAAGACACTGTCGGTATCGATTTCATATCGTCCTTGATTGTGCTGCTGTAAGCGCTGACAACAACAGGGTCCATCTGGTAATCACCGGACGTCGCTCCAGAATTGGAACCACCGGGCCAGATAGCGGGGTAACCCGGCGGTACAACTTGAGCGTTTGTATCCGGGTCGGTGGCCTGCCTGATAACGTCATCAAGGAAAATATACGTATGGGTTACTATGTTGGTAGATTTGAAGCCGGATTTAACCGCGACGGCCCGCAGGCAGGTAGTTGTTGTAATTGGGATGACCCTGTTATAGAGTGTCCCTTTGGGGCCATCCCGCACAAAATCGTAGGGCGAACTGCCATCGATGGTATAAAATATCGTGGCACCTTCGGTTTCGGTGGCTATTATGAGCGAAAACGGCGCTTCGTAGAATCCCCGCTTATGGCTGAACTTAAGGGGTGCGACCTCGCCCAGATAACCTCCAGTATTTTCCGTTCCCGCAGTTGCAGTAGGAAAAATGCGCCAGTTATCAGCAGCATCCGGGAATCGACCATAGGAAAAGTCAGAGGTCTGTTTTCCGAAGGTGATGCTATCAATTAAAGTACTTCCATCGATGCCTGTGGCAGAGCTATCGTACAGACCAATCTCCTCACCGCCGGCATCAAGCTTGAAGTTGGCGTGAAGGCCTGAGTCAGCAGTATCATTATCAGCCCATATCAATAAATACCCGTGTGCGGGAATGGTAGTAGCGGAAGGATTATTTTCCGGAATTCGCCATTTGGTGGGCGTAGATAAATCATCCGTGAGATACATACCGCCTATATTTATAGCCGAGCTGCCGAAGTTATAAATCTCGATCCAGTCATCGTACTGGCCCTGCTGGTCCTGGATAGTGCTGCTATTAGAGGCCATAAGCTCATTAATCACTAATGGTTTACTGGCTTGCTGCTGATTTGCTGCAAATAAAGCAAAGCCGGCTATCAGTATATTCTTTATGAAATTCAACATATTCCAGCTCTTCTACAACTGCTCTACCTGCCGGGTGAAGGCGACGCTGCCTGCCAGTTGGCTACATCATTGCCGTATTCCTCTGCTACCCTGCGACCAAGAGATAATCCACCACCATCAGCTTCTATAGGCCACAAGTCCACGCCGCCAGGACAATCCTGCGGATGTGAGCCATCACTGTAACTTACCAGGTCCAGCCGAATGTAATACCTGTTGCCGTCCCCATCCAACTCACCCGGCATACCAAGCTCGGCCTTCTCACCGCTATTACTCAACTGACCATCATAAGGACCCAAAACCTGCACACCTGCAGCAGTATCGATATACGTCAAGGCAAAAACCGACAGGTCCTTAACCAACAGCAAATACCCTCCAGCAGGTATCGTCACGGGAACATCAGCAGGAAAAGTAAAGTCTATGCCATCGGTAAACTTCCACGGTGCCTGCTTATCGTAATCATATAAAGTAACCGGCTCTGTGCTTATATTATAAAGCTCTATATATTCCTCATTCTGATTGCCTGATGGAGGATTGTACATAATCTCACTTATAACAATAGGACCTACCTTTGGATAGGCATTAGCAAGGCCGGGAGTGTTCTCGCTCATTGCTACAAAGTTAAAGTTGTCCGTGCTGCTTTTATAGTATCGGCCAAACGATACGCCGCTCTGCGAGGCGTCAAAATCCTCCGACTGCCTGTATCCCGTCAATACTCCATCCTGAGCTGAGGTTAAATACACAGTCTCACCGTTGCCGCTTAAGGCAAAAGCCGTATGACGGCCGGGGTCATTTGCGTTACCGAAGTGAGTATTATCATAGAAAGCAATATAGCCATAAGCGGCTATCGTTGTTCCATCAGCAATCTCATATTTGGTAAGGTTGGAACCGCTATCACTTAAAAACCAGCCTGCGATGCTGACAGGCTCATCGGTGGTATTGTGCAGCTCTATCCAGTCCGGAGCACCAGCGGGGGAATTAGCCAACAGCTCATTGATGACTACAGCGCCGGGGTTGGGAATGATGCCGCTATCATCCTGACCTGGTGAGCCGCCGATATACGCACTGGCCCGCCAGGAATCCTTCGCAGACCAGCTATCAGTATCTGTGTTGGCCGGGTCTATGATGGTTAGAGAGAAACCATCTCCATCGGTAATTGAACGCCAATTGTCTTCATAGCTAAAGTCAAGGATAGTTTGGCCGATGGCATCCTGGAGTCTGATTCTTTCTCCGTTGTTGTTGAGCTTGCCGGAGTATTGTCCTGCAATGTTTATGTCCGAGCCGTACTTGGCCTCGAACGCATTGCGGTTTTCGACGACAACGATGTGTTCGCCTGGTGTAAGTTCTATATCCGGGGAGGTGAAATCCACTCCATTCGTAAAGCTTACGAGGTTTAGATTGATGGTTTGAATACCGATATTCGTCAGTTCGATATATTCTTCATTGGGGTCGTTTGCATCATTTGGGCTGTATGGATGATACATAATCTCGGTGATTCTCAGGTTCTCTGCCACTGGGCCGACTGCAAAAGTAGCTTCATTAAGTGCGCTCCAGGTGCTTCCGTCCAGTACTCTTGATTTGACGTGCGTGCTCTTAGTCAGCGTGACAGGCTCGGTATACCCGATGGCAGCAGGCGAAATACCGATGTCAGCGGGAGCACTGCTTTGGCCTGCCACCAGCTCAGCAGAAATTATAAAGTCTGAACTGTTGGCTGAGACGTT
>Ga0315541_1000684_pt1 | contig 35361 bp, 24 predicted proteins | sample SalMarSW160190MG_FD_203095 | JGI IMG/M metagenome (GOLD analysis project Ga0315541, IMG submission 203095) | Salt marsh sediment microbial communities from the Plum Island Ecosystem LTER, Massachusetts, United States - Salt Marsh Sediment SW1601-190 ...
ACGGGTCTTGATACGGTGAGCAACTGGGCGATGAGCGGCACGGGCGGAACCTACACGGACACTGTGAGCACGAACACGCTTACCTACAATAATTTTGCGACGCTGCAGGGCGGTGATGCAATTGACACCTTTACGCTGGGCGCGGACGCGACGGCGGATCTCAAGGGCGGTGACGGTGTTGATGTATTTGCTCTTGCGGGCTACACACTGACGGGCACGATTGATGGCGAAGCGGCGGGCGGCTCGATCACGGGTCTGGGTGACGCGGTGTTGGTGTCGGCCGGGTTGATCACGGGCTTTGATGGTACGACCTCGCTGAGCGGTGCTTTTACAGATATCGGGTCGATCACGGGTACGGGCACGCTGACGGGTCTTGATACGGTGAGCAACTGGGCGATGAGCGGCACGGGCGGAACCTACACGGACACTGTGAGCACGAACACGCTTACCTACAATAATTTTGCGACGCTGCAGGGCGGTGATGCAATTGACACCTTTACGCTGGGCGCGGACGCGACGGCGGATCTCAAGGGTGGTGACGGAGCTGACATATTTAATATAACGGCGGCGCTGACGGGGAGCATAGCCGGTGAGGCGGGCGGTGACACGTTCAATTTTAATGGCGGTGCAGTAAGTGGTTCTGCTAATGGTGGGATAGGGAATGACATATTTAATGTTGTTTATATTCCGAGTGCATTGACAATAAATGCTGGAGCTGGATTAGACATAATTAATGTTGGCGATGCAACACACTCCCTTGATCTTATTGTGGGTGCTCTGACAGTGAACGGGGATGGAGACAGTGATACTTTGAATGTTAATGATAGTTTTGATAACACTTCAAATAATAACTACTTGGTAACAAACAATCAGATTACAAGGGGAGGTGCAAGCATAAGCTATAATACAAGTGAGACAGTTAATCTTACCGGTGGAAGCGGTAGTAATATAATTAATATCCAGAGTACAGAAGCTGTTACTACAGTTAACGCGGGAATTGGGAATGATACTATCAATGTAGGCTCGAATGCACCGACGATGGGAACTAGTGATCTGAACTCGATTCTTGGGGTGTTGACGATTAATGCTCAGGCTGGAACAGACACAATGAATGTAAGCGATGCAGCCGATAGCACAAATAATACCGGAACCCTGACAAGCACAAATCTTACGGGCCTTGGAACCGCGGGAATCACATATAACACCCTTGAAAATTTGAATATAACTTTAGGGTCCGGCGGCGACACTTTCAATGTCCAGGCTACCAATGGATCTGTAATTAGCGTTCTGAATACCGGGAACGGAGATGACACGATAAATATCGGTAGTTTAACAAATTCTCTTGATAATATTTCAGGAGTATTGACAGTGAACGGTTCAACCCACACGGGTGGTGATACATTGAATATCAATGATCAGGGCGATACAACAGTGAACACATACACCATGAATGCCACAACCTTAACCAGGACGGGGAGTGCAGCAATCACATACACGGATATTGAAAACTTTACGCTAAACGCAGGATTGGCGGGTAATACTATCAATATGAGCGGTGGGCCGACTGTTACGAATCTCAATTTAAACGGAGGGACAGGAGGGGATAAAATAAATGTTACAGGTGATTTTGCCGTAAATGGGGCATTGTCCATGGACAATGCAGACGCCGGGGTAAATATTAATGGCAATGTAACGGCGGAAGGGATTAGCATTGCAAATACTACAACGGTGACACTTGCTTTAGAAGTAGATCTTGTCGCAAGTAATGGCAAAATAGAGATATGGAATAATGTTGACGGGATTCTTCTTACAGGGCATCAGATACCAGAAGATTTCGATGATCTTACCTTGGCTGGACATAACAGTATAGTTGCATATGGAGATAATGGAGACCTACGGTTAGATGCACAGATCCGATTGGCTCCGATATCAGCTTCAGCAGGTAAAAATCCAAACCTCCTTATACAGTCGGATCGTGATGTAACGCTCGATACAGTAGATGTAAATCAGGGGGTATTAAAAATATGGTTTGATAATAACAATAATGAGATCAACAGATTAATGACGGCTTCATCGCTATCCGCTAAGCTACGGGAGATTAAGAGTGGCGGTGCCAATGATATTATTGAAGTAGGGACAATAACAACATACAGCACCCTGGAATTTCTTAGTGGTGTAACCCTGACCTCAGAAACAAGCTATAGGACTGAAGGAGATCCCTCCTATGACATAGTATTTAATAGTTGGATAAATTCAGCTTCGGGAAAGAACTATTTGCTCAATCTGGAGAGCGCGGGCGATGTCATTTTTAGCGGAGCAATCGGTGACGTGGATCCACTGGGAGGGCTGGAGGTCAGCGCGACAAATATCTATATTAATGGAGAAGAGATTAACATCAATACCCCAACCAATGATCCATCATTGCTTAGTCCACCTTATAACGATATATTCGGGGTAGAGTTTATCGGTAATATTGTACTAGGCGCTGATCTGGTGGTCACCACGGATTATGGGGATATCACCTTTGGCGGTACCATCAATTCGGACGCGGGTAATAACTGGGCCCTTACCCTTGTAAACAGCGCGGATGATATATATCTGCAGGGTGAGGTCGGCGACAGTGTGGCGTTGTCAGACTTGAGTTTAACGGCAACTAATATCTATCTTGACGGAGGCCTTATATCCGCAACTGATTCGGCTGTGTTCAACGATCCTGTTTTTGTCGGCAATAATCTTACAATAATGAGTGATGAGATTGAGATTGCGGACAACGTAGAGGCAGGAGCAAAAACAATAAACTTAAGAACGTTTAATACGGCCCAGGGCATTGAGATTGGCGGAGGTGGTACAACGGCGGCGCTTGACCTGACCGCAGCGGAGCTCGCGCTGATTACCAATTCGAGCGGACTGACGATCGGATCTTCCGACAACAGTGGAGGAATTATGGTAGCTGGAAATGCTGTCCTTTCTGTGGATACCATATTTAATACAGGGAGCGGCAACATTACCTTTGGCCCGCCCGGAGCAATAACAGCGGCAGGCAAGACGGTCAATATCACGACTGGTTCCGGTGATATTATTGGCAATGCGGCCGATCTAACCAACTTGACAGCTGCTACAGCCACTTTAACAGCTAATGGCGCGGGAGCTTATATTGGAACAGACAGTGCCCCAATAGAGATAGATATTGCAGGAGCACTGACAGCGAGCGCAAATAACGGCAGTGGCGGTATATATATTAAAGACAGTGGGGCATTGAGTCTGTTATCAATAAACGCCGGCACCGGTGATATTGGGCTGGAAGCAGCGGGAAAGATTACGGATAAAGCAGGTAACGACACAACGACCGTTAGCGGTACAGGTTTGACGATCACGAGTGCGGCCGGTGTCGGGACTTCCGCGTCTGATGCCTTGAATCTTAACGTAAACGACCTCACTATTACCAACTCCACTGGCGATGTATTTGTAACCGAGGCCAATGGGGTGGGCCTGGGCACGGTGAACGCGAGCGGTCATACATTGAATATCAGGGCCATCACGGGTAATCTCACTGACAATACCTCAGCCTTGACCGCTGATAACCTGATCCTAGCGGCTACTGCCGGAGGAATCGGGATCGGCGGGGACATTAACACCGACACGACCGGGACAATAACCCTTACTAGCGGTGGGTCAGGAAATGCCGGAGACATCTATATTTCCGAAAATAATGCTTTAAATACTAATAGAATAACCCTAAATACACATAGCTCCACACAGTTGGTGAGCCTGAATTCCAAGACAGGAAATATTACCACAGGCGCAAATATTGGCAATGTGATGGACAATCTCACCCTGGTTGCTCAGTCGGGTAATATTCTGGACGGCGGCGGTGGCGTGATAACGGCGAATGACCTGATGCTTTACGTTATGGCGGATGGTGCCCGTATCGGCGATGCTTGGGAGGTAGATGAAGTGGAAGAAGGCATCGAACAATATCTAATAGATACGGATATCCCGGTCATGGTTCTTGTATATGGAAATCTTACGGCAGACGCGAGCAATGGCAATGGCGGTATATACCTCGAGGTGTCGGAAACTGCAGTAACCGCGAACAAAATCACTCAGGTGGCCCTTTATGAAGAACAACTCGGGAAGAACAGTATGTCTTTCGTTTGTATCGATGCCGGTGAAGAGGGCAATATCGGACTCACTATGATAGGATCCCTTAACGGTAATGTAGTCACAAGCGAGTATGAAGAGGATGCTTTTATGCCGGTATATGAAAATAGCGACTATATAGCATGGAGAGACGGTACAGCCACCCTGGATAACGTTATCCGAGGTCAGGATGTGCTTATTGTTGCCGGCACAGTGGGATTAACGGCTCCTCCTCAGCTGGATGTTGTCAATATTATGGCGATGCTCACGGGATTTGGGGAGCATCCTCAGACGGAATACGCGGCGACAATAGGAGAGATGGCTCGCGGAGATTATGCCGCTGTACTTAGCGTGGAAGATCCTGTTCCGGATAGGGTATCCGGTGAGCCGACTAGAGAGGAGAGAGGAGGAGGAAGGCTTGATGAGTATCCGCCTGATCCTAGAATCTCATTTCCTAAACGGCCTGGAATCGTCCAGATAGGCATTTATCAAATAGACCCGGATGCCAATATACTGGGATTGCTTTCCAGTTCAGCGTTGATCGTATTTTCTCCACAGCAGGAGGCGCTTGAAGAATTATTGGCATCATCAGGTGGGGAAGACTTTTTCATGGCCCCGCCATTGTGGATTGATATAGAAATGGAGGAGGAAGAAGAGAAGGAAGAAACCGAGGAAGAATTTGACGAGTTTGGAGATGGGTTTACGCTTCTTCAACGTCCCTATATGTTCGGCACACCGGATTTGATGAATGTGAAGGATATGCCGAGTCTGTTAGGGGTAGCGGAGGATGTGGCTCTGCTCAGGTTGTCATTCCTGGGTGTGGGATACTAGATGCTGGATACTAGAGACTAGATACTAGAGGGCGCTATGAGCCGTCAGCTTTCAGCGGTCAGCGCCAAAGCCGATAGCTGAATGCTGATAGCTGACAACCAATAACTAATAACCAATTAACGAGTTAACCATTCAACTAATAAGATAAGGGAGATTTATATGGGAAGAAGGGTAATTTTATCAATTGCGTCTTGTGCTGCTATACTTTTGGTATTAAACGTTGCGTCTTATGCGGCTGAAAAAGTAGGTTACATAAATCTGCAGAGGCTTGTCAATGAATCCGACATGGGCAAGGCGGCCAAGGAGGATATCCAGAGACTGCGCAGCGAGAAAGAGAAGGAACTCAAGGGTAAGCTTAAAGAGATAAATGAACTCAGGGCCCTTATTGATGAGCAGGGCGAAAGTATGGACTTCGCTGAAAGACGGGATAAAGCACAGGAGCTCAACAGGGCATATAAGGATTACCAAAGACTTCTGGAGGACGCGAAGGAAGATATCTCCAATGAGGACCAGGAGCTGGTAGCCATAATATTGCAGAAGGCGGATCCCGTCTTGAAGGAGGTAGCAAAAAAGCAAAGGTATACTATTATTTTAAAGGATGCTAACGCTATAGGCTATCTGGACCCAAGCGTTGATATAACGGATGATGTGTTGAAAGAGTTGAATAAATAGCGTATCAGTATACAGCGGTCAGCGATCAGCCGTCAGTCAATCCTTTGTTTTTATAATTTTTACTGAAACCTGACCGCTAACAGCTAATAGCTAACAGCTGACAGATTCGCACTTATTCCTTCTTTTTTGCGGAGCGAAAACCGTAAATAACCGCACTCGAAGCGGGTTCGTCGCTGATCCTGTTTGACGAGCGCATGCTGTCTATTCCTTCGCTAAAGGAACCTCCCTTGAGTACGCGCATGGTTCCGGTATCGGGTCCGGTGGGATTTTCAGGTTGTCTCTCTCCATCCGCGTACCAATCCTTGCACCAGTCATAGAGATTGCCCGCCATATCAAAAGCGCCGTAATAGCTTTGTCCTTGTTCATATTCAGTTACTGGAGTGGTTCCCTCGATAAAGCTGTCCACAAAGTTGGCCGTTGTATCGTCAGGGTCCGAATCTCCCCAGGGGTAAGTCGCACCGTTGGGCCCCCTAGCCGCCTTTTCCCACTGGGCTTCGGTGGGCAAATCTTTTCCCGCCCATTCGCAATAGGCAATGGCGTCATTATAGGATACCTGGCTTACCGGATGATCATCTTTTCCTTCAATGGAGGTCATTCCATCAGGCATCTTCCATGTTGCACCGGGATACTCTGTCATACGCCTGCCCATTCTTACCTGTCCCGAGTCATTTTTTTCAGGGTCGGTTACGTATCCGGTCTCTTCAACAAATTTCTTAAATTGGCTGTTGGTGACAGGGTCTTTGTCGATAAAATAGCTGTCCAGCGAAATGGTTTGCACGGGTCTTTCAGAACTATAATTGTCGGAACCCATGGTGAACTGGCCGGCGGGAATAAAAATCATCACACTATTATCTTTTTCATGTGTGATCTCGGTAAAGCCTTTTGTGTTAAGCGATCCGCCTTCAACAGCGATAGTCGGGGCTTCCCTCACCGTGCTGGTTAATTGATCTTGCTGTCCTGTGGGCATAACGATCTTATAGGCAAGAAAGCCACCTACAAGCAAAACTATGAGGGCCGCGGATGAGATTCCCGCGACTAGGGACATGGGCAGGCCGCGCCCCTTCTTTTTCTTGGGACGTTTTGGTTTAATCGACTTGGGTTCTATAATCGATGTTGCGACTGTCTGACCGAAAGAGGTCGCTTCATTATCAGACAACTGAGCCGTATAATCGAAGCCCGGGAGCCCTTCTCCCATAGCGTCGCTGAACTCCCCAAAAGCTTGAAATCGGTCATCGGGGTCTTTTTCAAGGGCCTTTTCAATGGCCGAACTTACCTCCTCAGGAAGCCCTGCCACGTAGGTTGAGGGTGATTCCGGTATCTCATTGAGATGCCAGAACATAATCTGTGATGTCTCTTCGACGTCAAAAGGCCTCCTTCCAGTAAAAAGCTCGTAAAATACAAGGCCCAGAGAGTAGATATCGGATCTTGCGTCAACGTCCCTGCTGGGGTCAAATCTTTCCGGGGGGGTGTAATGGATGGAAAGCATGCTGGCGGCGGTATCATGGGTTGCTGCGCCGGCAACCTTTGCTATGCCGAAATCCATAATCTTGCTGTTCCCCTGTTGGTCGATCATGATATTGGCGGGCTTGATATCCCTGTGCAGTATCCCGTGTTCATGGGCATATTGAAATGCCGCCAGGCTCTGTTTGGCTATCCGGAAGGCCCAGTCAAAAGGCAAAAGACCATCCGGTTGCTCTTGCAGGAGTTCTTTCAATTCTTTACCTTCAATATAGTCCATTACAATGGCGTAATTTTGAGCGTCTGGAAAGAACTCTATAAGTCTGCAAATATTAGGATGATCCAGTTTGGCAAGGATCATGGCCTCGTGAAAGAATTTTTTTACGACCTTTTGATTATCAAGCACCTGGGGATTAAGGACTTTCAGCGCAACAAGGTTGCCGCTAGCGGACCTTGCCTTATAAACGCTTCCAAAGCCGCCTCTTCCCAGCGAACTTACTATTTCATAATCACCTATCCGTTCTTCAGCCATTCAGGATTACCTCAAGAAAGCTCGTCTTGTCTATCCTTGCGATCAGGACGGTTACATTGTCATCGCCGCCGTTTTCAAGTGCTTTTTGTATAAGCTTTTCAGATATTGTTGACGGTTCTCTGAATTCCATTACAATTTTAAGTATCTCTTCATCAGGCACATCTTTATGGAGACCGTCACAACACAACATTATGTATTGACCGCGTTTCAATTTCCTGTCATTTTTCGGCGCGTCAACATTCAGATCTGGAGCAAGGCCTATTGCTCTTGTGATTACATTTCCTCCCGGATAAGATAAAGACTCCTCTTCACTGATATATCCAGCCTTCACCAGGCCTGCTACAATGGAATGATCTTCCGTAAAACGTGAAATATTGTCTTTATCTATGATATAACCCCTGCTGTCCCCGACATGGGCCGAATACATCCTATTCTTTTTTAATACCGCCGCAATCAATGTTGTGGCCATTCCCTGGACGCTTCTATCTTCATCGCCTCTGGACATAACCTCCTTGTTCGCTTTCAGAAAGGCCTTGTTCAGAGATTCCGGGATACTTGAGGACTTATCCTTATAATATTCCTCCATCAGAACGTCAACAGCAATCCTGGCGGCTAACGCCCCGCCAGGTCGTCCGCCCATGCCATCCGCCAGGGCCAGAAGAATGCCTCTTTCAGGCATAGAGCCGTCCGCAGGGGCGTGGTAGGCAAGATAGTCCTCATTCTTGTCTTTCCTGTTACCCACGTTTGATTCAGAGCCTATGGTAACAAATCCCATAATTAGGCCTCAATTTCCTGAAAACTCAGCGTATCTGACCGGCCATACAATATATTGATCATTTTTGCTTTGGGCGCCTATTCTCCCTGTGTACAGATCAGCAACATATATGCGCTGCGCAAGACCTGAATGTTTGGTCTTGGACCAGAAAAACACGCTGTAAATAATATTCTTAAAGGGGTGCCCCAAGGGCAAGGCCGGCGCCTCTTGTGCTTTATCTATGATATTTTGCCATTCATTGGCAGTGGGGAGTCGCCATCCCGAAAATCCGCTGTGGGTCAACTCTCTACAATATTGTTCCGCCTCTTCGTATGAAAGGGCGACCCTTTTCGGTGATTGCATCCACATCAGGTTAGTGGCCAAATCCGAAACGGTCCCGTCACCATTATCCACAAACCTGGGTTTAGCTTCACCTGTTACCTTGTCGGTTATGGTCCCGTCTTCATTATAGGTATACCGATCTGTAATCTCCGATACAGCGAATGTATCTGTTGTGGCAATACCCTCCACATTGTCTTCATTAACAGCAACAATAGAAAACACCAGGTCTCCCGTCTTCTGTATCTTTCGGGAAAGAGTCCAGTCGGTGCCGGAGCCGGTCATCTCATAATCGTTTCCGCCGATGGAGAGGGTTACCCTTTGAGCGGGCCTGTCAGTACCGGCATTAAAGGTAAATGTTCCTCCGGAATATCCTTCAGCAGGGTTTACCCCTGCCGTTACAATATTGACAAGCTCGCTCGGTTTCTTTTCTGTCGGTATACTTCCTTGCTTGGAGAGGCCGGATACATCCTCTTTGTTATAGGCTATAACCTCATATGGGGTGGCACCGATACTGGCTATTTGAGTATTAAGAGTCCAATCGGTACCAGCGCCACGCATAGGTTGTCTTTGGCCTTCGATCTCTATAAAGACCTCCTCAGCGGTGAAAGAGGTCTGCGCCTTAATAGTCAGATTCTCGCCCGCATAAATCTTTTCAGGACTCAAGGATACGGTGGTAACATCCGGGACAGCAAGCTTGGCTGTTATTTCCCCGCTCCATGGGCTGCCAGGGGCGCCTTCCATATTTTTAGCCGTAACCACAAAAGGTAATTTGCCGACATCATGGATGTTTTTCTTGTACAACCAATTTGTTCCGGAACCTTCCATTGAATAGATCACTCCGTCGATATCCAGGGAAACGGAGCTCGCGGGATTGTCTGTAGTGGCTGTTACTGTAAATTCTTCCCCGGCATAGTCATTGTCTGATTTTGCTGATGCCTCTATAACATTGGCAGGAGGTGCCTTTGTCACCAGACTTGCTCCCATAGAACTTCCTTCCACACCCTTATCATCGGAAGCTACCACATAGAAATCTATGGACCCAAGATCTTCTATCTCCTCTGTCAGAGACCAAGAGGTACCGGAGCCTGCCATATCGTAACTCTTATCACCAATCACAGCTTTGACGCTTTTTGCGGGCTCACCGGTGGTGGCGGTAAAGAGGAATGGATCTCCCACGTTTCCCTCCTCAGGGGTGACATTCACCTGAACGACATCTATTCCTACCTTCTCCGTAGTAGTTATAGTCCCTTCCTTAAAACGACCCTCTATGCCGTCCCTATTCCTGGCAATAATCCTGTAGTCGGTGTCCCCAAGGCTTGCTATCCGGGTTGAATATTTCCAATTAGTCCCCGAGCCCTCCATCTTTTGCTGTTTGCCTTCAAGCTCTATGAATACTTCCTGAGCGGGCTCGGCAGTCTTTGCGTTGATTACAAAGGGTTCCCCAACGCGAACCTTTTCCGGAATAAGAGCGACTGTTGTGACGTCAGGGATCCCGGGCGGTTTTTCGGTGGTTACTATTTCACTTTTCTTTGAAGGGCCTGTTAATCCCTCCATATTCTTCGCCAGAACGGTAAATTGTTTCGTTCCTATATCAGCAATATTCGTTTTGAGTTGCCAATTCTTGCCTGACCCTTCCATTTCATAGGTCATTCCATCCATGTGTAGGGTAACTGAGCGGGCAGGGTGGTCTGTGCTTGCGGTTATTAGGAAATCATCTCCAGCGTAGCCCTTTGCAGGTTCAGCTTCAACCTTTGCGATAGCCACTTCAGGCGCCTTTACAGAAATCAAGCCACCTTTGGGGCGGCCACCCACCCCGTTCTCATTAACGGCTACTATAGAAAAAGGCACGCTACCGGTCTCCTCCACTTTTTGCTTAAGGGACCACTCAGTACCGGAACCGGTCATTCTATAACGCTTATCGGATATGATAAGGGCGGCCGCTTTCGCAGGGCTGTCTGTCTTGGCGGTAAAGGTGAAGATATCTCCGCCTTCTCCTTTCTCAGGATCGACCTGGCCTGTTGTGATATTCACCATACCGGTAAGAGGTGTTAAGGTAGAGATTTCCCCGGCCTTGGTATCGCCCTCAATATCATCTTCATTTATGGCCATTACCCTGAAGGTAGAAGTCCCGATACTGGCTACTTTTAAAGTCTGTCTCCACTCTGTACCATCACCGTCCATGAGGTATTTCTTGCCATCCAGTTCCACGTATACTTCAAAGGCGGACCGGCTTGTAACGGCTTCAACAATAAAATTATCGCCTGCATAACCCTTTTTGGGATTAACATACGCCTCTTCTATGTTGATGGGAGGAGGAGATATCACTCTGGTGATAATAGTCTGACCTCCCTCTTCCATAGGGCAGTCCTTAAGCCGTCCGCGCAACAACCTTGTTCCGGCCACCTTACGGACTTGAAATATGATATCTTCATCAAAGATAAGATTTTCCAGGTCTATGACCTTAAACCAGTTGTTTATCAGGGTCTTGCGCACATAATATGTAAAAAGCCCATATCCTTCCGTGGATTGGCTGCCGGGCCAGTGTTTATCCCCGAAGGAAATCAGTTCTCTGGATTTGTTTGATGCCTTTTCGCGGATTTTTTGCGTATATCGAAGGTCATAGGGAGAGAGAGAAATACTTGTCGGTTTTAACAATGATTTGGAAAAGAGAGAATCGGTGAGTATGGCAACGTTTTTCGCCTTGAAGTTTTCGTTGCCGAGGTATTGTTCACAGATATCCGCATGATTCAGCCAGGTAACTTTCAGCTTTTCTCTGGCGTCTTTCGGTATCCAGTAGGTGTTTCCATCATCATCCTCGGCACTGTGACCGGAATAAAATATTAGTAAATTATCGTTATCGGTCAGCTGGTTAACATATCTATCCAGTTGGCTCACTATGTTTACCAGAGTGGGCTTTTGTTTGGTGTTATCAGTCAGCAGAGTGATATTTTTTTCGCTGAAATCATACTTCTCTACCAGGATCCTCCTTATTTCCGTGGCGTCTTTTACAGGGCTTTGCAGTTTTGACCACTCATCATAGTCGCCTATGCCAATAATCAGAGCATGGTTTACCCCGTTATCATAGTCTATGTCCGCTGATGAGGCGAATAGTCCTTCATTGGCCGGGTTTGACCACAGCAGGATAATGAGGCAAGCCAGTATTAATATGACATTTCTCGGAATGTTCATGACCCCGTAAACGTTTTGTATTTGGTCAGGATTTGGCAATGTACTAAAAAAGACGCTCATTCCGCTCCGGATCAGTAGAGCCCTTTAGTAGCGTTCATATAACAAAGCATAAATGTTAAAATTTATTTTAAAATCTGTCAAGAGGCATTTGGGTTCATCCGGTTAATGAGCACGCTAGTTAATGATATCTAAATATTTTGCGCTATATGGCACATGGGGTTCTCTTTTAAGCGGCGAACTCGTTTATGTGCAATGACCCTGCACAAAACAAGACGAGGCGGGCGGGTAGGTAGCCTTTTCCAGACTTGGCCGGATCGGAGGATTTTCTATTATCTCCCAAGTATTCCGCCCGCCTGGGTGGCACCTTACGTAATTAGCATGCTGTTAATATTTTCGCCGCTTAAAGGAGAGCCCCATGGGCCATTAAGGTGCTTATAATAAGGTTTAATCTCTTACTTCTTTACGGATTCATTAACCGGATGAAACGGCATTTGTCTATTAATGATGATTTCGGAGATTGTGGCGGTCACCCAAATCTACAATCTAATCATTGCATTTAGGGTGGATCAGCGGGCACAATAGGGCTTGACAGGCGGTAGTATTTCGATTAATTTGAATTTCAGCAAAAACCTGTAATATGAGAAATACTGGTTTTGCCCAATGAAAAGATTTCCTCTTAATATTCATTGTTTTGCCTGTCATCAATGTGAGCAAAAATGGACCAGATTCAAAGAATACACCAGCAGGTGAAAGGAGCGCAAATTACCGCTTCAGGTGTCTCCGACACCGGGCGAGTCCGTACCGAGAATCAGGATACTATATATCTGGACAAAGAGGGACATTGTTTGCTTCTTGCTGACGGCATGGGAGGGCATGAGCACGGCGCTAAGGCTAGCCAAACGATTATTGAGATTCTTCCGGAATTCTTTCAACCTGATAGGATATTGGCGGAACTCAAGGATATCACTAATGTAGAAGGTGCGCCTGCCGAGATAATCTGTCTGTTTTCATTAGTGGATAAGGCAATAATCAAGGCAAATGCCGTCCTGTATGAGAATAACAAGAAGGCCGGGCTTGAGCGATATATGGGGTCGACCGTTGTGGGCTTGGTTCCTGTAAACAGCGGGCATGTATTGTGGTTCCATGTCGGCGACAGCCGGTTATATCTGTGGAGGAATAATACCCTTAAAGTCCTTACCCATGATCATTCCGCATATACTGAGTGGGTGCGGACAGGGCGTACGGGTAAAGAACCCACTAAGAATATTGTTACAAAAGCTATCGGACCAAAGGAAGGAGTGGTGCCTGATATCGATTGGGCTGCCTATCAAAAAGGTGATATATACATCCTATGCAGCGACGGCCTGAATGATATGCTGCCCGATGGGGAGATTGCGGATGTAATTAAGGGAAGCGAGGATGTTGACGACATGACAGTCAAGTTGGTGGAAGCAGCGCTAGATGCCGGAGGCAAAGACAATACCAGCGTGATCGTTTGCCAAGTCTGACGCTTCTAAAAACAACTTTTGTGGCAGGTGTAAAGCATGGTTAGAGAAAATGATACTCTGGCGATACTTTTTGCCGATATTGCAAAGAGCACACAGCTTTATGAAAAACTAGGCAATAAAACAGCGCAATTCTTAATAGGTTCTTGCCTGGCTCTTCTCTCCAGAGTGACTGTTGAGAATAAAGGTACGGTGATCAAGACAATCGGTGACGAGATAATGTGCACCTTTCCCAGCGCGGATGATGCGGTTGAGGCCGCGGTCTGTATGAACAGGGAGCTTGAGCAACTAGTTATTAGCGAGATCCCGAATGTTACCCCTCCTAACATATACGTGGGTATTCAGTTTGGCCCTGTCATAAGGGAAGACGATGATGTGTTTGGCGATGCTGTGAATGTAGCGTCCCGAATGGTATCCATGGCTAAACAGCGGCAGATTGTCACCACCGATGAAACGATAGAAGTCTTATGTGAGAAGTATAAGAATACTGCCAGAATAATAGATAAAACTACAGTTAAAGGCAAAAGCGGTGAGATAAATATCTATGAGGTTATATGGGAGCAACAAGATGCTACAGTGATGGTTGACGATTCCTTTGATGCCCGCAAAATAGAATCGCAGATGGAGCTGAAATTCCAAGACGTAAACATCCATGTTGACCAAAACCGCCCCAGCGCTACCCTTGGACGGCAAAGCCACAATGACATAGTTGTCAATGACGGCCGTGTTTCGCGGACACATGCCAGAATTGAATACCGCCGGGGCAAATTTGTTTTGATCGACCAGAGCACAAACGGCACTTTCGCGCTCATTCAAGGGAAGAAAAGCATTACCCTTAAAAGAGACGAAGCCGTGTTACTGGGGAAGGGGATTCTTGGTCTCGGTAGAGACGTTACTGAAGAATCACCCGTAGCGATTCATTACTCCATCAAACTTGCCTAGAAGACTCTGGTCTTTTTGGCAAGGCTTAGAATTATTTGCATAAAGTCCATAATCAAGCCATGAGATCATATCTTTTAATACTGCAGGGTTTATTGATAAAGGTTTTGGTTGTTTCTCTGCTGATAATTTTTATTCCGATTGAGACCGCCGATTGTACTGAAAACGTCTATTATAGTATCCATTTGGCCTCCTTTAAAAAACTAAAAAATGCCAATAATTTTGTTAATGGGATGACTAATAAAGGTAAGCTTCTCTTCTGGAAAAAGACCGATGTCCCCGGCAAGGGAGAATATTACAGGGTATTTCTGGGCAAATATGAAACCAGGGATCAGGCTGTCAAATTCTGGAATGAATTAGATGAAGAGGGATCCGTAGAATACTTTGGGATATATGAGTTCTATGAGGGGGATGTGTTTGGATCAGAAGGTGAAACAAGTACGGCGACTTTATCAGAGGAAGCGGATGTGACACAGGTTACCCTATCTGTTCCTCCGGATGGACGTTTTGTGGACAATGGTGACGGTACTGTTACGGACACAAGGACTAATCTGATGTGGGTAAAAAACGGATGGAGGTTAGACTTTTTTTCAGCCGTTAACTGGAGGGATGCGAGAAAGAAGTGTGAAGATTTCAAGCATAGCGGTTACACGGATTGGCGGCTCCCAACAATAAAGGAATGGGAAAGCCTGCTGGATATGAGCAAAGAATTTCCCGCCCTGGCTGAGCCCAACCCTTTTGAGAATATTATCGTACATATGCCCTACTGGTCCAACACAGGGCATGGATCAACGGAGGGCACTTCCCCAAAAACAGCTACGCGAGCCTATGCTGTAATGCTATACTATGGGCGCATTACTCACCAGAACATAAATAGAATGGGCTTTGTGCTCCCTGTTCGTTCACTGAATTAAGGCTGATAAGCGGCCCTTTACCGCTTAAAGTTTCATTGTCAGCCGTGTCACCCCTGTTCTTTTCAAGATGACATCTATAGCATTTCGAGGACGTGAGCTGATTTTCAAAGGTTTGGCACACACATTCTTCGTAGCAACGGGAAATTCTGCCAGGGGTTCTGGTGGAGCAAACCCTTGAAAATCAGCTCACTGCAGGCTTCAGGTGGAATTTTTTTTGAGATGTCATCTTGAAAAGAACAGCTCTGTGACCTTATGCAGGATCGCAGGTTTGAGATCAGGGCGAAGGGCTGTGCCTTTTTGAAATGATATCTAAATATTTTGCGCTATATGGCCCATGGGTTTCTCTTTTAAGCGGCGAACTCGTTTATGTGCAATGACCCTGCACAAGACAAGATGAGGCGGGCGGGTAGCCTTTTCCAGACTTGGCCGGACTCGAGAATTTTCTATTATCTCATAAGTATTCCGCCCGCCTGGGTGGCACCTTACGTAATTAGCATGCTGTTAATATTTTCGCCGCTTAAAAGAGAGCCCCATGGGCCATTAAGGTACTTATAATAAGATTTAATCTTTTACTTCTTTACGTACTCATTAACCGGATGAAACATGGTTGTCATGAGGTAAAGGCAGCACAATGGTCACCGTAGTTCCTTCGGATTCTTGGCTCGTGATCTTTATTTCGCCGTGATGATTCGAAATAATTTGATATACCATAGTCAGACCCAGGCCGACCCCTTTTGTCTTGGAAGTTACAAAAGGATCATAGATGGATTTCATCTCTTCCGGATCAATACCCGCTCCAGTGTCTTTGATTATCATAATTATGCCATTATCATCTTTTCTCTTTACGCTTAATTCCAGGATGCCCTTATCAGGAATTGATTCCAAGGCGTTTTCCAATATATTGGACAGAGCTATACCTATCTGTGACGGGTCCATATTGATCAACGGCAGATCTTTTTCAAGGGACGTCAATATCTTAACATTCTGCTTGTCTGCGAGAGATCTGAAGTTGTTTAGGACTTGATCAATTACGGGAACCAGATTAGCCGGATACAGGTAGGCGGATTGAACATCAGCAAGTTCCCTTACCTTCTTGACTAGCCTCTCCAGGCGGGCGGATTCCGTCAGTATAATGTCCGAATATTTTAAGATTTCGATATTACCGTCACACAGGTTCTTTATCCTCTGAGCAAAGCCCCCTATCACCATAATCGGATTTCTTATCTCATGAGCCACCCCGTTAACAAGATTACCCATGGCGGCAAGGCGTTCGGTTCGGATTAATTCATCCTGGGCCAACTTAAGTTCCCTGGCTGTCAGTTCGAATTTCTGTTCAAGACGGTTATACAGCTTTGCATTCTCCATCGCCACGGCTATCTGATGAGACATGGTGGTCAGGATTTCAAGGTCCGCGTTATTAAAGGGCTCCTGGGACCTCTTGTTAAGCACCTGAATAGCGCCCATGATCTTACCTTTCAGGGTAAGAGGGACACATATCAAGGATCTTGTCTTAAACCCGGTTATCTTATCGTATTTAGGACTGAACTTGATCTCCTTACTGGCATCAGGGACCACCATAGGCTGGCCCGACTGTGCGACCCAACCGGCTATACCCTCTCCCACTTTGAGCCGGATACCTTTCACGGGGTCCTTTTTTTCTCCTCTTGCCAACCTGATGAATAATTCATCTTTGGTTTCGCCCAGTTCGTATATTGAGCTGGCCTCGGCATCCATAAATTCCTCCGCCCATTTCATTGCGTTATTGAGGACACTCTCTATTTTAAGCGAAGAATTAATCAGGGCACTGAAGTTGAGGAGGGTGTGCAGTTCACGGTTGTATAAGTTTTTAGGGGCTGATTCCATAATGCGATTCCTTTTTTGAAGGATCATATCAAAGATTACCAATTTATTGTACTTTTTAATGGATCATCCGGCAAATGAGTAGAGGTAATGATAAAACTATAGCAAGATTGGTGATGTTCGGCCCATGGGGTTCTCTTTGCAGCGGCGAAAAGATTAGAAGCAAGATAATAGCATAAGGTGCCTGCCAGGCGGGCGGGTAACTTCTGAGATGATAGCCGAACTTCCGGTCCTGGTATATTATTCCAATAGCCCGCCGCCCGCCTCCTCCGGCTTATTGCCCGAGCCTTGCACATAAACAAGTTCGCCTGTCGCAAAGAGAACCCCATGGGCCAAACCAAGTATTTATATAAAGTCCTTTCCGTACTCATTAACCGGATGAACCTTTTTAATTTGCAGGTTGACATGATATATTCTATATAAAACTCCATACGTAAATTGTGGTCACTGCATACATAATATAAATAGGGGAGGAGCAGTCCATTGAAAATCCTTTTAACTAATGATGACGGGATTTATGCCCACGGATTAGGAGCCCTATACAGGGAGCTCAGTGGAGATTTTGAAGTAGTTGTAGTGGCTCCTGAAACCGAGATGAGCGCCGTAGGTCATGCCATTACGTTAGATTCTCCTTTAAGGGTTCGGGATGTATACAAAAATGGATCATTTTTCGGCTACGGCGTGAGCGGGACCCCTGCAGACTGTGTGAAAATAGCGGTGGAAGAATTATTGGAAATACCTCCTGATCTTATTATTTCCGGCATAAATCTAGGCGCCAATGTGGGAGTTAATGTGCTATATTCCGGAACAGTTTCGGCTGCCACAGAAGGGGCATTTTTGGGTATAAGATCTGCAGCCATATCACTTGATACGCTGAAAGCACCTGATTTTGGTTTCGCAGCGCGTTTCAGCAGGGAAATCATAGGATTCATCATTGAAAATGATCTGAAAAAGGGCACTGCCCTTAATGTAAACATCCCTGCGATTCCCGAAGAAAGAATAAAGGGGATCTCCTTTACCAGACAGGGAACACGAAGACAAAAGGAGAAGTTTGAGAGCAGAATAGACCCCCGGGGTAACGTCTATTACTGGCTTTCCGCAGAGATACCCGTTGAAGATGAGGCCGTGGATTCCGACATTAGGGCCCTTAGGGAGCGAAGGATTACTATTACACCCATCACCTATGATCTGACGTGTAGGAAAGAGATGGAAAGGCTTCAATCCCTACCCCCGCCCGATTATAAGGTGTAACCGGCGAGGCAGTTACTGGATGCCGGATTCAGGCAGGGATTAAACGGGATATATACACCATTGAGATTTTCTGTTTATTCAGACCCCTTAAAAAAGAGTCTAAGGCACTGGCCGTTTCCGGGTAGGGGTGTCCGATCCCTATGGCGTATCCGCATCTGATTGCGAGTGACTTAAGTTTATCGAGCTGGGATAGGATAGCTGGTTTCTGCGGCCGGTTATCCAGAAAGATATTTCTGCAGGCGGTTGCCATATGCAATCTTTTTGCTGTCTCGTATGCTTTTGAACGGCTTGTGGTAAGGCTGTCGATAAAAAAAAGTCCGTGCAGCTTTACGGCAAAAAGGGCTTCTTCCATCTCTTTGCGGGAGGCCGTGAACTTGGATCCCATATGATTGTTAATCCCTGTAACGTAAGGGATATCGGAGATGTTTTCGCCTATAACATTGACTATCTTATCCGGATTGTCTCCCACATAGACAGCACCCGGGCCGGGATCGATATTTGGATTAAATGGTTCCATGGGCTGGTGCAGTATAATCTCATGACCCTGGTCATGGATTTCCTCCGCGAGCATCCTGGATTCGGCAAGTTTGGGCAGTACGGCAAAGGTTATAGGAGCCCCGATCTCCAGGAATTTACTTAAACGGGGTCGGCTGTAGCCTATATCATCAATAATTATAGCTAGTTTGGGTGGATTGGGTGGTTTGTCAGCGGCAAAGGCCTTGGAAAAACTACTCAGCCCCAGGATGCTTCCCGCAAGAAAAGTGGAACTTTTTAATAAAAAAGCCCTTCTATCCATCTCCTCTCTGGTTTTGGCCATTAGATAACCTTGGTTACCTCTTGTGAGGGATTTGGGCCTTTATACAACTTTTTGCGGTAGGTGTCAAGAAAAAATACTATATATGGTAGTTATGCCATCGGCATCTCAAACATGCCGAAGCGCTGGTTCAGCACCTTTGCCTGCTGCTGAGGACTTGAGGGCAAGGGGGAGGAGGCTGCAAACCCCCACAAGACAGGGGCAGGGGAATTTATGGGTGATAAGACTGATATGTTCGCGTCTTTTATACCGCGTTACGCTATCTTTTTCAGGAAATCCTTAGCCTTCTCCTTGACCGGCCTTATTAATCTTTCCACCGGACCGCGTCGAAAGTAATATCTTTTTTCTGCAGGGCTTACGCTCTCCGGGGAATGCTTCAATCTAATCTTTATGATGGCCTTAAGGTCATCCTGGATAAATTTGTCATATATAAGGCTTAAGGGGAACAGGCCGAATTCAGTTTTGCAGATAGAGGCTGCCCAGTCAATTATATAGGGTCTTCCGTCTTCCCCCAGTATAATATTAGGAGCCCTTTTCAGGTCACAATGTGCCACGCCGCGCTGGTGAATCTTCTCCACAAGGTCCTGCAACTCGTCAAAGAAGGTTTCAGGGAGTTCTGCCAGGGTTTCCGGGGATTCTATACTTTTTCCGGGGATTGCCTCCATGACCAGCGCGAGACCGTCTACAGCCCGATAAAATGTCGGAACTCCCCTTAACCCTTTTAATCTACCGTAAGCCTTCTTCTCTCTCCACACCAGAAACCGGCCTATGGTATTCCTGAACACAAATCCGTTTAGGGAAAAATCCTTAACAATAGCCCTTATACCATTTTCTTCCAATATCCAGATAACAGGGCGTGTTTGGGACGATTTCCTCAGGACCCCGCAGTGTTGTTTTGGGATGTCTGATAGCTTTATTGATTCAAACAAGATCTATACCGCAATAGTTCTGTCTTTTGTTGTCCGACGTACGCATGGCCATGACTCTTTGGACTTTGCTGGGTACTATGAGTCAATCGGATGGCAAGGCCACAGGGTATAGAAATTATATGCTTTCACAATTTTTTTGCAAAGGGTAAATTTATATGATAGTTAATACGTGAAACGGCAATCAAGCCTCTGGCTCCGGGTAAACCTAGGATGAAAAGACAAAACAAGTGGAAAGATCACTATTCCAGACGGGCCCGGGAAGAAAAATGGCTAGCCAGATCCATATATAAGCTGGAGGAAATCGACAAAAAGTACAGCTTAATTCGCCCCGGGTTTCGTTTGCTCGACCTGGGATGTTATCCGGGTTCATGGTCCCAGTATTGTATAAAAAAGGTGGGGAAAACAGGCGAGGTTATGGGTCTGGATATTAAGTCGCCCGATCATGTCTCCTCTGAAAACTTTCGTTTCATTGAAGCCGATATTCTCAAGCTGGAAATAGAGTGGCTAGTACGAGAAGCGGGCAAAATGGATGCGGTCATAAGTGATCTTGCTCCCAAGACGACAGGGATAAGATTGGTTGACACGAATCAATCTTTAAATCTTGCTGAAAAGGCCCTTGATATCACCCTTGCCGTGTTAAAGGAGAAAGGAAATTTTTTATGCAAGGTCTTTGAGGGAGAAGATTTCAACACCTTCAGAGACAGGGTTGCATGCTGTTTTGAGCAGGTAAGGGTTTTAAGGCCCGGGGCGGTGCGAAAAGGGAGCCGTGAGGTATATGTTCTGGGATTGACATTAGTCAAATAGTTGATCGGTTATCAGGATATAGGCAGGAGGTATAATCATGTCCGGTCATTCGAAGTGGAGTTCTATAAAACATAAGAAAGGGGCGGCAGATGCCAAAAGAGGTATGGTCTTTACCAAGCTTATAAAGGAAATCACAGTTGCCGCCCGGCTGGGCGGTGGGGATCCCGACGGAAACCCGCGCCTAAGGACGGCCATTCAGGCGGCAAAGGCGGAAAATATGCCCAAGGAGAATATCGAAAGGGCTATTAAGAAGGGAACCGGGGAACTTGAAGGGGTTTCTTATGAGGAAGTAAACTACGAGGGTTACGGTCCGGGTGGTGTGGCCTTGCTTGTGGAGTGTCTTACAGACAATAAGAACAGGACTGTGGCTGATATTAAACATATCCTCGACAGACACGGAGGAAGCCTGGGAGAGCCGGGATGTGTATCTTGGATGTTTGAAAAAAGGGGGATGATTATCTTTGATAAAGACAAGGTGGAAGAGGATAAACTTCTGGACGTAGCTCTGGAGGCGGGTGCGGATGATGTCAGAGAAGAGGAGTCCTCCTTTGAAGTCATAACGGCGCCATCGCTTTTAGAAGAGGTTAGAGGGGCATTTGATGACATGGAAATGGTATACAGTGTCGCGGAGATAAGCATGGTCCCCCAGACAAATGTCAGGCTTGAAGGAAAAAAGGCGGAACAGATGTTGAACTTAATGGGGGCGTTTGAAGAGAATGATGATATAAGTAACGTCTATGCCAATTTCGATATCCCGGACGAGGTTATGGAGGCTGTGAGCTGATGCTTGTCCTAGGGGTCGATCCGGGCTCCAGAATAACGGGGTACGGCCTGGTTGATAAAAAAGATAACCTTGTCTCCTGTGTGGAGGCGGGTGTTATAAGCTCTCCCGGGAATGTCCCTTTCTATGAAAGGATACATAAGATATACATATCTATGGTGGAGATCATGGACCGCTATCAACCCGGGGAGATGGCCATTGAGGATGTCTTTTTTGCCAAGAACGTTAAAAGTTCTCTTAAGCTCGGCCACGCGCGTGGCGCCGCGTTGATAGCCGCGGTTAATTGCGGAGTAAAGGTCTTTGAATACACACCCCTGGAGATCAAGAAATCCGTGGTTGGTTACGGCAGGGCCACCAAAGAACAGATTGGTGCAATGGTGCAGGTCATCCTCAAACATCCGAAAAGGTTCGGTCCTGATATCTCCGACGCCCTGGCCACGGCTATATGCCACCTTAACTGGACGAGATTTGAATAGGGGCCGGCATAATAACCGGACCTGGGCGGGAGGCCGCCGAACGAGGTGAGGAGAGTATCTTATAAAGGAACCCTAAACACTGGCCCATGATAGCTTATCTCAAAGGAATTCTGCTAAAAAAGACTACCGGGAGATTAATTATCGATAACGGCGGCATAGGGTATGAAGTAATTGTGCCCTTGTCCACCTTTTATGTCTTACCGGAAGAGGAAGAGCAGGTTAGTCTTCATATCTATACCCATGTAAAAGAAGATGCCTTCATCCTTTTTGGTTTTAAAACAGTGCTTGAAAAAGATATCTTTCGCATGTTGATATCCGTATCAGGGATAGGACCTAAACTTGCCGTAAACATACTTTCAGGTGTAGGGCCTGATGTACTGCTTGAAGCCATTTCCACAGGTGATGTAGGGCGGTTGCAGGCCATCCCGGGAGTGGGGAAAAAGACAGCGGAAAGGATAGCCCTGGAATTAAAGGACAAGGCCCAAGAGGTAGGCATTGATCTTGATCTCCCTAAGCTCACTATTACGGTTGTCCAGGACAGGACTGTTTTTGATGACGCCCTTTCCGCCCTGGTGAATCTGGGATATTCAGTGAAGCCGGCCAAAAAGGCTGTAGAGAATGCGATCTCCAACCTAGATGAGGTTAGCCTAGAGGAAGTAATCAAGGAGGCATTGCGGTTACTGGTTTGATAAAGTAAAAGGGTTTACTTGATGGATTATGAAAAAGAAAGGATCATAACCTCCGCATTACAGCCGGAGGAGATTCCCGGGGAAGCAAATCTGAGGCCCGCCTCGTTTAATGAATACATAGGTCAGGAAGAGGTAAAAAGAAATCTGGGGGTGTTTATCGAAGCGGCCAAAGGCCGTTCGGATGCCCTTGACCATGTCCTGTTTCATGGTTCACCGGGGCTGGGAAAGACAACGCTGGCGCATGTCATGGCCAATGAACTGGGAGTGAATATTAACAGCACATCCGGTCCTGTTATAGAAAGGCCCGGAGATCTCGCAGCTATTTTGACCAGTCTGAAGCCCAGGGATGTCCTGTTTATCGATGAGGTTCACAGGCTTAATCATGTTGTGGAGGAGATACTGTACCCTGCCATGGAGGATTTCCAGTTGGATATAATCATAGGCCAGGGCCCTTCCGCCAGGACAATGAAGATTCCTCTTCCCCAGTTTACCCTGATCGGGGCCACCACCAGGACAGGCTTGCTTACTCCGCCCCTGAGAGAACGATTCGGGGTTATCCAGAGGGTGGATTTTTATGAGCCTGAAGATCTTAAAAAGATTGTCACCCGGTCCGCGAAAATCCTGGACATATCTATCTCTGAGGAAGGGGCATTTGAGATTGCCAGGAGGGCAAGGGGCACGCCGCGGGTCGCGAATCGGCTTCTTCGCAGGGTGAGGGATTTTGCTCAGGTGGAGGCAGAGGGGGCAATTACTCGAGAGGTCGCGATGCACGCGCTTCGCATGCTGGAGGTGGATGATCAGGGTCTGGATAAGATGGACCGTCATATAATGCTTACCATAATAGAGAAATTTAACGGAGGTCCAATAGGTCTTGATACGCTGTCCGCCGCGGTTTGCGAAGAAAAGGATACCATTGAGGATGTCTATGAGCCCTTCTTGATCCAGCAGGGGTACATTAAGAGGACCCCGAGAGGCAGGGTAGCGACTAAGACGGCATATCTCCATTTCAAAATAAAGATGGAGGATGACATGGAGGATATTCAGAAGCGCCTTTTTTAGCCGTAAGTTGACAACCCTTAATATTTATTCTATTTTCTGCGAGAGAATAAAGGAGGTTCTCTTATAACTGATTTCTCTCAAAATAGAAGCCGGATAACCGATTTCCATATCATCAAGCAGGACAGGAAGCATCTGAGAAGTGAGCTCAGGCTTCATTCCAGGTGGAAAAAGACTGTCCTTATAATCCCTTTGTTGGCCAGCGAGTTCTCCGATCCCGAAAACCTGCCGGTATTTGAAAATATCCTGAGACAATTAAAGGATGTGTCATATCTGTCCAGGATCATATTTGGTCTGGATAAGGCCACCGAACAAGAGGCATTCCAGCTCAAGGATCTTATTTCTAAACACAGGATAAAAAACTGTCTCATTCAATGGAATGAGGGGCCTAATTTTTCAGGAATATACGAAAAGCTGAACAAGGCCGGGTTTAATATTAGTGAACCAGGAAAAGGTAAGAACATGTTTCTGAGCTTCGGGATAGCCATTGCCCTTGGAGCTGAATCAATAGGGATTATTGATGCGGACATCAGGACATTTAAAAGTGTGCAGCTCGATCGTCTATTGTACCCTGTGGTGGTCCTTAACTATGATTTTGCGAAGGCATACTATTCCCGCGTTATGGATAGGACAATTTATGGAAGGGTGAAACGTCTTTTATTGGATCCCCTTCTGCTGGCGCTGAAGAGAAAGTTCACGGAAAGCCAGGACGAAAAGATGCTGCGTCTGGTCGATTTTCTGTTGGGGTTCCATTATCAGCTCTCCGGCGAGGTAGTGTTTCATGTGGACCTGTTGAAGAAGATGCGGTTTGCTACCAACTGGGGGGTAGAGATCTTTACGCTGATAGAGGTTTTCCGAAAGGCTTCATCATCCGCCCAGGTAATGTTCTCCAGGGAGCCTTTTGACCACAAACATCAAGCTGTGTCAGAGGATAACACGGTGGGCGGGCTGAATCGGATGGCCATAGATATAGTGATCACACTGATGAATGCCCTCGTGATTGAGGAAGGGCTTGAGATATCCGAGACATTTTTCAGGGATCTGGCAATAATTTATCAGGCTGTTGCGGAAGAACAGATAAAAAAGTATTCCGATGATGCAAGCTTCAGCAATCTAGTGCATGACAGGGATGCCGAGGAATACATGGTAAAAAACGTGTTTCGCAATTCGATTCTGAGCGCCGGCGAATTGCTTACGCCTCCCTACAAGGTGACGGAAAGGTTCTTAAGGTTTATAAACAGTCATCAGGAATTTAAACCATTTCTGGAAAAAGGCCTGGCCGAGGCAATCCTGTCCGTTGAGGAAAAAAACCGGGACAGAATCTTTGAATTCCCTCAAACCGTATCCTGGGAGAGGGTCTACACCAAACTGCCACAGATTTCCTATGACCTGATAGAGGCCGTTGAACAGGAAAAAAGGCGTTTATCCTGCTGAAAGAGATAATCCAAACAGCTTCCTAGAGGTTAATGAGATACGCTTTGTCCTTATAATGGGTTAGCCCTGAAAGAGTATAGCCGTTTAAAATGGAAAAAGACAATCTATCTTCTGTAAAACATCCTTTGATCTTGATTTTTACGGATGTGGACGGTACGTTGCTGGACCATAACTCCTACCAATGGGATAAGGCCGAACCAGCTCTAGCTTTGTGCCAGAGCTACAATATCCCAGTTATCATGGTATCGAGCAAGACAAGGTCCGAGCTGGATATATTGAGAAGACAAACAGGTCTCACCTCCCCCTTTATCTCGGAGAACGGCGGTGGGATCTTTTTTCCGAAAGAATGGCATGCCAAGATTCCCCCAAACGCTGTTCTTGAGGGAAACCTTTGGAAATGTTCTGTAGGAACGCCCTACCGGGATCTTGTGAAAGGCCTTGGAGAGATCAGGCGTGAGCTGGGGTCAAAATTGCGAGGTTTTTCCGATATGACCCCTGAAGAGATTTCAGGGATCACCGGACTGGACAGGAAGGGTTCCGCACTGGCTGCTATAAGGGAGTTTGACGAACCCTTTATTATGGAGGAAGGGGATAAGACAGACTTAGAAGCCTTGCGTAGGGCAGCAGAAAAGAGAGGGTTTCAGATTTCCAAAGGAGGACGATTTTATCATATACACGGCCGAAACGATAAGGGGGATGCTGTGCGAAGGATCATCTCTTGGCATAAGGAATGTCAAGGCGAGACGTTCACGGTTGCCCTGGGGGACAGTCCCAATGATTTTCCCATGTTTGAGCAGGTGGATCAGCCCATTTTGATCAGGTCGAAACAGGTTTTCCCGGATTTTGAGAGACAGATGCCGGGACTGATTATTATGCGGGAATCCGGTCCTGAAGGCTGGAATACCGCTGTGACGAGTATTTTAGAGAAAAAGGTTGGAGGTATTTCTTCATATGTTTGAGAGTGAGGTCAACCCTGAAAAGATTGAAAAAGCAGATCTTGTTGTCAGCATCCCTTCTTATAATGAGTCGGACTGCATTGATTTCCCTGTCAGGCAGGCTGACATAGGACTTACCAAGTATTTTTCTGATAAGCGATCGGTTATTATTAATTGTGACAACAATTCCCCTGATAACACAAAAAAGGCCTTTCTGGATACACCCACGGATGTCCCCAAGATCTACATATCCACGGCCCCGGGTATTAAGGGCAAGGGGAATAACACAAAAAACCTGTTCCGGAAGGTTGTTGCCCTGGAGGCTGAGGCGGTCGTGATGGTGGACGCTGACCTTAAGAGCATTACTCCTGAATGGATCAAGCATCTGGGGGAACCCCTTTTTAATGATTTTTCCTATGTGTCGCCTCTCTATGTAAGACACAAATACGATGGCACCATAACTAACGGAATAGCCTATCCATTAACCCGTGCCCTCTACGGCAGGAGGGTCCGTCAGCCAATAGGGGGAGATTTCGGTTTTAGTGGGGCGTTGGGGAAAGTATTTCTGGAAAGCGATATATGGGACGAGGCTACGTCAAACTTCGGAGTAGATATATGGATGACCACCTTGGCTATTAACCAGGGTGTCCAGATTTGCCAGTCTTTTATGGGGAAGCCTAAAATCCATAGGCCGAAAGATCCCGCATCCTCCTTGGGCCCCATGTTCAGACAGGTCGTGGGCACGATCTTTTCTATGATGAAAACCTTTGAAAAACAATGGCTTGCGGTAAAATACAGCAAACCCACTTCTATTTACGGGTTCGGATTCGGAGAGACAGAGGTGCCTCCCAAAGTGGAGGTGGATACGGATAAACTTATTGACAGTTTTCATGAAGGGTTTGATGTGTACAGCGGCATATGGCAAGATGTACTATCCCGTGATATATTTAAGAAGCTTCTGGAGATAAAGGGGATGAAAGAGGAGGTTTTTGCTTTTCCATCGGATTTGTGGGCAAGGGTGTTGTACGACTGGGCGGTTGCGTATAGGGATGAAGTTACTGATCATGAGTTGTTAATGGATTCCATGATACCTCTCTATTTCGGGAAAACCCTTTCTTTTGTAAAAAAGACCCGGAGAATGAACATTCGGCAGGCGGAAGAGGCCATAGAGGATGAGTGTATGGTCTTTGAGATGACCAAACCATACCTTATACAGAAATGGACAGATAAGCGATCCATGGATTAACCTTTATGGATCACCTTACCAGGATAATCCTCAGATCCATGACGTTGGTGTTGGTGGGCCCTGTCACAAGCAGGTCATGAGTCTGTTTAAAATAATGATAGGAATCATTGTTTGCTAGAAATTGAGAGGCGTCCACCCCCTGTCCTTTGCCCCTTTTTACTGTCAATGGGTCCACTACCGCTCCGGCCGCATCGGTCTGGCCGTCGTTGCCATCGGTACCTCCGCTCAGTATGACCACCCGCGGCGGCAGATCCTTGATATTTATAGCCGCCGTCAGACAGAACTCCTGGTTCCTTCCCCCAAGGCCGTTTCCATGGATGGTAACGGTTGTTTCCCCGCCCGAGATGATGCAGGCAGGCGCATTAACAGGACTGCCTGTTTTAATGATCTCAGCGGCAATGGCGGCATGTACCCGTGCGACATCCCTTGTCTCGCCCTCTATCATGGAGGAGAGAATAAGGGTATTATAACCGGCCTTGTCTGCTTTCTCTTTGGCCGCTTCCAGGGCCTGGATATTACTCCCTATTATGATGTTGTAGACGAGGTCGAATATAGGATCCCCCTCTTTGGGGGTCTCAGGGATATTATTGTTGATGCCTCCTTTAAGATAATCTTTTACGGATTCGGGGATGTCCTCAATCCCGTATTTTTCCAGGATAGCCCATGAGTCCTTAAACGTGCTCTTGTCCGGCACAAAGGGGCCGGAGGCTATCACGTCCATCCTGTCGCCTACCACATCAGAAAGCATCAGATTAACCGTGGTGGCGGGGTAGGCAACCCTTGCCATCTGGCCTCCTTTGGAGGAGGAGATATGCTTTCTTACCGCATTGATCTCGTCGATACTGGCCCCGCAATTAAGAAGGTTCCTGGTTACGGCCTGTTTTTCCGCGAGATTTATAGCGCCTGCGGGTGAAGGAAGGAGTGCTGAGCCCCCTCCTGAGATAAGGGAAATGACAAGATCCTTCTCTCCTGCCGTGTCAAGCAGGGCAAGGATCTTTCTTGTGCCCTCCACCCCGTTTTGATCGGGCAGGGGGTGATCCGCCTCGATTATTTCTGTAAAAGACAGCTTTTGTGTAAAGCCGTATTTCACATTGATAATTCCGGCGTCGATCTTGTCCCCGAAGATATCTTCCACCGCCCTGGCCATAGGTGCAGTCGCCTTTCCGGCTCCAACCAGGAAGATGTGGTGGTATTGTTTCAGATCAAGCTCCGCCTGCCGATGATGCGGATCCCCTAAAATCAGACTGTTTCCATCGATTTGAACAAAACGGCGGACCGCATTATAGGGGTTCACAGGTTCCAGGGATGCTTGAAAAATGCTCACAGCTTCCGAACGCATATGATGGAGAAGATGCTCCGGTTCAGACAACATTGTTCCCTCCCTTCTCTCCCTCATCCACAACCAAATACTTCCGGAGATGGACTTTAGCTTACAGGATTGAAGGGTAAACATCAAGTTATTGTAAAAACCGGCTCCGAGCTTGAGATAAATGGAACAGATCCGAGGACAGGCTATCCAAGACGATTGGTCCGCTCAAATTTGTAAAAGTGCCTCACTGAAACGGGGTCTGTCCTTGACATTAGACATTTCCAGGTGGGAAAACATAAAGGGAGTGGGCTAATCCAGGGCAAGACCACAATCGGTGCACACAAAGATATCTCCCTTTTTCATGTCATGACAAGCCGTCATGCAGATTACCTCCTTTTTTAAAAACGGGTTTATACCAAAATGACAACAAAAAGGCTGGAATCAGGTGGATTTATTTTTATTGTAATCCATAAAAGCCCTGTTGTTATCCCTGGAAGGAGACGATATTATATAAACCAAATAAATATTTTATTACCTTCTCTACAGGTAAACAAGATATTTATTAAAGATCCTTCGGATAAAAGGGATTTAGATAAATTTTCAAGTTTTTTAAATGTTTGGTTGCAGTTATTTATGGGATTTAATATTTTTAGTCATGTGGTAAGCAGTTAGATAATGTTTGCAGTCAATGGAGGGGAAGATATGATATACGCCCTTTGTTTAGCGGCAGGTCTTGTAGTGGGGGGAACGTTGGCCTGGGTGATTGCAGCCAACCGCATCAGGAAGCAATTGAATCTGAGGCTAGAGGAATCTGAGCGTCGAGCCAATACCGCCGAGGGCAAGACCCTGGGGCTGGAAGGAATGGTAAACGAAGTGAGGGCACAGGGCCGGATGATATCCGAGGAACTTGAGAATACCAGGGGTAAACTTTCGTCCGAACAGGAGGCCAGGGTAAAGGCTGAAACCCAGCTTGTGGAAACGGTCCAGCGTCTCCAGGAAGAAAAGAAACTCCTTGACGACGCTAAGAGCAAACTTGCTGATACCTTCAAGGCTGTTGCCGGCGACACTCTCGATAACAGCACAACTGCATTCCTGAAGCTGGCCAGAGAGACCTTCGACAAGATCCTTGCGGAAGCGAAAGGTGAACTCGGCAAGCGACAGGAGGCAATACAGGGTATGGTTAATCCCCTATCCGAATCACTCAAACAATTCGAGGTGCATGTCCGTGATCTTGAAAAGAACAGGCAGGCGGCCTATTCCGGGCTTTCCGAACACGTAAAGACTCTATCCGCGACTCATCAGCAATTACAGAAAGAGACCGCAAACCTGGTCACCGCCCTTCGAAAGCCGCAGGTAAGGGGTCGTTGGGGAGAAATGACCCTGCGACGTGTGGTGGAATTGGCAGGGATGTCTGAACGCTGTGATTTTGCAGAACAGGTCACCTCTGATTCTCAGGAAGGAAAGGGCCGTCCTGATCTCATCGTTCGCTTGCCCGCGGACCGGGAGATAGTTGTGGACTCGAAGGTTTCCCTGGAGGCTTATCTGGACGCGGTTTCCGCCGATTCGGATGAGCGGCGTAAAGAGGCGATGAATCGGCATGCATCACAGGTCCGCGCTCATATGAATTCGCTTGCCGACAAGCGGTACTGGGAGCAGTTTGACAAGGCCCCGGAATTTGTGGTGATGTTCATTCCTGGAGAGGCCTTCTTCGGCGCGGCAGTGGACATGGATGGAAGCATCATCGAGGACGGGCTGGAAAAGCGGGTTGTTTTGGCGACTCCGACGACCTTGATTGCGCTCCTTCGGGCAATTGCCTACGGCTGGCGGCAGGAAAGAATTGCAAAGAACGCCCAGGAGATAAGCGATCTTGGCAGGCAACTATACGAACGCATGAGGATCCTTGCCGAACATATTACAGAGGTTGGAAAAGGGCTTGAGAAGGCCAATACAGCTTATAATAGCGCTGTGGGATCCATGGAAGCCCGTGTTCTGCCGGCGGCAAGGCGATTTAAGGAGCTTGGTGCCGCGTCGGGTACCGACGTACCTCATATTCAACCTATAGAAACGATACCCCGCACCTTAACTGCTCCTGAAATCACCGAGGATAGCGAAAACGAGTAATTGGGATTATGTGTAATAATTTGGTGTCGATTTTTGGGAATTATTACAATCCCTGCTTGTTCGATGCCTTTGCTTCCTTTTTCGGCCATGGAAAGTACGCCGATACCACTTTTTCACTCGGAATCAGGATGCTCTTTCAAGGGCAATCCCATATCCATTTTTTCTTGTAGTGGATGCCCACGTGATAAAATTCGTGATAAAACCCGGCAGCCGCGTACCCATGTTAGTCCCTGCTACCCAAGTATCGAGGTACCTGTAAGCACCCTCTTTGCAATAATAATTACTATGACAGATTCCTCTCCCCGGAACCAACTCTACCGTCCCACAGGTTACCTCTTCAATGAGTACCCCTTTCCCGTTATCCGGTTGGCGTACGGAGGCTGTATTTCACACTTTTCATTCTTGACACATAAACATAAATTTTCTTATGATATATCGATAGTTACAAGAATCTTTCCAGCCTGTTGAAATAAAAAAAATGAATATAGACAAAACCTCACAGCAGGACATCCTGCCCAAGACGATTATTGAGTTTGTCAATGTCTTTATGCGTTCAATCAATACCGCCCGGCTCTATTCAAAAGGCCACGAACTCCACAAGAAGAATATAGAACAGCTATATATGAAGCTTCTGGACGCATTCGCTGAACATGATTTCCTTTTCTTGGGTTGCTCAAGAGATTCCTTCTTTTTTGAAGGAGTGTTTTTTGAGGCCGGTGACGCCGGTCAGAAAAAATTCCTGGAATTCGCCCACTCATTGAGGATTTCCAGCTTCCTTTTTGATAAAGATATTAGCCCTGAAGAGATTGAGGTGTTCATTGAATTGCTTTCCGGTGCCAAACAGGGTGAGGGTGAAGAGGTATCTATGGCCCTCCGACGTGAGCATATCCGGCATGTCAAGATAGGGCTTCTGGATTACGGCGTCTTTTCAACTGTTCAGGCGGTGGCGGCGGAGCTATCCCATGGTGCCGGAGATGAATGGCTGTGGAGGCAGCTTATCATCCAGCCTGCCGCGGCCGGGACATTTAGGGTGGATTTGGAAAGGGCAAAGGAATTAGGACGACTGTCGGAAGATATAGAGGAATTGAAAAACATTCTCCTGAAGATGGACGCGGAGATGGTGGAAAGTCAAACCGGGGCCTCTGCTGCCCAACGGGGCATGTTGCTCGGCAACTTTATCCAGAATCTGGGCGATACTCTGGCATCTGTGGATGCGGAAGAGAGAAAGGGATTTGCACTACAGGTTGGAGGGATACTTAATTCGTTGGAACCGGGGGTTAAGATGCAGATCCTCGGCTCCTTGGCTCCGGCTTCCGGAGACGGGGAAAGCGGCGATGTTATCCGTGAGATAATCCAGGCCATGCCGGATGAAGAGCTTGTTGATCTTCTGAAGGACGCGTTAAAGGAGACAGGAACCGGTTCCGTATGTTTCAATAACCTTTTTAATAGGGCCCTATCAAAATATAAAGAGCCTGGTTTCCTGTTGAAGTTGGTGCACCGGTCCATGGAAGAGGCAACCGGAAAGGGCAAAGCGGGAGATCTGCGGCACTGGCAGTTCCTGGAGCAGCTTATTATCCAGCGGGAGGAGACGGATGCTCTTAATGAACAATACTTCAGACAGATAGAGGCGCTTGCCACCTCCATACAGATGAAAGAACCGATGGCGGAGGAAGAGGAGATGAAGAACCTCAAGCAGACCCTCTCTCCCGAATTTCTGGCAGAGGCCAAGGCCAGGTTGATAATCGATCTCATGGGGCGGCATGTTCCCGGTCAGGACGCACCGGTCATGGAGTCATTACTGGAGAACCTCAGGGATATTCTGGAAAAATTATTAGAATATAATAATCTTTATACCACGGGAGAACTTATGCGGGAAGTCTATTTGCTTCTCGGCAGTTACACAGAAGATGATTCACTAAAAACGGCAGTTAGTCGCATGCTAACGGCCGGGGAGGTTGGAAGGGTACTTGAATATAGTCTTGGGATGTGCCGTACTTTCGGTCCGGAAGAGACAAAGGTCCTTGACGCTCTTTGTCACCTCTATCCTGAAAAGGCAGGTAATTATCTGCTGGATATCCTGTTAAAGGAGGGGGTTGACGGCCCCCGGGCTAAATGGCTGTATATGACTTTGGCGAGCCTCGGGTCACGCATAAGCATGGTGCTGGCCAGACGGTTCCGGGGGGCGCCGGACGAGGCTCTTCCCAGACTTCTTAACCTTGCAGCGCTGTCACATGACCAGTCTCTCTCCTCTTCCGTGGAACAATTCCTGGACCATAAATCCCATGAGGTGCGGTTGGGTGCTGTTAACGCCTTGGGAAAAATCGCAGCTGACCGTGGCGTGGATCGCCTGGTAGAAATCGTGTCTAAAAAGTCCTGGCTGAAGACAAAAAAGGTGAAAGAGATACAGGCGACAGCGGCCAGATCCCTTGCGGATATCGGCACAAAGAATGCTATAGATGCATTACAGCGGGTAGCGGAAGAAGGTTCGGGCGAACTCAAGAAACTGTGCAAGGAACTGCTTCCATTCCGGCCGGGAGAGATAAAATAGAGATGCCTGTTGATAACAAAAAAGAAAAGATCAAGGCCTTTTACAGGGATCTGTGCATTGGTTTCGTGGGCAGTCTGAGGGCGCTTTCACTTTATCCCCCGGAGCACCCTGAGGCGGGAAAAAGGGTTGCGAGTATCTATCAGCGATTGATTGCTGTGTTGAAACAGCGGCCCCAGGTCACCATACTGGTTATAAATGGAGAGATAGTGATAGAGAACATGCCGTTACCGGAGTTGAGCAAGACACTTGGCCAATTCATTCAACGAATGGAAGAGATGAAATTCCAGCGAATTGTACTAAAAAAGGGTCTTGGCAAGGATGAATTCATTTTATTCTTACAATTCATGATCCAGCTAATGAAAAAGCCTGAAAATGCCACTACTGCGATGTTAGAAAACCAGGGGCGATTTCCTCATGTTATTGCAGGGGAATTACCTTCCGAGGCCGGTCCCCAGCTCTCCTATGAAGAATTGTCTGGGGCACTTCAGTCTGCACGTCAGTCCGTGGTTTCATTTTCCGGACAGATCAAGGATCTTTTCGAAGATATCAAGGGACCCCTTTCAAGCAGTCAGATTGCCCTGGCAAGGGAGATCGCGGAGGCTGTTTTCAGCATGACCCTCAGGGGAGATATCCCCCTAAAGGCGCTTATTTACAGGAGAAGTGCTGATAGGGATCCATACGTACATGCGTTCAATGTATGCGCTTTTTCCATGGCCCTCGCCAGGGAGATAGAACTGGAGGACGCAACGATTGGAGAGATAGGATTGGCAGCTCTCCTTCATGATATAGGGTTGCATGTCTTGGAATCAGGATCAGGGGGCTCGAGTCAGGCAAAAACAGGGGAGCAGCAGCCTTACTATTGGGATCACCCCCGTCACGGGGCGGAAATCCTGCTCGCCACCCAGCAGATACCCGATCTGGCTCCTTTGGTCGCCTATGAGCATCATATCCACTACGACGGTGGCGGCTATCCCAAAGAGATAAAACACAGGGACCTCAATCTAGCCAGTATGATCACTTGTATAACCGATAGCTATGATAACTTACGCCGGGATTCCCAAGAACGGCATGCCCTCACGCTGAAGGAGGCGATTGACTGGATGGATCGCAGGTTCGGGACCCAGTTTCACCCCATACTCTTTAAAAAGTTCCGGGCAATGGTAAAGGCCCAGGCAAAAGAAGAGATTTGAGAGATTCCATTTCCATGCCTTACTGATCCTTCCAGAAAAAAAATCCGCCATGGCTGCCCGCGGAGATTTGGCGATGGTCTTATGTAAAAAACCCGATAAGGAAAACACCACCGATCATGATAACCGTGCCGAAGAATCGTTCTCCTATCTTTTCTTCTTTGAACCACCACGCGCCGTAGAGGACAGCAAATAGCAGGCTGGTACGTTTTATGGATATCATATAAGCTGCCTGAACCTGTGAGATTGCCAGGACATGACTGAATATCATGAGCCCTTGGGTAAAACCCAGGAGCAGACCTTTTAAAGGAAATCTCAGTAGACTCCAGTTATTGGATTTTTGTACGAAAGGCGCGAAAGCGAACAGCAGCATTGTGAGGGCCGTAAAATAGGTAACGGCGAAAAAGTATGGGTTCGAATGCAATATCCCCAGTTTGCCGATAACCGATGTAAAGGAATATATAAAAGAGACCATGAGCATCATCCGGGAACCGGGTTCTTTAATCAAAAGAATTCCTGGCAGCTCTGCTGCGGGGTTGCCGTTTTTGTGATATAAATGTCTTTATGAGTGAACATATTCTGAAACGGCATAATAAAACTCTGATTTTGTATCACATTGTTTGTCCAGCAAAATACCGACAAAAG